>Ga0315550_1000256_pt1 | contig 32192 bp, 33 predicted proteins | sample SalMarSW160190MG_2_FD_203100 | JGI IMG/M metagenome (GOLD analysis project Ga0315550, IMG submission 203100) | Salt marsh sediment microbial communities from the Plum Island Ecosystem LTER, Massachusetts, United States - Salt Marsh Sediment SW1601-90 ...
ATGGTCGGGGCGACCCGATTTGAACGGGCGACCACTCGCACCCCAAGCGAGTGCGCTACCAGGCTGCGCCACGCCCCGTTTTATTTAAGTTGTGTGAGGATTTCCCGAAGTCTCTTTTTAATGAAACCTATTGCCTCGGCGGGATTCTGGAGGTCTCTCTTTCTCTCTTCGTGGATCTTCTTGCTCTCTGTCTTCAGTACTCCTTCACCGAACCTTTTTCTCACACCCTCTATAGTATACCGTTCCTGATACAACATTTTCTTTATCTGAAGCACCAGTTCCAGATCTTTTTTTACGTATACCCTCTGCCCTGACTTGTTCTTCCTGGGCTTAAGAAAGGGAAACTCCGTCTCCCAGTATCTCAAGACATAAGGCTCGACACCGGTAATCTTGCTCACCTCGCCTATCTTGTAGAAAAGCTTGTCCGGCACAGGGAGACTGGGTTTTAAGGCTTGCCCTGCAGATTTATGCATCCAGTTTCTCTATTTCTTCCTTGAGTTGATTGCTGACCCTGAACGTAATCACCCTTCTGGGCGATATTTCAAGGTCCTGTCCTGTCTTCGGATTGCGGCCCCTGCGCGCCATCTTTTTCCTGACGTTGAACGTTCCGAATCCCGAAATCTTTATCGACTCCCCTTCAGCAAAAGTCTGCTTCATGGTGTCGAACAGTATCTCGACGATGTCCTGTGCTTCCTTCTTCGACAGACCCAATTTCTCGAAGATCGCGTCTACAAGTTCAGCTTTCGTCATCTCCTCTTTCCCCCAAACAAATTTTCTTAATTATATTAAGGACATAGACTATTGTCAAGGATATTTCAGTTTAAATTCCTGCAGTTATATTTTTTTGGGCTGTTTTTGTCGGCTCTTTTGGTATGTGTTAATATATATTTTCAACAGAACAGGAGGCCCTGATGGCTTACAGAGATCTACGAGAATTTATTAAAGTATTGGAAAATAAAGGACTTCTTCATCATATCAAGACCGAGGTGGATCCCTTGCTTGAGATCTCGGAGATCACCGACCGTATGTCCAAATCGCCGGGCGGCGGCAAGGCCCTTTTTTTTGAGAAGGTGAAGGGTTCGGAATACCCCGTTGTAACCAACCTTTTCGGTTCTTTCGAAAGGATGGCTCTGGCCCTCGAAGTAAGCAGCCTCGACGAAGTGGCCGGCAGGATAGAGGACCTTCTGAATCAGGCCCCGCCAAAAAACCTGATCGAAAAAATGTCGTTATTGCCCAAACTTTTTGAGCTCTCAAAGTTTTTTCCCAGGCACGTAAAGAGCGCCCGCTGCCAGGAAGTCATAGACCGGACAGACCCTGATCTGGGAAAATTGCCTGTCATAAAGTGCTGGCCCCACGACGGGCAGCCCGGAGATGAGGGCCGCTTTATCACCCTGCCCATGGTATTTACGGTCGACCCGGAGACGGGTCGTCCTAACTGCGGGATGTACCGCATTCATGTCTACGATAAGAAGACGACGGGGATGCATTGGCACATACACAAGGACGGGGCCCGTCACTACGAAAAATATGCGGCACTGGGGAAACGCATGCCGGCCGCCATCGCCGTAGGGAGCGACCCTGCCGTCATCTATGCGGCAAGCGCTCCCCTTCCGGAAGCCGTTGATGAGATGGTGTTCGCAGGCTTCCTGAGAAGGTTCCCCGTGGAGATGGTGAAATGTGTGACATCGGATATAGAGGTGCCTGCCAACAGCGAAGTCGTGATCGAGGGCTATCTCGATCCCGGCGAGACACGCATCGAGGGACCCTTCGGCGATCATACCGGCTTCTATTCTCCTGCAGAACCCTACCCGGTCTTTCACGTCTCGTGCATAACCCACCGCAAAGACATGATTTATCCCGCCACTCTCGTTGGGAAACCGCCCATGGAAGACTGCTATATGGGAAAGGCCACGGAGAGGATCTTCCTGCCTCTCATACGCCTCGATTTCCCGGAGATCAAGGACATCAACCTCCCCATGGAAGGGGTCTTCCACAACTTCGCCATAATCTCGATCAGGAAGAGCTACCCGGGCCATGCCAAGAAGATCATTCACGGCCTCTGGGGCAAGGGACAGATGATGTTCGCAAAACTGCTCATTGTTGTGGACGACGACGTGGACGTCCAGGACCTCTCTTATACAGCGTGGCGGGTACTGAACAACGTGGACTGGAAGAGGGACACCGTCTTCGCCGACGGTCCGCTCGATGCACTTGATCACTCCGCCAACTGGCCGCGCTACGGCTCGAAGATGGGCATCGACGCGACCCGCAAGACGCGGGAAGAAGGGATGACAAGAGACTGGCCCGAAGAGCTGTTCATGTCGGAGGAGATCAGGAAACTGGTCGATTCACGATGGAAAGAATATGGGCTTTAGGACGGCCGACCATGCACGTCTGAAAAATTTCCTTATCCGGTGGCTTATCAACACGATAGCCATCATGGTGGCGGTGAAACTGGTCCCCGGGATCGTCTACAGCGGGGGCTGGTGGGGCATACTGATTGTGGGGGTCATCTTCGGACTGGTGAATGCCTATATCAGGCCGTTAATACAAATCTTTACGCTGCCCTTACTGGTTCTGACCCTCGGCCTCTTTACTTTCATCATAAATGCAATAATGCTGGGCATTACTTCCTGGCTCTCTGAACAGTTCAACCTCGGGTTTTCCGTCGCCGGCTTCAAATCCGCCTTCCTCGGGGCACTTATCGTAAGCTTTGTGAGCATGGTACTCACCTGCATCATGCCGCAGGAGAAGAGGGAATATTAACCGCGGTGACCGGAAATCAAGGCGGGCACTTCGCGCAGACCGATGTGAACAAGGCCGTGCTGAGGTACCTGTCCCCCCTGTCCGGCAGTATCACGACTACTCTCCCTTTGTCGATCCGACCCGCTATTTTCAGAGCTCCGAATACGGCGGCTCCACTGCTCATACCGGCGAAGATCCCCTCCTTCACCGCAAGCATCCTGGTGGTTTCGAAGGCATCGTTGTCGTTCACATTTATCTTCTCATCGAGCGCCGACGGGTCGTATATTTTCGGCACGATCGATTCCTTCATGTTCTTCAGTCCCTGGACCCTGTGGCCCAGAACAGGCTCCACCCCGACGATTCTTATCTTCTTATTGAACTCCTTGATCCTTCTCCCGGCGCCCATCAGGGTGCCCGTCGTACCCATGCCGGCAACAAATACGTCTATGTCGCCGCCCGTCTGCTCAATTATCTCCCTGCCGGTCGATTCGTAATGGGCCTTCACGTTGGAGAGGTTGTCGAACTGGTTGGGCATGAAATATCCGTCAGGCGACTCTTCCATCATGCTGCGGGCGAGCTTGATGGCGCCGTCGGTCCCCTCCTTCCCCGGGCTCAAAACAACCTCGGCGCCGAAGGCCTCCAGCACCTTCCTGCGTTCGAGACTCACGCATTCCGGCATTACCAGTCTTACCCTGTAACCCTTCGCGGCCCCTACCATCGCCAGCCCTATTCCCGTATTTCCCGATGTAGCCTCAAGGATGGTATCGCCATTTTTTAATCGCCCGGACTCCTCTGCGTCCTTCACCATATAAAATGCTATCCTGTCCTTGACCGATCCCCCGGGGTTGTTGCCTTCGAGCTTGGCGAAAATCGTGACGCCGCTATTGGGGTTGACAGCTTCCAGCCTGACTAAAGGCGTTTTTCCAATGCAATCCAGAATTCCCATCTTATGTTCTCCCTGACAGATATCATGAAATATAACAGATTTAGGCCGCCATGTAAAAGAGAAGGCGGACAAGCCGTTGACCTTCCTCACAGTTGGTGATAGTCTGTAACCAAGAAAACCTGAAGGAGGCTGCAATGTTCCACGATGACGAAAGTAACGGAGCTGCCGTTCTTGTTTCTTTTCTGATAGGCGGTATTGTCGGGGCCGGTCTGGCGCTGCTGTTTGCCCCCCAGCCGGGGAAAAAGACCAGGGGGAAAATAGCGGACCTTACGGAAGACGCGAGGGACTACGCCTCCGATTATGCAAAGAGGCTCAGGAAAAAGATTTCCTGATACCGCCCGTGACCGGCGGCTTTCACTCCGGCTTGAGCTGAATCTTTATGTACGCCTTATTTCTGAGTTCCGCCAGGGTCTCTTTCAGCCGTTCGTTCAGCTTCTTTTCGGTCAGGTAGTTCTCGATCTCGCCCCTCACATCTTCATAGTCTTTCCCGGCAAACCGGCTCCGGTTATTTTGATAGAAGGTCTCCATTTCCTGCTCCCCCACGGTAATAAAGGCCCTTACCTTGAGATCGATGTATTCCTTGACCATTTCATCTTCCGTCGGGGCAACGATACGGTATTTTCTGGCCTCATCCAGAAGAAGTATCCTGTTGATCATTGTATTTATCACATCCTCTTCCGTCACATCGGGCGCTATTTTCAGTGTGTTTTGATACTGCTCCTGAAATTCACTTAGTGTTATGGCCTGGTTGTTCACGAAGGCGACCACCCTGTCGAATATTCCGGCCGACGAGGAACGACCCATGAGAACAAAAGTGACACAGAAAAAAAGCATGGTCGCCATCAAGGTCGTCCTGTTTCTCATTTCCCCTTATCTTCCTTCATCCTTAATACTACACGTCACGACGTGCCACTCTCCTCAGAAGGCATGCCCGATACTGAAGTGCAGTTCGCCGTTGCTTTCGCCCGGCTCCTTGTTTAACTTGAAGCCATAGTCGATTCTGATGGGACCAACCGGGGTGGCGTAGCGCAGGCCCAGGCCGGCCGTATATTTAAGATCCGCCGGATTAATATCGCCGGCCTTTACCCACACATTACCCATGTCAAGAAAAGGTACCAGGCCTATATTCCTGCCGACATCCGTCCTCAGTTCAACATTGCCTACAATGAAAGCGTTCCCGCCAGTGGGGTTTCCGTCAGCGCCTTTGGGTCCCAGAGTGTCCTGTGCGTAACCCCTGACCGTAGAGCCTCCTCCCAGGAAGAACCTCTCGACTATGGGCAGTTGCGTGGTCTTGCCGTAGCTGTAAGCCACTCCTCCCCTCAAGGCCAGCGCCAGGGTCACCCTGCGCCCCAGTTTGTGAAAGTTACTCGCGTTCACCACGAGCTTCGTGAAATTGGTTTCGGAAAAAAAGAGAAGGGAGGCCTCCTTGACCGAAATCCCCGCGAGGAAACCCTTTTGTGGGTTAAAAGGATTGTCCCTCGTATCATATATGAGCGCCGGTTTTATACTGCCTATTGCGAGAGTCCCCGTATCCTCCCTCGTCAGCACAACATCAGGTTTGACATCGGATGTTCTAACGAGAGAAAACTCATAATAGAGATTCCCCTTTACGTTCTCGCCCAGTTTCTTCTCCACTCCGGCGGTCAGCGTGTAACGTCTCAATTTGTAAAGTGTCTCCTTGTTGTCAAGGTTGAACTCCCTTTTGTTTTGATAAAGAAAAAATGCCCTCAGGGGCAACGGTCCTCTCCAGAACCACGGTTCGTTATACTGGAGTATGAACCTCTTTTCGAGAGAACTGATCTCGGTCCTCAATAATATCTGCCTGTCCATCCCCCAAAGATTCTTGTAGCCCACCTGAAGGTATCCCCTGAACTTCTCGTATTCGGCATACCCGAATCCAAATTCCACCGAACCGGCGTCTCCCTCCGCCACCTTGATCAGGACGTCCTTCCTGTTCCCGGGGGCGACAACCGGCTCCACCTGGACGTCGCTGAAGAGTCCCAGCCTGTAAAGTTTCTGCCGCTCCTCCGCCAGCAGGCGGGAATTGAAAGGCTGTCCCTCCCTGTAGGCAAGCCCTCTCCTGAACACCTCATATCGGGTTTTCCTGTTGCCCACTATGATTGTCTTTCCGAAGAAAGACTGTTCACCCCTGGTGACATGAAACGAGATAGATGCCTGGTGGTCCTGAATGCTCCTCTTGACTTCCACCATGACATTTGCGTAGCCCCGGCTTCTGTAATATTCAACGACCCTGGACCTCGCATCGGATATATCGACCTCGTTATAGAGGTCCCCGGCCTTAATACCGGCGACGCCCAGGAGATTGTCCCTTTCCCCGGGAGGAACCCCCGTGATGTCTACTGACCCTATCTGCGACTTCGTCCCTTCCTCGACATCTACAACGAGACGGACCGTCCCCCTCGCCTTATCGATATCGACATCTATATCGGTAACCTTCGCGTCGAGATACCCAAGTGCACCGTAAAATTCCCTGAGTGAATCCTTTTCCTTCTCCAGCGTGTCCGGATCGTAGGCAGCGCCGACCTTTACAGGTGAAACATCCAAAAGTCTCTCCCGTGGCAGGCTAACGTGACGGAAGACCACCGATCCCACCCGGATCTTTTCTCCTTCGAAAACGAAAAAAGATATCTTTATATGCCGTTCATCGGAAGTTACGACAGGGGCTATCCGGGCGAAAGGATACCCTTCCTTGTGGTAGAGGGAGACCATGCGGTCGACGGCCTCTCTGATCACCTCATCCCCTGCATCCCCCAGGTCGAAAAAAGGCAAACCCTTAGTAAGAGAACTGGTTGAAAGAGCACTGTTGCCCTTAACTGTCAGTTCCAGGAGTTTTCCCGGCGCAACGTCGATCCTCAGGGTCCCCCGTTCGTAGACAAAGGGACCCACCACCGGCCTGTAGTATCCCCGTTTCTTCAGGAACGCCCTTATTCTGTCCAGATCACTGTCAACAACTGTTCTCCTGTAAATATCCCCTTCGGACAAACCCATCACACCTTCGATAGCCTTGGCGATCCTTCCCCTGTCACCCGGGGAAGGAGTGATCCTGACCAATATCTTCCGGACGACGAGAGGCTTCCCCGTATCCACCGTCAACTTTAAATCAACCCTGCAGGGCATACCGGTTTTCACGACCTCTGCCCTTACAGTCGCATCAGGAAACCCGTAAGAGCCGAGCGCTTTCCGGAGTACCTCCGTTCCCGTTTTAAGCAGGTCGTACCTCATGACATGGCCTTCCTTTACAGGGAAAAGCCCTCTGATTATCTTCCTTGAAATCTGATAGTCGCCCTCAACGTCGATGTTCCGAATGAACTCTCTCTCCCGGACTCTTACTTCAACCGTGGGGTTCTCCCCGTCGGCGACCTTGACCTCGATATCTTCAAATATCCCCTTGAGAAAGGCGGTCCTTATGGCGTTGCTCACTATTTCATTGCTGATCCTGCTCCCCCTCCTGATGCCGAACATATCGAGAAATTCCTTCTTCCCTATGGAATGAAGACCCTTTATCTCGACCCGGCCGGCGGTAACGGCTCCGCACGGAGAGGGACGTGCAACAAGAAGAGAAGCACAGACTAACAAAAGGAACGCATATTTATATTTCAACGATACCCTACGCAAGACTTCGTCATTAGCGAATATTGGCCCACCGCGGCAACAGTCCGCGAAAACCCTGCATTACATTATACAGAATACAGACGCCGACCATAAACCGGAAACCGCGCGGATGTTGCTCCGCAGCCGCACGAAGAACCCCATGGCATCCATAGCAAAGACCACGGGAGACCCCATTGTTGCATAAGATTCCCGGAAAAGCGCGGAATGGGCAGCGAAAACTGTCTTATAGCGACACCTTGCAGCCCTATAGAGAGGCCTGCCGACCATTTTTCGGAAGTAACCAAACGTCGGGTCCTCATTTATGTGGAAGATGGATAGATCATGTCGTCATTACAAGACTTTTTCGATGTTCCTTCCGTGCTGCTTTGCTACGTCGGAATTTACGACCGGGCGCTAGAACTATATCAAAATTGATTTCTTGCCATTATCTGGTTTTTTCGCGTCATCATTCCCGCGTAGGCGGGAATCCATCTTTTTCAAGGTTTGAAGTGGACCCACGCCTTCGCGAGGGTGACGATTTTTTTGAAAGTCGCTCTTGAGACAGGTTCTACTTGAATTCGAACCTGAAGCGAACATCCCCGCCTACAATCCCCCTCTCATCCCTCACACCCACGAGAGAGATCTTCCTGCTAACAGAATACTCGAGCTTTATGATCTGTTCCTCGGAAGACCCGACAGGAGAGGCATAAGTAACGAACATCTTGTCTCCCAGCAGTCGCTTTGAAACTGTAACCCTCGGTTCCACCGTCCCTGTGAGCTTCGAAACATAAGGGTCTATCTGGAACCTGTCGAGGCCGGTAATGGTCTTCACTCTCTCCTCAAACACGTCCTGCAGTTTTCCGGTCACAAATGATGTGGCCTCACCCGCGCCGATGCCGCCCTCCAGCCCCTTCAGATCCCCGCCCGTTTGCCCGACAGCAAGAAGAGCGATTATATCCGTGTCCTTCAGCGAAGGGTCTTCCGAGGAGAGGGAAACATTGAAGCGGTCCAGCTGTCCCTCCAGGTTCATCTTGATCTTATACCCCTTGACCTCCGTTTCCGCTGCTATCGACAAATAGGGGTTTATTCTTTCCGCACCCGAAAAATCGGCACTCGCACGCGTAATCCTGAACTCGTTGTTTCTGAAGAATACCGTACCTTCCCTGCTCTCGATCCTGCCCAGCAGGAGCGGGTGGTAGATAGTACCCCTCAGTATAATGTCGGCTCCGACATCGGCCCGCGCAACATTATTGTCGATCCGGATGCTGTCCTTGCCGGTCACCCTGATATTGAGCTCCGTCTTTTCGATGTCCGATATTTCAGTCTTGTATCTCTCTGTGTCCTTTCTCTTTAAAAGCCAGCTTTTCCACTCAACCCTCTCCCTGTACCGCGCGCGGTTAATATGGATGTCGCCCGAGAGCATTCGCGAGGTGGGTGTACCATTCAGAAGCAGCTTTCCCCCGAAGTTCACGTTGAAGCCGTCAGAAACCGACATGTTGACCCTGTCAAGAGCCGCCTCGACATAAAATCGCCTGACGGCGAATCTCTTAAGGTACATCACGCCCGACAACTCCGCGTCCCCGCCCCCGAACTTCCCCGTGAGTTTTTGCAGTACTATCCTGTCATTGTCCATGTAAATATTCCCGTCCAGTGAACTGAAACGGTAAGGATGGTCCTTCAGAGCAAACGAACCGTCCTTTATACTGACCCCGCCATTGACCTGCGGCGTTTCCCAGTCTCCCGTAATCGAAAGGACAAACTCAGCGTCACCCTTCAGGAGTCCTATCGTGTCCGAAAGGCCCCTTAACGTAGCAAGGTCTGAGTTTCCTTCGAAAACGACATTGTACTGTTTCCCCAGGACGACGTTCCCGTCTATGGCCAGGGAAGTGTTGCCGCTTCTGAGGGAAATGTTCTTCATTTCCAGGTTGCGGTTATTCAACAGGAGTGAAATCTTCTTTTCGGCCGTGAAACTGTGTCCGTACATGGAAAGAGTCATCTGTCTGACGACAGCAGACGCTGACACATGAGATCTGTCGCCGTGCAGCGAAGCAGATCCGCTGAGATTCAGCAAGAGATCCGCAGGGACGTCCTTCATGAAGGCACCAAGCAGGGAATCATACCTCCCCGGCAGCAACTCGATGGAGGCGTCCCACGGCAGCTCTTCTTCCAGCCTTCCTCGAGCGGTGACCTTTACCTCTCCGTTCAACACGGTCGCCCGCAATGAAATTTCTCTGTCCTGTATCCTTGCCGAAACGACCCCATTTCCGACAGGCCTGTCTCTCAGAGATCCCCCTATTATGTCCGCCTCCATGGAAACGGACGGTTTATCGAGCGTGCCATGTCCATCCGTCTCAAGTCTGAAGACCACGTCTCCATCTATTTTTCTTCCGATGAGGTCGCTGAGCAGGATCCTGCCCGAAGATGCCCTGTAGGAAAAATTCCCGAGGTCGTCTATTCTGCCGTCCATTGCAAGAACCGACGCGCCCCGTTTTATCTTCATATGCTCAAAGCGCAGTCCACTGTCGGCATAAGCCCAGTCAAATGAGACAGAATCGGCGTGTATGCCGTAGATGCCGGCATTCACGACAGAGCCGTCACCGGAGACAATGGGATGCGCGCCATCCCCCGTGATCCTGATGTCCGCACTCAGCCCGCCCGTACCCCTGAAGTTCGGATAGAAAATCTTCGCGAACTGTCCAAGGCCGGCATTCCTGACAACAGCCTTCAAATTGTATTCCGGGCCGGAAAGATCGAAGAGTTTTCTCTCACCGGGAAAAGATACGCTGCCCTTCAACCCCATGCCCCCCGCGGCGGTATTCACGGTCAGCCCGTCGACATCCAGAAGGTTCTTGCTATATTTGAAGTCGGCATCGAGGGCATCGGCTTCGTACCCTTCGATGACCGGCCGGACTATCTTCACATGCCCCTTTATGACCGGGGAGTCGAACGTGCCCGCTATCCTTCCGTCAAACTCTCCGCTTCCCTTGAGGAGGCGGTAATAGGGAAGAGTCACATCCGTTATGTCTGAAAATACGAGTCTTTCGTCAAAACTCAGCGTCCTGTTCCTGATATCCGCCAGACCGGCAGCCGAAATGACGGAAATGCCTGTGCCCGCTTTAAGGTCCTCCAGAGAAAGAACTTCATCCCGCATGGCATATCTTCCAGTGATGCTTCTTATTCTTCCGAGCATGTTCTTCCCGTCACCGGCACTTGCGTATTCGAAATTCCCCTCCGGATCAAACTTTGCTCCCCTGGTCGTCAGGGTGCCGTTAACCTTACCGGGCTGTATGCCGGGGTCCCATCCTATGAGCCTGAAGACCTGCTTGCTGCCTATGCCGGAAAAATCGGCAGTCACCTCATAATGGTTCACGACGGGAAGATGAATGGAAGCCGTCACCTTTGCCGTACCGTCATACATCCTGCCTGAACCGTCCGTGAATTTCATCACACCGTCGGCGTATGACACCCTGCTGGCCAGGGAATCTATTGCCACATTGAAAAGGTTTCCCTTTGTCAGGGTCATGGTTCCCGTCCCCGTGATATGCCTGAGTGGCCCTGCGATCCTGCCCCTTATGCGTACAAGTCCCTCTATCTTCTCTTTAACCTTCAGCAGTTCCATCAGCGTCTGGATATAAAAGTTCCCGTCGACGCTCAGGTCCACGGAAACTTCACCGCCACCGAAAGCAACAGTGCCGCCGGCATTTATCCTGCCGTCACCCCTCCTGCCAAGCCCGAAGACCTTCTTGACAGAAGAGAACAGAAGACTTACGTTCGTTTGCAGCCGTCCCCTTTTTCCGCTGTATTCTCCCGAACTTCTCAGCGTCGATCCAAGGGAGTCGAATACAAACCGTTTTATCCGGATCTTCTCTCCGCTCAGGGACAAAATGATGTCGGCACGCCCCGCGATCTCGGGCCATCTCCCCTTTTTTATCCCGGCCTTTCGAACGGAGGCCCTGATGCGCTTGTTTTTCCCGAGTATTATCTCTCCGTTGAAACCGCTGGCCTCGGCCACGGTGCCACTCTCTTCATCACTGAAGCCGGCATTACCGTTCCGTATTTCAACAGCCAGGACTTCTATCTTCAGCGCCCCCTTCCTCTTCGCGGCCCCGTAAGCTCTTATATTGCCGACTATATCTCTGACATGTGCGCTGTCCGTGGTAATCTCGGGATCCCTTATCACCAGTCTTCGAATGTCCGCCCGCCTTGCAAGAAATCCTGAAATGTCGATGTATGCCCTCGCCCTCCTCACCGAAAGTATCCTCCCACCCTTTTTATCGGCCATTATCAGACCGTCCGCCTCAACATACAGGGGGAAGAGATTGACATATATCCTGCCGACAGTCATGTTTGTCCCGGTGGCTTTTTCCATCTCGGGCAGCATTGTCCCCTTCAGGAGGTTTGAAACATAGGGGCCGCGCAGAAAAACAGCAGTGATGACTGCAACTGCCGCGATGGAAACAAGGAATATACGTTTTTTCATTTTTTCAACACCGCCCACAGATCTGCCAGCAGTTCCTGTGCGGCTTCCAGGCCGATCTTACCCTTTTCCGACTGGATATAGAAGACGTCCTGGGCCAGTCCCGTCTCCGTGTTGATCCTGGCGGAGACAATATCGATCCCGATCTTGTACATTACACTCGAGACATCGTATAAAAGGCCGAGCCTGTCCGGAGAAAACAGTTCCAGGAGGGTGAATTTCTCCGACGCCTCGTTATCCAGCTCTATGAAAATGTCGAAGGGACATATGACAGGGGCGCTCCTGCCTGTAACGGAAAGGGGCCTGCCGCTCACTATGACCGCCCTCAGCCCTTCTTCTATCTCACTGTCGAAGCCGTCCCACCAGAGCTTGTGCCAGTTGGAAACCGATATCTTGTCTATGACGATTCCGTTGCCCCCGGTAAATATACGGCCGCTTACTATATTTACTCCCTTAGAAGAAAGCAGTCCGACGATCTTCGAAAAGAGCCCGGGACAGTCTTTCGCGCTGACGGACAGTTCCACCACCCCCTCCGAACCCGCGTCTACCCGCAGGGCAAAACCCGTCTTTTTCGCCTTCTGCATCAGGGCGTAATCCTTGACTATCCACTCGCCGGGCGTTGAGAGCAGATACCTCTCAGGCATCCCCCCGACGAAGGAAGCCAGGGCCTCCGCCTCGACACCGGGTTCAATACGGTGAAGGCGGTCTATATATCCCGACTTGTCTTCCTTTATGCCTGCCAGATATTCGAGGGTGCGCACATACAGTTCCTTCAGGAGATAGGCCTTCCAGGAATTCCAGAAGCCGGGATTCACGGCGGACATGTCGGCATAGGTGATCAGATATATCGCCCGGAGGTTCTCGGCGTCGCCGACAGCGTCCGCGAATGCCGCAATTACATCGGAGTCGCTCGCCTCCCTCGTCAGCGCGACCCTCGCCATCAAAACATGGTTCCTGACAAGGAGTTCTATTCTATTCCTTCTTTGCACATCGAGGTTGAATCTTTCCATGACATTCTTCAGCCGCTTATACCCCTCCTCTTCGTGGCGTCTGCCCGCCGCCTTGCCGATGTCGTGGAACAGGATTACCATGTACAGCATATCGACGTCATCCATTCCGTTGATCAGCAGGCGCAGATCTTCGAGTCTACCGTATTTCGTATTCCTGAGTTCCTCAAGATGCCTTACGGCCATTAAAGTATGCTCGTCGACAGTATACATGTGGTAAGGCTCCCGGACCACGAGCAGACGCAGGGCTCCGAACTCGGGAAGGAATCTGCCAAGGACGCCCGTTTCGTTCATCTCGCTCAGGGTGTCATAAACCCGTTCGCTCTTCAGGATATCGAGGAAAGGCCGCACGACTTCCGGAGAGCCTCTGGTGGCGCTGTTTATCCGGACAAGGCTAGTCCGGATCTTCTCCCTCATGGCGCTGCTGAACCTCCTCCCCTTTTTTGCAAGCAGATAAAAACTCTCCATGATCTCTCCGGCGCACAGTCCGGAAGGATTGTCCTTCGTCGATATCAGCCTGCCTCCCGAAAGGGCAAAGCCTTCCGAAATCCGTCTGACAAAAAAATCCCGTCTGACTCTCACATACTGCCTGCTGCACATGACCATGATCTTTTTCGTCGCTTCCCTTATAATCTTGCCCTTCAGGTAGTAATAGCGAAGAAGTCTTTCATGCGCCCTGAATTTATGAGAGTCTCGAAACCCCAGAAGGGCCGCTACATTTCTCTGGTATTCGAAAGAGAGGACATCATTCCTCCTCCCGCTTTCGAGATGGAGACAGTATCTCGCCCGAAGCAGAAAATCGCGGGCGGCGGCGAGACGCCGGGACTCACCGGCGTCAAGAAGTCCCAGGAAGGATTGAAAGTCCTCAACCCTCATCGCCACCCTGGCAAGCCAGTAGGCGGTGTGAACATCCCTGAGCCCCCCTTCCCCCTCTTTAAGGTGCGGTTCCAGGAGGTAAAGAGACTCACCCGAATCCAGGTGCCTCTTCTCCATCTCCCTGAGCTTGTCCCTGACGAAATCCTTCCGTCTCTTGTAAGCGATCACCGGATACACCCTTTCCCTGAAGGAAGCGTAAAGCCTCCTGTCACCGGCGATATACCTGGATTCAAGTAGTGACGTCCTTGTCTTTATGTCTCTGAAGGCCTCTTCGATGCACTCCTCCGGCGTTCTGAAGGAGTGGCTTATGTCGAAACCGGTGTCCCAGAGTCTGTAAAGAACACCCTCGACCGCTTCGTTACGATGTCGATGGGGAGCGAGGAACATGATGTCGATATCGGAAAAAGGTGCAAGTTCTCCGCGACCATAGCCGCCGACGGCGAGCAGCGCCGTGCCCGACTCGCTCTTCACGGAATCAAATATGTCCCTGAGGAAATCGTCTATTGTGCCCGTGTATCTGTCGGCAAGAGCGGCCCCTCCCGCCCCCTCACGGATCCATCCCTCTATCTGGCGCAAGATGTTCTCCCGCATACCATACATGAATGTCAGGACCCCAACGGCCTTCCGCGACCGGAAGGGCACGTTTGGAAGACGCGGCATCTGCCGGGAGGAAAGGACGCTGCCGGAACAAAATATAATAAAATCGCTATTTTCTTCACTGTCTGCGCGGCAGGATCAACGAGTAAGACATTTTTAAATATACCATAAACCGCCCCCGACTTTAAAAATCTGCTCCATGCACCTTCAGGGTAAATTCCTCACCCACCCCTTGTCTGACGGCGGCATCCCCCTCCCTTTTTCTTTTTACATAGGCGATAATATAAGCCAATGTCCCTGAAGAAAAATATCATCTTCAACTTCCTCATGAGTTCCCTTATCATAGCCGTCCTGGCCGTTGCCTCATATGTCAATTTCATCGAAATCAGAAAGGATATCCGGCTTGCGGACAATTTGAGAAGCGAATCGCTGCAATTAAGGAGACATGAAAAAAACTATTTCCTCTACATGAATGCGGCGGAGATCCAAGATGTGCATATATATTTAAAGGAACTCAGGGACATCATCCGGGAGGGGAGCCAGATCGACGGCAGCGGCAAATTACAGGAATTGGAATCGGTAATCACGGAATACGAAGGCCGGTTCAAGAAGATCGAGACCTTCGTGACTGAGTTTCACAGGGAATTCGACGCCCTCAAGGCTTCCCATCCCGATCATGCTGTCTTCTCCCCGCTCATCGAATCGACTTTCCTCGAGCAGCCTTCAGTTAATGCCCGACTGCTGGAAGAATTGTTCTCTGTGCCGGCCGGCGCGCCTATTATCAGCCATCTCCGTGATCTCGATAACGAGACAAGGGCCCTCAGGAAGAACGGGGAGGAGATAATCATAATTTCAAGGGAACTGGACAGGTCCGCGTGGAAAAAGGTCGAACATGCCATCGGCGTTTTGCAGACAGCCACGCTGGTCCTTCTTCCACTCTTCTTCATTGTCGGACTCATCACCCTCTTCCTCATAAGCCACAGTGTGGTCGGCCGGCTGAGGGAACTGACAGAGGCCGTCAGGAAGACAGGGAAAGGCAACTTCGCGTCCCTTGCGGTCTCTGAAAAGCGTGACGAAGTCGGCCTTCTGACCTCAGCCTTCGTTGCAATGGAGCACGACCTCGTACTTCGGGAAGAGGAACTGAAGAAGAAGAACGAGGAATTGCTCCGGAACAGGAAACTGGCCTCTATCGGAACTCTTGCCTCCGGGGTCGCCCACGAATTGAACAACCCGCTCAATAATATCTATATATCGGCCCAGATACTTGAAAAAGAGGCAGAGGATGCACGTTCTCCCCGGGTGAAGGAGATCATGGAGGACATTGTGGGCCAGACCAGACGGGTAAAAAGGATAGTGGGAGACCTGCTCGAATTTGCGCGTGGAAGAGAGCCCCGGCGCACCGAAATCGAGCTCAATGATCTTCTCGGACGGGCCTTCAGGCTCGCCGGGGTGACGGCGGAGACAGGGGACATAAAATTCGGCCTCGACACCGATCCGGGCGGGGTGCTGGTCAGCGCCGACCCCGAGCAGCTGGAGAGGGTATTCATCAACCTTTTCGGAAACGCGATCGATGCAATGTCCGGACTGGGCGATCTTAAGGTCGCCGTCAGGAGACGGGAGGACGCAGTCACAATAAAGGTCTCGGACAGCGGCAGAGGGATGTCCGCGGAGGCCGTGGAAAAGATATTCGAGCCGTTCTATACTACGAAAGACAAAGGCACAGGTCTTGGTCTTGCAATCGTATTCAACATAATAACCAGGCACGGGGGCAACATCAAGGTCGAAAGCAGCGAGGGAGGCGGGACATCTTTCACTATTACCCTGCCGCCCGGGGAGAATGTAAATGGGTCTTAAGGTTCTCATTGCAGAAGATGAAGAGATCGCTCTGAAACATCTTGTTCGTACCTTGTCAGCGGAAGGGTATAAGGTGGTCGGAGCAATGAACGGTCGTGAAGCCCTGGAAGAGATCTCCCGCGACCGTTTCGACGTGCTCATAACGGATATAAAAATGCCGGAGATCAACGGCATCGAACTGCTCGGCAAGGCGAAGGAAAATGACCCGGAAATCGAAGTGCTGGTGATCACGGGTTTCGGCAGCATAGGCTCGGCGGTTGAAGCAATGAAGAAAGGGGCCTACGAATATATCACAAAACCTTTCGATCTTGACGAGCTTATCCTGAAGGTCCGGAATATACGCGAGAAAAAGATGTTGACGAAGGAAAACACCGCACTGAGGGCCTATCTGGAGAGGGATAGCAGGGTCTCCGTTGTTGCGAAAAGCAGCAGCATGCAGAAGATACTGAACGTCATTGAAAACATCAGGGGTTCCGACTGCAATGTGCTTTTGACGGGAGAAAGCGGTGTAGGCAAAAGTCTTCTGGCCAAGATCATTCATTTTACAAGCAGGAGGCAGAGCATGCCTTTCCTTTCGATCAACTGCGCCACTCTCACGGAGGAACTGCTCGCAAGCGAACTCTTCGGCCATGAAAAAGGGGCCTTTACAGGGGCGGTAAAGACAAAGCAGGGGCTGCTGGAAATAGCCGACACCGGCACTCTTTTCCTTGACGAGATCGCCGAGATGTCGCCGAACCTGCAGGCTAAACTTCTCAAGGCCATTGAGGAAGGAGAATTCTTCCGGGTCGGGGGAACGAGGCCGATAAAGGTCGATGTGAGATTTCTGGCGGCTACAAACCAGCACGTCGGTAACATACTCTCCCATGGGAAGTTGAGGGAAGACCTTTATTACAGGCTTAATGTCATGGAAATATTCATACCTCCTTTGCGGGACCGGAAAGAGGACATAGGACCTCTCAGCGCCTATCTTCTGCAGAAGCACCTCCCAAAGGCGAACAAGCAGATAACGGGTCTTACCAAAGAGGCTGCGGATATCCTCCTTAACTACAGTTTCCCCGGTAACGTGCGCGAGCTGGAAAATATCATCGAAAGGGCGATAATACTGGAGAAGGGGCAGCTTATCACGCCCGAAAGCCTCCCCGAGAGCCTCAAGATTTTTCATATTGAGACGATAAAGCCGGGTCCCGTCAAGACGCTGGAGGAGGTCAACAAGGAATACGCCCAAAAGGTCGTAGAGATGTTCGGCGGCAACAAAAGCAAGGCTGCAGAGCTCCTTGGCATATCGAGAACAAGCCTGTGGAGAATTCTCAGGGAACAATGAACCCGTCCCGTTTCAGGTGTTCCAGAATGAAACAATCAGCCTCACTTTCGCCGGACTAGAAAGAGGTCCGCCTGTTGCGTGCGAAGGGTATTTATTGCAGGACTTGAGTAGTGCATGTAATCCTTTCCCCAACCCTTGAAAACACTAACTGTTCACTGCTGTTCATCTTTGAAACAGACTCCTCCCTTGGAATAACCTTTTTGTCTTTATAAATCAGCTTGTTACATCTTGGCATTCCCCTTGCTTTCTTTACAGGTTGTCTGAATTTAAAGGCAATGAAGTGAAGGGATGAAGGAAAAACAGCTCTTATTTGTGACTTATCATTATGAAGACTTCGCCGGGGGACTTTCCTATGCTGTCGACCTTGCGAAGACAATGGGCAATAGCATAGGTATATTGATCATATACAAGAGAAGAATGACCGGAGAAGGGGAGGACAACAGAATGGCGGCGTCAACTTCTGCCGCACCTGGCGGCGACAGCACGGCCATGCAGCTGATCAGACAGGACTGCAGGCAACGGGGGGAAGATTTCGAAAAAAAGCTTTCGCTGATAAGGGACACCTGCAGAAAGGCCGGCGTGTCCGTGGACGTCAGGGCGGCCTCTACCGAAGTCATTTCGGCAATAAAGGATGCCCTCGGACAGAATGCCGGAATCGACATGGTACTGCTTGGTCCGGGCATTACAAACGACGGCAGTATAAATTCAAAAACTCTCAACAGGCTCGTAAAAACGGCATCGAGGCCGATAGTTACGATGGCCAAACAGGCAGGCTCTGCCTGAACAGAAAAAAGGAGGAGGAGGTTTAGATGTATCTATATTTACCTGTAGCATTAACCAGTATGAACATTCTTGTCCCGGTCGGGCTTGGACTGGCGGTGGGGCTTCTGTCGGGCCTGTTCGGGGTGGGCGGCGGTTTTCTTCTCACGCCGCTACTGATCATGTTCGGTATCCCCTCGACGGTAGCGGCCGCTACCGACTCCAACCAGATAGTGGCGGCTTCCACGTCGGGAACGTACGCTCACTGGAAGATAGGGAATGTCGACTTCAAGATGGGTCTTTTTCTGCTGGCCGGCGGTTTTATCGGCGGACTGGTGGGCGTTCAGGCCATCAAGTTCCTGAGGGCCATGGGGGACGCCGACTTCGTTATCAAGATAACTTACGTCCTCATGCTCGGCATCGTCGGAGGCTACATGTTCCTCGAAAGCCTTCAGAGCATGAAAAAGAAGAAGACTGAGGAAGCAAAACCGAAGAAGGAATCGGCTGTAGGAAAATTCCTGAACTCCCTGCCTTTCCAGACCCATTTTGAAAAGTCAGGCGTAACACACTCGGCCCTGGTCCCGATCGTATTCGGCGGCTTTGTCGGCATACTGGCCGCTGTCATGGGTGTCGGCGGAGGATTTCTCATGGTGCCCGTCATGGTATACATACTGAGGATGCCCATGCACGTGGTGGTAGGCACCAGTCTCTTCCAGATACTCTTCAACTGCATAGAAGTGACCTTTCTCCAGGCCTACACCAACCACACCGTGGATTTTATCCTCGCCGTTCTACTCCTCATCGGCTCCACTGTGGGAGCCCAGATCGGCACGGTATTCGGCAGGAAGCTGAAGGGCGACCAGTTGAAGATAATCCTTGCGGGAATCGTGCTGGTCGTGACCGTAAAGATGGTCTTCGATCTGACCGTGACGCCGTCATTACTCCTGGTCCAGGCGGGGGGACACTAATATGAACAGATTACGCCGTGCATTGCAGGTCGCCTTCATGACCTTTATAATCAGCGCAGGCCTCCTGTCCATATCGCAAGGAGAACTGTCGGCGCAATTGACTACAGCGGCCAACCATGACCGGATCAATGTAGACTTTTTCTACCATGGCAGTACCGTGGACATTCATGGCATATCCGACCCCGGCACAGACCTGGTGATTAAAATAACGTCCGGGGGCGGACACCATATCCTGCGGCAAAAGGGCAGGGTAGGCGTGCTCTGGATGAATGTCGGGACGCTGAAATTCGATCACGTACCGTCGGTCTATTTCCTTCAGAGCACAAAGAAGATCGACGATATTCTTACACCGGAGGAACAGTTAAAGTACGGTCTCGGTTACGGGGCGCTGGCCTCGGAGAGCGAGGTCGCATCGCTGAAAGACCAGAAGGACCAGGTAGAAAAAGAGAAATGGTTCAATGAATTCCTGAAATACAAGGAGGCGTCGAAGGTATATTCCGTGACAGCGGGAAAGATCTCTCTCACTCGAAAAGACGGCGGGCAGGACTATTACACCGTCATAGACTGGCCCTATCAGGCCCCGCCCGGCGATTACCTGGTCACCGTCTATGCTGTGAAAGACAAGAGGGTCGTTGAACAGGCGCGGTCCAAAGTGACAGTGGAGCAGGTGGGCGTCATCAAGGGCCTCGCCGGAATGGCCAGGGACAACGGCGCCTTTTACGGATTCATCTCCGTTCTCGTCGCACTCGGCGCAGGTTTCGGAGTCGGCCTCATCTTCAGAAAAGGCGGGGGGGGACACTGATCATGTATGAAAACATTGTAGTCGGTTTCGACAATACGGAATACAGCAGGGCAGCCGTCATAGAGGTCTCGAACCGGGTCAAGAGGCATGGTGGGAAATTCGTCCTTGTCCATGCCGTACACTTCGACGAGGAGGAATTCGGCAACGCTGCCGAACAGAGGGAGAAACGTTTCCAGTTCGGCAAGAATGTCTGCTACCAGACGAAGGAGATGATCGCTTCCGAGTTCGGAATCGAAGCAGACGAACTGGTCTGCGAAGGGGATCCCTCTGAGGTCGTTACCAACGTCGCCCGGGAGAAACTTGCCGACCTCATAGCAATGGGGACTTACGGAAGGAGGGGATTAAGAAGACTCCTGCTGGGCAGCGTAACCTCCGCGGTAATTGTCCATGCTCCCTGCGATGTGCTGGTCATAAAAAAGCCCTGTACTGAATGCACAGGCACCTACTCTTCCGTCCTTCTCCCTTTCGACGGCTCCGATTTCAGCAGGAACGCCTTGAAGAAGGCTTGCCGTCTGTCAAAAGTCGACGGCTGTGCAATAACGGTCCTCTATGTCATTCCCCGCTATGAGGAAATGCTGGGCTTCTTCCGGACCGAGTCGATCAGGAAAAGCCTGATGCAGGAAGCGGACAAGGTTGTGGCCGCCGCAGAGGAGATCGCTGTCGGTGAGGCGGTCCCGATCAGGACAGAGATCCTGGAAGGCGCCGCCGCCGAACAGATCGTGAAGACGGCGGTCAGGCTGAAGAACGATCTCATAGTGATGGGGACCTACGGATGGCGGGGAGTCGACAAGGCGATCATGGGAAGTACGACGGAAAGAGTCATCATTCACGCCTCCTGCCCCGTGCTTGCGGTAAGATAGCATGTCAGCGGAAATATGATTCTCACGGCCCCGGGCGGCCCCGACGATGCCGGGGCCGTCCTATTCTTGCCTGTCACCAATAACCTGTCGCCTGTATTTCTTATACGCCCCGCTCTTCAAGGTCCTCTCCGTAATATACTTCACATGCTCGTCCAGGAGTCCCGAAAGCTCCGCGACAAGCGATTCGGGGGGCTTGATCCTGTTCAGTTTTGAGAGGCTCCATTGGACCAGGTTTCCATGAAGCCGCATCATTCCCGGAGATATCCTGAAAGACGACTCACTTCCCCTGGAACACTCCCTGCAGAGGACAGTGCCGTGGGAGAGATAGAATTCATCCCCCCTTTGCCCGCACCTGCCGCAACCGGCGAGGCCTGGCAGATAACCTGCAATCGAAAGCAGCTGCACCTTGTAGTAGACCGGCAGCAGCGGGGCACGGCAGTCCGCTTCCAGCGCCAGCAACGTATTCATCAACAAGGCATAAAGGTTGCTGTTAGCATCCCTCTCGGCCGCAAAACTGAGCGTCAGCTCTACCATCTCCGAGGCGGGGAGGAAGCACTTCAGACAGTCTCTCAGTGAACTGAAGGAGTGGACAATGTCCGACTGCGTCAGCCTTGGCATTGCCGCATCCTCCCTGCCCCAGAAGGCAATCCTCGAATGTGTCAGGGGCTCAAGGCTGCTGCCGAACCTGCTTTTGGTCTTTCGCGGACTTTTCGCGAAGGTCTTTATGATGCCGTGGCTTTCCGTAAGATAGGTAACTATGAGGTCGGCTTCGCCGAAGGGGACAGTCCTTAAGACAATGCCTTCCGTCCTCTGAAGCATTACATGATGTTGCCGAAATCTTCGGGCTTGAGGTTCTTCAGCCATTCGTCAAGCTCATCGGCTGTCCTCGTGCCCATGATACTCTCTTCAACGAAAATCGGGGCGTTTACTCTCAGGGCAACGGCAACGGCGTCGCTCGGTCTTGAATCGATCAGGGTCTCCTTCCTGCCGTCGTTCAAATGAATGAGCGCGTAATAGGTATTGTCGATAATCTCTGTCACCACAATCCTGGTTATCTTCATCTTGAGCCCATCGATCACGTTCTTCACGAGATCGTGGGTCAAGGGCCTGGGAGTTGCGACCTTTCCGAGGGCCAATGCTATCGAATCCGCTTCGGGTTTCCCTATCCATATCGGCAGCGTACCGGGGCCGTCCAGTTCCCTCAAAAGAAGGATATACATATTACTCCGGGGATCGAAAAGCAGCCCCTCGACTTTCATTTCAACAAACATCTGTCAGTACCCCAGTTCGTTCAATGCCTTACGGTCGTCACGCCACCCTTTCCTCACCTTCACCCACAACTCCAGAAACACCTTAACATCAAGCAGTCTTTCGATATCCAGACGGGCCTGCGTGCCTATCGCCTTCAGTTTCTTCCCCTTGTCACCTATTATTATACCCTTTTGACCTTCCCTTTCAACATAAATATTTGCGGCTATTGATACCATGCCGTCTTCTCTCTCCGTCCAGTTCCCGACTTCGACCGCAACCGAATAGGGTATCTCCTCGGAGGTCTTTGCCATGATCTTTTCCCTGATAATCTCCGCCGCCATAAACCTCTCGATCTGGTCTGTAACGAGGTCTTCCGGGTAATACTTCGGCCCCGGGGGCAGATATTCCCGGACCTTTCGGAGAAATATCTCCACTCCGTCCCTTTTCAGCGCCGACACGGGTATGATCTCCTTGAAGGGGAAGAGGTCCTTATACGAGTCGATCATGGTCAGGAGTCCCTGCCGATGCACCAGGTCGATCTTGTTGATCAATAGGAACGTCGGCTTCACGATCCCCTCCAGTGCCTGAAAAACGATCTTGTCCTTGCCGATATAAGGCCCGGGTTCGGTTACAAAAACTACGAGGTCTATTTCCGTCAAAGCCTCCCTGGCAGACCTGACCATGGTCTTCCCAAGGAGGTTGCGAGGCTCATGGATTCCGGGCGTATCGATGAAGATGATCTGCGCTTCAGGGGAAGTCTTTATCCCCAGTATCCTGTTCCTCGTGGTCTGGGGTCTCCTCGTTACAATGGCGATCTTCTGCCCGAGGACGGCGTTCAGAAGGGTAGATTTTCCGACATTCGGCCTTCCGATCAGAGAAACATATCCGGAATGGAAAGTCTCGGACACTCAGCCCCCTGTTTCCAGTCTGGCAAGTGCACCCTTTATCCTTTCCACTCCCTTTGCTATGTCTTCCTTGGAGGTTGCGTAGGAAATCCTTATATAATCGTCATCGCCGAATGCCGCGCCCGGCACTAAGGCCACCCCCGCATCTTCAAGCAGGTAAAGGGCGAGGTCCGATGAAGAAGAGATCATCCTGTCCCCGAACCTCCTGCCGTAAATCTTCGACGTATTCGGGAAGGCGTAGAAAGCGCCCGACGGCATGGAACAGCTCACCCCCTCAATGTCGTTAAGTGATCCGACAAGAAAACGCCGTCGCTCGTCGAACTCTCTGCGCATCATTTCCACAAAGCCCTGCGGGCCCGTGAGTGCCTCCACGGCCGCCTTCTGCACGATCGAGGCCGGGTTCGAAGTCGACTGGCTCTGGATGTTTGTCATGGCCTTGACTATATCGGCGGGGCCCGCGGCATACCCTATTCTCCATCCCGTCATGGCATGGGATTTTGAAAGTCCGTTCACAACAATTGTCCTCTCCTTCACCTCCCCGCCCAGTGAGGCTATGCTTATATGCTCCGCATCGTCGTAAACCAGCTTTTCGTAAATCTCATCGGATATTACGTAAAAGTCATGCTTCACCGCCAGATCGGCGATCCTTTCAAGGGCCTTTCGGCTGTATATCATACCTGTGGGGTTGGACGGAGAGTTCAGTATCAGGGCTTTTGTCCTTTCGGTTATACTTTGTTTGAGTGCCTCGTAACTGACAGTAAATGAATCCACTTCATACGTTTTCACAAAAACCGGTGTAGCATCGTTCAGTATCACCTGGTCCGGATATGAGACCCAGAACGGCGAGGGTATGATTACCTCGTCCCCGGGACCGTAAAGGGCCTGCGCTATGTTGTACAGGCTGTGCTTCGCCCCGCATGAAGCTATTATCTCTTCCCTCTTATATGAGAGTCCGTTGTCTCTCTTCAGCTTATCGATGATCGCGTCCTTGAGCGCGTCTATTCCCCCGACCGCCGTATACTTGGTAAAACCCTCCTTCATGGCCCTGACTGCGGCCTCCTTTATGTTGTCGGGCGTATCGAAATCGGGTTCGCCGACTCCGAAGCTTATGACGTCTTCGCCGGACGCCTTCATCGACTTGGCCTTGGAATCTATCGCGAGCGTCGGCGAGGGTTTGATCTTTCTTGCTCTCTCGGAAAGCATATTTGACTGTCTCCTTGGGGGTTTTTCGATATATTAACACATCCGGATTGTTTAAAAAAAACGGGGGAAAACCCCGGCAGCGGCGCCGCTGCCGGGGGGGGGAGCATCTAATCGACCTTCTTATAGGCCTTCTTTCCGGCGCCGCAGACCGGGCACTTGTCGGGGGCTTCGTTCTCGGCCGTGTGACCGCAGATCTCGCATACATAATAGTCAACATCCGCGTTTTTGCCGATGTTCTCCAGGGCTTTTTTATAAAGGGCCGCATGGATCTTCTCGACCTCGTTTGCAAAGGTAAAACTTCTCAGGGCGCCCTTGCTGCCTTCCTCTTCGGCGTCCTTGATCATCTGTGGGTACATCTTCTGGAACTCGAAGACCTCGCCGTTGATCGCCTCGGTAAGGTTTTCCGATGTACTCCTGATTCCGCCCAGTTCTTTCAGATGGTTATGAGCGTGCACTGTTTCGGCCGCTGCTGCCGCCCGGAACAGCTTCGCAATCTGCCCGTAACCCTCCTGCTCCGCCTTCTTCGCAAAGGCGAGATATTTCCTGTTGGCCTGTGATTCCCCTGCAAAGGCATCCTTCAGGTCCTTTTCGGTTTTCGACATTCTCTTTCCTCCTCCTTAAAAAATCTTTGATAAGGCATATAGGTCTTATAAGTCTTAAAGGCCCTATTCTGTTCTTATTTTCTTACTTCATGGCTTCGTATACCTTGCCGACCAAACCTGCCGAGGGCTTGAGGGTCTTGTCCCCGGACTGCTTCCATCCGACCGGGCATGCCTCGTCGCCATGCTTCCCCAAATAGATGTTTGCAGTCGTCTTTCTCAGTAGCTCTTCGATATTTCTGCCCAGGTTATAAAAGTTGACTTCGGAATTGAGGAGCTTCCCTTCGGGATTGATTATAAATGTCCCTCTCAGCGCCAGTCCGGTCTCCTCGTCATACACACCGAACAACCGGGAGATTTTACCTGTAGGGTCCGACCCCATCGTGTATTTTACCTTCTCGAGCATCTTTTCATCCCTCTGCCATGCAAGATGTACGAACTTGGTGTCAGTGCTCACAGTGACAATCTCGGCGCCGATCTCCCTGAACTTCTCATGCTGCTCTGCCAGAGCAGAGAACTCGGTGGCTCACACAAATGTGAAATCCGCAGGATAGAAGAAGACGACAGTCCATTTACCGCTTTCTCTCAACGCCTGAAGACTCACCTCCCCGAAGTCGCCCTTCCCAGGCTCATAGGTTTCAAGTTTAAAATCGGGGACGTTCTCTCCGGTCCTTAGTCCGCAACAATGTTCACCCATCTCAGACCTCCTTCCTTTTTCTAGAATCTTACCATTAAAACAGCCGCTCTTAAATCCGCGGCCCGTGGGAAAAATGCTCCGAAACAGCATGGCTACATTATCGACAGGATCTCAGTGGACTGTGGACTCCCTCCTGAAGAACCTGTGCCCGCAATTCAAGCATCTAGTTTCGTACTCATCAGTCCATATTTCCATATCAAAGCCGCATTTCGGACATGTGATAATTCCCGGCAACAAGATACGCTTCAGTTTCCGCAACTTCTCTATATTATGACTGACGTGTTTCTCTTTCATTCGATTTCCTCCCTGCAGCCTGAAGCAAGGGACGTTCCTTTATTTGCTCCGGGGTATCATCACCGCCCGATTTCCTGCACCGCGCACATGATCCATAAAACTCTACGTGATTTCCTGTAATTTCAAAGTCCTTTCTTTCGTCCGCCGGCACATTCAGTTCGTAATAAACGTGAACATCCACTATGCGACCGCAGCCCGTACAGATGATATGATGGTGCGGTCCGGTATCAGGATCAAACCGCTTCTTGTACGGATCTATAGTGAGTTCCTGTACCTCTCCCCTCTGCCTCAATGCCTCAAGGGTGTTATATACTGTCGCAAGAGACATGGTCGGGAACTTCTTTGATACCTCGGCGTAGATATCCTCCGCCGAAGGATGCGTTTCATTCCCTTCAAGGTACTCAAGTATCGCCAGCCTCTGCGGGGTGAGTTTCAGGCCAATGTCTCTGTATCTTTTCATAATTGCTCCTCTTCGGTCTTCTGCATCTTAAGCTTCTTTAGAATCATTATAACATAATAACCATTGTTGTCAAGTCATTCTTACAATGGTAAATCCATTTCTACCACAAGACCTCCGCCAGGCTCATTAGATGCCCTGACCCTGCCTGAGTGCAAATTGACGGCCCTCTCGGTTATGGCAAGGCCAAGCCCGGTCCCGCCAGTCAGACGGTCGCGTGACTCGGCTACACGATAAAAAGGCTCGAACAACCTTCCGAGGTCCTTCTCCGGCACGCCGGGACCGTGGTCCCGGACCCGAATCCGGGCATATGCCCGGCCGTCTTCCAGATGTCTTGAGATGCCGACTTCAACAGAAGTACCTTCATCGGTATACCGCAGTGCATTCCGGACAACATTCTCTATGGCCCTGCGAAGCAGCTCTTCCGAACCATCGACAGTAATGTCTTCACTCGCCACCACCTTTGCCAGGCGGTTGCTGCCTCCCGTCTCGAAGTTTGCATCGTCCACAATGTCACGAACGAGTCTCGCCAGGTCAACGGGACCACGTTCAATTCTCTCGGCTCCGCCCTCAAGCATGGTTAGTGACAGCAACTGTCCGATAAGCTCATTCAGCCTCTCCGCTTCCCGCCCCATGCGATCAAGAGCACCGCCTGCTTCCGGAGAGGAACTACGGCGCGCAAGCTCCAGAGCGACGTTCAGGCGCGCAAGCGGCGACCTTAATTCGTGAGAGATGTCCCGGAGCAGCTTCTGCTGCGCATTTACCAGTTTACCTATCCTGACGGCCATCCTGTCGAAGTCATGCCCCAGACCGGCTATCTCGTCCCTCCGGTTCCCGAAAAAAGGTCCGACACGGGTCGCGAGGTCTCCGTCCGCGAACCTCCGGGCCGCCTTCTGCAAATGGAGTATCGGACCCGTCAGTGACCGCGCGAGGAGGTAGCATACGATTCCTGCCACCACAAAAGTCACCAGGAGGCGAAATACCATGCGGCGGGGATCAAGTATCATTTCAATCGGCGAGGGTCGCGGAAGGGCCGCAAGAACTACGTAATCACCGCCTGCCGGAAGCCCATACCATTTTGCCCTTCTGCCCGGACCGTGCTGGGGTTCGCCGGTGACCAGGACCAGTTCCGCCAGTCGCCTGAGCCTGGGGGGGAGGAAACGTCCGGAAAGGGGGCCCTCATTCCCCCTGAAAAGAAAGACGTGAATACCCGTCCGCCGTTCGAGGCGACGGCTCTGCTCTGCCAGGGCAGCCGGTCCCCCCCTTTCATAGGCGCTGATCAGCACTTCCCCCGCCCTGGCAATCTGCTTCTTGTGGCGGGCCAGGAGGGCTGCTCTCGGATCGGTCGTCAGAGCGACCACCACCCCGATTGCTACGATGAGCGTCATCGCCAGCCAAAACCAGAGGAATATTCTTGCGAAGAGGCTCTTCACTGATAGGGTCTCCCGGGGAACAACATTCTATCCGTCCCGGCCTTCGCCGGTCTCAGGAAAGTGAACGTACAGATACCCCACACTGCGGACCGTCTTGATACGCTCCATGCCCGCCGACTCATGACCGAGTTTCCTCCGAAGACTGCTCACATGAACATCTACACTGCGGTCGTAAGGAGAGAGATCACGACCAAGGATCTTCCTGCTCAGATCCCTGCGTGTCACGACCCGCCCGGCCATACGCATCAACTCCTCCAGAAGACTGAATTCGACCGCGGTCATTTCTATTTCTTTACCCGACAATCTGACGGTCCGCGTCGCGACATCCAACTCGACATCACCCACTACAAAACGCTCCCCTGATGCCTCCGTCTTCTCCCCTTCAGCCGGAATCATTCTGCGCTGTATGGCACGAATACGTGCTACGAGCTCACGGGGATTAAAGGGTTTCGGCAGGTAGTCGTCGGCTCCCATTTCGAGACCGACGATCCGGTCAACGTCATCACCCCGGGCGGTCAGCATCAAAACGGGAATTCTGGAACGCTCGCGAATATGGCGCAGCACCTCGAAGCCGCTCATACCGGGCAGCATTACGTCCAGGACGACCAGACCATGCTCTCCTGAAAGCGATCTTCCGATCCCCTTCTCTGCATCAAAAACCGCTTCTACATCGAACCCTTCGAGTCCGAGGTATTCCGAAAGCAGCTCACAGAGTTCCCTGTCATCGTCAATAACCAGTATGCGGTTCACCGTTGTCCCACCGGGTCTTCCATATTCATTAGTATTCTACCCTTAAAGTACAGTACGCCGCTGTAAAGAATTGTAAAGATCCGGCGGTGATACTTAATATATCTTTTCCTTTCTTGACCGCCCCTTAACCCACACTTAAAGAGATTTGCGCTACCATAAATACACGTGCAGGGTATCTTTGCGCAGGATATCGTGAAAGAGGCAGACGCGAACAACCTCTAAAAGGAGATTCTTCAATGATGAAAGGAGCAGACTATTTCGGTGGCAAGGGAGATCCGAGAGATCCGCCGGCCCTGGGCAGACGGGCTAAAGAGGTACGACAAATCACCGCAACAGGAAAGGAGAACACCATGAAAGCCTCACAGGAAAGAGAAGGAATGTCGGGAAGGAAGGTATTATCACTGGGTCTGATGCTTCTGGCCGTTTTCGCGCTGATCGCCGTAGCTTCCGTTGAGTTCTATCCACCGCCGGCCCAGGCGGCAGGCTTCCGCGGAATGAAAACGTCACCGGATCAGGTTGTGTCCAGGTTAAAGGACCGACTCAATCTCACGGATGAACAGGTAAAGGCAATAGAACCCATTATCAGCGACAGTATGGCCAAGAGGCGGGAGCTGATGAATGAATTGCGGCAGCTCAGACAGTCCACCGATGCGAAGATCGTGGGAATCCTGACAAAGGAGCAGGCCGTGGAATTTCAGAAAATCCAGGATCAACGTCGGGAGAGGATGTGGAGGAGACCGGCGGGTCCAAGGTAAGACAAGAAGAAGTATTCACCGGAATGCTCACGTGAATTCATAAGGGAGGGTGATATTATGCACCCTCCCCTCTTCCCCTCCGGGAGGGCGCTCTCTGCGCTGTCGTCCATTCGCGTATTTATCTTTTGATGTTGACGAATATGCCCTTTCGCGCAAATAATAACTGTACAATTCTTTTGGCCGTCACATCCGGTCCACTCTGGATTTCAGTTGATCTCTATGAGAGGGAGACAAATACATTACAGGGAGGCTTCAAATGAAAAAGCGCACTTCAGCTATGTGGCTAAAGGTCTGTTTGGTCTTTCTAGGCTTGTCAACAGCAATATTTCTCAGCGGCTGTGGGGGAAGCAAGCCCGATGCCGTATGGAATATCGCCGGTGGTTGGTACATATATCATGACACCAGCGGCTCCCCCGCTGAACAGGGCCCCGATCTCTTCACCTTCACCCAGTCCGTCAATGATTTGTCGGGAACAACTGCTGCGGGTGAACCATTCAGCGGCACCATCAGCGGCACGGATGTCTCTTTCTCCTGGACAGCCAGCGACCAGACTACTTACACATACAGCGGGACGGCGAGTAACGGCACCATGGCAGGTACTTGGAGCGGCAGCAACGGTCAGTCCGGAACCTGGCGCGCCGTAATAAGTTTGACCCCCGGCCTCAGTGTTGCGGGCAACTGGAACGTCTTTCAGACGGTCACGGGCTCGTCGGAACAGGGGCCGGCAGTCTTTGCTTTGGAGCAGTCAGGCAACAGCATCTCCGGCACGGCGCCGGAGGACGAGGCGGTCACTGGAAGTATCGGCAGTCTGTACCTTATTTTCACCTGGACCGACGGCAACGGAACTGCATACGTTTATATCGGGACCGTTACAGACAGTTCCAACATGTCGGGCACATGGACGAGCCCGGGAGGACAATCAGGGACCTGGCGAGCGACAAAAAACTAGCTGCTTCCTGAACCGCTTACGGCCATAATGGTCGTGACGCGCACACCTTCTCTGCCCCGGCAATTGCCGGGGCAGACATTCCTCTATCCCTTCCCCGCCTTCTCCTTCAACCAGGCGATCCATTCCGGTATACCTTCACCGGTCTTGCAGGAGACTTCGAATATCCTGATCTGGGGGTTAAGGGAAATGGCGTCTTTCCTGATCTTGTCTACATTCGCATCAACATAAGGAGCAAGGTCCGTCTTATTGAGTACCAGCGCGGCCGATTCCTGAAACATCAGCGGATATTTGAGTGGCTTGTCGTGTCCCTCGGTGATACTCAGCACCATAGCCTTCATGTCCTCGCCGACCTTGAACTCGGCCGGACAGACAAGATTGCCCACATTTTCTATAAAGACAATATCAAGATCATCAAGAGGGAGGTCGTCCAGTACTTCCGATATCATGTTCGAATCCAGATGGCAGGCGCCGCCGGTGTTGATCTGCACAACAGGGACACCGAGTCTGTCCACCCTTTCAGCATCGTCACTGCCCGCTATGTCCCCTTCTATAACACCTACCCTCAATCCGGCTTTCTGAGCGATCGTCCTCTCCAGAAGCGACGTCTTGCCCGCACCCGGGCCGCTCATGAGATTAATCACGAATACGCCGGCGCGGTCGAATATCTTACGGTTCTCGAGTGCTATTCTGTCATTGGCCTCCAGAATCCTGCTCACCACCTTGACCTTCATCAGGAAACCTCCATATCGATGATATCCATTTCACGGCCTGAAGTAACAGTAAAGGAGCCGCCGCCGCATAACGGACAGCACAACACGTATTCTTCTTCCACACTAAACTCCTTCCCGCAGTCCCCGCACCTTCCCGAGACAGGCACTTCCTCTATATGCAAGACGGCATTCTGAGCGACGGAACCCTCCTTTACGGCATCGAAGGCAAAAAGAAGGGCATCCGGCATAACGCCCGATGCCCTTCCCACCTTGATATTTATACAATCTATCCTTCCGTATCCGTTCTTGCCGCACTCACCCGCGGCTATTTCAAGCAGACTGAGGGCAATGGATGCTTCATGCATTCGGTTCTTTGGAAAGCCTCTCTTTCTCCTTATCGTAAGCTTCTCTCCCCGCATCGACGGCCGACTTTACAAGCGACTTCTTTTCATCGTAGTAGTCCTTCCCCTTGTCCACGTAAGAGGTGACCTTGTGCTTTGTCTGGTCCGCGTATTCCGTAGCCCTGTCCTTCACGTCGTCAGCCATGTCCCTTATCTTCTGCCTCGTTTCATTCCCCGACTGAGGCGCGAGGAGGAGCGCCAGACCGGCCCCGACTACACCGCCCAACATAAACGACAGGAACATCGATCCTGAACTGTAGCCCTCATCTCTCATTTTCCATCTCCTTTTCTTAAAAGATTCGTTAACAAATATTGGAGCCCTGCGACTATCCCGGCCTTCAGACTGATCGCCCTGATCGAGGCGGAAGAACCAATGCCGCCTGCCAGATCATTCACTGCACGCACGGTCTTTCCGACTTCCCTGACGGAAGCGGAAAACTCCCTGACATCCTCCACAATCCCCTTTGCGCTATCCGACATCTCCCGGACGTTCCCCATGACGCCCTGCACGTCTTTGAGTACGGGGTCCAGCCTCCCCTCGACGGTCCTTCTCAGCGACATGACGGCCTTCAGCACCTGCAGTATCAGAAGAATAAGCACAACGTCAACTGCAAGCGACGACACCCCTATGACAACAAGCCAGAAATTCGTCATCCTGCCTCCCTCCGTAGCATTATATCACATTATTTTCACGAACAGAATCGTGTGCCGTTATCTTGATTTTAGTGACTTTGAGCCGACAAGTAAAGAATTTTATGTTATTCTTTAGATCTATGAATGACGCCTTTTTTATGAAAAGGGCCATTGCACTGGCCGCCCGAGCACGGGGAAAGACAAGTCCCAATCCGATGGTCGGCGCCGTTCTGGTCAAAGGGGGCCGGATCGTCTCGGAGGGCTATCACAGGAAGGCGGGAACACCGCATGCTGAAGCAGTCGCCATAGACGCTGCGGGAGGCGGGGCCGG
>Ga0315550_1000259_pt1 | contig 32016 bp, 42 predicted proteins | sample SalMarSW160190MG_2_FD_203100 | JGI IMG/M metagenome (GOLD analysis project Ga0315550, IMG submission 203100) | Salt marsh sediment microbial communities from the Plum Island Ecosystem LTER, Massachusetts, United States - Salt Marsh Sediment SW1601-90 ...
ACCGATCAGCGGATAGCATTTGCCATCTATTGCGCGCTGGGTGTTTACGACGCACCAGGTTTTGCTGAATGGGCCGAGGGTTGGTTATCCGGCAGGGATCGTAGCCGCGCGTCTGCCGCCGCCGACGCCGCCGCCGCCTACGCCTACGCCGCCGCCTACGCCGCCGCCTACGCTGCCGCCGCAGCCGCCGCCGACGCCGCCGCCTACGCCGCCGCCGACGCCTACGCCGCCGCCGACGCCGCCGCCGACGCCGACGCCGCTAATGTTGCCCCCATGTTCCTACAGCTTTGCGCCCTCGCGGCGGATGTCGCGTAGCCATGCAACCACAACCGACCCCCTGCATCATATGCAGGACCCCAACCACTGGCTCTGTAGGTGCAGCTGGCATCGTCTGGCCGTCTGTTTGTCAGCCATGCAAGGACCGCGAGGATCGCGCGGCGCTCGAGTCGCTTATCGGCATGGCGAGGACGGTGCGCGTGATCGGGCGGCTAACCGCCGACCTCTGCTCATGCGAGGAGCCCTGTCTCAACGAACCCATGTGCAGCTTCTGTGGCAAGTGGCCCCACGAGGGCTGCCGATGTGCGCAGTACGACGCCGAGGGGTGGACCGATGATAACCGCTAAGCCCGAATTCGTCAGGCGGCCTCCAGTGACCACCACCCCGAGCACCGACCCCCCGTCCTGCGAGATCTGCCACGGCCCTGGCCTCTGGCGTTATGACGGTGTGGACCACACGGGGCAGGTAGACGGCGGTTGCTGCTACGACAGCTGGACGTGTGTCGTATGTGGCGGGACGCGATATCAGGACTACTCGTGCCCAGAGCACACGGAGGACAAATGAGCAACCCAGACATCGAGGCACTCAAGCGACAAAGCGAGTCTTGGCGCCTGGCATGCGCTCGTTGGCATGACTGGGCCAACGCATTGCTGAGCGAGCATGGCCGGCAGCTATTTCACGGCCTGCGTAGCGATGAACAGGCACGGGAGATCATTGGCCAGCTAGTCGGTATGGCACCAGGAGTACCTAGATGCTCTAGGTGCGGATGTTTTTGCTCCCGTCATGCAGTCGACGATGAGGAGCTGCGTAACTGTGCAGACTGTGAATGCACTCAATTCGAGGTATGAACACATGAGCCGCAACCTTTACATCCTGGGCCGTCAGTCCCCACAAACAGACCCCCTCGACTATCTCCGAGCCGAGCAACGACGGCGCAAGCTGTTGTGGGTCGGGCTCGTGCTGGCGTGTGCAGCGTCCATGGGGCTCGGATGGGTGCTCGGGCAATGAGACTCTACAAGCTCACGGACCAGAACCTCCGCACCTACGGCGGCTACCAGTGGGTCGTCGGCGAATGGCGCACGGCAAGCGGCGAAGGCGGACTTTGCGATCCGGGATGGCTTCATGCTTACGAGACCCCAGAGCTGGCCATGCTGCTCAATCCGATCCATGCCAAGATCGGGAACCCGCGCCTATGGGAGGCGAGGGGCCGCGGCAAGGGCCTAGACGATCGCGGTATGAAATGCGGGGTGGCTGAATTGCGCCTGGTGCGCGAGCTACCACTGCCTCAGATCACGACCGATCAGCGGATAGCATTTGCCATCTATTGTGCGCTGGGTGTTTGCGATTGGCATGATTTTGTGCGGTGGGCCGAGGATTGGCTGTCTGGCAGGGATCGGAGCCGCGTGTCTGCCATCTCCGTCGCCACCTACGCCGACGCCGCCTACGCCGCCACCGCCGACGCCACCTACGCCGCCTACGCCGCCGCCTACGCCGCCGCCTACGCCGCCGCCACCTACGCCGCCTACGCCGACGCCGCCGCCTACGCCGCCAACGCCGCCGCCGCTGCCGACGCCTCCGCCGCCGCCGACGCCGCCTACGCCGCCTACGCCGCCGCCACCTACGCCGCCTACGCCGCCGCCGAAGCTTCTAATGTTGCCCCCATGTTCCTACAGCTTTGCGCCCTCGCGGCGATGAGCATCAAATAACAGGAGACAAAAGTGCGCGACAACGACGAATCCGTAAAGGTTATCTACGACGACTTGAAAGCCGAAACACCTAAGGCACTATTGTTGTCTGTAGACGATGAAGAAGTATGGATCCCCAAATCCCAAATCGAATATGAAGATCGTGAGAAGCGGGAACTCTGGATCCCCCGCTGGCTCGCGGCGAAAAAAGAACTCGATGCAATTTAAATTGCCTGCGTTTGCAGGCTACCGCGCCGAGCGGATCTCGGCGGGCTGGCCCCCCTGCGTCTCTCTCCCCAACCACCGGGAGGCCAGCCACACACGAGGCAAACAATGACTGACTACGCAAGCATCAAAGCCGTCAACTGGAGCACGCTAAAGTGGATGGCCGTGTCCCCGAAACACTATCGCTGGCATCTGGAGCACCCGGAGCCACGCAAGCCCGCCTACGTATTCGGCGGGGCCGTCCACTGTCTGCTGTTCGAGCCCGATAAGTTTGACTCGCGCTACGCAGGGTATGATGGCATTCGTCGTGGTTGGCAGTGGGACGAGTGGCAGGCGCAGCACCCGGGCATCGAGTCGCTAAAACCCAACGAGCTCGACGAGGTCCAGGCGGTCGTCAAGTCCATCCGCGAGCATCCACGGGCAGCAGCACTGCTCGATGGCTGCCGTGTAGAAGAGCCCATCCAATGGACTGACCAGGCAACCGGCCTCGCGATGAAAGGGCGCATCGATGCCATCAAGCCGCAATACCTGCTCGACCTCAAGACGGGGCGCGATGTCATTCCCGGGCGCTTTCTGCGGGCATCGGCCAGCTACCTGGTGCATGGCCAACTCGCACTGTACCAGGACGGGGCCTTGCGACTGGGCAAGATCCAGGACGACACACCGCCCTATGTGATCTCCGTCGAGAAATCACCGCCCTATGATGTGGTGATCTACCAGCTGACGCACGACGCGCTGGTTCTCGGTCGTGCGGTTTACAGGTCGCTACTCAACAAGCTGATGCAGTGCCAGGCCGCCGACTGGTGGCCGGGAATCTCGCCGGACGTCGTGCCCTACACGATCCCCGCATACCTAGAAGGACCAACCAATACCGACGAAGGAGAGGACTTTTAACCATGACCGACCCACACAAGCCCATTGCCATCATCGAGCGCACGGACTCCATGAGCCCGGTGGTCAAGGCCGGCCTCGAGATCCTACGCAACAGCCCAAGCCCCGAGACCCTCGCCAAGCTGCTGGACGTGCAGCGTGCGTGGGATGCCGACCAAGCACGCAAGCAGTATGCGCTGGCCATGGTCGAGCTCAAGGCCGAGCTCCCCGCGGTGCTCGCCAGGGACAAGGAGGTAAAATTCCTCCAGACCAATTACCGGCACACGACGCTGGGGGCGGCCACCGGCGAGATCACTCCATACCTGACACGGCACGGGTTCTCGCTGTCCTGGGAGCAAGACTCGGATCGCCCAGATAACAAGATCGCGGTTACCGCAATTCTCTTGCATGCTGGTGGCCACTCGGAGCGCAATACACTGATCAGTGCCCTCTACACCCCCAAGACATCAATGGATATCGTGCAGCGTGTAGGCGCAACGGTCACGATGTTGCAAAGGTACACAGCGCTCTCCCTCCTCGGCATCGCGACGGCCGACGCCCTGGAGCCAGGCGACCCACCATCACCACAGGCCATCGACTCCGCGCGCAACCTCAAGGCAGTTGCGTACGCAGTGAAGCGTGGCAAGACCAAGGACCAGGCCGAGGAATTCCTAGGGCGTCCTGTGCCAGAGTGGACCAGCGACGACCTGGACAAGCTGAAGGAGTGGCTAGCGAAATGACGATCATGGTTGAGCCGAGCGGGAATGGCTTATTCTACGCTACGACAGATGTTGATGAGATGGGCGGCGGCTATTTCGGTGTCTACACGCTGAAAGAGATCCGGCGCGTTGTGACGACAACAGAGGTTGTCAGCCCCAAGCCACCCAAAAAAGCAAAGCGAGGGTGAGTGATGCGTGATCCACTGGTCGACCATCCACCCCACTACTCCCACAGTGGCATCGAGGCGATCGACGTCATAGAAGCCTGGGGGTTGGGCTTCAACCTGGGCAATGTCATCAAATACGTCGCCCGGGCCGGCCACAAGGGAGATACGCTTGAGGACCTCCGCAAGGCACGATGGTATCTGGATCGCGAGATCGGGAGGCTGGACCGGTGAATGCCGCAGACATCAGCCGGATACTACAGGCCAGGCACGCAGATGCCGTGTGCATTCCGGAATGCAAAATGGGGCCGAGCGGTAGTCGCGTGCTCGACCTTTGGGTGATGGCCAAGAGCTGGAGCCCATGGCGGACAATTGGCTATGAGATCAAGGTCACGCGCAGCGACTTCCTGCGTGACACGAAGTGGCCAGAATATCTCGACGTGTGCCATGAGCTCTATTTCGCAGCGCCGCCCAAGGTCATAGACCCAGGCGAGCTACAGGAAGGTGTTGGGCTGATGGTGATCGGCGCCAACCGAGGAATTATCAAGCGCAAGGCAGCCCGCAGAGAGATCAACGAACGCAAGCTTCTCAAGCTCATGTCCTACGTGCTGATGTCTCGGCATCGGACGGTGGCCGACATGTGGCAGGCGGCGGGCACCACGTCGGTCGTCGACCGCTGGCGGCAATGGCTTACCGAAAAAGAAGAGAAACAGACGCTTGGCTACGAGGTGAGAGCGGCCATCGCCAGTCACGTGCGCGCCCACTGCTCCAAGATCAAGGCCGATGTCGAGCAGCAGTCGGCGGAGGTGCACGCGGCGAAAGAGGCAATTGCCCAACTACGGGAGCTGGGCATCCCACTGGAAACGGCGTGGGAGGCAAGGGCCAAAGTCAGGCAAATATTCGGTCATGAGCTTGCTCAACAGGCGCGGGAGACAGAAAAGATGCTTATGAGATTGGCGCAGCAGGTCGAGGACATAGGCAAGTGACTCCAAACCCCATCCACCCGCTTGACGTCACCTGCCCCAAGTGCCGAGCACGCAAGGGGCACAAGTGCTGGACGGCGAGCAAGGGGCTGCGAGACACACCGCACGTGGAGCGACAGCAGGAAGCAGAAAGGATATGGAGACAACCATGACAAGAGAAGAGATCCTGGCGATGCCGTTAGCCGAGCCACAGCCTTCGGCCCAGCGCATCGCGACGCCTGAAGAGGCCGCGCGGATCATGGCGCTGCCGGTGGCCAATTTTAACGCTGGCAATAAGGTCCATTGCGGATGGAACATGAAATGCACTGGCCTCCCGATAGGATGGGTGCGTGGTCAAGTAATCGATGATCGCTTTCTTGCATGCGCCGCCCACCTCAAAGGCCGTCCCTACGTCCCGCTGGATGCCAAGGAGCAGCCTGGATGGGATCCTGAAGTCATCAAGGATGCAGCCAAGGCCGCACGTAGAATTATTGACAAGTACAGCACGCCAACTGACGCGTCGAACAAAGAGCATCTCTTGGACAGGATCAGAGCCAGAACCACAGGCAGGCTCTTCACTGAGCGCGGCCCGAATCGATCCTGGCCCCTCACCGCCCGCCCCGGGCAAGTAACCGCCCTGCGCGAGCTGCCTGAGCTGACGCCCGTGGGCTGGGATCCTGAGGAGGTGCTGGGCGATGGCTATTGATCCATTAGGAAGCGATGGGCGAATACGTTGTTACACATTGCCACTGGGCAGCGATGGCCGCGTCCGTTTAGCGCCGCCTTAGACGGACCGCACCTCAGCTCCGAATCGAACCCCCACCCTCCGGGTGCGAAGGGTCGATAGCCAGCCCCAGACGCCCGAGCGCAGCCAGCGGATCTTGAAGGTTGAGGCCCTGGGCCTGCAGCGTGAGCACGGCCTCTCGTCGCTGTGCGGCCTGCACATCGAACCGCACCACGTCCATTTTCAGCATGTCGCCCGGGCAGGCCTCGAACGCCCCGGGCTTTTTGTTGCCACTGTCATCAGCTCCCGGCGCCTCGCCGTGACCCATCAGCGCCGGCAGGATCTGGCCCTTGTGGTTGACCTCTAGCCTCTGGCAGTAGGCGAGGACCAGCCACTTGAGCAAGTTGATCAGAGCGCTGTACTGCGTGAGCGGGGGCGGCTGGTGTCGGAAGTCCCCGACCATCACCACGCCTATCGCCCGGCTGTTCCAAACTCTCGCGTGTGGACTCGCGAGCTCCAGCGGCACCACGTAATCAATCCGCCCATCCGGCCAGACCATAAGCGGGTAGGGGTGTTTCCAGCCAGTCCCTAGGTCGTGCTCGCAAAACATCCGCGCGAACTCGACCGCTGTAATAGTCGGCAGGGTCGGCAGGCCTAGGTTCGTACGCATCTTCCACGGGTCGCAACGGTGGACCAGAATGCTGTCGATCGCAGCCAGCCCGGTTTGCTCGCCTTGCCGCCGCTCTTGGTAGGGTTTTACCCCTGGCCTCACCAGGGCCAACACTTCCTTCGTCAGGTCCCGCATCGAGCAACTCCCATAGCGATATGTGCAACGGGGCCCAGACCCTTACCATTTGAGCCTGAGCCCTGCCTCGCCGCCATACTCCCAGGCACGCTGATACTGTGCCCAGCCTGCGGCGTAGGCCGATGTGTATTGGTTGAGTCGGGCCATGAGCTCAGCGCGCATACCGGCAACAGGATCGCCGTCTGCTGCCTTCACCGCATAGGCGCCCAGGTCAAAGGCGCCGTGCCCAGGATCCAAGCCGCTGGCGCTGTCGAGCCCAGCGGTAAGTGCTAAGCGGGCGGCTTGGAAGGGTCCGCAACGGCGCTCGCCGCAGCCGTCAGCGCGCTGGCCTTGGAGTTTGCAGACTTGACGATGGCACGCGACGCCGTATAGCCGAGCGCCCCGAGCAACGAAGCCGCGAGCCCGAGCACGCGCTCCCAGGTCGAGCCCGCCGCAATGAGGCCGCTACTCATCGCAAAGCCGATCAACACGGCGACCAACGAAAGCCAGAACTCTGATGTAGAATACCCTTTAGTCATAGCCCATCTCCTTTGTCAGAGAAAAAAATGCCCCATCAGGCACCCGAATGCAAACGGCACAACCGGCCAGCGCTTGGACCACTCCCAGATGCGCTGGCTGATAGTCGACCTACGGGCAAGCACCAGACCGAGGTCCACGGCCAGCGTGCCACCGACGACCACGACGATCACCCAGGTCGTCACGTCCATCGTTCCACCATGGGCAGTGCCCACACCAGCAGCAAGACTACCGCGATCCCGAAGATCATCACCTGCCCCCTTTGTCGCGCCGATAGTCTACTTTTCGGTCGATCCGGTCAACGGTTTTGGCGATCGTCTCCAGCTGCTTCAGGATGATCTGGTGGATGGCTGTAGCGTCTTCCTTCGTCACATAGCGGCGCTCGTCCTCCAGCTCGTGGTCTTTGATCTCTTGGGCGTTGGCCGAGACCTCATTTTTGTTCGCGTGGTTGGGAAAAAACCCCACCCACCCCTGCGACGTCAAGAAGGTCATGACGGCAACCGTCGCCATCACCGCTCCCACGATCCCCGCCCCTACTCTCTTGGCCGAACCACCGACCGCAAAGATCCTGTTGCTCGATGTCCTGTTGGCTGTTCGACGTTCGATCCACTCGCTATCCCGATGCTGGGCTAATGCCTTGCCGATGGCCTGGTCTAGCCTGTCGAAGTCACCACGCGCCAGCACCTCTTGCTTGACGAGATACTCGACGGCCCCCGCCCGGATGGCGTCAAGCTCCCCGTTCTGTGGCTCGGTAGCCGTCAGCACCACGATCGGCTTGTTGTCGCCGAACGCCTGCCTAGCCAGGCGCACGGTGCGTGCCCCACCAGAATCCTGCAGCCCAAGATCCAAGAGCACCACGTCAAAGCCCCCGGCGTAGCGCACGGCCTCCTGTAGCGTCTCGAAGGTCTCCAGGTGGTAGGTGCCGCGCTTGTCGTTAGAGTGAAACAGGCGACGGACGGCGCTCAAATGCTGCGTATTGTCGTCGATGTAGATGACGTGGATCACAACGTGACCTCACAGTCGTTCTCGTCGACCGCGTAGCATTCCTCGGCCATCCGTTCGCAGCAGTAGAACACCTCGTGCCCGGTGTAGATCCTGGTCACAAACAGCGATCGGTTGCGGTCGTGACATTGCTTACGTGCACACTCGCGCTTGTAGGCAAGCTGGGCGTCCCACCTGGCGATCGTCGCGCATGACGCCATGGCGAGGGCCGCTACTGCAAGTCCGAGTCGTCCCATACCCGTTCAAAGTCCGCTTGGGCGCCTTGCGGGCCGCGCGTTGTCTCGCATGGGTAAGGTCGGCTTCCGTTCACCGGTTGGCACGCGCCATCACCCGGTTGCCCCGGGCCGTCAATGCGTGTGGTGATGCCGTACCGACAGAGCGTGCCGTCGGGCTGTAGCCAGCAGTCGCTTAGCGGCGCAATGAGCTGTCGACAGTTGCTGGCGGTAGTCAGCGTCAAGCACGTCTCCACGAGCTGGCCGAACGAGCCGAGCCATTTCGCGGATGTCGGGTTGTCATCGGCAAACGCCTTGAGCCTACCAGCCACCAGCGGGTGGGCCTCGATCTGCACCACCTGCCAGTTGTTGCCGCCGACCGTCACAAATGGCCCGGTCTTGATCTGATACTGCACAGAGTCAGAGCAGCCCTCCGGGGTAATCGAACAGATCCCACCCTGGCACATGCCCAGGGTATCGGGCAGCGCCAAGCCCTGTTTGCGGGCAGCGTAATAGGTGTACTGGCCCTGGACGTCGTTCGCATGCTGGGCAACGGTCGCCCACTGTCCGCAGTCGACGCCTTGCTCTTGCATCGCCACGTACAGTGCCGTCGCGAAGGTGCCCCCGATGCCGACGATGACCACAGCCCGGCGCCAAACCGACTTGAAGGTGTCGAGTAGGCTCATACTATGGCCTCACAATTTTAACGTCTTGGAGACACGCATTCGGGACATAGGCGAGGTTCGGTGTGGAATCCGCCCCTATGCGGATCGTCGTCTGCCCCGATGGGTTTGACCTGGCGGTCGTCGATGTCCCCTGCGATACGTTGTCAACAAGCAACTGGTATTTGTCGGAGTCATAATTGAGATCCCATCGTGCCCGGTATGACGTTCCTGGGGTCAACGCAAAAACGCCTCCGGCGATATCCGTGGCCCCTCCCGGCACAGTGAAGAAGGACCACTTCTCCGACGCATCAATGTAGGCCAAGGTTCTTTGGTTCGCTGTCCCATTGTCCATCTGCAAAAGAGTTTGCAAGTTTACGTAGTCGGCAATGAATGGCATGTAGGTCATGTCAATAAAATACCTACCGCTCAGATAGCCGCCGGTAACAATTCCGGTTGCCGCATAGCTCAACAGATCCGCCCCAGCCGTCACCCCGGCCGTGGTCGTCGGTACGTCAATGGACGGGATCCAGGTCTGCGCCTTGAACACCTCGGCGGTCATCGCCGCGTGACCCTGGGATGCCCCAACGGCGTCAGTCGGATAGAGCTTGATGACAACGTTCGTGCAGTTGGCATCAGCGTACGTCACTCCCGCACACCCGCACTTGGCCGCGGTGCTCGTCGCAAACGACAAGGCGGCAGGGAACACCTCGGCAGGAGAGCTGCATCCGCCGCCTGTCGTCTCCTGGTAGCTCATCGCCACGTTGCCCGTGCTGCTCTCGGTCGCCGCGCAGACACAGAGGGCCGATGTCGTGCCGGTTGCAGTCTTGGCCAAGGTCTGTGTGATGTACCCGGCGTTCGTCCCGTCTGCGTCCACCGCCTTGTACTGTTGGCGACCATCTCCATACCAGCTTGCCGTCGACGTGGCGACCGTCGCGTTGCTGGTGGTCCACGTGGTGTGTAGATCGATGCTTTGGATGATGCTGTTCGTCACGCTCGGCTGCGCATGGTAGGCACAGGTAGCAGGCGACCCGCCGCCAGTGAGCCCCGGGGGGATCTCGCAACCCTTGCGTGGGAAGTCGTCTGAGAAGCACTCGATCTGGCCGTCAACCCAGCAACAAGTCGGGCCAGTATTGCTAAAGGTTGGGGTGGCGCCCTTCTCGTCGTGGATGCCCTCAACCCATGCGGCAAGCGTGGCCATCTGTGCATCGGTCAATGCACTGGACCACAGCCACACGCCAACAAGGTCGCCCGTCCACAAACTAGCATGAGTCTCAAATTGCCCGCCTACCATCCACGCGCGCGAAACATTGACCGTACCTACGGTCCCAGCGGTTGTACCACACGAACCATTCATGCACGCCTGGACGGCTGCCCCGCTTGCCGTGATCCGTCCACAGCAAAGACCCCATGCATTAGATGAAATGGTCGCCGTAGAGCTCGCCAAGCGCGACACAGATCCGTCATCAGCCAAGAACGAGCAGACGGTAGAGTTAGGAAACAGCGCCCACCCATCACCACTCGCACTGTCACGCTTTGCGGTATAGACCCCCGATGTTCCTCCTCTGGTGATGGCGCACACCGTGAAGTCACCGGTTCCCGGATCTCCGATATCGTCCCACGAGTCGTAATAGGTTCCTGACCCGGTAAACCGATTTGCCACCATGCCGTTGGTGATGTCGTCCCACCCACCGTCAGAGGCGAGAGGCGAGTAGATCGATGCCGGGGAGCCGTTCGACGTGAACTCAGTCGTGCCCGTTACGCTGTCGTTTGTGGGAGCACTCCCCAGCCATACATGCGCTGGCGTCGGGAAATTCGCCGGTAAGTCATCCCACGCGCCCATGCCGTTACGGGGGAGGGCAGCGTGGAAGACGGTGCGGCCTCCTATTCCATATTGTTGGATTTGCCCAACAGTCAACGCAAATATTATTTGTATTATCATTGGCAAACAAGCAATCGCCAATCGCCGTTAACTGCAACACTCAGCAATGATAAATATTGCACAGCAGTTAGCCCATGTGTGCAAAACACGTACAAGTTATCAGCCCTTAGCTTTATTTGGTCACCTGCGCTCGCCGTAACCGCAGACGTTCCCCATTTTGCCCATGCATCGGAGTCGCCCTCTAGCATGTAGCACGTATCTACGCCAATTGCCCCACTATCAGCATCTGTTCCAGTGGTGGCCTGCAGTACGGTCGATGACGCAGTTGACGGAACGCAAATACCGCCACGCATAATGGCAGGATACCTTGCGCTGTCCCTTGTTGGTTGCGCATCCGCAACCAGCGGGAAAAGCAGTACAGAAAAAATACTAATAAGTTTTCTCATGACGCAGAGTCTCCCGCCGTTGTGAATGTCCCAGTTGTGTTAGACGTAGATATACTCAGAAACACATTACCATCGTTTATAGACTTCCCAGTGGCTGCAACTTCTATTCCGTAGGTACCATTAGTGATCACATTTCCTATCGCAGCAAAGCCGCCGGTGATCGTACCACCATGACAAATATTGCTATCACTATCGTTGCCACGAATGAGTGAGTTGCCGATAATAATGATATCCGCAGGGTTTCCTACGCTGCCGGCGGCATACATGTTGATAATAAACGAATCAGCCGGTGGACTGCTGCAATACACAACATTACCGGAGATAACAGCAACGCCAGAGGCAACACCGGTCGTAAACTTGATGCCATTTCCAGAAACCGTATAAATTTGATTTCCAGAGATCGTCGCATATTTGCAGCTACTGAGCAGTATACCATCGGCATCGCTTGTCCCGCCGCCTGCGTATAGGACGTTTCCAAAGATACCAAGCCGTGTAACACCGGATACGCTGATCATCGCGGTTACCGATGTATTATCGTCGAGCTTAATGCTGTTCCCGTTAATCACCACATCAAGGGCCGATGCCGCATAGATCCCGATCCCAGGGCCAGCCGTCCCAGAGTGCTGATTTATTACGTTGTCGTGGATAACCACGGCGCCCACGCCACCAAGCGTATCGGCATAGATAGCTGTCTGCGTTCCTGCGGCCTGGCACCAAATGTTGTTGTTGCCTATATTTATGCTGTAACACGACGATGCAAACTTAATACCATGCGTATACGTCCCCCCGCCTAGCTCTATGTGGTTTCCGCTGATGTTGACGGCGTCAACACCATCTTCATTTGATAGATTAATGGCGATGTCAGATCCGGTCCCCGACTTGCATGTGTTGTTAGTGACCTCGAGCAGCACCATTGGGCTGCCTTCAACGATCACATAGTCACCGGCCGGCGCGCTTATCGTATTCTCTGCGATGACAACGTGATTTATGTAGAGCGATGTATTAGTGACGTGAATCGCGTGAGTCTCCCCGCCAATGATCGTATTGCCCTTGATCTCAATAAGCGGATTGTCGTCGACAAGCTGCGTAACCTTGATTGCCACACCTTCAGGATTGCGTATCGTGTTATTCACGACCCGCGTAACAAAACCACCAAGAAGGATGGCCGCAGTTGATGCTACAGACGGGTTTATGTCGCATATAATACTATTGTTTTGGATGATGGTGTAGGCAGCACCCTCTGCAACCTCTATCTGCCCACACCATACTAGCTTGCAGTTTTCTACGGTTACATCCCTGGTGATGCCGTCGTAGGTTCCGTAGTCATCGCCGATCTCTATGGCCTGCAGTGCCCTTTCTATATTGCATCCATCGATGCGCACATCACGCGACGCATCGGCAACAATGATACCGCCGGCCTCAGCCGATGTTTTTTGGTAAAAAAAGCAGTCAACAATGTCCACGCCGTAGCAATCGGCAACCACCAGGCCTTCATTGGCGCTAGTGGACTGCACCTTTACGTTTCTTATTGTTAGCCTTTCGGCGTATTGAAAATAGCACGCATAGCCACCGTCAGGAGAAATGATTGTTAGGTCTTCAATGGTGATGTCGGTTGCTGGGGCGAGTATCTCTTCCACGAATGGCAAAGTAGAATAGGTTCCTAATATCACCCCATCGACGATTAGATCGCCACCGGATATTTGTTCGATTCTAAATAACTCGGCATACTTGTGGCCCGATGCCAAGGTATCTGAGCTACGCACCCTAATCAGATCGCCAACGGAATACCCAGAAACACTTGTCGGAGTTATGGTTTGCGTTCCGGCTGTAGCCGTACATGATAGGGCTGTGCTTGTGGTTGCGCTGGTACTCAGGCCAAATGTCGACGCAGCCTGTGAAAAGTCAAGAACTCCGTTTCTTATCTTGATCTTCGAGGATAGGGTAATGGGGCTATCAACACGGTATGTTTTACCCTCCAGGTCCAATATCCCAGGAGCCTCTCCATCTGATTCCATGGCGGTTATCGCTGCGGCTATTGCCGTGTAATCGTCCGTTGCTCCATCACCAGCCGCCCCATAATCCATAGGGGATCTCGCGATTTCTTTTCGCCTGGTGAGTTCATCTACAGAAAGTGACTTAGCGAATTGCTCTTCCTTCGTATAGATGACGTTGTCATCTGCATCGGTAAGCTTCAGCCGATAGCCCTCATCCTCAAGACCGAAAATAGCGCCAAAACGCCCAGCCGCATCCGCAACAACTGGATTGGCATTGACGTTTGGGTCAGTCATTGCCTTGTCGGAATACGTGTCCTTAGGCGTGCTTGTCCCTGTGGTATACCAATAGGCCTTGGCTCCGGCCATAATGGCGCCGCTATCGTCGAGTGGCTGCCACCCATTGTCACGAAGAGCGCCCATTATCTTCCCCGGCCACGCATGAGCATCTCATACATGCGCGGATTCAAGTGCTGTATATTGGCAATGGCGTTCGACTCATTATAAACATCTGATCCGGTGGATGGAGCTGGGGCAATTCCAGTTGGCGTCATCATCGGCGCGCGGCCAGCGTTAGGCGTTTCGGGAAATCCCATATAGCCATGACCTTGCTGCATAGCCATATCGCCAAGCGGCGAACCGCTGACCTGTGCTGCAGAAATAGGAGAAGACCTTCCAGGGATGCTCACCGACATTCTCCCAGGCTGCATCATTGCCTGTTGTTGTTCAGCTGCCTGCTTTTGGAGTCTACGGTTTCTGACCTCCATGGCAATTGACGCCAAGCTTGGCATCTGCATCTGCTGCACAATGTCTTGATAGCCAGCCATCACTCACCACCTTTTGGAACTTGCCCGATACCGAGCTTGGTCAAGGACGCCATAATTGCACGCGCCATTGTATCAGATACTTTTTCTTTGCCTACACCAACCCGCATAGCCTTGTTCACCAATTCTATGCCCTCTGGCGTTGACACGGCCCGCAAAACAGCGGCCTCGTTATTGGTGAACGACTGCAACCAATTAAGGAGCACACCGTGGAAGCCGCCACCAATTCCGGCTGCCTTGCTGACGTCTTGCAGGCTTTGCGCCATTAACGGAGCGGTCTGCGATCCCCTGACCCCGCTCCCCTGTGCCAAGCGCTGCATCAACTCCATGATCTCCCGTAGCTTGAGCAGTGACTTACCATCTCCAGCATATGCCGCCTGGAGCTTGGGCTCCGCATCACTCAACAAGCTAAGCGCCCTACCCGGTTGCAGCTTGTCGATGCCGAGGCTTCCGGATATCGGAGATCCTATTGACGGCTTACCGCCTTTCACTAGTAGGTTTTCCAACATCTGCGCTCTAAGTTGGGAAGCAACTGCCGGATCTTGTTTATTGAGGACATTGAACACACCTGCAATTTGGCGCGGTGACCCTGCCGTTATCTTTTGGACAAGCGTATCACCACCATCCTGTCCGCTAATCTTCAGGATCTTGTTGATGGTGTTTGTGGCTGTGTTCTCGATCTCCGCCGAATATGCGCGCCAAGCGTCCCTAGCTGCCTTAAGCGTAGCAGCATCACCGGCCGAAGTTGGCAATGGTGGGGGTTGTCCAGCGATCGACTTTTGAAGTATCTGCGATGTGGCACCCCTTACATTGTTTGCTACCTGAGACACGCTTTGATCCAGGTCCTGCGCCAGTGCCGCTGATACTTTTCCGGCTATCATGCGCTGCTCTGCTGTTTGCAGCCCCTCGATGATTGTTTTATTGCTGTACGATGCCTTCCCCCAAATAGACATCAGCCTGCTCATGGTCTTAGCGCTTATTTCGCTGGCGTTCCCGCTTTCGTTGGTTATCGCCTTTAGCGTGGACTCGAGCTGGCGAGAAATGTTGTTCCCTGGCACAATCGAATACTCATCTATGAGCGCTTTGAGTGTTTGGGCTGTATTTTCCAGGTTGACCACTTTTTTATTGCCGAGGGACTGGAACAACGGCCCAACATCAGCAGACCGCTTATTGACCAGGCTTTCTATGTGCCGCTCAACGGTTGATGCCACCATATCGCTGACTTCTGCGTTATCGAGCCTGCTCGGATTTGATGAAACCTTGGCCACAACGCCATCGAGCCATTTTGCACTCTGCCTAATTTGTTTCGTGGCCTCATCCTGGGCTTTGGTCATGATCCCAGGGAATTGCATGGCCTTGCTTTCAGCCAAGGCCAATGAAGGATCGCCTGTGAGTTGACTTGGACGCAGTCTGAATTTCTCGCCTATATCCTGTGACACCATCTGCTCTAGCTGGCGCCCACGTTCGGCGAATGTGGATTGTGGTGTCGCTCTGTCGATGGTCGACACCTCGTTCCCGGTGGACGCTATGTCCCTGGCTACCTGCTCGGCTCCAGCACTGGTTCCCCGTAATCTGTTGATAATTGCTCCAGCTCCATTTGCCAGACCATACCCAACACCACCAGCAGCGCCACCAATGAGCGTACTGATCCCAGCATCCTTTAGCGCGCCAACAACATCGCCCTTGGTCATATCGGCACCAGACGACCCAAGACCGGCAACCCCACCATACGCAGCACCCGTACCTATGGCTGCTGGTAGGCTTGCGGTAGCTGCAGCAGGCAACGCCAATGCAGCGGCCCCAACACCACCCGCTATTTCACCGGCACCATATGTTTTCGGATTTTCTACCTTTGCAGCCACATCAAGGGCACGCTGAGCATCACGCATGTTGCGATAGCCTTCAACACCACCGACACCCATACCCGGACCTTCTGGGGATGCTGGCCACACGGCATTAAGTGCACCCATTATCTCATCCATGAACCCACCGGTGGCGCCCTGACTTAGGCCGGCAGCTGCCGACTCAATTGCGCTTGGCTTGTATTCTGGTTGTTGGCCAAGAGCTGCGAGTAGCTCTTTGTCGCTCATCTCTGATGGTTTTTTTTGATGCGCCTGCACGGACCGACGCCCGCCGCCTGCGCGCTGGCGCTTGAGCTCGTCAAGCAACTCTTGGTCGCTCATCTGCGAGACGTCGGTCATTGCGCTATTAGTCCTCGTCGCCTGGCTTCTGCCTCGATATCACTAACCGTGGTTTTCCTGGGCTGCTTATTGTTCTGGATGGCCTTGTCGTAGCCAAGATCCAGCACAACGTTTTGCGGATCAAAACCAGCACGTTGCGCAAGGCCTCGGTATTGCTGGGCTACCGCCTCATATCTACCGAGCTGCGCCTTAAACAAGCCATTGGCTTCACGCATAAACCCGGACCTCTGTTCTGGCGTCAATATCTTGCCCTTCACTGCGCTATTGTACATGTTGATGATCTGCCCAGGGATTCCCGTGGTGTTCTTGGCGCTTGCATATTCCCCTTCTCTCACAACCGACGTCGGATCCATCAACTTCATATAGGCAAACACCAACGCCATATCGCCTTGAGCGCTGGCGCTTGTGGCCTTGGCCCTAGCCAAGGCCTCGGCAATAAGCGATGTATTTTTGTATGTTGCTAGATTCTGGAATTCCTGGCGTAGCTTTAGCTCTGTAGGCGCATTTCTGCCGCCCTGTGCCTTAAGTGCTTCCTCGGCAGCCAGGCGATCGTTATATGCCTGCGAGAATTCCACTGTTCCTGGCTGTAGTCTTTGGCCGAGAATTACCTGCTTCGCGATGTCATCAAGCGGCAGCTGCTTTTGGTCCTCGGGCTTCGGGGCACCAAGCACACCAGACGCAGATCCCTGGAGTTGCATAGCAAGTTGGTCTGGATTTTGCTGCTCTGTTGGCAGCCCATGTGGCTGATCATTTTGGTGCGGGTTCAATGAGCTCTGTATGTTGGCAATAGCATTATTCTCGTTATAAACATCCGACCCCTGGGCGTTGGCCTGCGGCGCCTGCTGCTGTTCACCCATGAGCCCCTGAGACTGCAACCACTGCATTACCATAGGCGCCTGTGATGGATTGGCCTGAATGAGCTGAGCAGCATAGCGCTTTTTATTTGCCATCTGCTGCTCGATCATCGCCTGCTGCTTGGCTAGGTCTTCCTCAGCCGTCTTTCGTTGCTGCGCCTCTGCCTGGGCCTTGGCAAATGCCATGCGCTCTTGTTCATTGGCCTGCTGTTGTCGAGATGACCCAGTAAGGCCGCCAGCCTGCAACGAACCAACAAGCTGCCCAAGGCTTGGCTGCTGATTCAGCAATGCATAAAAGCCAGCCATCACGCAGCCTTTCGCACAATGTTTTCGAGCATCTCATAATTCACCATCATATACCCGTGGGCAACGGTGATAACCTCCGGGTATTTCTCGGCGACCTCCTGGGCAATTACCCCATTGGACCTGCCCTCGAGGCCAAACCGAGTTTTGGCCTTATCGTTCCACGCGAAGCTCACACCTCGTAGGCCAATACGTTCATACCTAGATCCTTTGATCGTGCGAATATCTGTTTTCAGTCTCTCATCGGAGAATGCAGCCATACCAAGCCCGGCCAAATTCATCATTGCATTGGTTTGCGCTTGCTGCCCCATGCCGGCGGCACCTGCGTATTGGTTGTTTGCATTCATCTGCGATTGCGCTGATTGCATGCCGACCTGGCCAACACCGCCCATCAATCCAGCTGCATTTGCCCCAAGTCCAGAATAAAGATTGGCCAAACTTTGCCCGGTTCCACCGTAAATTCCAGCCTGAGCCTGGGCTAGGTTGTTTTGCATGCCGGATTGCACCTGCTGGCGGTTGGCAAAGTTTCCGAACTCCTGCGATGCAAGACCCTGATTGAAATTCGCTAGCGCTTTTAGCTGTGCCCCGCCAAGCCTTCCACCCTGGGCCGCCGCAGATCTGTTGAGCGCCTGCTCCCCCTGCTGCAGCCTAAACTGATACCCAGGATCCTGTTGGAATCCTGAATACATATTTCCTAATTGTCCTTGAGCTCCCTGTAGAACACCAAGCGCCCCCTGCTGCCCAGACTGCAAGGCGCCAACCCCTTGCTGGCCATAGTCCTGCAGATAACCAAGGCCCTTCTGTGCTTGATCCTGATAAAACTGCTGGGCCTGCTGTGCAAGTAGCCGATTCTGCTCTGCGGCATATTGCTGCGCCGCCTGTTGTTGTTGTGCGCCGCTCGTGAGGCCAAGGCCACTAGTGATATCACCAATTACACTGCCAACTCCGCTTGCGATGTCTCCCAAGAAACTCATCTTAGATCCCCAACCGCATAAGCGGCACTAGCTCCTGGTATGCTTGCCCTGCTCCGGAGGAAATTTCACCAGATCCACCTGCCCCTGCCACATCGGCCCTTACCATGGAATCTGTCAAATCAGGTGTTCCATTATTGCCATTGCAGATAGCCCATCCATCGTATGGGCCACGCTCATCCCCCAACCCATTAGCATCAAAATACGCACTGACATTTGCAGCAGATAAACTGGCAAACACAATGCCATTTTCAGGAACCGCCGCCTTGTTTACGGCTGACGCCAGCGACTGTAGCCATCTAAGTAAATCCGGATGGATCTTACCAAATGCGTCGGATACATCCTGACTTGGGTTTATGGCGTGAACAAGGCTCATGCGATACCCACATCAAAACGAGCCCATGCGCCGAGAATGGCGATCTTTACCGGGTCGGATATCCTGGCCCTGAATGTTCTATTTCGCGATCTTCCAAGTCTGGTGAATGTTGCTCGCCATCTCCGGACGCCAATTGCGCCGAGGCTTGCCTCGATGTCACTCGACCACGTTGAGCCGTCATCATCCGAATAGGACAACAACACGGTCGGATCGCTGCCCTGTCCAGACGTTAGGCCTACGCCTGCCTCCACATCAAGGTAGAGCTCATGGATAAATACCGGTCTTGGATCTCCGGCCAGCGGCGGAAAATGAATAATACGCTCAATAGTATCCCCATCTTCGTCATACACGTCAGGGTCAAGCTGATAGATCTTGCCATTGGAATAGTCGCCCACTAAATGGGTGGTCTTGTTTATCCGCGCATACCCACTTGCGCGCCATCTATCGAGGCCGAATGATCTTCTCTCGATCCATTCACCGCGATCGATGTCGTACATGAGAGTGAGATCAGAGAAGCTCACCCAAATGTAATGATGTCCTCCATACTCAAAAGCGAACATCTCGACGGATTGTGGGGCGTATGATTCCTTTATTAGTCGGCTTATGTCTGGGGTCGATATCGGCTCAGCCGTGTAACCAGCAGCACGATAGATCGTGAGATCGTCTCCAACCCAATAGACGTAGCCGCCCATTTTTGTCATGGCACCAGGCCCGACTACGCCACGCTCAATATAACCAGAAGGTATGCGAACAAATGGGAAGGCAGCGTTACCTGAATTGTAAAATATCTCGATCGTTTTTTCTTTACCGACAAACACCTCGCGCTTATTCGAGATGCATGTAAGGCAGTTATCCGGCTGAACATCAGCCGTCGTAAAGTCGAGTGCGTCTATTGACGTAAAGTCATCAAGACCAGTGATAAAGAGATTTTGCGTGCGGGCCTGCGTCAGAAGCCCATAACCATCTTGATAGTCGACACCATTGAACATATCCAGTGAATGGGTATAGACGTCTGACTTGTCCGCATAATAAAGCTCATGGCTTGTGGCAATGAGCACATGTGTCCCATTGCCCACCATGCGCACGCGACCGGCCCCCTTTATCTCTCCGACGTAGTTGAGGATTGCTGTTGAATCAGTCCAGTAGAGGTTTATGCCGCTGACTATCCATATTGTCCCATTAGTATCAACATACAGGCCTCTGTTAGGACCATCCCCGGCAGTAGCCCATAGAGAAAGGCCCGGGAGACCATAAATAGTAATTGGTTCCTTGGCATTTGGCTTACTCTGCTCTGGATAGAGGTTGATGATCCGCTCTATGCTGGTTGTACCAGACCTTGGGCGATAGCACTTTGTGCCTATCGGTATGGGCTGCCAGTCGGACATCAGAAGTAATCCGCCTTAATGGAGATTGGATGTCTGTACCCTGCTATCTGCCTGGCTAACTCCCGCTCCGCTTTTTCTGCCATTGACTTGAATTCTCCAAGCCTGGCACCACCAAGACCAAATGCCTGCGCCACATCGCCAGCCACATAATCACGGAGCTGAATTTGTGCCCACGGGGGGATGGCGCTCGTTGCAAACGGCACGAGGCCAAACTTCCGCAGGCGCTCGTGTGCCGCGTCGATAGCCTCTTGCACGAAGCTATCATCATTGGCATTAGCCGCCTGCTGCCCGGCTTTCACACCAAGATGCTCGAGCACCCTGGATGAGAGCTCGGCCTTGGTCAAGTCGGCCATGGACTTACTCCGCGGCTTCCGCCTCGTGATCCTCTACGGCCTTGACCACGTCCCTGTCAGAAGCGGCACGCTTTCTGTACTTGCGGCGCTTGATCTTGCCGGCCCCCTGCGGGGGCTCAGGGATCTCCTCGTATGCGCCTTCAATCTCATCAAACAGCTCGGATCTCGCACGAAGCTTCAAGGCCAGGGCCTCGTTGCTTACGCCGACTTTTTCGCCCTTAGGGAATTCAACTCCCCACATACTAAAAACCTTGACCTCGATCCGCTTCTTTTCGGGGATGCCACCCATAATGGGCTGACCTGAGTCGTCTCTCTGAATTTCTCCAGCCGGCTTGTAGATTTGGCGCCCTGAGCGGTCCATTACCGGCATACCTTCTGCGGTAAGCAGTGGCTCCTTCTTGCCGCTGAGCTTTGGCGTTGGCTTCCACTCGTGGTCATACGCCCCGCCAAGATAAACGAACACACCAGGCCCCTTGGCCAACTTCGCAAGCTTTTCCTTATGGGTTTCCATTTGCCGATCCTATGGCAGGCGGGGCCCGAAAGCCCCGCCTTGCCGCATCAAATGTTAGTCGCCAACCGCCGAAACGTATCCAGTCACAACACCGTGCTGGAACGAATTGTAGGTTGCTTTTTCACAACCGCGGATTTCGCTTACCGCTACGCCGCGCTTGTTTTTGTAGTCAAACTCGTCCATCACCACGTCCATGCGCTGCGCCCATGCGAGAAGCAACGCCTGGGCACCACAGAGGAACGATGCTTCCACCTCGGTCGTGCCGCTATCGCCGACGTCAGTCAGCAGCACACCGGCACTCGAGCTGGCTCGATCCATCTCCGGTACCTCGTGGATGATCACGTTTCCGATCTTGAGATCGCCAGCCTTGAAGATGCTATTGCCATCACCACGAACACCGGCGTTGGACCGCAGCGTATCAAAGTTGGCCTCGAGATCACGGAACGGGAGCGAACCACAGAACAGCACAAAACGCTCGGCGCCTGCCTCCGACCCGCTACCAGGCACAACCGGCCTGATGTTAGGATCGCACGACTGAGCCAAACGACGCATCAGGCGCACAATATCCTGATGCAGGTCGTCATTTGTCCCATCAACGTTGGTCAAGCCCGCGCTGTGGTCACCAGACGAATTCGACTTGGCCGTTCCAAACAAAACGCGCTGATTCGCGGTAGACGGATTGTTTGCCGCCTCCCACGCATCCTTCTGCGTTTCGCTGGCCGAGTCGTAGGCCGTAAGGCCGTCGGTAACCGGAGAGAACAGGCGTGCAATAAACAGATCACGCAGCTGCTCCATGTTCCAGACACGCAGCATGATCTTGGCCGCGTTGAGAAGATCGATCTTCGTCTTGATCTTCTCATAGCGACCAACCACCACGCCGTTACGCAGCTGGTTGACGGTCACCTGGTGGCCGTAGTTGCCTAGGGCTTCTTCATTGCCCTCTAGGGTGGCGTCATTGGTCACGCCTGCCCCGCTGAGCTTGGTCACCAGCGAAAAAGTGATCTTGTCGCCGGATTCTTTGGTCAGTTCCTCTTTGACCTGAATGATCGAATTTTCGCTCTTGCCCATGTACGGCTTGAACAAATTGCCGCGGACATAGGTATAGAACTCATCATCTGCCCACCGCTGAACGCTGTTTGCACTTGCAACTGTAGTATCGGACATTGCCGCACCTTAAGCTGGCGTGCATCAGGATAAGATCTCATCCATCGAATGAGGCCCTGACCACTCCCGCTGTGAGCCAATGCCGCTACCGCGTGCACCGGCTGTTGATCTTGGGGGTATGGTTTTGGCAGGTGCCTGGCTATTACCACCAGAGATCTCTGAGATTTTCGCCTCGAGCTCTGCGATCTTCGCCTGTAATTGAGATTCAACCTCGCTCGCTCCGCCGCCGAGTAGCCGCTTTCCTTCGCGGTAAACGACTTCAGCCGACACATCAGGATCAGCGAACACCGGCTGCCACATCCATGCATTCTCTGGCTGCGATGCCACTTGCATAAACGCGGCTTTGGCTTCCTCATAGTCCTGATATTTGGTCTTAGCGTTACGTTCGCTTCGGTTCGCGGCATTCTTCACGTGCTCTGTGCGGATCTCATTTTTTGCTGCTTCGATCTCGGCCTTCAACGCTGCATCACGCTTGTTGAGGTATTCGATCGGCTTGCCGTAAAAATCCGTCTCGATGTCCGTCGCATCTGGCACCTTGGCCGCCGTGGTTTCCGGTGGCCGCGATCCCATCTGCTGCAATGCCGCGAGCTGACCTTGAACCATGGCCAGCTGTTTCTCAGTTTCCTGCCATCTCTTCCGCGCTTTCCGCTTGTCTCCACGAGCAGCGGCAAGCGCTCTCTTGAGGCCATCGAGACTTTGATCAACTTGCTCAACATCTTCCTCGGAGTCGTCGTCGGCCTTCGGATCTACCTTTTTTGCTTCGACCGGGGCCGGTGTCTCACTGGCCGCGACCTTGGGCTCTTCTGGCCCTTCTGGCAGATTCTCGAGCTTGGGCTCGTCCGCTAAAATGTCGTCCATTGATTTCATCCCTAAACCTCATCCACGCCCGACAGCCGGCGGCGCTTAGCGGTGCAACGTCACGTTACACGGCATATATGTGGCTGATGGTTGCCCTGTTTTGACAAATTGTCAAGAACTAGGTGTTTCACATGAAACATGTTTCCTATTAAACAGTTCATGTTGACAAAATGTCAAAATGGCTACAAAGTTTGCGAATTGGGGCCAGGTCGGCCACCTAGGAGATCTAAAAACATGCGTAAGTTTCTCTTGATTTTGGCGGCCACCTTGGCGCCGTCGTTCGTCTATGCTGGGAACACCCAAGTAAGCTCTGGCTATAAAGCAGCTGGTCGCACCGGCTATGTGTATGGCCGTTCTGATGGTATCTTCCAGAATTCTACCACCTACTCCCCCACCGTCATTGAAAACGGAACGGCAGTGAGCCCGCTTGGCAAGGGCTTCTATGAGACCTTTGGTTACGGGGCAAGCAAGGGGATTACCTGTGAAGATAGCGGCGGCCTCGGCGCATGCGGGGGCAATACCTCGTTGGTCCCTTGCACGTGCACCGTTGGCAGCGGCCTGCGTTTCGTGTGGATGCCTCTGACCACCGAAGATCTAACCCCGGTGATGGTTGCTGGCGGCCTTGATATCGGAGCCGACCAAACCAACAACGACGGAGCCGAAGTAATTTTCGGTATCGGAGAAGCCTCTGGCCGCCCGTTCATTGTTGGAGATGACCCTGCGTTCTACTTCTGTGCCACCATGACAGTAGCCGATGCCAGCGGCATCGATGCAAACCAGATCGGATTCGTTGAAGTTGGGGTCAGTGAAGCATGGAATGCCGACTTTGAAGCGCGCAATAGCTATGCCGGTGTCGGTCTTACCGGAACCGCATCATCGGGCAACGCATATGCCGCAGTCTATACGCGGACGGAGGATGACGGGGCCGGGGTTGTAGCAACTGACACCACTGACACTGCAAGTGAGGCGGTTGCCCACAAATACTGCACTTACGTAAGCGCAACTGGTGCCGTGACCTACAAGGTCGATAACGCAACGCCAACAACAACCGTAGCCTTTACGTTTGATGATGGGATCGCGGTAGTGCCGTACACCACCTATCTCCATACTGCCGATGTGGCTGGGACGATTACCTTTTCGCTAATGGAAGCCGGTTACCAATAGCCTAGACTGCGCCAAGGCCGACCACCCCAAAACCACGAGGTGCAGTAATGTCCCAGCTCAACCCAGATCAATACGCAAAGCTCAGCACGCATAGCCCAACCTATGGCGTGTCCTATGGCCTGTATTGGGATAAAACAAACAGCCAACTTTGCCTTGCACTCAATGACGCGATCGTGGCGCGCATTGATGCAAGCGGGATCACGGCGGACCTGGAATTCTCTGGCGAAGCGCTGAACGACATCCTAGTTCGCGGTGCTTCGTCCTGGGATAGCGTGCCGATGGGAGGAGACGCCACAATTGCCTCCACCGGCGATGTAACTGTGACTGATGTTACTGTCGGAAGTGATGCCCAGGGTGATATTCTCTACAAGTCCAGCGCTGCTGCCTTGGCTAGATTGGCCAAGGGTACAGTTGGGCAGTTCCTCAAACAAAACTCTGGGGCTACAGCGCCGGAATGGGTTAGCCATAAAACTAAGTGGCCATTTCGCGTCCCCGCAGCCAGTGGCATTGATACCGATGGCTACAACGGTGCGCTTGCTGGATGTGATCAGGCGCTCGACGTAACAAACACAGACCCGGGCGCAACTTACTGCCAGGTGTATGACGATAGCGTTACTGCATATGCTGCACTCGAGACGGCGTCAGCCGATGACTTCGTCCAATGGCAGTTGTTCCCTACGACCGGCGACAACGCAAACGCCGTGTTCTTTGGCTACACGATTCCATTCTGCCAGCTTTACTTCGACATGTCGGCAACCGTCCAAACATACACCGGAGACGGTACGACGTGGAAATACTGGGACGGTAACGCGTGGTCGGCGCTCACCGTAGTTGATTATACCGATGCCACGGCACAGGACGGCAAGCGCAGCTTTGGGCGTGATGGCTCGATTAGTTTCCTGCCTCCTGCCGATTGGGCGCAGACGACCGTCAACGGCGTAACCGGCTATTTCATTCAATGTGTATCGAGTGGCGCGGCCAACATTTCACAGGTGGGCATCACCAACAGCGTCAGGCACAAGGTTGCGTCACCGACCAAGGGCTTTGTGGTTCCGTTCCAAGGGACGATCACCACGGTCTCTATCCGCGATGAAGCTGGTACCGTACACAGCGCAGCTGACGTCAAGCTCATTCTCGTAAACTTTACCACGGGCGAGGTAAGCGACGAGCTCACATTCCCGCAAGACCAACGCAATGAGACGTGGACAGGATTGACGTTGGCCGTTACGGCCAACGATATCCTTGGTGTGCTGATCACACAAGAGGACGGCACAAACGAGATTGGGCCATTTACCCTCGAACTCGGCGTGACGCTGGCCTAAGCCAATGGCTGATGCTGGCGCCCCACCGACTGGCAAGGGCGATGTGGTCGCCGTTGAGGTCACTGCCGTAGCCATAGAGCTTCCGTCGCTCGCTACTCGTATTGAGTGGTTTGATGACTGGGAGCAGCAGACACGTAGCGCCCGCAAGCTGGCTATTCGCGATAGGGAATATTACGACTGCATCCAATGGACCCGCGAGGAGATAGATACGCTTAGGGAGCGCGGGCAGCCTGTCATCACCAAGAACCGCATTGCCAAGAAGATCAATTTCATTCTAGGCGAGGAGATCAAGAAGCGCATTGACCCTGCAGGCAGGCCACGCACACCGGCACACGAAGATGCAGCAAGGTCGGCAACTGATGCCTTGCGCTACGTAAAGGACGCCCAGAAGTTCGATCAAGCGCGGAGTGCCGTGCTAAAGGATATGCTGATTGAAGGATACGGCGGCGCCATTAAGCAGATCAATGAAGACGGAGATCCGGAACTAACACACGTCCATTGGGACAGGCTTGGTTATGACCCAAAAAGCCGCGCACCAGATTTTAGTGATGCAAAATATGTGTTCATCGTCAATTGGTTCGATCTCGACGATGCTATCGCAGAATACCCTGACGCAGCAGAGGACATCGAGGAAGCCGTAAACGGCGCTCCGGTTGTCTCCTACGACGACACGACAGAAGACGTCCCGCGCCTATGGCTAGATGGCAGGCGAAAGCGTGTAAAAATCGTTGAGATGTATTCACGGGTTGGGGGCAATTGGTTTCGCTTTGACTTTACCAAGGGACATGATCTCAGGCCACCTGCGCCCACCGGTTACCTCAATGAAAAGCGCACCAAGCATGTGCGCCCTCTGCTTATGGCGAGCTGCTACGTAGATCGCAATGGAATGAGATACGGCGTTGTGCGCAATCTCATCAGCTCACAGGACGAGGTCAACAAGCGCACAAGCAAGGCACTTCACCTGCTAAGCGTCCGCCAGGTGATAGCTGAACGTGATGCAGTGCTTGACCCGCAGAAGTTTCAAGCCGAACTCGCCAAGCCCGATGGGTACGCAGAAACGGAGCCAGGCGCCCTTACCGATCGCAGAGTGCAGACAAAAGAGACCGGAGACCTCGCACAAGGACAGGTCATCCTGCTGCAGGAGGCAAAGCAAGACATTGACACTATCGGCCCTAGCTCATCGCAATTGGCGCAAGGTCCGGCCACAGCCACGAGTGGTCGCGAGTTTATCGCTCGCCAGCAGGCAGGCAGCCAGGAGATCGGCCCGGTATTTGACTCACTCAGGGAATGGGATCACGCGGTATTCCTGCTTGACTGGCTATGTATTCGTCAGACGTGGACCGAAGAAAAATGGTTGCGCGTGACAGACGACCTTGAGCTGTCGGGCTATCGGTTTACTGCCTTGAACAGACGAATGACACGCGCACAACGGTTGCAGGAGATACTCAACAAGCAACCGCCGCCGCCGATGGACAAGGCAATGGGCATTGCTGCCGGGGTCATGGCCCCAATGATCATGGCCCAAGCACAATATCAGCTGCAGCAGCTGCAACAGCAAGCACAGCAAGCGGCACAACAGGCGACGCAGGCGACGCAAATGGGCGCAGCCCCACCGGAACTCGCACAACAGGCACAACAACAGCTTGCGGCGCTTGGCCAACCACAGACATTGGTCGGCATCATCATGCGTAACCCGCTGATGTCCGAGGAGATCACGGCCAACCAAGTAGAACAGATGCTTATCGATATTGTGATCGACGAGGCACCGGAAACTGCGGTTATCCAGCAGGAAGAGTTTGAGAAGCTTGCGGAGATCACGCCAACCATCGTTCAGGGTCGACCGGACATGGCACCACTCATGGCCAAGCTCTTGATCCGATCATCGCAGCTGCGAGACAAACGAGAGATGCTCCAGGAACTCGAAAAGCCGCCAGATCCACAGCAAGTCCAATTGCAGCAGCAGATGCAGCAACTAGCACAGGAGCAGGCAAAGGCGTCTGTCCATGTGTCGCAATCACACGCCATACTCAACCAGGCGAAGGCCGCGGAGGCCACGGTAACAGCCAAGGCCAAGGAAGCTATCTTGCCGAGTGAAGACCTCAAGAACCGCGGGGCCGCAATGCATGACGCGGCTATCGTCGGGGAGAAAATGTCACCATGATCCCAATGAAACTAATCAAACCAGGTCGAGCCAAGCGACGCACCTACAAGCCAGAGCGCAAACCGGCACGCAAGAAGGGGGTGTTTTCATTCGAGAAGCAGGCACCCGTCGACTGCCCAGATGCAAACCACTATGAAATCGCAATGGCCCTATACTCTATTTGTAGATCAACCTGGGCCATCAGCGACACCGGAGACAACAACAGCGAAACCGATGCGAGGCTCGAGATCGGGCAAGGTGGTGACTACGACCCGATCAAAGACCAATACACGGTGATCGGCAAAGTAAACGGCAAGGCCCAGGAGCTCATGATCCCTGGCATTGCGGTAGCCGCACTGATCAACACACTGCGAATGTGGAACGGCGTTGAGCAGTTCGACAAGAATGCGTTGGTCAAGGCTATCGGTTAAGGCAACAGCAAGCCCCATTTGCGGTACTGCTCAATGTGCACCGCTTCGTGCGCAAGCTCCGGTGCTCGATCTCCAGCCGATCGGTATGATCTCACGCCACTTTCCACCCTTCCGGCTTATTTGTGTGACCAGTGTAGTCATGCCGTTTCTTCTTGGCCGGAGGCTCGCGCTTCCTTGGCTTCCCTGCCCTGATGATCGGCTCTAGGCCATATCGGGCAGCATCCCAGCAATGGTTGTGTTTGTCCATGAGCACTGGCAGCACATCACCAGATAGCTTGTCGATCTTGTAGGACCACAGCCTGGCCTCCTCGGCAGCGTGCGGACAGTTGGGGTGGATAACGATCTGCTCATAGCTGCGCAGGTGCTCAACCCCGTCCTCGACGCTCCCCTTCCACTTATAGCTAGGCAGGATCTTTGTATATCCGTGACGTCGCATGTGGGAGATGGTTTCTGGCCGCGAGTTATCAGCCCGGATGATATGCTTTCGAGCATCCTTTACCGTGTCAAACAACGCAGGCGTATCATCCAAGTCCACACCGATACCATACGCCTCGGCCTCTATGTACAGCGTGCGTCCATTCACCCACATCCGAACCAACGCCGTTGGGTCTGTCGAGAACCCCCAGTCAGCGCCGTAATATGGGCCGTTCCAGTCTGCACCATGGATAAATGACTCAACCACATACCTGCCACGTAATACCTGCGCGATAGAGTTGCGGCGCGTTTTGCCTCCCCATACATACTCAGCTGCCTCCGGGTCAGTGCGGTAGAGATAGTCCTTCTCGTTCCGAAGGACCTCGGGCAGCCACGGATTATCCTGCCATCCTATCTCGACGGCCATCGCATCAGGTGGCGGATCTTTCACGAAGCGTTGATAGGTGGGATCCTCGTCTTGATCCGGATTGAAGCTCACCCATATTTCGCTGCCATCTTTGCGTATCGTTGGGATGAGCACAGACCATGAGTCTTCACTCACTGTCTGTGCCTCCTCAACCCAACAGATATCCACGCCCTCCATACTCTTGATGCGAGTGATATTGCTCCGCAGGCCACTGAATATAAATTCGCTGCCATTCGCGCCGAGGATCGTCGACTGTTGGATCTCGTAGAATGATCCAAGCCCAAGCTCTTGGATCTGCTCACCGAGCAGCTTGTGCACGGAGTCTTGAATAGAATTCTGCAGCTCGCGAGCGCAGAGCACACGGAGCTTGGCGTTAGCCGCCAGAATGAGAAGCGCACGAGCGAAACCCCAGCTCTTTGCGCCGCCGCGGCCACCATAGGCTACTTTGTATCTGTGCTTAGCAAAAAGAAACCGGAGCTTCTCCGGAAACTCTGCCGTTTGATCAGCCACCGACAAACTTGATGGCAATGGCGATAGGCGGATCATCTTCGTCGCTACCACTTACGGGCTGCGTAGGTTTGCCCATGCCATAATTAGCTAGGAGCTCAGAGCATCGCACCCAGTTTGGGCCACGCTCACGCACAACAAGTTCACGCCCGGCAATAGTAACAACACGCTCCCTAACTTCGAGCTCCTCTATCCACGCCTTGAATACATATTCATCAACAGCCTTGAGTGCACGTGCCTTGAGCTCTTTGACGATCTTAGGCCTGCCAGCGGGGTTGCCGCTTACACCCTTGACCCAATTCGGATTACCTTTGCCAGCCATCTAGAATCTCGCTTGTTCTCTTTTCCGTTATCCTCTGTGCCTCTTGCGTTATTTTACGTTTATACGCATCTTTTGCAACCTCTGGCTTATAGCCAGAAGCACGCATCTCACGCAGCAGCCTAGAACACTTGACGGCGATAGCAAACTCATCGCTGGTAATTGTTTCATCATGGCCTGGATTCGATCGTGGGTTCCTTGCTAGCTCAACACCGATCTTGGCAACCACATCGCAACGTACGCCGTTGACAACCAAGCCACGCACATCACTTACCGCGATCTCCTCTACCATCGACCGCTGCCCCTGGGTTGGGCCTTTGGCTTAGATGGACGCGCTGATCTGGAGCTCACGCGCTCCGGGAGCTTCTTTCCCTTGCTCGCCTTGTCGAACTCGGCGACCGTCGCCTGGCTAATATCGCCACGAGTAGCTGCCGCATGCATATAACGCCTTTGAGCATCAGACTTGTATGGCATCAAATATCCCCTGTGTAGTCAGCCTGCTTATGGCCTTCTGCGTCGTAGAACCGGACCACGCGCTGAAGCGACCTCCCGCTTGCCAGAGTGGCGGTGATCTCCGTCTCCCCTACGCCAGTAACGTTACAGGTGGACTTGGTTGTAGTTGTGCTCTTGCTGCTGGTAGTCACGCCGCTGTCGACATAGGCCACCGACGATATCGTGTCGCTGCCCAGCTGATCTGTCCAGTCCAGAATGAGCTGCATGATCTCATCCTCCCGCTTGGACGTCGACAACACCCCATCCCTATCCACAAAATACCGACTGCGCTCGAGTGGCAGGACGACTGTTGAGCTGCTCATTGCCAAACCCTAAGCGATATCACGCCGATCGGCAAGCATCCGCCGAATACCGTCAAGCGCCTCTGTCTTGCTGTCGTATATGCCCACAACCCGCGGAAAGCCCGAGAGGCCCACGTGCATGACACGCCACCAGCCGACGACCGACCCACGCCAGACGGGGACCGCCGAGAAGTCGCCAACCCTCACACGGCGTGGGCCTGGGTGGTGCCTAGGCATCGTCCTGCACTCCGGCAAGCTGCCTCAAGCTCCACGATAACCTACCAACAACAAACCTTTTGCAGACCTGACTTCCTTCGACATAAAGCCTGAGTCTGCCTTTTAGCTCATCGAGCTCGGTTTGGTCCCATTCTGGCATGGCCAACAATTTGGAGTAACGCTTTCTAATTTTCTTGTGGATGAAGTCCTGCTTCTCGAACACACCACCCCCATAAAATTTGTTGGCCAACAAATTACACTCAGCGCAGGAGGGTACCGTATAGGTTGGCATGCCCATATCGCGCGGAATGACGTGCTCCACATGCCTTGCTATATCACCGCAATAAATACAGGAATTGGTTTCCCTGGCCCATGTGATAACCGAGTCTAGCGTCCTCATTTCAATTTTGACCTGCATGTCGAACGCACACGACGGACACAGAGACTGGTCATCCAAGTAGATCAGCCTCACAACAGCCAACCCACAGCATGGGCACAAGTGCTGCCCACGCAGATTGAATTGTCTGCATGAGGCACTACAGAATTTCCCATCCTTCCTTATCCATGACGGTAAGCTATTTCCGCACCATTCGCATTTTTTCTTGATGATCATACCCATGCATATAGACCCGTAACTCACACCTTGTAAAGCCATTTGCGCGCCGCTGGCCGGCATTTTTACGGCATGCCGTTAGTACCCCAACGCCGCCAGCTGCTCTATGCAGTCGTCGGCCCCAAACGCCAGCACCACGTGCCACCCCTCCCGCTCGAGGGTCGCGTGCGTCTCGAGCTGGGTGGTGGACACGCGGCCGCCGACAGCCTTCATCTCGATGGCCACAGGCCTGTGGTCAGCAGCCAGCCGCCACAGGACGAGGTCAGGAGCCCCAGCCCGAAGTCCACTTGCCTTGAGCCTTGCCGCCAGCCGGTAGCTACGGCGGGCCTCGTTGGGGATCGAGGCAAACGGGATGCCCCTGGACTCCAGCCACAGCACAACAGCCCGCTGCTCTGTGGCCTCCAGCTGTCGTCCCCTGGCACGCGGCTTTGACCTAGCCGCCTGCCGCTCAACGATCCGCACAATGCGCTGGGCGTTAGCCGCCTGCGGCTTGGCAGGGTCACGGAAGCCTGGGGTCATGGGCTGACCCCGTTGGCCTTCAGGAAGTCCTCACACGCCAGCCGCACGAGCTCCAGATCACGCTTCCGCCAGGCCTTGCCCAGGTCCTCGTCGAACCGGGCGAAGGCCTGGTGGTTGTAGGTCCCTGCCATGTGCCGGGCAGCCACTCGCCTGATGGCGAGGTCCACCATGCGCCTGGCTGGGGTGTCCACAGGTATGTCGGTGGTAGG
>Ga0315550_1000261_pt1 | contig 31870 bp, 28 predicted proteins | sample SalMarSW160190MG_2_FD_203100 | JGI IMG/M metagenome (GOLD analysis project Ga0315550, IMG submission 203100) | Salt marsh sediment microbial communities from the Plum Island Ecosystem LTER, Massachusetts, United States - Salt Marsh Sediment SW1601-90 ...
GAAATCGTCCGGCGTCACCAGCGGCCGGTCCAGGCCGGGCGACGACACCTCCAGGGTGTATTGCCCGGGCAGCGGGTCCTCGACGTCCAGCAGCGCCGACAGCTGCCGGCTGACGCGCGCGCAGTCGTCGACGTTCACGCCCGCGGGACTGTCTATATACACCCGCAGCGTGGGGCTGTGGTGGCTGCCCGCGAGTTCGACGTCCACGAGCTCGAAGCCCACGGCCTTGACGCCGGGCTCGAGCAGTTTTCGCAGATCCGCCCGCGTACCACGCATAACTTCTGACCCCATAAAACAAAAGTGGGCGCGAGGCCCACTTCTTATTACTCTCTGTGCGACGGCTGTTACCGGCCGGGATTATAAGCTTTTTACGGGGAATCGGAAAGTGCCCGCTATCCGCGCCGCCATTTCCCGCGGCGGAAAAACAAAAAGGCCCCGGCGGGGCCTTTGGTATTGTTTGGTAGCGGGGGCAGGATTTGAACCTGCGACCTTCGGGTTATGAGCCCGACGAGCTGCCAGACTGCTCCACCCCGCAGCAGGACGGCGAAGTCTACCGTCGGATCTGGGTTAATTCAAGGAAAAATAGGAACTTATCGGCGAACCCGGTATGGCGTGAACCATTTACGCCGATGGTTCCAGCACAAACTCCTGCAACACCTCGGCGCAATAGATGTAGGCCACCCAGCCCAGGACGCCGCTGACCAGGCTCACCGCGAAGTCCAGCAGCAGCGGGATATCCGCCGGGAGCAGCACCGAGACCAGGACCGGCGCCAGCACCAGCAGCGCCAGAAAACCCGAGTGGGACAGGCGCGCGCGGGCGATCCGCAGTGCCGCGCCGAGACTGGGGAGCAGGCGGAACTCACTGCGCACGAACACGAACGGCAGCCAGTAAACGAAAACGAAGGCCAGTATTCCCACCAGCGGACCGAAAAACGGGGACAGGGTTTCCATGACGGTCTTGAGGTCGTGGCCGATGACCAGCAGGCTGAGATACATGAGTAAATTGATGATCAGAACCAGCAACAGACCCGCTTTTACCGTCAACCAGACAAACGCGGTGAAAACGGACTTGCCCGCGCGCACGATATCCGCGGGCGACACCGCCGCGCGGCCCTGCGCCAGGGCGTGATAGGCGCCGGCCTGCAGATAAAGAAACAGGACCAGGAGCGCCGTCGTCAGCATGATCGGCAACAGCGATGCCTCGGGCGAGCCAGCCTCCGCCGAGCGCCACTGCAGCGAAACCGCCAGCGCCACCTGCGAGGCCAGCACCAGCCAGATGCCGGGGCTCAGGACCGTGCGCACGGCCGCATGCAGGCGGCGGCCGCCTTCGGATGGCGGGGAATGGGTATCGGGGCTTACGTCCGGCATCGGGACGGGGTCAAAGGGTCGGGTTCGGCAGGGCTTCAGCCGAAATTATAATGTTTTTTGACGGGACTCAGGATTTCCCAGGTGCAGGACATGCCGGCCGGAAACGTGACGTAGTCGTTTTCCACGATCTTGACCGGTTCGCCGCCGTCAGGGGTCACGACGACCTCGCCTTCCAGGATGTAGCAGGTTTCCTTCTGGTCGTACGTCCAGGGAAATTTGGACACCTCCCTGGTCCAGATCGGCCAGTCATAAACACCGATTATCTCGAGCTTCATGGGCGAGGGATCGTGCTCGATGTAGATTTGGGTCATAAGGTTTCCTGGGCTCGGGAGTCTGCGTGCCATTTTACGTTGCCACGGCAGTTCGCGGCAACGGCGGCGGCGGGAAGCGGGATGCGTCCGATCGCTCGTTGGCGGCGTTCGTCGGGCGGAGGCGCCGGCGCGCAGGGAATCCGAAAATATCGACTATAATGGAGTGCGAGTAACCCCCGTGGATGGCAGACACGGCTTCCCCACTGCCGATGTGAGTTGTTAGCGTGACCCTCCTGCGTTATTCCAAGGACCCGCGCACCGAACAGTCGCTGAGACACTCGGTGCGTGACGGCGTGGCCTATTCCTTCATGGCCGGCGCCGGCGAAACCTATTTCGCGGCTTACGCCCTGTTTCTCAAGGCCACCACCGCGCAGATCTCATGGCTCGCGGCATTCCCGTCGCTGCTCGGTTCGTTCGCGCAATTGCTCTCGGCCTGGCTGGCCAGCCATACCGGCCGGCGCAAGACGATCATCCTGCTCGGCGTCGCCCTGCAAACCCTGACGTGGCTGCCGATCATCTGGCTGCCGTATTTCTTCCCCGCGCACGCCGTCCCGATCCTGATCCTGTGCGTCGCGCTGTATTACGCCGGTGACCATCTGGCCGCGCCCGCGTGGAAGAGCCTCATGGGCGACCTGGTGCCGGAGCGCCGCCGCGGACGTTTCTTCGCGCGTCGCGGGCGCCTGATGAGCATCATGACGTTCGCCGCGATCGTGGCCGCCGGCGTCATGCTGCACCTCGGCAAGACCGAGGAACACACGCGCATCGCGTTCTCGCTGGTGTTCGGCCTGGCGGCGCTGGCGCGCATGTACTCCGCCCTGCAACTGGCGCGCATGCACGATCCCCTCCCCGTGCCGCACCCGCTGGATCTGCCGCCGCTGACCGGCTGGTGGTCGCGTTTGCGCTCCTCGGATTTCGCGCGCTTCACGCTGTTCATGGGCGCCATGAATTTCGCGGTGGCGATCGCCTCGCCGTTTTTCACCGTGTTCATGCTGCGCGACCTGCATTTCACCTATCTCCAGTACATGGCCGCCCTGGCGTTCTCGGTGCTGCTGCAATTCCTCACCCTGCGCGCCTGGGGCCGGCTCGGCGACATCTTCGGCAACCGTCTCATTTTATCGGTCACTGGCTGCATGATCCCGATGTTTCCGGTGTTGTGGCTGGCGTCCACGAAGTACTGGTACATCCTGACACTGCAGGCGATGGGCGGGATATGCTGGGCCGGGTTCACGCTCAGCGCGAGCAACTATTTATACGACGTGTCGGCGCCGCAGCGGCGCGCCGTCTTCAGCGCCGTGCACAACGTGCTGTCCAGTCTGACGCTGTTCGCGGGCGCGCTCCTGGGCGGATTCCTGAGTCTCGTGGCTCCCGATCATATCGTGCTGTTCGGCCGCGGCGTCGCGTGGACCAGCAGCCTGTGGGCATTGATGCTGGTTTCCACCCTGGCGCGCACGGTCGTGGCCCTCGGTTTCCTGCCACGGCTGCGGGAGATGCGCGAGGTACGCCGGCTGACGCCGGCCGGACTGGTGCTGCGCGTGGCGCGATTCAACGCGCTGACCGAAATGGTATTCGATGTGCTGGCGCTCACCCGGCGCTGGCGGTTGCCGCGCCCCGCCGGGCCGGCCTGATCCGGGCGCCCCCCTACTCGGGAAAACGTCCGGCAGACCGGCGTGTTCATCTTGGACAAACCGGGTGGCCGGTGCTAGAAATAACGCATAGCGGAGATTCTTCGGCAAGGACCGGCTGATCGCCTCCCGTGAGGGAGGGTCCTCATGCAGAATCCAGCCGCCGGTCAGCAATACCCGGGCTTTCGTCTCCTGCCCTCTGTTCCGCGCGAGACGACATGCTTTATGGTGTTTAGGCCGAACCAGGGAATTCTTTGTTTATCAACTCAGGGACCAAGGACAGGAAGGAATCATGAACAAAAACGGGATCACCACCGCGCTGGCGGTCATGGCGTTTGCAGGTGTCATCATCCACGGCGTCGCCCCCCGGAACACCGCCGATCTTTCCCTCGACAGCGGCGCGTCCGCCCAGAGCGCGACCGAGCCGAAACCGGCGGCGGAGGCTTCCACGTCAACGGCGACGACGGCCGCGCCGATGCCGGCATCGGCGCCCGCCAGCGATTCCCTGCTCAGCGAGGTGAAGGTCTATCCCTCGTTCTGACCGGTCGTGACGCGGTCAAAAACAAAAAAGCCCCGTCGGGGCTTTTTTGTTTTGTGCCGTTCGAAGCGTCCCGGATTCGGTTAGAAGTAATAATCGAATCTTGCGCCCAGGACGTCCATGTGGGATTCGGGCTGATACACGCCATACAAGGCGCCTCCCCCCGTGACCGTCTTCACGGGAGAGGCGCCGAAGCGGAAGCTCTCGTAGTAAATCGTCACGCCGTATCGCTGCATGTTCGTCTCCCGCCCCCATTTCATGCGCCACTTCATGTAACCGGACAGACGCCCGCCGGGCGCAAGCTCCACGTCGCTGTCGAAGCCGAGGTCCGTGAGGTAGGCGCGCTCATAGGTATAAAGCGGATACTTCAGACCGAACTGCAGGTAGGATTGTCTCGTTCCGTTCTGAAACAGGAATCCCGGCCCCAGCTTGCCGTAGAGAATGAAATAATCTTCGCGCGAACCCAGGGCGTTCGATCCGTCGGCCGCTATGCCATTCTTGATATCGCGCGTCCAGGTATCCACCCCCAGACCGCCGAGCAAGTCCATGCCAGGACTGTTGGCCAGTCGCCATCCGCCCATGGCCTCGGCGCTGGCCCCGAAATAATTCGTGTCGGTTTTTACCGAGACTCCTGCCTGAGTCTGGCCGTCATAATTGACAACCCCCAGGTAGGCGCGTGCTTCCAGGGAGTATGGATTGGATTGGCCGCTCTGCAGCAGGTGATCGAGCGTGAGCCCGACCACCAGCCGCGGACCCGTTTCACGGAGAAGGCGTTGACCCCCGCTGAATTCCTCCCAGCGGAATCCTTCCACGCCCACGTTCATGGCGAGCGGCGGCTTGGGCGCCGCCTCGTCGGCATGCACGATCGGAACACCGAAAATAAAAAATATCAAGATTACCCAGGGACGGTACATACGGTTGTGATCGAAACGACGCCCGGAACGATACCTGACTGACGGAAGCTGATTCGCCGGGTTATGGGGTTCTCTGTTTTGCATAGCGGATCCTTTCATGACAGGGCGCGGATCGCCTGGCGGCACAGGTCCATGAGCACGCCCACCCACGGCAGCACGGCGACCAGCGCCAGCGCGTTGATGCTGATCAGCGCCTGCATGTCCCAGCCGGCGCGGATCGGACCGCGCTCGGTCGCGTCGTCGAAATACATGAGCTTGATCACGCGCAGGTAGTAGTAGGCACCGATGACCGCGAACAGCACCGCCGCCACCGCCAGCGAAATCATGTGCACGTTGACGACCGCCTGGATCACGAGCAGCTTGGCGTAGAAACCCGCGGTCGGCGGCACACCGGCCATCGAAAGCATCACCAGCATCATGAGGAAGGCGTACCACGGACTGCGCTGGTTGAGCCCCTTGAAGTCCTCCAGCCGCTCCGCCTCGAAACCGGCTCGCGACAACAGGATGATCATGCCGAAGGCGCCGGCGCTCATGACGGCGTACACCAGGATATAAAAGAGGGCCGAACTGTAGCCGTTCGCGTCCGCGCTCAGGATGCCGAGCAGGAAGAACCCCATGTGCGAAATGGAGGAATACGCGAGCATGCGCTTGATGTTGTCCTGCGCGATGGCGACGATGTTGCCGATCGCCATGGACAGCACCGCGATGATGATGAGCATGGTCTGCCACGAGCCGGCGAGCGGTTCGAGGCCGCCGACCAGCAGGCGCAGGAACAGCGCGAACGCCGCGAGCTTCGGCGCCGCGCCGATGTAGAGCGCCACGGCCGTGGGCGCGCCGTGGTACACGTCCGGCACCCACATGTGGAACGGCACCGCCCCCAGCTTGAACGCGAGCCCGGCGATGACGAACACCAGGCCGAAGATGAGGATGACGTCGTTGGGCGACATCCTGGCGACGGACCGGGAGACCGCGGCGATTTCCAGGTTGCCGGTGACGCCGTAGAGCATGGACATGCCGTACAGCAGCATCCCGGAGGCGATCGCGCCCAGCACGAAATATTTCATCGCCGCCTCGGTCGCCACACCCGAGTCGCGCTGGAAGGCGATCATGGCGTAGAGCGAAAGCGACAGCAGCTCGAGCCCCAGGTACAGCGTGAGGAAGTGGCTCGCCGAGGCCATGATCATCATCCCCACCACGCCCAGCAGGCCGAGGACGAAATATTCGCCGCGCAGCATGCCGCGGTCGCGCATGTAGTCGCGCGAGTAGGCGAAAACGAAGAAGGTAATGATATACGTGCCCAGCTTGAGCAGGTCCGCGAGGCTGTCGGCGACGAACATGCGGCTGAACGTCAGGGTCGGCGTACCGGACATGAGCTTGAGCGTCAGCAGCACCGCCCCCACCAGCGTCGCCTGCGTCAGCCAGTAGGAAACCACGCGCAGGCGGTCCGGCAGGAACAGGTCGATGACCAGGATCGCGCAGGCCATGGAGAACACGAAGATCTCCGGCGCGGCGGGCAGAATATTAGGCGTAATAAATGTCATATTATTGATTTCACCGCCAAGGCGCCAAGAACGCCAGGAAAGAACGTCTTGATCTTGTTGTTACTGGCGGTCTTGGCGTCTTGGCGGTTCATAAGTCATAGTTTTGAAATTGTTGCCTGCTGCAGCAAATGGGCCACGGACGCGTGCATCACGTCCAGGAACGGATACGGCCACAATCCCATGACCAGCACGGCCACGGCGAGCGCCGCGAGAAACACGTTCTCGCGAGGCGTCGAGTCCGTCAGTTCCGCGACCTTGGCGTTGCCGACGTCGCCGAAGAGCACGCGCTTGTACATCCACAGCGTGTAGGCCGCGCCCCAGATCAGCGTCGTGGCGGCGGCGAAGGCATACCACACGTTGACCTGGAACGAGCCCAGGATCACCAGGAACTCACCGACGAAACCGGAGGTGCCGGGCAGGCCGGCGTTGGCCATGGCGAACAGCATCATGAAGGACGCGAACACCGGCATGCGGTTGGCCACGCCGCCGTAGTCCCTGATCATGCGCGAGTGCAGCCGGTCGTACATGACGCCGACGCACAGGAACAGCGCGCCGGAGACGAAACCGTGCGAGATCATCTGCACGATACCGCCCTCGATGCCCTGGGTGTTGAAGATGAAGAACCCGAGCGTGACGAAGCCCATGTGCGCGATCGAGGAATAGGCGATCAGCTTCTTCATGTCCTCCTGCACCAGCGCCACGAGCCCGATGTAGACCACCGCGATCAGCGACAGCGCGATGATGAGCCAGGCGAGCTCGTGCGAGGCGTCGGGGAGTATCGGCAGCGAGAAGCGCAGGTAACCGTAGGCGCCCATCTTCAGCATGATCGCGGCCAGGATCACCGAGCCGCCGGTGGGCGCCTCGACGTGCGCGTCCGGCAACCAGGTGTGCACCGGCCACATCGGCACCTTGACGGCGAAAGCCGCGAAAAACGCGAGGAATATCAGGATCTGCGCGTTGAGCCCGAGCTTCAGGTCCTGCCAGGCGAGGATGTCGAAGCTGCCGGACTTGAAATAAAGATAAATCAGCGCCACCAGCATCAGCACCGAACCGAGGAAGGTATAGAGGAAGAACTTGATCGTGGCGTAGACGCGGTTCGGTCCGCCCCACAGGCCGATGATGAGAAACATCGGCACCAGCATGGCCTCCCAGAAGACGTAGAACAGTATCCCGTCGAGCGCGCTGAAGACGCCGATCATGAGTCCTTCCATGACGAGAAAGGCGGCGTGGTATTGCGCCACCTTTTTATCGATCACCTTCCAGGCGGAGATGACGACGAGCACGGTGCTGAAGCTGGTCAGCAGAATCAACAGCAGCGAAATGCCGTCGATGCCCAGGCGGTAGCGCACGTGGAAGGCGTCGATCCAGGGATAGTCCTCGACGAACTGCATCGCGTAGGTGTCGGTGTGGAAACCGGTATAGAGCGGCAACGTCACGAGAAAGGTCAGGCCGGCGATCACCAGGCTCAGCTGGCGCGCGTAGTCGGCGTTGCGGTCGCTGCCGGTGGCGAGCACCGCGACGCCGCCCAGAATCGGCAGGAAAATGGCTACGCTCAGGAGGTGTTGGGCGATCATGGCTCAGCGATGCAGAAAGAAGGTGATGAGCAGGAACAGCCCCAGGATCATGGCGAACGCATAGTGGTACACGTAGCCGGACTGGATCTGGCGGACGATCGTGGACACCCAACCTATAATGCGTGCGGTGCCGTTCACCGCCAGGCCGTCGATCAGCTTCACGTCGCCGATTTTCCACAGCAGCCGCCCGGCCACGCGCGCGCCGCGGACGAACACGAGTTCATCGAACTCGTCCACGAAGTACTTGCGCAGCAGCAGCGTGTAGATCATGCCGGCCTTTTCACGCGCACGGCCGGGGAGATGCGGCAGACGGACGTACATGATCCAGGCCGTCACGATACCCGCCACGGCGAGCAGGAACGGCAAGGATTGCAGGCCATGGGCGATGAAGGGGCCGAGGCCGTGATAGTTCTCGCCGATTTCCTTCACGACGTCGTGCGCCGGCAGGACCCTGATGGCGTCGGCGAAATAGCCTCCGAACACCAGCGGATCGATGAACATGAATCCGGCGATGATCGAGAATAAAGCCAGAAGCATCAGCGGTATCGTCACCACCCAGGGCGATTCTTCCACGTGCTTGAGCGTATGCTCGTCCATGCGCGGCTTGCCGTAGAACGTCAGAAACAGCAAACGGAAAGTGTAAAACGCGGTGACGAACACCCCCCCGAGCACGGCGAAGTAGGCAAAGCCGCTGCCGGGCAGGTGCGATTCGTGCACCGCCTCGATGATCAGGTCCTTGGAAAAAAATCCGGCGAACGGGGGTATGCCGGCCAGCGCCAGCGAGCCGATCCAGAAGGTGATGAAGGTGATCGGCATCCGTCGCTTCAGGCCGCCCATCTTGCGCAGGTCCTGCTCGTGATGCAGCGCGATGATCACCGAACCGGCACACAGGAACAGCAGCGCCTTGAAAAACGCGTGCGTCATGAGATGGAAGATGCCCACGCTGTAGGCCGAGGCGCCGAGCGCCACCATCATGTAGCCGAGCTGCGAGACCGTCGAGTAGGCGATGACGCGCTTGATGTCGTTCTGCACCATGCCGACGAAGCCCATGAACAGGGCCGTGATCGCGCCGATGACCAGCACCACGGAAAGCGCCGTCTCGGACAGCTCGTAGAGCGGCGACATGCGCGCCACCATGAACACGCCGGCCGTCACCATGGTGGCGGCGTGGATCAGCGCCGAGATCGGCGTCGGGCCTTCCATCGAGTCGGGCAGCCACACGTGCAAGGGCACCTGCGCGGACTTGCCCATCGCGCCGACGAACAGCAGGATGCAGATGAGCGTGATGGCGTTCCAGTCCGCGCCCAGCACCGGGATGGTCTTGCCGGCGAGCTGCGGGGCGATGGCGAACACCGCGCCGTAGTCGAGCGTGTTGAAGGTCATGTAGATCGCCGCGATGCCGAGCAGGAAGCCGAAATCGCCCACGCGATTGACGAGGAAGGCCTTGAGCTGCGCGTAGGTGGCCGAGTCGCGCGTGAACCAGAAGCCGATGAGCAGGTAGGACATCAGGCCCACCGCCTCCCAGCCGAAGAACAGCTGCAGGAAGTTGTTCGACATCACCAGCATCAGCATCGAGAAGGTGAACAGCGCGATGTAGCTGAAAAAGCGCTGGTAGCCCGGGTCGTCGCGCATGTAACCGATGGTGTAGATGTGCACCATGAGCGAGACGAAGCTCACGACCGTCATCATCAGGGCGCTCAGGGGATCGATCAGGAATCCCACTTCCAGCGGGATGCCGCCGGAGACGGCCCAGGTATACACCGGGCCGTTGAAGGTGTTGCCCGCGAGCACGTCCGGCAGCACCACGAAGGCGGACAGGGCGCACGCCACCGCCACGCCGAGGATCGTCACGCTGTGCGCGCCGGCGCGCCCGATCACGCGGCCGAACAGGCCGGCCAGCAACGCGCCCAGCAGGCAGGACAGCGGGATCGCGAGGTATACCAGCTTGTAGTCGAGATCGAGTCCGTGCATGGCCTAGAACCTGAAACAAAATGAAATAAACCGCCAGGACGCCAGGAACGCCAGGAACGCCAGGAATTGATATTTCCCGAATTCGCTTTTCCTGGCGACCCTGGCGTCCTGGCGGTTCAAAATCATACTCATTTATTAAATTCTCTTAGCCTTTAAGGCTGCTCAGGTCTTCGACGTTTATTGTCTGGCGGTTGCGGAACACCACCACCAGAATGGCCAGCCCGATGGCCGACTCGGCCGCGGCCACCGTCAGGATGAAGAACACGAATACCTGTCCGGCGGCGTCGCCGAGGTAATGCGAGAACGCGATGAAGTTCAGGTTGACGGCGAGCAGCATGAGCTCGATCGCCATGAGCAGGATCACGAGGTTCTTGCGGTTGAGGAAAATGCCGACGACGCTCAGGGAAAACAGGATCGCCCCGAGAATCAGATAATGTGCCAACGGTATCATCGCTTCCCCTTTGATCGATATTATTTTGAACCACCAAGGCGCCAAGGCGCCAAGGAAATACCCGGATGGAAAAATCGCGTACGCAATCTCCGTACTTCTTGGCGTTCTTGGCGTCTTGGCGGTTTATTCTTCATATTTTCTTTTCTGAACGCATTTTCACGATCCGTACGCGCGCGCCGGGGTCGATGCGGATCTGGCGCGCCGGGTCCTGGTACTTGCTGTCCTTGCGCCGGCGCAGCGTCAGCGCGATGGCCGCCACGATCGCCACCAGCAGGATGGCGGCCGCGATTTCGAAGGGATAGGCGTAAACCGTGTACAGCAACCGCCCGAGCACGCGCGTGTTGCTGTAACCCTCGGGCAAGGGGCCGGGACCGGGCATCTGTTTGACACCGAAATGGTCCGAGCCCAGCACGATTACCATTTCCGCCACCAGCAGCACCGCCACCAGCCCGCCGATCGGCAGGTACTCGCCGAAACCCTCACGCAGACGGGCGATATTGATATCGAGCATCATGACGACGAACAGGAACAGCACCATGACCGCGCCGACGTACACCAGCACCAGCACGATGGCGAGGAATTCGGCCTCCAGCAGCAGCCACAGGCCGGCGGCGCTCACGAAGGCCAGCACCAGGAACAGCGCCGCCTTCACCGGGTTGCGCACGGTGATGACCATGGTGGCGGCGAACACCAGCACCACGGAAAAAAAATAAAAGACGATTTGTTTAAATTCCATAAACTATCATTTTCTCAACCGCCAGGACGCCAGGAAAAACGAAAAATATCCGGATTGCAAATGTCTTATTCTTTTCATTCCCTGGCGCTCCTGGCGTCCTGGCGTCCTGGCGGTTCATTATCATTAAATTATCTAACGATACTTCGCGTCCGCCGCGCGATCCGCGGCGAGCTGTTGTTCGTATTTATCGCCCAGGGCAAGCAGCTCCTGCTTGGTGATGACGTGCTGGCCCCGGCCCTCGAAGTGAAACTCGTAAACACGCGTTTCGACGATCGAGTCCACGGGACAGGATTCCTCGCAGAAGCCGCAGTAAATGCATTTGAACAGGTCGATGTCGTAGCGCGTCGTGCGCCGCGTGCCGTCGGCACGCACCGCGGATTCGATGGTGATCGCGGCTGCGGGGCAGACCGCCTCGCACAGCTTGCAGGCGATGCAGCGCTCCTCGCCGTTGGGATAACGGCGCAGCGCGTGCAGGCCGCGGAAGCGCGGGCTCATGGGCGCGCGCTCTTCCGGATACTGGATCGTGAACTTGCGCACGAACAGATGGCGGCCGGTCACCATGAGCCCCTTGAAGAGCTCATAGAGCAGGAACGTGTGCAGATATCTTTTGAATGACTTGATCATGGTCGCCTCCTCTTCCGCTTAATGGAAGATGAACCCCCAGGGCGTGAGGAACATGACTCCCCCCATCACGCCGATCCACACCAGCGTCACCGGAATGAACACCTTCCAGCCGAGCCGCATGATCTGATCGTAACGATACCGCGGAAACGTCGCGCGGAACCACAGGAAACAGAAAAGCACGAAGCTCATCTTGAACAGCAACCAATGAACGCCGTTGCCGAGCACCGTGCCGATCACGGGCACGGCCAGGATTTTGGCGGAAAGAATCCCGTCGAGCGGCGACAGCCAGCCGCCGAGGAACATGATCGAACACAGCGCCGAGATGAGGATCATGTTGGCGTATTCGGCGAGGAAGAAGATCGCGAACGCCATGCCGGAATACTCCACGTGGAAACCGGCCACGATTTCCGATTCGCCCTCGGCCACGTCGAACGGCGAGCGGTTGGTCTCGGCCACGCCGGAAATGAGATACACCAGGAACAGCGGAAACAGCGGCCAGACGTACCACTGATGCAGGCCGCCCTGCTGGTGCAGCACGATCTCGCGCAGATTGAGGCTGCCGGCGGCCATCAACACGCCCACCAGCGCGAAACCCATGGCGATTTCGTAGGCGACGATCTGCGCCGCCGAGCGCAGGCTGCCGAGGAAGGCGTATTTCGAGTTCGAGGCCCAGCCGGCGATGATCACGCCGTACACGCCCATGGAGGTGAGCGCGAGAATGAACAGCAGGCCGGCGTCGATGTTCGCCAGCCACAGCTTGTCGGTAAAGGGAATCACCGCCCAGGCCGCGAGCGCCGGCGCGAACGCGAGGATGGGCGCGAACACGAACAGGTAGCGGCTGGCCTTGGCCGGGACGATGATCTCCTTGAACAGCAGCTTGAACGCGTCGGCGAGGGGCTGCAACCAGCCCTTGGGGCCGACCCGGTTCGGTCCGATGCGCACCTGCATGTAGCCGATGATCTTGCGCTCGGCGTACGTCAGGTACGCCACCGCGAGCAGCAGCGGCACGAGGATCAACACGATCTTGCCGATGTTGATGATCGCGATCTGCGACCAGTCGGGGAACCAGCTCCAGATGCCGAGCAGGAACTTGCTCATGTCGCCGTCCTCACGGTCACGGGACCGTGCGCGCCCAGCATGGACGTCTCCGGGTAACCGGCCGGGATCAGCACGCAACCCGCCGGCACCCGGTCATCCACGACCAGATCGAGGCGCGCCTCGCCTTGCGCCGCCGCAACCTGCACGGCGTCCCCGCCTTTCAGGCCAAGCCTGCCGGCTTGCGCGGTGTTCATGCGCGCCGCAGGCGGCGGATTGTCGGCGCTTTGCTGCAACGCCGGCGCGCGCCGCACGATGGCGTCCACCGCGTAGATCGGTACCTCCGCCAGCCGCATGAGCTGCTCGGCATTCGCCGTCGTCGCGGCCTCCGCCGGCGCGGCGGAAAGGGGGAACGACGGGGCGGACACCGCCGTCTCCGGCAGGTTCATCTCGCGGCGTACGTCGTCAACACCGGCCTGCTCGAATCCGGACAGGCCCAGGAGATGGCCCAGCATGCGCAGGATTTTCCATCCCGGACGCGCCTCGCCCAGCGGCGGCGCGGCGGCGGAAAATTCCTGGCGCCGCCCCTCCATGTTGACGAACGTGCCGTCCGTTTCGGTGAAAGGCGCGAGCGGCAGCCACACGTCGGCATACTCCGCGGCACTGGTGCGGTACGGCGAAGGCTTGTAAGAGGTCATCATTACGACGAATTCCGCCGCGCGCAGCGCCGCCGACGCCGCGGCGCCGTCCAGGCAGTCCAGCTCCGGCTCGACGCCGAGCAGCATATAGGCCTTGCGTGGCTGGTCCAGCATGGCGCGCGCATGGCGTCCCGCCACGGTCGCGGCCTTGCCCCCCGCGTCGCGGTGCGGCACGCAACCCGCGAGCCAGGCGCCCGCGCCGTTGGCCTCGGGCAGTAATCCCAATTTCGCATCGCACAGGTCGGCGACCAGTTGCGCGAGCGCGCGCAGAACGGCGGCCTGTGGATGGCCCTGCGCAAAACTGCCGAGCAGCACGGATATGTCGGCGCCCTGTTGCAATGCCTCGGCCATGGCCTGTTCCGGTGCACCCGGCTTGACGTCGCTGAACTGCCGGGTGAACGCCTCGGGCAATTTGGACTTTTTGAGCGCGCTCAAGGCGCGCGCCACGCCCGCGAGCGCGCGCACCATGTCCGCCGGTCCGGCGATCACCTTACCGCCCAGCTTGTAGCTTGAATCGTAGTCGACCGGGTTGATGGCGAATACGCGCGCGCCCTTGAGCGCGGCCTTGCGCAACCGCAGGTTGATCAGCGGCTGATCCTTGCGCGGATTCGCGCCGACGAGCAGCACCGCGTCGAGGCCTTCGAGTTCGGCGATCGGCCGTCCCAGCGCGGGGAAGGCCGGTGCGGCGTTGTCGTCGCTGAAGTCGAGTTGCCGCAGGCGGTGATCGACGTTACCACTGCCGAGCGCGCGCACCAGTTTCTGCAGCAGGTAGAATTCCTCGGTGGTGGAGACGGGCGACGCCAGCGCGGCCAGGCCGCCGGGCCCGTGGGCGGCCAGGACTTTCCGCAGGCCGGTGACGGTGAAATCGAGCGCCGTGCTCCAGTCGGTCTCCTCCCACTTCGCGCCACGGCGGATCATGGGCGCGCGCAATCGGTCTTCGGCGTTCAGGGCCTGGTAGCTGAAGCGGTCGCGGTCGGCCAGCCAGCATTCGTTGACGGCCTCGTTGTCGCGCGGCAGCATGCGCATGACCTTGCCGCGGCGCGTCTGCACGACGAGGTTCGCGCCCACGCCGTCGTGCGGGCTGACCGAGTCATGATCCTCGAGCTCCCAGGCGCGCGCCGTGAAACGGTAGGGCTTGGACGTGAGCGCGCCGACCGGGCAGAGATCGATGACGTTGCCGGATACTTCCGAGTCCACGCTCTGGTCGAGAAAGGTGCGGATCTCCATGTGCTCGCCGCGCCCGAGGCCGCCGAATTCCATCACCCCGGCGATTTCCTTCCCGAAACGCACGCAGCGGGTGCAATGGATGCAGCGCGTCATCTCGGTGGCGATGAGCGGACCGATGTCCCTGTCCTTCACGATGCGCTTCACTTCGGTGTAACGCGACGCGTCCTTGCCGTAACCCAGCGCCTGGTCCTGCAGCTGGCACTCGCCGCCCTCGTCGCAGATGGGGCAGTCGAGCGGATGATTGATGAGCAGGAATTCCATCGTGCCCTTTTGCGCGCGGTGCGCGTACTCCGAGCGCGTGTGCACCACCATGCCGTCCGCCACCGGCGTGGCGCAGGCGGGCAACGGCTTGGGCGCCTTCTCCACTTCCACGAGGCACATGCGGCAGTTGGCGGCGACGGAAAGCTTGTTGTGGTAGCAGAAGCGCGGGATGTAGATGCCGGCGGCGTCGGTCACCCGGATCAGCATTTCGCCCTTGCGCGCCTGGATCTTCCGGCCGTCGACCTCGATCGTGACCGTGTCGGACGCGGGCGGCGCTTTCATGTTCTCCGGGCGCGCACTCATGCGTGGCTCCCGCTCGTGCCCGGCATGCAGCGGCGATGCTCGATGTGATATTCGAACTCGCTGCGGAAATATTTGATGAAGCTTTTGACCGGCCAGGCCGCGGCGTCGCCCAGCGCGCAGATCGTGCGGCCTTCGATGTTGGAGGCCACGTCCGTCAGCAGATCGAGGTCCCCGGGGCGGCCCTGGCCGTGCTCGATGCGGTGCACCACGCGCGACATCCAGCCGGTGCCTTCGCGGCACGGCGTGCACTGGCCGCAGGATTCCTCATAATAGAAATGCGCGATGCGCGCGAGCGCGTGCACCATGCAGGTGGTTTCGTCCATGACGATGACGCCGCCCGAGCCCAGCATCGAGCCGGCCTTGGCGAGCGCGTCGTAATCCATGGTCGTCTCCATCATGACGTCCGCCGGCAAGACGTTGGCCGAGGAGCCGCCGGGGATCACGGCCTTGAGCTTGTGGCCGTTGCGCACGCCGCCGGCCATCTCGAGCAGTTTCGCGAACGGCGTGCCGAGCGGAATTTCATAGTTTCCGGGCTTGTTGACGTGTCCCGACACGGAGAAGACCTTCGGCCCGCCGTTGTTGGGCTTGCCCAGGCCCAGGAACCATTCAGCGCCGTTTTTGAGGATATCCGGCACCGACGCCAGCGTTTCCGTATTATTAATGGTGGTCGGCCGCCCGAACAGGCCGTAATTCGCCGGGAACGGCGGCTTGAAACGCGGCATGCCCTTCTTGCCCTCGAGGGATTCGAGCAGCGCGGTTTCCTCGCCGCAGATATAGGCGCCGGCGCCCAGGTGGTTGTGCAGGTCGAAGTCCACGCCGGAACCGAGGATGTTCCGCCCCAGCAGACCGGCATCATAGGCTTCCTTCAAGGCGTCTTCGCAGCGCTCGAACGGTTCCCAGAATTCGCCGCGAATATAGTTGTAGCCCACGGTCGCGCCGATGGCGTAACCGGCGATCGCCATGCCCTCGATGAGCGCGTGCGGATTGAAACGCAGGATGTCGCGGTCCTTGAACGTGCCCGGCTCGCCTTCGTCGGAATTGCACACGATGTATTTCTGTCCCGGGGCGGTGCGCGGCATGAAGCTCCATTTGACGCCGGTGGAAAACCCCGCGCCGCCGCGGCCGCGCAGCGCCGATTTCTTCAGCTCGTCGATGATTTTCTCCGGCGGCGTTTTTTCCTTGAGGATTTTTTTCCACGTCTCGTAGCCGCCGCTGCCCTGATAAACCGAAAGCCGCCACGGCCGGTCGTGATGGAGATTCTTGAAACAGAGTTCGTTCGCCACGGACGCTACTCCATCTGGTTCAGAATCTCGTCCACCTTCTCGGGCGTGAGATTCTCATAATAAGTCTTGTCGACCATCATCATCGGCGCGCCGCCGCAGGCGCCCAGGCATTCGACTTCCTTCAGCGTGAACTTGCCGCCGACGGTCGTTTCGCCCGGCTTGACGCCGAGCCGCTTCTGCAGGTGGTTCATGATGCGATCGGAACCGTTCAGCTGGCAGGCGATGTTGGTGCAGACGCAGACCTTGTGACGACCGACGGGCTTGAGGTCGAACATCGTGTAGAAGGTCGCCACTTCTTCCACGGCAACCGGCGGCATCTCGAGATATTCCGCCACGGCCTCGATCAGGTCGACCGAGAGCCAGCCGCCGTTCTGATCCTGCGCGACGCGCAGCGCCGCCAGCACGGCCGCCTGCTTGCGATCCGGTGGATACTTGGCGATCCAGCGGTCGATCTCGGCGCGCGACGCATCCGACAGCAGGCCGGTATTGGAAGCCGGTTGTGGCGTGGCCATTAGCGGTCGATCTCCCCGAAAACGATATCGAGCGTGCCGATCACCGCCACCGCGTCGGCGATCATGTGACCGCGCGTCATCTCGTCGAAGGCCGCCAGGTGGGCGAAGCCGGCGGAGCGGATTTTGACGCGGTAGGGCTTGTTCGCGCCGTCCGAGATCATATACACGCCGAATTCCCCCTTGGGATGCTCGACCGCCGCGTAGACCTCGCCTTCCGGCAGGCAATAGCCCTCCGTGAACAGCTTGAAGTGATGAATCAGCGATTCCATGTTCTGTTTCATCACCTCGCGCCGCGGCGGCGCGATCTTGTGATCCTCGATCATCACCGGACCGGGATTCTTGCGCAGCCATTCGATGCACTGGCGCACGAGGCGGTTCGACTGGCGCATTTCCTCGACACGCACGAGGTAACGGTCGTAGCAGTCGCCGTTGACGCCCACCGGGATGTCGAAATCCAGCCGGTCATAAACCTCGTAAGGCTGTTTCTTGCGCAGATCCCACTCGACACCCGATCCGCGCAACACGGGGCCGGAGAAGCCGAGCTGCAAGGCGCGCTCGGGCGGGACGACGCCGATCCCCACGGTGCGTTGCTTCCAGATGCGGTTGTCGGTGAGCAGGGTTTCGTATTCATCGACATGCCCGGGGAAGCGTTCGGTGAAATCCCAGATGAAATCCAGCAGCGAACCCTGGCGGTTGGCGTTGAGCCGGTCGAGATCCCCGGCATCACGCAACGGGGACGGCTGATACTGCGGCATGCGGTCGGGCAGGTCGCGGTAGACGCCGCCCGGACGATAATACGTGGCGTGCATGCGCGCGCCGGACACCGCTTCGTAGCAGTCGAACAGGTCTTCGCGCTCGCGGAAACAGTAAAGGAACACGGTCATCGCACCGATGTCCAGCGCGTGCGCGCCGAGCCAGAACAGGTGATTGAGCAGACGTGTGATCTCGTCGAACAGCACGCGGATGTACTGGGCGCGCAGCGGAGGCTCGATCCCGAGCAACTTCTCGATCGCCAGCACGTAGCCGTGTTCGCTGGCCATCATCGATATGTAATCGAGGCGGTCCATGTAGCCGATGGACTGATTGTAGGGCTTGGACTCGGCCAGTTTTTCCGTCGCGCGGTGCAACAGGCCGATGTGCGGGTCGGCACGCTGAATGACTTCGCCATCCAGTTCGAGCACCAGGCGCAGCACGCCGTGCGCGGCCGGGTGCTGAGGGCCGAAGTTCATCGTGTAATTTCTGATCTCGGCCACGCTACTTAATTCCTGACGCTGACAAGAATGTCGAGCGGCCTGCGGCCGCGTGTACTTGTGGGTGGCTGACCCACGGCAATATTTTGCGTGCGCTCCGCGCACGATGAAAAACTATGTGCGGATGTGCATCGCGCGCAAGGCGCGCGATTCCATTCAAAACCCGGATTCCGGCTTTCGCCGGAATGACAACATAGGGAGCTATTGCGCGCATGATGATGGCATGACAACGTAAGCGAAAACCGTCCGACACGGAATGACAAATCTCAATCACGCGCGAACCCCTCATCGCGTATGACGCGAGGAACCAGAACACGCGGCTCGATCGAGACTGGCTGGTACACGACGCGCTGCTTCTCGGCGTCGTAACGCATCTCGACCTGGCCGATGAGCGGGAAGTCCTTGCGGAACGGATGCCCGATGAAACCATAATCGGTGAGAATGCGGCGCAGATCCGGATGCCCCTCGAACACGATGCCGAAGAGATCGAAAGCCTCGCGTTCGTACCAGTTGGCCGAATTCCAGATACCGGTGACGGAGGCAATCAACGGCATTTCGTCATCCAGGTATACGCGCAGGCGAACACGATGGTTGTGCTTGAGGGACAACAAATGGTAGACCACGGCATAGCGTGGTCCTTTTCTCGGCCCATCCTCCGATTCCCGGCCGTAATCGAGATAATCGACGCCACACAGGTCCATCAGTTGCTCAAAGGCCAGCGCGGGATCGTCGCGCAAGGCGCGACATGCATCGATGAGTTTCTCGCGCCGGATTTCCAGGGTGGCCTGCCCGGTCTCCTCGCGGGCGGCCACCACCGCCTCACCCAGAATTTCCCGGGCATGAACAACAAGGTCCTGAAGCGAATCAGTCATGGTCGGATTTCTTCGGGCGCTAGCGGGCGATGGTGTTGGTGCGGCGAATCTTGTTTTGCAGCTGGATGATGCCGTACAGCAGGGCCTCGGCGGTCGGCGGACAGCCGGGAACGTACACATCCACCGGCACGATGCGATCGCAGCCGCGCACCACGGAATAGGAATAATGGTAGTAACCGCCGCCATTGGCGCAGGACCCCATCGAAATCACCCAGCGCGGCTCGGCCATCTGGTCGTAAACCTTGCGCAAGGCCGGCGCCATTTTGTTCACCAGCGTGCCGGCGACGATCATCACGTCCGACTGGCGCGGGCTCGGGCGAAACACGATGCCGAACCGGTCCATGTCGTAGCGCGCGGCGGCGGCGTGCATCATCTCGACGGCACAGCAGGCGAGCCCGAAAGTCATGGGCCAGAGCGAGCCGGTGCGCGCGGCGTTGATGAGCTTGTCCGCCTGCGTTGTGACCCAGCCCTTTTCAAGAACGCCTTCAATGCCCACGGTATTGCTCCAAAATAATACAGTTCACCATCGCCGCCTCTGTGAAGCCGACAAGACCGGCGCATTACAGTGTCGGCGACCTGCGTCAATCCGCCGGTCGCATCCCCGTGCTTGCTGCTCGCGCGCGCGCCGCCTCCGGCAGGCCATCAATATCGGCACACCCGGCTGTCGGCTACTCCCACTCCAACGCTCCTTTCTTCCACTCGTAGATGAAGCCGACAACGAGTATGCCCAGAAAAATCATCATCGAAAGAAATCCGAACAGGCCGATTTCGTCGAGCGACACCGCCCAGGGAAACAGGAACGCGATTTCAAGATCGAAAATGATGAACAGGATGGCCACGAGGTAGTAACGCACGTCGAATTTCATGCGCGCGTCTTCGAAGGCCTCGAACCCACACTCGTAGGGCGAGAGTTTGGCGTCGTCGGGGCGATGCGGACCCAGCACCCGCCCGGCGACGACGATCACGCCGCCCATCAACAGGGCGACGGCGATAAAAATCAGAATGGGAAGATAACCTTGCAGCATCCAGACTCCGGTACTTTGCCGGCGGATTTCCATCCGCTTACTGAATTGGAAGGTCCGGCGAGTCTAGGCTTTCGCTGCGAAGGATGTCAAGCAGATGAAACCGGTACAAACTTATTTTCATCAAAGGGTTATCGAACTTTTGGGGGCATAAAGAACGCCTATTGATGCAGCGTCGCGCACACTGATTACGCTGTGAATAATTGCACGATCGAAACAAGATAAATGGTGCCGAAGGTGGGACTCGAACCCACACGGCTTTCGCCACTACCCCCTCAAGATAGCGTGTCTACCAATTTCACCACTTCGGCAAGAACAACAGAGAGGAAAACTCGGGATTTACAGGATTGACCGCAAACATGGAAAGATCATGTCAATCCTGTGGAAATTTATTTCGGGACCTCCGGTGTTTTGGGGACTGCCGGCGCCTCAGCGGGCGACGGCGTTTCCGTTTTCTTCGCCGGCTGCTGTTCCGTGATCACGCTCTGGGTCACGCTCGCCGGCCCCGTCCGCTGCGCGTACATCCACGCGAGCCCGAGGTTGCAGATGAAAAACAGCGTCGCCAGGACCGCCGTCGTGCGCGTGAGAAAATTGGCCGTGCCGCGACTGCCGAAAAGCGTTTGCGAGGCGCCGCTTCCGAAGGCCGCGCCGATATCGGCGCCCTTGCCCTGCTGGAGCAGGATAAGGCCGATCAGCGCGATCGCCGAGATGACATCAACCACCAGAACGAGTTCTTTCATAAGTACGTCTCCGTCAGCCGGCGGCGCGGCAGATCGTGAGAAACTCCTCCGCCTGCAACGACGCGCCGCCTATCAAACCACCATCGATATCCGCCTGGGCAAGAAGTTCCCCGGCGTTACTGCCCTTCATGCTGCCGCCGTAGAGAATGCGCACATTTTCCGCGATCGCCTTGTCCCGGGCCGCCAGGCGCCCACGAATGAAACGGTGTACGTCCTGCGCCTGCTGCGGGCTCGCCGTCTTGCCGGTGCCGATGGCCCATACCGGCTCATAGGCGATGACGGCTTTGGCAAAACTGCCGATGCCGTGCTTGTCGAACACCGCGTCCAGCTGACGCGCAACCACGGCCTCGGTCTGGTTCGCCTCGCGTTCCTGCAGGGTTTCCCCCACGCACAGGATCGGGATCAGGCCCGCCGTTTGCGCGGCGGCGTATTTCTCCGCCACGAGCGCGTCGTTCTCGCCGTATAGTGTACGCCGCTCGGAGTGACCGACAATAACATAAGTGCATCCGTAATCCTTGAGCATGGGGCCGGAAATTTCACCGGTATACGCCCCGGATTTGTGCACGCTCAGATTCTGCCCACCCCAGGCAACGGCGCTCCCGGCCAGCTTCTCGGCGGCAAGCGGTATCAGAATGGAGGGCGGGCAGACGGCCACTTCGGCGTTGGACGCGGGACTCACGCCTTTTTTGACTCCGTCCAGGAGCGCGGCGGACTCCGACCGCGAGCCGTTCATTTTCCAGTTACCCGCCACCAGCGGCCGGCGCATTCCCATCGGGACCTCCCCCATTTTCGTTTCAAATCGGCTGAAAAACGGGCGCGATGTTACCGATGCCGGGTCCAGAATGCAATTTTAAAGGATTTTAAACCGCCAAGACGCCAAGGAAAAAAGATCATCATCGGCTTGGTGGCATCGGCCAAGAACAGGAAATACCGGTTTCGATTTAAAAAAACCAACAAGGAAAAGGATAAGTGTCGCCTCGGGTCGCCGCCTCTGTTATTAGCGGTTTTCTTGGCGTCCTTGGCGTCTTGGCGGTTTAGCCATCATTAGGCCGCTTCTTCGGCGGCGTTCCGGACGGTGTCGGCGAGACTGCGGGACAGACGCTCGACCTGGACCGCGTCGCGGCCTTCCACCATCACGCGGATCACGGGCTCGGTGCCCGAGGCCCGCAGCACCACGCGCCCCTTGTCGGCCAGCTCACTCTCGACCGCCTGCACGGCCTGTTGCACGCGCGGCGATTCCTTGACGTCGAAGCGCCGGTTCATGCGCACGTTGATCATGACCTGGGGGTAGATCTCGAGACCGCTTCTCAGTTCGGCCAGGGTCTTGCCTTCCTGGCGCATCGCCGCCAGCACCTGCAACGCGGCGATGATGCCGTCACCGGTGGTGGCGCGATCGAGGCAGATGATATGGCCGGAGGTCTCGCCGCCCAGTTCCCAGCCCTGTTCGTTGAGCATGCTCAACACATAACGGTCGCCCACCGCCGCGCGCCGGAAGGGTATGTCCAGCGCGCCGCAGGCATGCTCCAGGCCGAGATTGCTCATGAGCGTGCCGACCAGGCCGCCGTGCAGGCGCCCGGCCCGCTTCCGGTCCCGGGCGATGATGTAGAGCAGGTGATCGCCGTCGACGATATCGCCGCGGTGGTCCACCATGATCACCCGGTCGCCGTCTCCGTCGAGCGCGATGCCCAGGTCGGCCTTGTGCGCCAGCACGGTTTTCTTGAGAAAAATCGGGTAGGTGGCGCCGCACTCGCGGTTGATGTTGAATCCGTCCGGCTCGTTGGCGACGGCGATGACTTCGGCGCCGAGTTCGCCGAATACCAGCGGCGCGATGTGATAGGCCGCGCCGTTGGCGCAGTCCACCACGATCTTGAGCTTTTCCAGGTTCATGCGGTGCGGGAAAGTGCTCTTGCAGAATTCGATATAACGGCCGTCGGCGTCGTCATAACGCTTGGCCTTGCCGAGCGCCGCCGGGCCCGCCGTCGTCAGCGGCTGCTGCATCAATTCCTCGATGGCGAGCTCGACGTCGTCGGGCAGCTTGGTGCCTTCGGAGGAAAAAAACTTGATGCCGTTGTCTTCGTACGGATTGTGCGAGGCGGAAATCACGATCCCGGCGCGGGCGCGGGCGGTGCGTGTAAGGTAGGCGATCGCCGGAGTCGGCATCGGTCCGAGCAGGCGGATGTCCACGCCCGCGGCCGACAGGCCCGCCTCGAGCAGGGATTCGAGCAGGTAACCGGAGACGCGCGTGTCCTTGCCGATGAGAATCTTGGCGTGCTCGGTCGAGCCTTTGCCGAGCACGCAACCGGCGGCCCAGCCGAGTTTGAGCACCGTTTCCGGGGTGATCGGTTCATCGCCGACTTTCCCGCGAATGCCGTCGGTGCCGAAATAACGTCGCTTGTTCATCGAAACATCCCCCTACCACCGTACAAGGTTATCACCATGGAGATTAATTAAAAGAATAGACAGGATTCGCGGGATTGCTCTGGATATTCAGGATTACTTCAATGGCTATTTATCTTGAAGTTAACCCTGTCCACTCGCTACGCCCGGATACACCGCCTGCCACATACGCAGCGCCTCGACCGTCGGACCGACGTCGTGCACCCGAACGATACGGGCACCATTTTGCACCGCCATGACAGCCAGCGCCACACTGGCCTGCAGGCGCCGTTCGACCGGCAGCCCAAGCGCTTTGCCGATCATGGATTTACGCGACAACCCGGCGAGCATGGGCACGTCCAGCTCCCGCAGCTTACCGAGGCCACGAAGCAATTCCAGATTATGCTCCAGCGTCTTGCCGAACCCGAACCCCGGGTCGATCACCAGGTTCCGTGACGGAATGCCCGCGGCCCGCGCCGCCCGCAGCCGCTCGCGCAGGAAACCGGCAACGTCGGCGACCACGTCATCGTAGCGGGGATCGTCCTGCATCGTGCGCGGTTCGCCCTGCATGTGCATCAGGCAGACCGGCACATTCAGCGCCGCGGCGGCCATGAGCGCGCCCTCCGCCCGTAACGCCAGGACGTCGTTAATCAATCCCGCGCCCGCGTCGACCGCCGCGCGCATGACTTCGGGCTTGGTGGTGTCGATCGAGATAGGCAGGGGAATCCGCTCGTGCACGGCCTCGATCACCGGAATGACACGATCGATTTCCTCCTGCACTGAAACCGGCCGTGCGCCGGGCCGGGTGGATTCGCCGCCGATGTCGATGATATCGGCGCCTTCCCCGGCCATCCGCAGGGCCTGGGCGAGCGCGCCGTCACGGGACAAAAAAACACCCCCGTCCGAAAAGGAGTCGGGGGTGACGTTCAGTATTCCCATTACCGCCGGACGGGACAAATCGAGCATTCGTCCACCGCAATCCAGAATCCGTGTCAAATTTCTGGTTTCAGGTTTCAGGTTAAGCATTCCCACACCAAGTTCGCGACGGCTTGCCCGAGCAGCCAACTCGATACATGAAACTTGAAACCTGAGACGTGAAACGGCTTTTAATGTTCTCCCGCCGGCGAGTCGAGGCGCGGCTTCACGGGCTTGTCGCTCGGCTTCTTCGGGCTGCCGGCGTCGCCGCGCGGCGTGCCGCCCGTACCCGCCGGCGGACGCGGATCCTTGCCCGCCATGATGTCGTCGATCTGCTCGGCGTCGAGCGTCTCCCATTCGATGAGCGCCTTGGCCATCTTCTCGACCTTGTCGCTGTTCTCCTCGATGATGGTGCGTGCCCGCGAGTACTGTTCGTCGACGATGCGACGGATTTCCCTGTCCACGACCTCGGCCACGGCATTGCTCATGTTCTTGTGCGTCATCACGTCACGCCCGAGGAACACCTCGCTCTGGTTGTCGCCATACACCCGCGTGCCGAGCACGTCGGACATGCCCCAGCGCATGACCATGTTGCGCGCCAGATCGGTGGCGCGTTCGAAGTCGTTGGCCGCGCCGGTCGTCATCTGATGCATGAACACCTCTTCCGCGATGCGTCCGCCCATCAGCACGGCGACGGTCGACAGCAGGCCCTCGCGGTCGTGGCTGTAACGATCCTCGGTGGGCAACTGCATGGTCACGCCCAGCGCGCGCCCGCGCGGGATGATGGTCACCTTGTGCACCGGGTCGGTGTTGGGCAGCGACTTCGCCACCACGGTATGACCGGATTCGTGATACGCCGTGTTCAGGCGTTCCTTTTCGGGCATGACGATGGAACGGCGTTCCGCACCCATCACGATCTTGTCCTTGGCCTTTTCGAAGTCTTCCATGTCGACAAGACGCTTGTTGGCGCGGGCCGCAAAGAGCGCCGCCTCGTTCACGAGGTTCGCCAGATCGGCGCCGGAAAACCCCGGGGTACCGCGCGCGATAATGTTGGCATTCACGTCATCGGCCACGGGCACCTTGCGCATGTGGACCTTGAGAATCTGCTCGCGCCCGCGGATATCCGGCAGCGGAACGTAGACCTGGCGATCGAAACGGCCCGGACGCAGCAGCGCCGGGTCGAGCACGTCCGGACGATTGGTCGCGGCGATCACGATCACGCCCTCGGTGCCCTCGAAACCGTCCATCTCGACCAGCAGCTGGTTCAGCGTCTGTTCGCGTTCATCGTGTCCGCCGCCCAGTCCGGCGCCGCGCTGGCGGCCGACGGCGTCGATTTCGTCGATGAAGATGATGCACGGGGCGTGTTTTTTCGCCTGCTCGAACATGTCGCGCACGCGCGAGGCGCCCACGCCGACGAACATCTCGACGAAGTCGGAACCGGAAATCGAGAAGAACGGGACCTTGGCCTCGCCGGCGATGGCCTTGGCGAGCAGGGTCTTGCCGGTGCCCGGGCTGCCGGTCATGAGCACGCCCTTGGGGATGCGACCGCCCAGCTTCTGGAACTTGGACGGGTCGCGCAGGAATTCAACGAGCTCGCCGACCTCTTCCTTGGCTTCCTCGACGCCGGCCACGTCGTCAAACGTGATCTTGTTCTGCTCCTCGCTCAACATCCGCGCCTTGCTCTTCCCGAAGCTCATCGCGCCGCGTCCACCCATGCCGCCCTGCATCTGGCGCATGAAGAATATCCACACGCCCACGAGCAGCAGCAAGGGGAACCAGTTGATGAAGATCGTCAGCAGCAGCGACTGCTCTTCCTGTGGCTTGGCGTCGATGTTGACGTTGTGCTCGAGCATGTCGCCGATCAGGTACCGGTTGTCCGTCTCCGGACTGTAGGTGGTAAATGACTCGCCGCTTTTGAGCTTGCCGACGATCTTGCGGCCCTGGATCGTGACGCGATCGACCTCGTTCTGCTTGACCTTCGCATAGAAGACCGAATAATCCATCGGTTGCGCGGCCGGGTGACGGTTGCCGAAATTGTTGAAAACCGACATCAGCACGATGGCGATGACGAGCCACAGCAGCAGATTCTTCGTAAGATTGTTCAAACGTTACCTCTTGGTTTTAAACCGCCGCAGCCGCGGCCCGTACTTTAATCAAGGAATAAGGCATTTTCCTACGATGCCCATGAACACACAACGACGAAGTTCATTTGGCCTTAAATCCCTTCCCCAGCAGGTAAATTTCGCGACTTTCCGAACGCGAAGCCTGCGGTTTACGTGTCACGATCTTCGCGAACCGATGGCGCATCTGCGCGTAAAATTCGTTAAAACCCCGGCCCTGAAATGTCTTCATGAGAACGGTACCGCCCGGCTTCAACGTTTGGTTGGCAAAATCCAGGGCAAGTTCCGCCAATTCCATGCTCCGCGCCTGATCGACAGCGGACACTCCTGTCATATTGGGGGCCATGTCCGAGATTACAAGATCCACCGGATGGCCCTGAAGCCGCTCAATTAAAGAGTCTAGCACCGGCTGTTCCGTGAAATCGCCCGTGAGGAACTCAACACCGTTGATCGGCTCGATTGGCAGGATATCCAGCGCCAGCACCCGTCCGGAGGCGCCCACGCGGGTTTTCACGTACTGCGACCAGCCGCCCGGCGCCGCCCCCAGGTCAACGACCGTCATGCCCGGGCGCAACAGATGGTCGCGGCGGTCGAGCTCCTCGAGCTTGTAGGCGGCGCGCGAGCGAGCGCCCTCCTTGCGGGCGCGTTTGACGTATTCGTCCCTGGCGTTTCTGGCCAGCCAGCGCTGGCTGCTCTTAGAGCGCGGCATGGGGAACCGGCCGGTGCTGCGGTATGATGCGCGGATTCATGGGATTCACGTGGTGATCACATTTCATGAAGAGCGTAGCGGACAGGGTTTCCCTGTCCTGACTGACAAGACGAACGGGCATGCAGGGCTTCACTATTATAATGGCATTGAACGCAAAACGGCGGAAACACCTTAAGACACTGGCCCATCACCGCAAACCCGCGGTGATCGTGGGCAATGCCGGGGTCACGGCGCCGGTTATCAGGGAAATCGAACAGGCGCTGGAACATCATGAGCTGCTCAAGATAAGGCTCCCGGGCGTGGAGCGCGGGAAACGGACGGAAATGCTGCGCCACATCTGCGAGACCGCACGCGCCGAGGCGGTGCAGGAAATCGGACGGGTGGCGGTCATTTACCGGCCGGCCCGGAAACCACGTCTGATCGTTCCTGAAGAATAAGACTATGAACCGCCAGGGCGCCAGGGTCGCCAGGAAATACATCCTCGAACCGTATTTCTCTCCATCTTTCCCTGGCGACCCTGGCGTCCTGGCGGTTTGAAAAATTAATAAATTTAGACGTAGCGGATGTCGAGAATCTCGTAAGAACGCACGCCGCCCGGCACCTGTACCTCGACGAGGTCCCCCAGTTCCTTGCCGATGAGCGCGCGCGCGATCGGCGAGCTGATGGAAATCTTCCCCTGCGTGATATCGGCCTCGAAGTCGCCGACGATCTGGTAGGTGACCTCCTGGCTGCCGTTCTCGTCGCGCAGGTTGAGCGTCGCCCCGAACACCACACGGCCGTCGGCATTGACGGTCCTGGGGTCGATGATCTGCGCGGTGGAGAGCTTCATGTCGAGATCGGCAATGCGTCCCTCGACGAAGCCCTGCTGTTCCTTGGCGGCGTGATACTCGGCGTTCTCCGAAAGGTCGCCGTGCGAGCGCGCCTCGGCAATCGCCTGAATGATGCGCGGACGTTCCACCGTCTTCAGGCGCTGGAGCTCGACTTTAAGCTGCTCCGCGCCGGCAACGGTCATTGGCGTTTTTTTCATACGCGCCTCCTCCAAAGATTTTTTCGCAAAACCACGAAGTCCTTACCGGGCACGGACCGGCATCCAGCCTATACCGCCAACTCCTTGTGCAAATCCTGCAGCCGGCTGACACGCATGTCCCCGGCTGCACGATGAGCCTCGCACGCGGCGCGCGCGGCGGCCAGCGTGGTGTAGTTGGTTACCTTGTGCTGCAAGGCCTCGCGCCGGATCGCGTAGGAATCGGCGAGGCTCTGCTTGTCGGAAACGGTATTGATGATTATATCAATCTCGTCGTTCATGATCATGTCAATGATGTTAGGGCGCCCCTCGGACAGCTTGCTGACCGCGCGCGCGCCCACCCCACCCTCCTCGAGCACCGCGGCCGTGCCGCGAGTGGCAAGTATTTCAAAGCCTTGGCGGCTGAAATAGCGGGCGACCTCGACGACGCCCTTCTGGTCGGCATCGCGCACGCTGACGAACACCCGTCCGCCGTTCGGGATCGGGCTGCCCGCGGCGATCTGGGATTTGGTGAACGCCTCGCCGAAGCTGCGGCCCACGCCCATGACCTCGCCGGTCGACTTCATCTCCGGACCCAGTATCGTGTCCACCCCCGGGAACTTGATGAAGGGAAACACCGCTTCCTTCACCGAGTAATAAGATGGAACGATCTCGCCCACCACGCCCTGTTTCTTCAGCGACTGCCCGGCCATGCAGCGCGCCGCGATCTTGGCGAGCGGCCGGCCGGTGGCCTTGGAGACGTACGGTATCGTGCGCGAAGCGCGCGGGTTCACCTCCAGCACGTAGATCTTGCCGTTCTGGACGGCGAACTGGACGTTCATCAGCCCGACCACCTTGAGCGCCTTGGCCATTTTGGCGGTCTGCACGCGCAGCTCGTCCTGCAGTTTCTTCGACAGGGAGAACGGCGGCAACGAACAGGCCGAGTCGCCGGAATGCACGCCGGCCTCCTCGATATGCTCCATGATGCCGCCGATGACGACCTGTTTTCCGTCGCACACCGCGTCCACGTCCACCTCCGTCGCGTCGTTCAGGAAGCGGTCGAGGAGCACCGGCGAATCCTCGGAAACGCGCACCGCCACGCGCATGTAGGTCTCCAGGTCCTCGCGCGCGTGCACGATCTCCATGGCACGCCCGCCGAGGACGTACGACGGCCGCACCACCAGCGGGTAGCCGATCCTGTCGGCGAGCCTGATCGCCTCCTGCGTCGTGCGCGCCGTGGCGTTCGGCGGCTGTGCCAGCTTCAGCTTGTGGATCAGCTTCTGGAAACGCTCACGGTCCTCGGCGACGTCGATGGAATCCGGGCTGGTGCCGATGATCGGCGCGCCCGCCTCGTCCAGCCCGCGCGCGAGCTTGAGCGGCGTCTGGCCGCCGTACTGCACGATCACGCCTTCGGGTCTTTCCAGATGGATGATCTCGAGCACGTCTTCCAGCGTCAGCGGCTCGAAGTACAGGCGGTCGGAGGTGTCGTAATCGGTCGAGACGGTCTCCGGGTTGCAGTTGATCATGATGGTCTGGTAGCCGTCCTCGCGCAGCGCGAACGAGGCATGCACGCAGCAATAATCGAATTCGATGCCCTGGCCGATGCGGTTCGGCCCGCCGCCCAGCACGATGATCTTTTTCCTCTTCTCGGGCGCGGCCTCGCATTCCTCCTCATACGTCGAGTACATGTAGGCGGTGGCCGAGGCGAACTCGGCGGCGCAGGAGTCCACGCGCTTGTACACCGGGCGCACCTTGGCCGCGTGGCGCCATTTGCGCGCCTGCTTTTCGGTCGTGCCCATCAGCTGCGCCAGGCGGCGGTCGGAGAATCCCTTGCGTTTCCATGAGCGCAATATGTCGGCCGACGGCTTTTTCTTTCCGTATTTCGCGATCGCTTTTTCGGTATCCACCAGGTCCGCGATCTGCGCCAGGAACCAGGGATCGATCCAGGTCAGGTCGAAGATTTCCTGCTGGCTCATGCCGGCGCGCAAGGCGTCGGCGATGTGCCAGATCCGTTCCGCGCCGGGCACGCGCAACAGGGTCGCCAGACGCTTGCGCGTCTCGTCCCGGTCGGACGCGGGGTCGAGCTTCGACTCGAGGCCGTAACTGCCGGTTTCGAGCGAGCGCAGCGCCTTCTGCAGCGACTCCTGGAAGGTCCGGCCGATCGCCATGGCCTCGCCCACCGACTTCATCTGGGTGGTGAGGGTGGGATCGGCCTTGGGGAATTTCTCGAAGGTGAAACGCGGAACCTTCGTCACCACGTAATCGATCGCCGGCTCGAACGAGGCCGGGGTCACCCCGCCGGTGATGTCGTTTCGCAGTTCGTCCAGCGTGTAACCGACCGCGAGCTTGGCCGCGACCTTGGCGATGGGGAAGCCGGTGGCCTTGGAGGCGAGCGCCGAGGAACGCGACACGCGCGGGTTCATCTCGACGATGATCATGCGCCCATCCTTCGGGTCAATGGCGAACTGCACGTTCGACCCGCCGGTGTCCACGCCGATTTCGCGCAGGCAGGCGATCGAGGCGTCGCGCATCAACTGGTATTCCTTGTCGGTGAGCGTCTGCGCCGGCGCCACCGTGATCGAGTCGCCGGTGTGCACGCCCATGGGATCGAGGTTCTCGATCGAGCAGATGATGATGCAGTTGTCGCGGCGGTCGCGCACCACCTCCATCTCGAATTCCTTCCAGCCGATGATGGACTCCTCGATGAGCAGCTCGCGCGTGGGCGAGGCATCCAGACCGCGTTCGCAGATGACCGTGAACTCGTCCTTGTTGTAGGCGATGCCGCCGCCGGTCCCGCCGAGCGTGAACGACGGGCGTATGATGACGGGAAAACCGATCGCGGCCTGCACCTGCATCGCCTCCTCCATGCTGTGGGCGATGGCGCCGCGCGCGCACTTGAGACCGATATTCTCCATGGCCTTCTTGAAGCGCTCGCGGTCCTCGGCCTTGTCGATCGCCTCGCGCGTGGCGCCGATCATCTCGACGCCGAATTTTTCCAGCACGCCCTCGCTCGCGAGATCGAGCGCGCAGTTGAGCGCGGTCTGCCCGCCCATGGTCGGGAGCAGCGCGTCCGGGCGCTCCCGCTCGATGATTTTGGCGATGGTCGGCCACTGGATCGGCTCGATATAGGTGGCGTCGGCCATCTCCGGGTCGGTCATGATCGTGGCCGGGTTGGAATTGACCAGGATGACGCGATAACCCTCCTCCCTGAGCGCCTTGCACGCCTGCGCGCCGGAATAGTCGAACTCGCAGCCCTGGCCGATGATGATCGGCCCCGCGCCTATGATGAGGATGCTCTTGATGTCAGTTCTTTTCGGCATACTATTTCAACCGCCAAGACGCCAAGCGCGCCAAGATTTTTGAATTAACTGGCATATTCCTTGGCGTCCTTGGCGTCTTGGCGGTTCAATTTCTTTTCCGATTCCATCAATTTCATGAAGTGGTCGAACAGCGGCGCCATGTCGTGCGGCCCGGGGCTGGCTTCGGGATGGCCCTGGAAACAGAAAGCCGGCTTGTCGCTGCGTTCGAGGCCCTGCACCGAGCCGTCGAACAGCGAGCGGTGGGTGACGCGCAGGTTCGGCGGGAGGTTCGCCTCGTCCACGGCGAAGCCGTGGTTCTGGCTGGTGATCATGACGCGGCCGGTGGCGATCTCCTGCACCGGGTGGTTCGCGCCGTGATGGCCGAATTTCATCTTGATCGTACGCGCGCCGGAGGCGAGCCCCAGGAGCTGGTGGCCCAGACAGATGCCGAACACCGGCAGGCCGGTATCGACGATCCGGCGGATCGCCTCGATCGCGTAGTCACAGGGTTCGGGATCGCCGGGGCCGTTGGAGAGGAACACCCCGTCCGGTTTGAGCTTCATCACCTCTTGCGCCGGCGTCTGCGCCGGCACGA
>Ga0315550_1000262_pt1 | contig 31676 bp, 37 predicted proteins | sample SalMarSW160190MG_2_FD_203100 | JGI IMG/M metagenome (GOLD analysis project Ga0315550, IMG submission 203100) | Salt marsh sediment microbial communities from the Plum Island Ecosystem LTER, Massachusetts, United States - Salt Marsh Sediment SW1601-90 ...
TTGGACTACGCTCTGAAGATTGAGAAAATAACCACCGCAAAGAGAGACAATCTCATTCTGAACGTGGATGGATGCGTAGGAATTCTTTTCCTTGACCTACTTAACAGCTTAGGTTTCTCCAAGAAGAAAATCAGCGGCATCATTGAAACTGGAGCATTAAATGGGCTATTTGTACTCGGGCGCAGTATTGGATTCATGGGTCATATCCTAGATCAAAAACGCCTCAAAACAAACCTGTACCGACATCCATGGAATGACATACTTTATGCTCCTCCTAAAAAAGAAGAAATAAAATAAGAAACAAAAAGATGGTGAGATTAAAAAATGAGTAAAGAAATTGAAGAAGCAAAGGAACATTTTGGAAAGATACTGGAAGAACAGCTTGAAAGAGTCGAACGTATGAAAAAAGCAGAGGAATGGATAGACTATACCAAACTAAAACCAATAATAATAGGAATCATTGGCGGAGATGGAATTGGCCCATATATTGCTAAGGAAGCAAAGCGTGTTCTAGAGTTTCTGCTGAAAAAAGAGATTGAAAATGGGAAGGTTGAATTTAAAGTCATCAAGGGATTGACTATTGAGAACCGCGTGAAGGTTATGAAAGCAATACCTGATGATATTTTGGAAGAGATCAAAAAATGCCATGTTTTACTCAAGGGTCCACTGTACACTCCTAAGAAGGGGGATAAATGGCCAAATATTGAGAGCGCGAACATTGCAATGCGACGAAAGCTTGATTTGTTTGCAAACGTAAGACCCGTGAAAGTCCCCAAGGAAGGGATAGATTGGATATTCTTCAGGGAGAATACAGAAGGAGCATACATACTTGGGGGGAAGGGCATAAACGTCAATGATGATCTTGGAATTGACTTTAAAGTAATAACCAGCCAGGGTTCTGAAAGAATAATTCGAATGGCATTTGATTACGCTAAAAGAAACAAAATCAACAAGGTAACAGTCGTGACAAAGGCAAATGTGGTAAAAACAACTGATGGAAAATTCCTCAGCGTGGCGGAACAGGTAGCTAAGGATTACCCTGAAGTGGAGTGGGATGACTGGTTCATTGACATTATGACCGCCAAGCTTGTGGATCCAAAAAGGAGGACACAGTTCAGAGTAGTAGTGCTGCCAAATCTTTACGGAGACATTCTCACTGACGAAGCAGCTGAATTTCAAGGAGGCGTTGGCACAGCTGGAAGCGCAAATATTGGCAAGAGATACGCAATGTTTGAGGCAATACATGGCACAGCTCCAAGAATGGTTGAAGACGGAAGAGCCGATTATGCTGACCCATCCAGCATCCTGAGAGCCACTGTTATGCTCTTAAACCACATTGGTTTCGCTGCTAAAGCTAGGAAATTCGAGATGACCCTTGACATCTGTGGCCAGTATGAAAAAAAGAGGGTTATAACAGGACGATCGGATGGTGCTACTGGAGCAGAATTTGCCGACTATGTAATGAAGACAATCCAAGATCCACAACTGGAAAGTAAGTGGCAAAGCTACCAATAGCTCAAAACTCTTGACAAGTTGTGCGGCAAAACTTGATTTCAAAGAAGACGGTCCGCGCGCGTGCGCGCAAAGAAGACGCTGTTGCCTATGAACCCAGAAGTAATTGAATCGCACGGAGAAGCAAAAAAAATGAAAATATAATTAGCAGAGTTAAAATTGTTCCTGCTACTCGCAGAAGCTTTTTCTTCATTTTTTCCTTTTTCATATCCAACTCCTCTTTTGGTATAAGCTTCCAACCAATGATTCCAGGTCCTTTTCGCTCCGTTATGATGAGGCTTGCAATGAAGCATGTAAGTAGGCTGAAATAAAAAAACTGCGAGAATTCGGCATGTACACCCAATATCTCTGTAATGATAACCGCGGCTATTAAGCCTGCAAACATGATTATAATAGGCAGCCACCAGAATTTAGAATACATCCTTTTGGCATTCAATATCAATCGAAACTAAATGTGTGAGTTCTTGCTATATTAAAACTTCTGCAAGAATTCTTCCGAGTGTACGCACCTTATTTTACGTCTGTAACTACTCCATGTAGAGATTCAACTGGCTCTTTGCGTCGTAGTCGGGATTAAATTCTAATCCATGCACACTTTCTTGAGCGAATTACTGTTTAATATGTACGCGTCTAACAAACAAAAGGCGGGTTACGACCAGCAAACAAACCTCATAGAATGTCTGAGCGTTTTCTTTTACTGTCTTAAGTATAGTTTTGCGCGCGGTTACATTTCCCTGAATGCCCTATTCTTGAACAACCATCAGTGTTAGGGTAGATGAGACATTGTTTTTGCTTCTGATTTTCTGGACTATGCCCTTGAGTTCTTGGGGACTTTCGGTTTTAACCTTTGCGCAGATGTCGTAGACTCCGTAAACCATGTAAGCCTCTTCTACGCCATCGATTTCTTTTACTTCTTCTAGAACGCTTTCCATTTGACTCGGTTCGGTGTTTAGCAAAACGTAAACCAAAGACATCCAGATCAGCTCAAACATGATCTTGGGGGAAGTTATATAAAAAAGTGATATGTGCTATGCGCCCGCAGACCAGAAGGTCTTTTCTTACTGATGTGCACTGTATACTCGATTTCGATAACATCTATATCTAATCGATTCTGACACTATCCTATTCCAGTAATATCTAACCTGTACCTTAAGTGTATGCTGAACCGGATATACAGTTTTTTCCGTCAATTAGAAAGCCATGTTGGTTTACCCTTAACCGTTGGTTGCCCCGTCGTCCGTCGTTTGTTGGGTTAAATTTTAACATTTTTCCCCCAAATTCTTCCTCACTAACTCCTCCCCCCTTCCCCTCAAGAGAGACACACAGACAGATTCCCCCGCTATAAAGGAACAAACTCACACACTAAATGTTAAGCTTGGTCAATTTTTCTTGACTGGACAAGCATTCTATTAGCAACTTTTTGGTCAAGGTTTCTTGACAAAAACCCTTTGTTAACGCATGCTGCTGGAGTAGTGGTATCATGCTGCAGAAAAGTTTCTAGTGGGCACATGCAAAATCAGAGTCACTCTTGATTTTGTAGATGTGTTTAAACCTGAGAACCGTCTCTCGATTAATTGTCGTGTAATTTATAGCGTCTTTATTATTGCGTCTGTGACTTGCTGGGTGGTTGAAGTCCCTCCGAGATCAGAGTCAAACATTCGCCTTAGTAACAATAGTCACCTTTCTACGTCGTTTCATTGCCAACTCCAAGCCTTGGAATAACAGCTATTTTATACGTTGTCATATCCGTCGCTTCGGAGAAAGTTTACTAATCCGCCCTTCTCCACAATCCTCTGCATGAACTCTGGCAAGGGCTTCGCCTTAAGAACTAATCCCTTAGTTTTGTCGTGAACCTCTCCAGTTTTGATGCTTAATTCAATCGTGTCGCCGTCATCGATTTTGTCAGCGTCTTCGCAAACAAAGAGGGGAAGCCCAATGTTTATGGAGTTTCTGAAGAATATGCGAGCAAATGTTTTGGCTATAACCGCACTGACTCCAGCAGCCTTTATCGCAACCGGAGAATGTTCCCTGGATGAACCGCACCCAAAATTGTTTCCCGCAACTATCACGTCTCCCTCTTGAACCTCTTTAGCAAATTCAGGTCGATACTCTATGAAAGCTATCTCTCCCAACCTTTTCCTGTCAACTGTAACAGTGTATCTTCCAGGCGTGATAACATCCGTGTTTATGTCATCTCCAAATTTCCATGCTCTCACACGTAATCCCTCGGATCAACAATCTTTCCGGCTAAAGCGGACGCCGCAACTGTTGCCGGAGAAGCTAAAATGATTTCTGCTTTCGGGTGCCCCATTCTTCCGGTGAAGTTTCGGTTCTGGCTTGAAATACACGTTTCTCCTTCGCAGAGTACTCCCTCGTGTCTACCGATGCAAGGACCACAGCTGGGATTGCAGATGGTTCCACCCGCCTTAACCAAGTCCTGCAGGTATCCCTTCTCAAAGGCTGCCAAGTATATGTCTTGGGAAGCAGGGGACACAATGAACCGGACGTTTCTGGCAATTTTCTTTCCTTTCACTATTCTTGCAGCGACTTCTATGTCATCTAATCGCCCGTTCGTGCATGTTCCAAGAAACGCTTGATCTACCGTTCTTCCCTCAACCGCGGAGACAGGCTCCACATTGTCTACAACAGGAGGAAGCGCAACCTGCGGCTCAACATTTTCAACCTCTATCTCATATTCATTCTCGTAGACTGCATCCTTGTCGCTTCTGAATATCTTCCCGTCTCTTCCCAGAAACTCAATGGTCTTTTGGTCTGCCTCAATTATGCCATTTTTGCCGCCCATCTCAATAGCCATGTTACATAACGTCAACCGAGAAGAGACACTAACGTTCTTCACATAGTCGCCAGTGAACTCGCAAGCTTTGTACAGAGCTCCAGCCGCTCCAACATCCCCAACAATACTGAGAATAACGTCCTTAGCGTAGACACCCTTTTTTGTTGAACCAGTTAAATTGAATTTCAGGCTTTCAGGAACCTTGAACCAGCATTTTCCAGTAGCCATGGCTCCCCCAATGTCGGTTGATCCCAAACCAGTAGTAAATGCTCCCAAAGCTCCTTCAGTGCAGGTGTGAGAGTCAGCTCCAACTAGAACATCTCCGGGAGACACATATTTTTCAACCAAAAGTTGATGACAGACTCCGTTGGTGAAGAAACCGGAAAGTTTCTGATCCACCACAAATTTTCTTGATTTCTGATGCAGGGTTGCTCCTGCCACGGTTGGCGCAGGAAAGAAGTGATCGAATACGATTATGACTCGGTCTTTGTCGAAGACTTTGTCTGTGATTTTGTAGAAGCTTTCGATGGCTAAGGGGGCTGTGGAATCGTGAGCCATTGCATAACTTACGTCGGCGACTACAAAATCTCTGGGAGCCACTTCTTTTTTGTGCGAAGCGTTGGCTAAGATTTTTTCAGTTATTGTAGACCCCATAGATCTCAACGCTTTTCAATTTCCATTATCATTTCTTTAATTTCATCGGGCGTGTAGGAACTTCGCCTTCCCTCACGGGAAAAGGATGCCTTTACTTTTAAGAGAACCTTTCTCGCCGTCTCCTCAGAGATGTCAAGTCCAAGCTCTTTTGCCACATACATGATTCCATGTCTTCCGCTCAGTTCATCTATGTACACTTTTCGTTTCTGACCCATCAGTCTGGGCGGATAAAACTCGTATGTTGAGGGGTTAACGAGGACGCCATGCTGATGTATCCCTGAACTGTGGGCAGTTACGTTTTCTCCAGTTAACGGTTTGTGAGGAGGCATTTTTACTCCTGAAATTTCCTCGACGAGTTTTGAAAGGGAAGTTAGTTGGCTCATCTCAAAGGGGCTCGTCCCGAAGATTATGTGTAGTGCGGGAATAATTTCCTCTGTAACTGTTATTCCGGCTCTTTCGCCGATACCATTTACAGTTGTTGACACTGTTGACGCACCGGCTTCTACTGCTGCCAAAGAGTTTGCCAAAGCTAATCCAAGGTCGTTGTGGCAGTGAACCTCGATTGGAATGTCTATAACGTTTCCGATTTCTTTCACTAGAAATGCCATCCCATTGGGGCTTGCACACCCCAGAGTATCAACTACTCTTGCTCTGTCTGCTCCTGCTTCTTCTGCGGTTTTGTAGGCTTTTTTCAGGAAATTCAGGTCGCTTTCTCTGGTTGTATCCTCTGCGCTGTATATGATGAAGAGACCAAAACTTTCCGCGTAACTAATCATGTCAGCCAGCTTTTCCAGATACGTTTCTTTGCTCATACCACCGAACTTGTATTTCCGGTGGTAAGGCGATATGGAGAGGGATACTACGATGCCGTCGGCTCCCACATCCGCTACAGCATCAATATCTTCCTTTTTTGCTCGGGCGAAGGCGGAAAGCTGAGCATCTAGGTTCAGGTCAACTAGGGATTCGATGCATTTTCTCTGTTTTTCTGAGGCAGCTGGGAATCCGGCTTCTATCTGCTGTATTCCCACTTCGTCCAGTTTCTTAGCGATCTTCAGTTTGTCTTCTATGCTGAAGATAACTCCCGGTGTCTGTTCTCCCTCTCTTAATGTGCTGTCGTGAACGATGTATTCGTCTAATGAGGGAGCGTTGAAGTTGGCGAAGTTGTAGGGGCTTGGGAGAATTCCTTCTCTTCCTAATCTCTTTAGCAGTTTTTGCCCCTTTTCATCAAGATATTCTTCTTCCAATATGGTGAGCCGTCCTTTTCACACTGTTTTGTTGAGTTAGTTTCGGAAGAATACAAAACGCACAAATATATATACTTTATGTAAAATTGCCTTGATTAAAATACGAAAAGATTACCCCAATTTCTGAAACCGTAATTGGACATCACACTGGAAAGTTTACCAGCTACGTAAGATGATCATAGTGTTTGTGTTGGCGACACCCTTAAGACGTCGTATCTTCTCGAGGCACTCATTAACCTCTGTTATGTTAAAGCCTGATATGATAACTGCGATATCGTATTGTCCAGTAATCTCGTAGACTGTTTCAACGTTAGAGAGTTTCTTCAGCGCTTTGGAAACGTCAGAGGTCGGCAAAGATGGGTCTACTGAAAGCAAACCTATTGCCTCTGCTCCTTCTGTAAGTCCAACCTTGACAGTGAATCGCTTTATTGCTCTAGAATCAACAAGGGCTTTGATTCTCTTCCGAACAGCCCCCTCAGACAAGCCAATTCTTTTTCCGATATTACTGTAGGTGGCTCGACCATCATGCTTCAGAATTTCGATTATCGCCTTGTCAGTGTCATCCATTTTCTCCACTTCTGATACAATATATATACGGAAAAATTTAACGGTTTCTGAACGATTCGCAGCAAATTTGTAACGTTTTCCGCATCACGGTTCCCATTTTCTCACCAGAACTCAAAACACTTGTTGTCTGTAATTTTAGGCGTTACAATACCAATCCTACGGATTCCGTATAATAAGTTGGAAAACATGCAAAACTGCCAGTTATAAATCCGAAATTCTTATAAATAGCAACATTTTTTATAATGGCTCATCTAAACCAAAGAGGTGTAAGTTGTGAAGAAAGCCAACTGTCCCGATTGCGACGCGGAAATCGAGGTTCCAGACGATGTCATGAAAGGGGAGATTCTCAGCTGTCCCAGCTGCGGTCTTGAACTGGAAGTAACTGAGAACAAGGGAGATTCCGTGGAGCTCAAAGAATTAGGGATTGAAGGGGAAGACTGGGGAGAATAATTTTTTCCCTCATCATTTCTTTAATGTTCACGTGCGAAACAGAAAAGAAGCAGACCGAGAAACACCTATGGACCATAAAACGTTTGAAACAAGGATGAAAGAACAGATATGAGCATCGGAATTTTGTTTGAGAGCTCCGAAACCGACGAAAAAGGCATCAAAATGACTGCGGAACAGATGGGAATAGACTTGGTTTACATCCCCTTTCGCAAAGTTGCTGTTCGTCTAGACGGAAACGGTTACAACATCCGAACCAAAGCGAAGGACTACACCAAAGTCCTCAAAGACATCAAAGTAGTGTTAAACAGGGCACAAAGCAAGAACCGCAGACTCTTCGCAGCCAACGTTCTGGAGGCTTTCGGTAAACACCTGATAAACCCCCAATGCGTAGAATATGCCTGCTTCAGCAAGCTGAGGACGCTACTCCATTTTTGGCAGGCAGGACTCCCGACTCCTGAAACAGTTTATGTTCCAGTTGATTCCAACGAAAAAACTCTGGATGGAAGGGAAATTCATAACGAGGGAGACATAGCCGACCTGCTACAGCTGGAACTGGACCACGAGAATATTGTAATAAAACCAGATGCTGGGACTCATGGAAAGGATGTTCAGTTAGCCAAAGAACGGGATGACCTGTTAGCGATTCTCAGGGGAATTCAGCCGTCGATAATTAATCCAGTAGGTGTTCTCGCTCAAAAGCTCGTCCAGAAATGGTTCTACGACCTGAGAATAATAGTCACCAAAGAGGATGGGAAGCCGCCATACTGCTATCCTACAGCACTGGCAAGAGCTGGATTCAAAGACTTCAGGACAAACACGTTCTTGGGCAACATGGTAATTGGCGTAAACTTGCCATCTTACATCAGAGAGGTTTCAGCTAAATGCGGCAAAGCCATGGGAGGCGACAGCAAAGCATACCTCCTAGCATTCGACGCCATGATTGATGTGGGCGAAAACAGAGCAGTTGACGACGAGTATCTTAAGGGAGAGTTCGACAAACTTGAGCCCTCTTTCGGTGCTGTGAAAAAAGTAAAGCGGGACATGACCAAAAGAACAGCCTTCCCCGAATGGAACAAGAAACTGGAAGCGGCTTTTGAACACTACAAGAGCCAAGAAGCCTACTTGAACATCAAGGACATTATTGAAGACAGCATGGAAAAGAACAAGCACAACGTAATGTTCCATGAGGCTAATGCCTGCCCTGAATTCTGGGAACAAACTAGGTTAGCCGCTGGGATAAACTTGGCAGAACCCCTGCTGAAAGGAGCCCAGAGCATAATAGATTCTGAATAGAGGAGAATAAAAAGTTGAGAGTTGGAGTAATCGGTGGATCAGGATACGTAGGCGGAGAACTACTAAGACTGTTACTGCCCCATCCAGAAGTAGAATTAACTATGGTAACATCCCGCAAAAACGCCGGTGAATATGTTTTTACAATTCACCCAAACCTCAGAGGAGCCACCCAACTAAAATTCAGCCCCCCAGACATTTCTAACGTCACAGAAAATTGTGACTTAGTGTTTGCTGCGATGCCCCACGGCAAGTCAGTGAACCTCGTTCCACAGCTGCTAGAAACAGGAGTGAAAGTAATTGACATGAGCGCAGATTATCGCCTGAAAAACCCGGATGATTACGACAGGTGGTATGGGTGGAAGCATACTCATCCAGAACTGCTGAAGGAAGCCGTTTACGGTTGTCCTGAGCTTCACCGCCAAGAAATCAAGGATGCCCAGTTAATTGCATGTCCGGGATGCATGTCCACAGCTACGATTCTGGGATTGGCGCCTCTCGTAAAGGCGGGCGTAATCGAAAAGAACAGGATAGTGGCTGACGTGAAGATTGGTTCGTCTGGTGCAGGGCAAAAACCCACTGTTACTTCTCATCATCCTGAAAGAGCTGGAGGCGTGAGACCCTACAAGGTGGCGGATCACAGGCACGTAGCAGAGGTCGAACAGGAACTAAATCTGCTAACAGACGAAAAGGTAACAGTTTCTTTCACGCCCCACGCAGTAAACATGATCCGTGGCATACTCTCAACAATTCACGCTTTCCTCAAAAAACCAGTAACAACAAGGGACATCTGGAAACTTTACCGCAGCCAGTATCAAAACGAGCATTTCATACGTTTTGTTAAGTTCAAGAAGGGACCTTACCAGCTGCCAAACCCCAAAGTTACGCTGGGAACAAACTATGTTGACATCGGCTTCGAGTTAGACCCGCGCACACGAAGAATCATCGTGTTTTCTGCTATTGACAACCTCATGAGGGGCGCGTCTGGTCAAGGCGTTCAGTGCATGAACCTTATGCTTGGTGTAGACGAAAAAACTGGGATAGAATGTCAAGGTTTTCATCCGATGTGATAAAAGATGCTGATTGTAGTGAAGGTTGGCGGAAGCATCCTCGAAGAGGTTCCACCTGAACTGGTTTCCGACATAAAGAATGTTCTTTCTGACCACCAGTTGGTTCTGGTTCATGGTGGAGGAAAGGGCGTCACAGAAATTGCTTCCAAGCTGGGCAAGGAACAGGAGTTTGTGTTTTCGCCAACAGGCTTCCGCAGCAGATACACAGACAAGGAGACCATGGAAATCTTCACGATGGTTATGGCTGGACGAATCAACAAGAAGCTTGTTTCGGCTCTCCAGAAGCTGAAGATACCGGTTGTGGGTCTTTCAGGCTTGGATGGTTTTCTTGTGCGAGCGAAACGGAAGAAACGTCTGGTTATAGTTGATGAGCGGGGAAGGAAGCGGGTGATTGACGGAGGCTACACAGGAAAGGTTAGTCAAATTAATGCTTCTTTGCTGCAGCTCTTATTGGAGAATGGTTATGTGCCATTAGTGTCACCAGTTGCGGTGAGCGAGGAGTTTGAACCCCTTAACGTGGATGCTGATCGGACTGCAGCATATATTGCTGGGGCATTAAAGGCGGATAAGCTGGTTCTGTTGACGGATGTGGAAGGATTAACCTTGGATGACAAGCTGGTGCCGAAACTGTCTGTTTCTGAGGTTGAGAAGGCTCTTCCAAAGATTGGGGGCGGCATGATAACTAAGGTGTATGCTGCTCAGGAAGCATTGAATCAGGGTGTTGGTGAAGTGGTGATCTGTTCTGGTGTCCGGGAGAATCCGATTTCTTCCGGTTTGAAGCATAAAAATGGTACGGTGATAAGCCGTGAATGAAAAGGAAATAGTTGATGTTGAAGAGAAAATTATGGCGAACACCTTCTCCAAGAGAAACCGTGTATTAACAAGAGGCAAAGGAGCCCTAGTTTGGGACATCAACGGCAACGAATACATAGACTGCACAGGCAGCTACGGAGTCGCTGTTGTTGGTCACTGTCACCCAAAAGTTGTGGAGGCGGTACAAAGACAAGTGGAAACGCTTATCGCCTGTCACGCATCCTTCTACAACGATGTCCGATCAGAGCTTCTGGAGAAACTTATTGGGATAGCACCTAAGGGCTTAGACAAGGTTTTTCTTGCTAACAGCGGCGCCGAGTCAGTTGAGTGCGCCATCAAGCTGGCTAGAAAATATTCGGGTAAACCAGAAATAATTGCCATGGTGGGGGCATTTCACGGCAAAACTATGGGCGCTCTTTCTGCAACTTGGAAAAAGAAGTATCGTGCGCCTTTCATGCCTTTGGTTCCGGGGTTCAAGCATGTTCCTCCAAACAATCTTGAGAAGATGAAGGAAGCTATCACAGAGAAAACCGCTGCGGTTCTAGTGGAGCCTGTTCGCGGAGAAGGGGGAGTCAGGGTTCCTTCGGATGATTTTCTTCCCGGATTAAGAGAAATCTGTGACGAGAAAGATGTGTTACTGATCTTTGATGAGGTGCAGACTGGTTTCGGTCGCACCGGAAAGGTTTTCGCCTGTGAACATTGGAATGTGGTTCCTGATGTTCTGTGCCTTGCTAAGTCGGTGGCGGGCGGTATTCCTATGGGGGCGACGTTTGCGAGGCATGATGTTATGGCGGCTTTCCAGCGGGGAGAGCATTCTAGCACGTTTAGTGGTAATCCTCTGGTTTGTGCTGCGGCGAGTGCTGCTATAGATGTGTTGGTTGAGGAGAAGCTTCCGGAAAGAGCAGCGACTCTTGGAAAATACTTTAAGGGTAAGCTGGAGGGTTTAGCGGAGAAGCATAGGATTGTGCGGGAGGTTCGCGGTTTGGGTCTTATGTTGGGGATGGAGTTGCGGTTTGACGTTTACAATATACTGCTCGGGTGCATGGATCGGGGCGTCCTTGTTCTGGATGCGGGAAGGAATGTTGTCCGGTTTCTGCCGCCCTTGGTTATCGAGAAGAAGCAAATCGACAAGGTAGTTGACGTTCTGGATGTGGTTATGGCGGGGGAGAACCGATGAGTGATTATGCGGTTGATCTGCTGACGCGCATGGTGAATATTTACAGTCCGTCGGGCAAGGAGGAGGAGATTTCCCGTTTCTTGGCTGACGAGATGAAAAAGCTGGGTTTCCGTGTTCACAGGGACGAGGTTGGAAACGTGATTGGGGCGATTGGTGAGGGTTCTCCGGTTATTCTTTTGTGTGGGCACATGGACACTGTTGAGGGTGAGATTCCAGTTCGGGTTGAGGATGGGCAATTGTATGGTAGGGGTTCTGTGGATGCGAAGGGTCCTTTGGCTGCTATGATTGTTGCGGCTTCCAAGTTTGTCGAAGACGGTTTTCCGGGTAAGATTCTTGTTGTTGGCGTGGTGGATGAGGAGAAGGGAGGCACTGGAATCAAGCATTTTGTTGAAGAGGGGATTCAGCCTGATTATGCTGTTTTTGGGGAGCCAAGTGGCTTGGAGAAGATTGTTTTTGGGTATAAGGGCATCGTAACTGTGAAGGTTACTGTTGAGACTCCTTCGGGTCATTCTGCTGCTCCTTGGCTGTTTGATAATGCGATTGAGAAGGCTATGGAGTTTTGGAGGCAGATTCATAAGCTTCATTTGCGGGAGGAGAAGCTGAAGAGTCGCTTCTACTCGATTACTTCATGTTTGACTGGCATTAAAGGGGGCAACAATTCTGCCTCGTTTATTCCTTCGCATTGCGAGATTTATGTTCAGTTGCGTATTCCGCCTCAGCTATCTCCTGAGCAGGTGTACGGTGAGGTTAAACGGAAGATTGACAGGTACAAGGCGACTAACCCGAAGGTTACGGTTAATGTGGAGATGGTGGATGTTGCTAAAGCTTTTGAGGCTGATCGCAGGTCGGTTATTGTCAGGGCTTTGGCTTGGGGCATAAGAAAGACTACGTTGAATTATGCTTCTTTTTCACGGAAAACTGGTACAGGGGACATGAATGTTCTCGGTAATGCCTTGAAGATTCCGGTGGTTACGTATGGACCCGGAGACTCACGGCTAGATCATACACCCAACGAACACATAGACATCCAAGAATACCTAAACAGCATAGAAGTACTAAAAAAAGCAGTAAAAAAGCTACCTGACTTCATAAAAAAACAACAAACTACCAAACAACAAGCCTAGACGATTAAGAAACTTTGATTAACGAAGAGGCTCTCTTGTTAGCCAAGTTTCTAAGGAATGAACGCAAAGAGTGGAATCCTAGAATAGCCAATATTAACTAGCAAACTTTTCTTCTCAGTCTATTTCTGCAAATTATGACTGCAAGAGTTGCTATCACGAATAATGGCAGAATGATCCATGAGGGAAACTCTGGAATGCCATTTATGTCGGTTTTAACCAACCAAAAATCGTAGCCTCCAGCACCAAAAGAATCTGTATACCCTGCTATGGCAAAGCCTCCATCAGACGTCTCAATCAACGAATAAGCTGCGTCGCTTCTTGTTCCTCCATAAGTTTGGCTCCACATCTCCGAGGATGCTCCAACCGAACCGATTAAAGGGAATGTAACTAACACAATAAGTACTGTGCTTGTGAGAAACAGCTGTTTAGACGGCATCTATTCTCCCTAAATTATGTTGTACCTATACCGTAAAAGGGTTTTTGTCAAGGTTTCTTGACAAGCTTACCACTAAACACAAAACCAGAAAGCTCAACATCGTAACCGCAGTAACATCACTACGTGGTCAACTCTTAAGGATTCACGATTTCTTCGAGAAGAAACAGAGGAAACCCTAGAGGAACTTTCTTGTTGGCTATGCTACTGTCTGCAGTTTAACCATGGGTTTTGGCTCGAAATAAGGACAGTAAACTACGTCATCCACGTATTCTCCAAGCCGGGTACAATAGATTCTTGATGAAATGATGGCTTCTTTACAAACCTTACATCGATTAGACGAGGACTTTCGCCTCACTATTCCCAAATTTATGCACACCCCAACCTAAACTCGTTAGATTGATGGTATGGACCAGAATTTCTGATAAGTGTTATGAAGCACAAATCAATATTTGGCATTACACCAATCAATTTCTCAAACAACACACTGAACGACAATCAGGTTGGGTTCAAACTTTGGGGATGTGATCTGCAGCACAATCTGCACAGCATAGACACAACAAACACAGTTGCCGTAACGATCTACAAACGAAGACTAAGAAAACTAAGGAACAAAAAACATATGAGCTGTAAACATGAACTGTTAGAGATGAATTAATTGAAAATTCGAGGAAAACGGGTATGCAAGCACGTTTGTTTTCCACAGTTTTCATGTGTCTTCTGTTAGCGATTGCTGGATCACAGTTTGTCCGATTTGCAGCGGCGAATCCCATTCCAGTTTATTCGCTTGAAATGCCTGAAGAATACATTAACTACACGATTTCTCTGGTTAACGGAAGCTTATGGGCAAAAGTGGATGGAACATACCCCCTAACTAAATTTGGTATTGAATGTCAGGATCAAGCCCTTTCGATCAACGACACATGGTTTACGTTTACTGGCGACACACTGCCAATGGTTTATCCTACGCCTCCAGGCACAACCAACATCTCCGTGAAAATGGATGAAACAGAACTCGAATGGAGCAACTACACCCAAAGCTTTCCTGATGCGACACATTATACTGCTATTGGCGATTGGTCCATGATTTCCTGTACAATCTACCCTGTTCTAGACCAATTCATACTGAAGATTCATTATGAGCACCCCATTATGCTGATGAATGGAAGCTACACGTTCCTGTATGACCTGAACATAAGTCCATATTTGTCGCCGTGGAGCAACAAATCCACCGCCCACTTTAACATAAAGTTTGAAACAGGCTACACCGACATTCAAGCTAACACCATAGCAACAGATGGAACATTGAATCTGGTGGAGTATACAGTCACAAAAGATGATGCAGCAGAAACAGCTTCGCTGCAAGTTGTATCCGATTACTCAGAACCACTTCCCGGAGACCTGCTGATATCCTTCAATGAGGGCAACGAGTCGGAACAAACTAACTCCGGTTTCTTAGGTTTAAGCTTACGAACAGAACATGGTTATGCCCTTGTAGCCGTGATAGTGATAGCAGTAGTTGCGATGGCTGGCTATCTGTCCCTGAAACACAAAAAGCGGGGAGACAGAGACTGAAAAAGAATAAAACAGACTCCACTGAATAACAGAGGTGTCGGTGAGTCTATTGAAAGAGTGGCAGGTCACGCTTTGTGGAGCGCTTGTTATGTTCGCGGCTGGAATATGCATGTTTCTTTGGGCAAACAGCCTAGAGATTCCAACAACATTTCTTGAAGTAAACGATTACGTTCTAGTATCTAACCAATATTTTGTAACATCCAAAACAGGTGCACTCTTCACAGGATTCGGCGGCGGATTCCTAATCTGCACCCTCCTGATTTACCAGCTAGAAAAGAAGCTAGAATCCAAATAACCAAACAAATAAACAGAGAAAGTTTAAACAGTTCATGTGGCTTTTGGGGCGAATACGGACATGCCCGGAGGCAAAAACCCGTCAAAGAATCACATGGACCTGCTTATCTCCGATCCCACAGTAAAGGTAACCAAAGAAGACGGTGAAACCGTTACGATACTGGAAAAAGGACGTTTCCAAGTCTAACTGGTATATGGCTGTTATGCGGGCTCTGGTTGGGAACATGTTTCCTCGGGTTCATTGAAGGAGTCTTGAAGCAGTTTTCTTAACCGTTTACAGGAGTCTTCATCAATTATTTTATCACGAACCAAGCCTTGAAGCGCCGCGGAGAAGTTTTCCTTGTCGACTGCTCCAGTGCGCATTAACTCGTTCAGTGTTTCCACCTCTTTGTGCCGCACATTGTCCTCTTTTATTGCCAAGTAAAACACCACAACTATAAGAATAGCCACCAGAGCGGCTAGAGGCAGAATTAGGAAAAGGAATTCATTAGGATCCATGGTCAGTACGGAAGCAACAACTGGTAAAACATTTATGGATTCTAACTAATAATTTCCTGACTATATTTTGTATGTTCATCCCTTTTGTAAAAATTCGTTTGCTAACCATAGAAAGAGAAATTAGCACCTGAAAACGAAAGAGAAATACAGGAAGACATTACAAAACAATTGTAACCGAACTGAACTATGAAGCGGCATGAGAAGGCTTGGATGAGCAAATGAAGTACTTACTTATTGTTGGAGATGGAATGGCTGATTATCCAGTTCCTGAATTAGATAATAAGACTCCTCTCCAAGCGGCAAACAAACCAAACATGGACATGATCGCAGCTAAAGGATGCAGTGGACTCCTCAGAACAGTGCCAGAGGGGTTAACTCCGGGTTCAGGCACCGCAATCCTTTCGGTTCTCGGTTATGATCCCCGAAGATTTTACACTGGAAGAGGTCCATTCGAAGCTGCTGCTAGAAACATTCGGTTAGACGAAAATGATGTAGCGTATAGATGCAACCTCATCACAGAAAAGGATGGAATCCTAGTAGATTATTCTGCTGATCACATAACAAACAGCGAATCCGCGGAACTAATAGAAGCTCTAAAAAGGAACTTGGAAAATCTGGGCGAAGTTGAGTTCTTTGCTGGTTTAAGCTACCGGCATTTCTTGATCCTAAGAAACTATCTGCACAAAGAAATTGTTGAGTGTACGCCACCCCACGATGCTATAGGAACTGAAATCTCAAAGGTTTTGCCAAAAGCCAAAACTGAAGAAGAGAAAAGCACTGTTGACTTGTTTAATAGGCTGATTATTGATTCTAAGAAGGTTCTGGAACATCATCCCGTCAATGTTGCTAGAAGAAAAGCTGGCAAAAGACCGGGAAACATGATTTGGCCTTGGGGCGGCGGCAAAAAACCAGTCATGCCCACGTATAAACAAAAGTATGGTGTGGATGCAGCGGTTATTTCTGCCGTTGATTTGGTTAAAGGAATTGGAGTTTACGCTGGAATGAAAATTGTCGAAGTTCCGGGTGCCACTGGCTTGTATGATACGAACTATGAAGGCAAGGCAGAGTTTGCGCTTGAAGCTCTTGAAGATCATGACATGGTTTTTGTTCACGTTGAGGCGCCGGATGAGGCAGGGCATTCCCGAGATTACAAGTTAAAGGTGAAGACAATAGATGACTTGGATAAGCGACTGATTGGAAGGTTACTGGATGGACTGAAGGAAGAGTGTGTTATTGCCGTTTTGCCTGATCATCCGACACCCATCAAGATTGGCACGCACACGAGAGACCCTGTGCCCTTCGCAATTTACTCTCCAATTGTTAAAGCTGATGGAGTGAAACAGTTTGATGAAGAGTCTGCCAAGAAGGGCGGTTTTGGCTTGATAGAGGGTGAAGCGTTTATGTCGTTTTTTCTCGGAAAAGCAGCTGCCAAGTAACCTGTTGAGCTAGAGGATAGAGCAGCTAACAGAATATGGCTGTCTCGTTTATTCGATGTACCTTGATAGCACCTTAGAGACGGACTTCACGGTTGCCTGCAAACCCTTAACTATGATGATCATCTCGTTTTTTGTTTTCGCAGACACCTTCTTCTGCTTCAGCAACTCCACAATTTTGGCTGTTTCTACAAAAATTTGATACTGATGATAATCTATTTGCTCAGCCCAATGTTTATAGGCGTCCCTGAATTTCATGTCCTCTGAATCACTCATTAGCTTAGCACCGTTCTGGACTTATAGCTTACACAACTTTTTAACATTTCAGGACACCATAAACAAAGAAATCCCATCCGGAACACCAATTTTCATCTTTCTTGGTTTTCAGGAAAAAAGCTGTTTTTCAACAATGAAGTATTATTAGTCTCCTAATATGAATGCTGGGTTGCCTGTTTTGGATAGTTTCCTTCTGAAAATTGCGACCACTAGAGTCACTGTTAGAAACAACGGCAGAATAAGCCATGATGGAAACTCTGGAATAATGCCGTATTGGTCAGTTTTAATCAACCAAAAATCTGACCGCCCAGTTTCAGAGGGAATTTCCCCGGCTAGAACATATCCTCCATTGGATGTAATATCCAGGGAGTGAATTATTCCATTATATATTCGGCTCCATTCCATGTTCCCGCAAGCATCAGTCTTATTCAATCGGTTGCCACCAGCAAAAGCAAATCCTCCATCAGTCGTCTCAACCAATGAATACTTGGGGAAACTTTCTGGATATGTGCTTCCGTATGTCTGGTTCCACAGCACATTACCATATGCATCAGTCTTAATTAGCCAAGTTGTGTAACTAAAACTCCAAATGTTTTCAACTATACCACCATAAAGGGCAAATCCTCCATCAGAAGTCTTAACCACAGAGGAATACATTTCAAGACCGATTGATTTGTTCCACATCATATTACCAAAACGGTCAATTTTAACCAACCAAAAAATATCATCTCTTTCTGACGAGCTTGAAGTACCAGCTAAAACATATCCCCCATCACTTTCCTCTACCAAATAAATGGCTTTTTCATAAGCTAATCCTCCATATGTTCTATACCACTCTATATTCCCATAGTTGTCAGTCTTCACCATCAAAAAATCAAATCCATCAACACCAAAAGAATTTGTGTAACCAGCTAAAGCGAAACCTCCATCAGAGGTTATCATCATGTAATTGGCATAATCTTCCTTTGCCCCACCATATGTTTTGTTCCACTCCATATTTGCGTAAAAATCAGTTTTGACTAACCAAAAGTCCGCTAATCCAGCCCCAAAAGATTTTGTGAAACCAGCTGCGGCGAATCCTCCATCAGAGGTCTCAACCAAAGAGTAAGCAGTTTCCTCTTCGATTCCTCCAAATGTCCCGTTCCATTCCATATTACCGTATGCATCGGTCTTAACCAACCATAAATCTGAATGCTCACCCAAAGAAGGTCTTCTCCAACCAGCTAAAGCAAATCCCCCATCAGACGTTTCAACTACCGAATAGGCGACATCCTCATATTTTCCTCCGTAAGTTCGGCTCCAAATGTCCGAGGATGCCCCAACAGAACTGATTAAAGGCAAACTGACTAAAACAAAAAGAACTATACTTGAAAGAAACAGCTTTTTAGACAGCATACATTCTCCCCTAAATATAGTTTAATAGTTTCAGTTAAGAACTTTTTTGTAAAGATTTCTTGACCAAACAAATGATACGTTTAGTCAATGTTTCTTGACTAGACCTTGCCCCGATCTTTACTATAACATGGCTGATCTTGCTACAGCTACTGCCCGCTCTTCTGTCAAACCTAAGAAACGGATAGGCACGCCTTCACTTCAACAATGAACCAAAATGTCAAGAGGCGTTGCGGTTCTGCAGAAAATCTAGGATCACGTTCAAAATATTTTGTGCCACTTCACCTTTTCTTTTGTCGCCGTCAACAGGCACAAGTTTTCCGTTTTTCACATACTTCATGTAAACCTCTCTAACTTTTCGTTGAGTCTCCAGCTTCTCCATAACCGACTTCTTCCGCCTTATTCTCTCTACCACAACCTCCGGCGGGACATCAATGTATAATGCCAAATCCGGAGGAAGAGCCATCCTGTTAATTTCTTCGATCCATTCAAGGTCGAGTCCCGCAGCCCCCTGATAAGCAAGGGATGAGTACACGCACCGATCCGAAATCACAAGTTTTCCTTCCTCCAACGCTGGTTTCACCATCTTTTCTAGGTGCTCAACACGGTCAACCGCAAAGAGAAGAGCCTCCACAACCCTTGGCGCCCGCTTCTTTCCCTGCAGAACAGATTCCCGTATAAATTTTCCATATTCTCCTCGGCTCGGTTCAGTGGTGTATACGGCGTCGAATCCTTTCTTTTGCAGGTTTCGCACAATCCGATGGGCATGAGTGGTTTTTCCGCTTCCATCAAGACCTTCGATGCAGATGAAAATTCCTTTCTTCTTCACTGTATGTTTCAGCCTCTATCCACTAGATGATCGATTACCTTAAATAATGATGCTCAAGATTGACAAAGCTGAGGAGAAACTTTCCTATGCGGCGATACTGGGGGGAAATCAAAGATCCGGTTCACGGGTATGTCTACATTACCGAAGCAGAGAAGCAACTCATTGACTCTTATCCGGTTCAGAGACTTCATCGGCTAAGGCAGTTGGCTGGATCGGAGTTTGTATATTCAGGAGCAAACCACACTCGCTTCGAGCACTCGATTGGAGTCATGTACCTAGCCGGTAAATTAACGGAAAACCAGAATCTTTCTCAGCTTCTTTCGGAAGAGGAGATTCAAATCGTCAGAATGGCTGCTCTTCTTCACGATGTGGGTCACGGTCCATTCTCCCACGTTTTTGAGCATCTCCTTGTGAAGTTTTTGAACAAAACTCATGAAGATATGACCCTGTGGATTATCCAAAAATCTGAGTTGCGGGATATCATCAGCGGACTGGGATATGATGCAGATGCGATAGGAAAACTTGCGGTTGGAGAACTGCGGAGGCGAGGGAAGGCTTTCTTGGATCAGATCATTCAGAGTGCTGTGGATGTTGATAAGCTTGATTTTGTGGTGAGGGATACCTATCACACTGGGGCAGAATATGGGTATGTAGATATCTTTCGTCTCATTCACATGCTGGATGTTCTTGGCGAAAATCTTGCTGTTGACGTGGGAGCCCTCTCAGCCCTTGAATCTTTTGTGCTGGCGAGGCTAGAATCCTTCAGAAGCATCTACTTCCACAGAGTTGGAAGAGCCGCTCAGATAATGCTTGCCACAGCCATGGAGGAAGCAAAGGATGAACTGGGCTTGGTAGACTTTGATTCTCCCGAGGATTACCTAGCCTTGAATGACTACACCGTTTGGACCATGCTGAAAGAATGCGAAAAGTCTAGAGGAATTATAGAGAAGTTGGAGAGGCGTAGGCTCCTCAAGTGCGCCTATGACAGAACCTTCCATGTGCGAGAAAAGATGGTGCCCAGCATCTTCAGCGTCGACGAGGTTCGAGATCAGATGAGAAACAAAATTGCGTCAGAGGCAGGAGTTGAACCCCAAGCCATTGTGATCGATGTGCCGACAGTGCCTTCGGTGCCCTACCATCACTCTGATTTGCTTGAGCCGATGGAAATCCCTGTTTTCCAGAAGACCCGAACTGGAGAAAAGATTCCTTTACGGCTAAGCGACATATCCTCGGTATTCGATGTTCTCAGGGGATTCATCAACATCCTCCGAGTCTACACCGATGAAAGGTACGTTGATAAGGTGAGCGTTGCTGCCGCGAAAGTTATAGGTGGAACTCCTTCTTCGGCGAAGATATCATTCTAGGTGGAGAAAAGTTAAAACGTATGTATGTTTTATGTGGTTGATGCTCTGGTTTAGGCTCCGATAGTATAGTCAGGTTAAGTATTTCGGCCTTTCGAGCCGAAGACCCGGGTTCGAATCCCGGTCGGAGCACCAAACATTATTGCCTTTGCTTTTTCAGAAAAAGTACTGTTTTCAACAATGAACTGTTATTAGGCTCCTAATATGAATGATTTTTGTTGTTTTTATGTTGAAACTGAAATTAGCTAGTTAATTGTTATCTAGGTTTTTCAAAAAGGAGGGAGGGAAGATAGAAGTGAATTCTAATTACGGCGTAATTTCTATGGTTGCGTAATTGTCGAATATTTCGGCTGTTGTTGTTTTGTTTAATATGCACTCGATCATTGCAGATACTTGGTTAGCTATGAAGATGCTCCAGTTTTTTCCTAATTCGTGACGTAAATGAATGATGTCTTTGCGGTTTCTAGTGTATTTATTTAAGTCGAACCAATTTCCATTTTTGCCTAGGTTAGTCTTGAGGAAAGCCATCAGATTATCATAGGTGGAGGAATTCCCATTGTTCGCAACACGTCTTTGGAGCCTGCAGAGCCCGATGTTTTGGCTATTTCCTCCAGTTTATCCTCTGGACAGTAAGATACTATTTTACTTATTGTTGGACGTGTCATGTATATCGCCCCGAGACGCTCAACCCATCTGTAATGTTGGCAGTAGGTTTTTAGGATCTTGTTAATGATGGCGTTAACACTGATTCCCTGTCTCTCAGCTTCTTCACGCAAGATTTCGAGCCATTTTTCATTTACTCTAGAGGAAAAACCGATTGTTTTTCTCTTCTGATTTTTTGACCCAAATACCTCTTGCATGAATATATAATACAACATATTACAATTTAACACTTTTCATTTCGTTTGACATATCTTGTACACCCAGATGTTATAACGCAAAAAAGATTCAGTTTCAGATAGTGACACAGAACTTGTATGCTTTAGTGCAGGTGCAGGTTCTTTAGCCGTCAACACGTCAAGGGGAAAAATGCAAAATAAAAAAGGAGCTGTAATGTTTGAAAAATCTGACAAAAAATAACATTTTGGAGAAGCTACGGAGACAGACAGTTAAATCAATAATGGACATAATAATGCTCGCTGAACTAAAAAACGGTACCATGAGCGGCTACGATGCAATAGGGTATATTCACAATAAATTCGGCGTCCTACTCAGCTCAGGAACAATCTACTCCCATCTATACGCGCTAGAGAGGGACGGCTTGATAAGGGGCACCTGGAATAGGACCAAAAGAGTTTATGAATTAACCGAAAAAGGCGAACAAACGCTGGAAAACGTATCAAGTGAAAACAGAGAAATCCTAAGCACCCTAAAAAAAGTGTTAAATCATTAACAAAACCCTCATTTACTTTTTTCTCTGCTGCCAAGTTTATTCCAGCTTGTCTTCAACAAGTGAAGCTCGGCTCAGAAGTCAGTTTATCCATCTATCGTGCGTTGCAATTTTGATCAACATACGCTTTCTGCACTTTAACAACGCCGGTACTATCCTTGGCTTGTGCGTAGCCTTCCAGAAGCTCCTCGTTTAAAATGATGAATTGGGGTCCCCACTTGAATTTGGATAACAGCTCTTTTGCGTGTTCACTGAAACCTGCGATGTATAATGCCGCAGCCAACGCTTCTACTGTGCTGAGTTTGGTTGGTTTTCCATAATTTACTGGATTCGCCGCCACCAAGTAGGGCAGGCAACGGGGAGTCCAATGGGCGGATATGTCAAAAACTTCTTTTGCGTGTACCCAGCTGCAGTCCAGAGCAGATAAGCCTCTTTTCGTTAGTCTATTTTGGTCTGCGGGAGAGAAAGCTTTTGGTACGAAAGGGTTTAGGACGACTGCTCCTCGAGGCAACTCTCTAACTCTATGAACCACCCGCACTAGGTTGTGGCGTTTAAGCTTCAGTGTGCTACATTTTTTGGGGTCACACTGCTTGGCATGGTACACCGTAACTGATACTGGTTTAGGGGGCACTCCTCCGCAACTCCAGATGGCACATGGGATCATCCATGACCTTGGGAATAAATTCAAGAAGGTCCGTGGGAATCATGTGATACCCCTTTTCAGCAGCCACAAAATCTCCTGCTGCACCGTTGATAAACGCCCCTGCCACCGCAGCCCTGAACGAACCAGCCCCCATAGCCAACAAACCCCCAACAACCCCAGACAGCACATCCCCTGTCCCGCCCACAGTCATTCCGGGGTTTCCGGTGAAATTAAATTTAATATCCATTCCGTTAGAGATCACATCAACAGGTCCCTTCAGCAGTATGGTTGCCCCAAGTTTTCGTGCGCTCTTCTGAACCTTTTCCGCCCTTTCCCACGGATCATCCGGCAGCTTGTTTCCAGTCAGAATCTCATATTCTCTGGCGTGGGGAGTCAAAACCATGGGCAACTCAACCTTTCTTTTGAACTCTGCGAAGGCTTTAAGCCCGTCAGCATCCAGAAGCAACGGCGTCCCTGTTTCCGCTACCTGCTCTATGATTTCTTGGGTCGCCTCCTTGGTTTCACTGTGCAGCCCCAAACCCGGACCCAAAACAACCGCAGTTGCTGACTCTAAATGTTCCTTGAGGGCGGACAGGTTGCTGGAGTTCAGGTGTTTTCCCTTCAGTTTTATGGTGATCAGCGTTGGGGACATGGAAGAGATTGCAGTTGCAGTTTTTTCTGGAGCAGCAACAGAAACAATGTCAACTCCGGTGCGAAGAGCAGCCATGGCAGCTAATGCTGGAGCACCCGAAAAAACGTTGCTTCCTCCGATTACAAGGAGCCTGCCGAAGGTTCCCTTGTGCGCTTCTGGACGACGAGGCTTAACAGCCAACGACACGTCTCCGGGACCAGTAAACCGTTCAAACTCGGATGGTAAGCCTATGTTCTTTACCACAACTTCCCCAGCGTATTCTTTGGCTTTGGCGAGTCCCGGCTTCGCCTTGTAAAAGGTGACAGTTAGGTTCGCCTTTACAGCGTTGCCTAAAACTTCGCCTGAATCAGAATCTATTCCAGTTGGAACATCCACGGCGACGCGGAATGCATCTATCGCATTGATTTTTTCCACTAACTGCAAGATTGGCGGACGCAGTTTTCCCTTCAAGCCTATTCCAAGCAGAGCATCCACAGCAACATCTGCCTTAACGTCTGGAATAAGCATGGAATCTTTAACTTGTTTGATGGGGATAGTGTTTTTGAGGGGCTGCAGGGCAACCCAGTTTTTCTTGGCTGATTCGCTTGTAATGTTTGAGGCTTTTGCTGCAAGTATCACTTCAACCTTGAAGCCATGACAGGTGAGATAACGTGCCGCAACAAAGCCGTCGCCTCCATTTCCTCCTGAACCACAAAAAATCGTCACCCTCGTTTTCTTTGGTTGGAATCGTGCGGCAATCTCGTCTGCGACGTTTCTTCCAGCAGTTTCCATAAGCTGCAGCAATGAGACTCCGTAATACTCAGCGTTTGTCTCTAACGCGCGCATTTCAGGAGTAGTTATTGTTTCAGTCACCATTCACAAACCCCACATATACGTGGAATTAGACTACTTTTGGAGTTTATGGCTGTTTCTCTTCTAGGAAGACAAGAAGCATCAAGTAAATCTTAATCCGAAACGAAGCCATTAGTTACTGGTGGGGAGCGGGCAGAATTGAGTGTTGTCAACGAGCCTGAGGTTTCGAAGACTACAGCATGGTCGTATGGTTTAGCAGTTGTTGCGATAGCGGCTTTTATGTTGTTCTTCGCTTTTGCTGGCTTCTTCACGCCCATGGAAACAGGGGGAATCGCAGTTTTAGTTTTGCTGGTTTTTATCGAAGCGATCATGCTTCTGCTGTTGCGGTCTCTGTATCGGACTAGATACGTTTTGACGGATGAAGAACTTGTAATAAAAACCACTAAACTGATTGGAGGCAACAAAAAAATTGCCCTAAAATCCATAAACTCTATCGAAACTACTTTCATCCCCCACGGCGTTAGATTATTTGGCGCCAGCCTCCATGGCGGATATTACAGGGTTCCGGGTCTCGGGAGCACGTTCATGGCCATAACTAACTTACATGATGGACTCTTGATAAAAACCAAAAACAGAAATTACATCATAACCCCAAAGAACAGATTGGACTTCAAAGAAGCCATAGAAACGAAAATGAGTTTCTAGCTGTTTTCTGTTTTGTCTTCTTGAGTGTCGACCCAGCTGAATTTTTTGTGCAGAGCTTTCTGGTAGTATTGTTTCCAGTCATACTCCACTTTTTTGCCCCACTCGTAGTAGATTCTGGGGTCAATGTAGCTCTTCAGGGAAGTTGAAAGATTGTAGTCGCGGGTCTCCCCTTGAATCGTTATATTCAGCTTCATCTTTTCCAAGGCTGCCGTATCCCGTTGCTTCCTGTTCTCCAATCTCTGCTTCTGCTTATTCACCTGCTCTTTATGTTTAGCCTTCAATTCTTTGATGCGCTGTCTCGTAAGTGCTATAACTTTCCGTTTGCTGCTAACCCGTTTCGTCAAAGCCTTAACTGATTTACCTTGCTTCTGCCGTTCCTCCAGTTGCCGCGTAATCTCCTCCCGCTTCTCCACAGCCGCGTTCAGATTTTCTTCCTGCTTTTTCAGCCGCATCCGAAATCTTTTATCCTGATCTTTCGCTTTCCTCTTGAGTTTACCCTGAGCCAGCTTCGCTCGTTCCCTGAGAACCTTGAGGTGCTCCTTCTTCTTTTCTAACGACGCTTCCCACCTCTTCGGGATTGTACGCTTATGGTTACAAACTTTGGCGGCTTCAAGATTCGCCATTTTAGCCACATACTTCTTGACGTATTCTGGGTCTTCGGATTCAACAGGAGTCTTATCTAGCTTCGTTTTCACAGCATCAGAAGCATAAAGAGTGCGGAAAACCTTTGCTGAGAGCCCAGTCATCACCTCATCCAGAAACTCGCTCACATGGCTAGATCGGACTCCGCCGAAAAGGGCAGATTCCGAGTTCGAGGCAAATTCCTCTAGGTTACTGATGACTTTATCAGGAAGTTTTGTGGTGAAAATGTGGGGCACACTGTCTTTTCCCAAGAAGTTGAATGAAACTGTTCCGTCACCGTTGATTTTGATGTGCTCCTTTCGAAGGGTTGAAGCGCCGACAGTGTCCGCCTCGTCAGGGTCCTTCTCGTCGCCAACACGAATCTTCAACTTGTCGATAAGATAACAGACTGTTGCAGTTTTCTTACGTTTCAGATCATCACATTCAAGATTTCGTAGAATATGCCTTTTGACGCGGGGAAGATTTCGGCGAAATTCTTTTGCCTTGTCAAATTTTTCGATCTCTTTTTTCTGTTTAAAACTGCTTGAATCAGAAAACCAGACGTACTTCATTTTGCCGCTGAGCTTATCCTGCCAGCGGGCAATCCATATGGCTTCAGGCTCCCACACTATTTCTTTCCAGTTACCCTCCAGTTTCGGTGCATCAGGCGAAAGATTCAGTATAATGTCCTTTTCACTGGGTCCCTGTTTCCAGCTTCCTCGTAGCGGATGTTCTCCTCGACCCATGAAAATGGAGCTGGGTTCTGCGACGTAGTTAGCCAACTCGGTTCGTTCATCGTCAACCAAGGCGTAACCGTAATGTTCCTTGTTCTTCTCTCGGTCGGCTTTTCTTTGAGCCGCCAACCGTTTCTTTTCTTCTCGTGGAAGATTCTTTTTGTATTCCCGTTCCTCTTCGACGAGGGCAATTATTTCTGAGAAGTCAACGTTTCCGGGTTTAACTTCGATGCCAAGTTTCTTTGAGAAGTCCTTGTGAAAGTTCTTGGCGAAGACTGGGTCCTCAACGTAGGGTGTTCCAGCTTTTTTTGCCCACGCTGCCGCCATCTCTTCCTGCTCAGTTGTTAGCCTAGTTTCTTTTTCCTTTACCTTGACTGTGAGTCCTTTTCCTTCGTATCGGGGTGGAACTAGGACGCCGTTGTGATGAAGACTTTCCATCTGGGTTCTCCGCCTAATCAGACTCTTTATACGGGAAAGGAGAAAACTTAAAGTTTCTTATTTTCAACTCAGTTTAGCTGTGCAGAGAACAAGATTTAATGCTTTAGCCTGATGTTAATGTGAAAGTTGTTGGTGAAACCGTGGATATGGATGCTCTCCAGAAGATACGGAGTGTAGCTGATTACCAGTTCGGAAGAGCTGCCGGAGACAAACTTTTCCCAGATGAAGTTAGAATTGTGTACTCGAAAAACACGGGAAAAATACGTCACATACACTTGAAAGAAGAACTGCTGGCTACTCTCCGACCCACAACTGGACTCTTTGTTTTAACGCTTGCCGGAGCCAAACGAGTGGTACGTGAAGTGAAGCCTCTGCGGTATTGGGTTAAAATTCAGGATGAAGCTGAACCTTTCGTGTCAAAGGGAAGAAGCGCCTTTGCGAAACATGTGATAGATGCTGGCGATGAGATAAGACCACAAGATGAAGTTTTGGTTATCAACAGAGAGAATGAGGTTTTGGCTGTTGGGCGGGCTCTCCTCTCTGGAAAGGAAATGAAAGAGTTCAGCAGGGGAATGGCTGTGCGGGTTCGCCGAGGAGTGGCGGAAAAAAGTTAAGAAGACGATTGAGTGAGTATAGGATGGGAAGGAAACGGAAATGCGGAAAAGAATGAGTCCAAGAAACGCGAAAAGGATGATGCAGCGCATGGGCATGAACATGGGAGAGATGCCCGACGTACAGGAAGTCATTTTCAGAACTAGCGACAAAGAAATTGTGGTTGAAAACGCTCAAGTGGCTGTCCTTGATATGGGTGGACAAAAAATCTTTCAGGTCACCGGAGAAGTAAATGAGCGGGCTCTAGAGACGCAGGCGGCTAAGGCTACTATTCCTGAAGAGGATGCGCAGCTTGTTGCGGACCAGACAGGAAAAAGCATGGAAGACGCTAAACGAGCCTTGGAAGCGAGCGATGGAGACCTAGCTAAGGCGATACTTCTCCTTCAAACAGGCGGCTAGACTAGTACTGGATGCCCTCTGTTGTCACCATTTTTTCAGGGTGTTTGATGTCTTTCACTTCGTTGACGAAATCAGCCCTGTCCACGAGTCTTCTCGGTGCGTATCTTCCGGTTAAAACAACATCCGTCTCCTCTGGAACAGAATCCAGAAACTCCAGAACTTCCTCTATTTCTAGCATGCGGCAGTGGAGAGCCAAGTTTATCTCATCCAAAACCAGCAGATGAGGCTTCTTCTCTTCAACAACCTTCTTGGCGAATTCCAGCCCCTCTTTTGTGAGTTTTCTGTCTTCTTTGCCCAAGTTGTCCAATCCAATCCAGCCTTCTCTGCCGAACAGGTAGATTTCGTAGAATGGTTGAAGCTTTTTTCTTATCTTGTATTCTCCAGTGTTCTTCCACCACTTCAAGAATTGGATTATAACAACTTTGCGTTCGTGACCCACAGACCTGAGGGCTAAGCCTAAAGCGTTTGCAGTTTTTCCTCCGCCAGTTCCAGTGTACAGGTAGATGTAGCCCACTCTTCTTTTTCCCCCGCGTGTTTCAGAAAGAAACTCTAAGACTAACAAACGTAGAACAGCCAATTTATGCTTACTGCTACATTCACTTCCTATTATTGAAGAAAGTTTTTACAATGGTTCCGTTAGTATATCTATCATGAACTCTTCTGGGGGAAACGAGATGAATGTCAAGATAGAAGCTTTTGCTGACGAGTGGGGTCCAGAGAAGATACTGCAGGTCTATGATCCCAAGACGGGAATGAGGGGTGTTCTAGTTATAGACAATACAGCGTTAGGTCCGGGAAAGGGCGGAATCAGAATGCTGCCCACAGTAACAACTGAGGAAGTCTTCCGGTTAGCCAGAACAATGACGTGGAAGTGTGCCCTAGCAAAAATCCCGTTTGGAGGAGCCAAATCCGGCATAATAGCTGATCCGAAACAGATGCCGGAAGAGAAGAAGATGGACTTAATCAGAGCTTTTTCCAGAGCCCTGAAGCGGGTGTGCCCAAGCCTCTACGTGGCTGCGCCGGACATTAACACTGGAGAGAAGGAGATGGCTGCTTTTGCCCAAGAGAATGGTTCTATGAAGTCTGCTACAGGAAAACCTGCACATCTGTGCGTTAAGCCGGGCGTAAAGTGTGGTATCCCCCATGAGTATGGCTCCACAGCCTTGGGAGTTGTGCAAGCAGCATTCACTGCGGCAAATTATGTAACAGACTTGAATGTTGACAATGCAACAGCTGCGGTGGAGGGCTTCGGCAACGTCGGCTCTTTTGTTGTTGAGTATCTGACCCAGATTGACGTGAAGGTTGTTGCTGTCTCGGACTCTAAAGGCTGCATCTACAACCCTGACGGGTTAAACTATGAGAAACTGTTGGATGTTAAGACGGAAACAGGTTCAGTAATAAATTATCATCCGGGCAAAGTGCTGGAGAACAGGGAGCTTTTTGAGTTGCCTGTAGACATTCTTGTTCCAGCTGCGCTTCCTGACGTTATCACAAAAGAGAATGTGGAGCGTGTTAAAGCGAAGCTGGTGGTTGAGGCTGCTAACCTTCCCGTACGCCCAGAAATTGAGAAAGTTTTAGCTGATAGAGGCGTTTTTGTTGTTCCTGACATTCTGGCGAACGCGGGAGGCGTGATTTCCTCTTACGCCGAATACCGCGGCTACAACCCAAAACGGATGCTGGAGCTTGTTCAACGGAAAATCAGACGAAACACGGTAAAGGTTATAGAAACTGCCCTAAACAAAAACATTGAACTCAGAGACGCAGCAATGAACATAGCAAAAGAAAGAATAACCAAAGCAAACAAACAATAGATTTTCTGGATAAAAAGGGCTTATATTCTTAGTTTCGGAGTTTGTTATTGGTTTAAGACTGGAAGGTTGATGTTTGATGTCTTCGAGTAAGATTTGTTTGGAGCCTGTGGGTTTCGTTAAAACAGAGGCTGTTGGCAAGGAAGTCAGGGACAAGAACGTAGTTTCGCAGATAGTTTTTCGTGAGGAGTTAACTGAAGCTCTTGAGGGCGTTGAAGAGTTTTCGCATCTGTTTGTTCTTTTTTGGCTGCATGAAATGTCGGATGAAGATAGACAAGTAATGAATGTTCGTCCGCGGGGAAGAAGAGACATGCCGCTGCTGGGAATATTTGCAACGCGGACACCTCACCGCCCGAACCCAATTGGGCTTACACGGGTCAAACTGCTAAAGGTAGAAGGTAACGTTGTTACTGTTCAGGGCTTAGACGCCTTCGACGGCACACCAGTTTTGGACATTAAACCTTTCGACAGCTGGGACACAACTGATGATGTTAGAGTTCCTGAATGGTGGATGAAACTGGGAAAAGAAAGAAAAATGAAAAAAGAATAGACACCAAATTCTATTCTGTTGCTTTTATTTTCTTGGCAAACTCTCGTCCATACTCGTAGCATTTCTGCAGTTCAGTTTTGTCTGGAACCCACTTAACCGTCATTGCAGGCGCCGCCAACTCCATGCCCGCGCCCTTCAGCGACTTTTCGATAGTTGTAGTTGCTCCTCCTCCCCAGCCGTATGAACCAAAGGCGGCAGCAAGCTTGTTTCGTGGTCTCAAGCCCTCCATCTCCCGTAGAAACGGAGCCACAGTCGGCAAAACACCATTATTGATTGTTGCAGACCCGACAAGTAGTCCCTTCGTTTCAAGCAGCTCGGCTATGATGTCGCCGTTGTCAGAAAACGGGAGCCTATACAATGTCGCTTCGACGCCTTCGCTGCTGATGCCCTCAAGCATCGCCTTAGCCATCTTTTCTGTGCTCTCCCACATCGTATCATAGACAATCAGAACCTTCTTCTTTGCCTCTCCCTTAGCCCACTTCAAATAAGCCTTGACAATTTTCATGGGGTCCTTGCGCCAGATTATGCCATGGCTGGGCGCAATCATGCTAATCTTCAAGCCTAACTTCTGGACCTCTTCAATTTTTCGTGTAACCACTGAACTGTAAAGCCACAAAATATTCGCGTAATACTTCGCAGCTTCCCACATCAGTATGTTCTGGTCAACCTCATCATCGAACCGTTTCGAGGTTGCCAAGTGCTGACCGAAACCGTCGTTAGACAAAAGCAACGCATCTTTTTCTATGTAAGTGAACATGGTGTCAGGCCAATGAAGCATAGGCGCTTCGAGGAAAGTTAATGTTCTTTCGCCCAAGTTTAATGTGTCACCAGTTTTTACAGTTTGAAATTTCCAGTTGCCGAAGTAGTGTTTCTCTAGTCCTTTCTGGCAGTTGGCTGTGCCTACTACAGTTGCGTTGGGTGCAAGTTTCAAGATTTCTGCGATAGATCCGGAGTGATCTGATTCAACATGGTTCGCTATGACATAGTCTATCTTTGATGGGTCGATTACTTCTTTGATTCTTTCGATCATTTCTCCTGCAAAGGGATGCTGTACAGTGTCAACCAGGGCGATCTTCTTGTCGACGATCAGGTAGGCGTTGTATGTTGCTCCGCGGTGAGTTGAGTACGTGAAGCCGTGAAAGTGCCTGATGTTCCAGTCTATTGCTCCAACCCAGTAAATGTTTTCTAAAACTTTAACCGGAGGCAACTTAATCCTCACCTGCACTAAACTTTGATAAGCATTCCCTATTAACTTTCCCAATTCTCACAGCAAGAACTGGTTATGCCCTAAAAGTATAACCTGTCGTTAAGCCTCACTTTTTGGTAGTCTCAGTTTGTAGAAAACTAGGGCTACTGCAAGCACCGCGAGTAATAGGAGCATTGGTGTCCATGATGGAAACTCGGGGATTGGAGGTCCGCCCCCGCCGCCTAGTGGTGTACAAGAGATTATTTCTCCTGTGTCAGCCCAGATCGCCAAGACAATGCGGTTAATGTTACCGGGGTAAATCTTGTCCAGATATACAGTGATTACCCAACTTGGATACAA
>Ga0315550_1000263_pt1 | contig 31655 bp, 26 predicted proteins | sample SalMarSW160190MG_2_FD_203100 | JGI IMG/M metagenome (GOLD analysis project Ga0315550, IMG submission 203100) | Salt marsh sediment microbial communities from the Plum Island Ecosystem LTER, Massachusetts, United States - Salt Marsh Sediment SW1601-90 ...
CCTTAGGTTCCTCACCTAGGGACACCTGTGTCGGTTCTTGGTACGGTCACAGAGGATCCTTCCTAGCGCGTTTTTCAGTGGCTCCAGAAATCAGCTAAACCCCCCTAAAACGGGCGGCTATTCCCGATTTCGCCTGGTTCTCGCCATTACGGCACTCCCCAGGTTTATACGGTTAAACAAGGCGACAGCCCTGCTTAGCTTACCCCGAAGCGTCAACGCTAGGCTTGCGTCGCCGCGTGTACCTCTGTGGTTCCGGAATTTTAGCCGGATTCCCTTTTTCGACATGATCGGTTAAGTCAAATCTTAGGACCGACTTACCCCCGGCTGACGAACGTTGCCGGGGAACCCTGGCCCCTTCGGCGGAGAAGATTCTCACTTCTCTTTGCTGTTACTACCACCGGGATTCGCAATCCTAACCGGTCCACTGGACCTCACGGCCCAGCTTCTGCCCAGCTAGGACGCCCTCCTACCAGCGCAGCGCTAAGCTGCGTTCTGAGGTATCGGTGGCTGGCTTAGCCCCGTCCATTTTCGGGGCCGTCAGCCTCGGCGGGTGAGCTGTTACGCTTTCTTTGAAGGATGGCTGCTTCTGAGCCTACCTCCCCGCTGTCTGAGGCTGACGACGCCCTTTAGTTTGACATTTAGCCAGCACTTGGGGACCTTAACCTCAGTCTGGGTTGTCCCCCTCTCGGTCCAGGAGCTTACCCCCTGTAACCCGTTTCCCAAGGTCTGCGGTGCGGGTGGATTCGTAGTTTGAAAGAAAAGTAGAGCCTTTCGGCCCCTTGCTTTCCAATCAGTGCTCTACCCCACCAGCTGCCTCGCTTGGGACTGGGCTCAGGCCCACTTCGGAGGGAACTAGCTATCACCAGACTAGATTGGTCTTTAGCCCCTATCCCCAGGTCTGGGGAACGAATTGCACGTCAGCACCCTTTCGAGCCTCCACTAGGCTTTCGCCTAGCTTCGCCCTGCCCAGGGATAGATCGTCTGGTTTCTAGTTTGTACAGCTGTGACTCCGGGCCCTTTCAGACCCTGCACCTGGCTCTTTCGAGTTGCGTGCGTGTTGGTTTCCCTATGCTTACGGGTTTTTTACCCTTAGGCTTGCCACAGCCATAAACTCCCCGGCCCGTGTTTCGAGACGGAATATGCAACCCTGATCCCCCTCTCTCGTACTGCCGCTTCACAGCGGTTTCCTTCGGGAGGGTTCTACTCTTCCGGGCCGCACACGTCTGTCACCGTCTGGTTTCAGGCACTTTTCACCCCCATTCCGGGGTACTTTTCAGTTTTCCGTCACCGTACTAGTGCACTATCGGTCTTGAGGCGTATTTAGTCTTGGAAGTTGGTGACTTCCGATTTTCCGCACCCAAACCAGGGTACGGTAATCTGGGACTCCAGCTCAGCTCTTTCTGGCGTGTGTTTACGGGGCTGTCACCCTCTATGGCGGGCCATTTCAGGCCACTTCAGCTTAACCAGCGAAGAGGAAGCCGGGCCCTAAACACTACATCTCCCGTGCTTTTCAGCATGGGATTCGGTTTGGACTGTTCCCGTTTCGCTCGCTGCTACTAGGGGAATCCCAATTGGTTTCTTTTCCTCCCCCTACTAAGATGCTTCCGTTCGGGGGGTTCCCGCTCCGTAAAGGAGCACCCTAACTCCGAAGAGTCAAGGTGGGAAGTCCCATTGAGGCATCCCCGGTTCGAAGGCTGCATGCGCCTACCCGGGGCGGTTTCGCGGCTTGCCGCGCCCTTCTTCGGCTCCCAAGCCGAGCCATCCTCCAGACGGCGTTGGCGTAGTCGGGTCGTTTGGTGGTGTCTATTGGCGTTTGGTGTAATCCTTTTGTTGGTGCGTCGTTGTTTGCCTGTGTGTGGTGTCATGTGAGCTTTTTTGCTCGTTCACCCTTCACTCCTGCATCATTGCTGGTGCGGAGTTGCATCTCTTTTTAGATAGCATATCCAATATTGCTGGATTGTTTTAGAAGCGAGTTTCGCTAATATAAGGATTGCGTCCTGAGGTATAAGGGTTTTGAATGGCGCGCTGTATGGGATTAGGGTTTTTGAGGGTTGGGTTTTTGTGGTGATGCGCCGAAAACTGTGAAAAGCAAATGGGTGATTTCTCGTGTGCTGCGCTTCTGCATGTACTGGATTGTTATGCTTGGGATAGTCTATACCCCCTGTATTTGAAGCAGGCTGCGGAGCGCTGTTTTTCAACATGTTATTGGGGGTTTTCGGCGCCAATACTGACCTACCCCTCTACAGGTTTCTGCATCGATTGGCTATTAGGAGCCTAATAGGCGGCAAATATGTGCTGATGCCGCGGCGGTTAAGACTATTTTTCTTCGATTTCGCCTTTATCAACTAAACGGCGATAGTAGATTCGGCAGGTATCTAAGGATACGCCGTGTCGTTCACAAAATTTGACGAGAACCTTCTCCACGGGTTCCTTGGATTCTTTTTCTTTGATCATTTCCTTCAATTCTTCGATGTGTTCCTTGTCCGTTTTTTCATCCATTTTCTGTTCCGCCTTCTCTTGTTGTTTAATGCGTTGGTATCGATTATGTATTTTGGTTTTTGAAAGGGTTTTCTATGCAGGGGATGTTCGCCAAAAAAGCTAAAAGCAGTATTATTCTATGCATAGCGGGGAAAGGCTGTTCGCTTAAGGTTATCTCATGTCAAAGGCTAGGGCGGCAATAGTTGTTTTGGGCGACGCGATGCTGATCGGCGCGGTAGTACTGTTGCTCGAGCTTGATAAGCTTGTCAACGGTACACTGTATAATTACGGCTTGGAGTTCAGCTATAATTGGGCTCAACCTTACTGGCTGATGTTTAGAGTGAGCTTGGTGCTGATTGTTGTAGCGGTCGTTTTGATTTCTGTGGTGGAGCTTCCGCATCCAGCGTTTGAAGATGGAGAATGACGCGCATGGTGGGTATTTCTGTTTAGGCTAGTTCAGCTCTTAATTTAACATACGAAATCTTATTATATACGATTTAGCAAAAATATACCGATCAACAGTGCCAAACCTAACGCTGAATTTCAAAAAAAAGATTTTCCAATGCCCCCACTGCGGCATCTCCACAAAACATGAATGGTACAATCTAGCGAAAGGAAAAATCGCCAAGAACGGCATAAACTATTACGAAGCCTTCATACCAAACTTTTACTTAAGCCTCTGCTCAAAATGCAAAAGATACAGCGTATGGCTAAACGACAAAATCATATATCCCGACCTATCATTCGCCCCGTGGCCAACACAGGACATGCCCCTCGACATAAAAGACGGGTATCTCGAAGCAAGAGGGGTGGTCACCTCATCCCCCAAAGCCTCCTCTGCACTGCTAAGAATGTGCCTGCGAAACCTAATGATCCATCTAGGTGAAAGCGGAAAAAACATAGAACTTGACATCTCTAACCTAATAAAAAAAGGCTTACCCAAAAAATTCCACCATGCGCTCTGGGCGGCAGGAGTTATCGGCGCCGGCGCCACAAAACCCAACGAAATCACCCTCAAAGATGACGTTGACACGGCAATCGCCTTGTTCAACCTATTAAACAAGATAGTTGAAGCAACGATCTCACAGCAGAAAAAAGTCAAACGCTTGTACACCAAGCTTCCAAAACCAAAACCTGCTCGAAAGAAAAAGCGGACACGAAAGAGAACGAAACGAACCGAAAAGGAAAGCGATGTTATACCGAAACCAACCATACTCTATAGGTAACGCAAACTCACACTGACAGCTACATGTAGCTTCAACGGAACAAAGCCGCCAGCCAACTTTTATAAAGTAAGACCGCTTCATTTACATAGGAGATTTTAAGCCTTGTTGCCAGTCGACCTGCTAATGCAAGAACACAGAACAATAGAACGCATGATCACACTCATAAATAATGAAACAGCCCGAATAAACGAAACACGAAAGGTCAATCCAAACTTCATTGATGCAACAATAGATTTCATCCGAACCTATGCTGACCGTTGTCATCACGGCAAAGAAGAAGGCATACTATTCCGGGAACTTTCAAAAAAACAGCCGTCAGAAGAGCACGCTTTAATGATTAAAGAGTTGATAACGGAACACGTTTACGCCAGAAAAACCACACGCGACCTTGAAAACGCAACTAAAAGCGTCATAGAGGGTAACTCTGAGGCTGTAAAAGATGTTTGGAAGTACCTCAACGACTTAGCCGAATTCTACCCAAAACACATAGAAAAAGAAGACAAGAAATTCTTCATGCCATCTATGGAGTATTTTACACCGCAAGAACAGGAAACCATGCTTCAAGACTTCTGGAACTTCGACAGAAAACTGATTCATCAAAAATACTCGAAAACAATAGACGAAATGGAGAAAACTGATCTAAACAAGTCTTAACAAGGACGCATCTACGTAAACAGTTAAAACTGAAGTTTCGCGTAAGTTTCAATGCTTTACTCTAATAGAATTCGTCTTCGTTCGCGGCTCCAAATGTAAGCTGAGAAAATGATGGATGCTATCGAGACTCCGAGGAAGAGTAGCAACATTGAAACTGCGTTGTTGATTGTGTTTTCGAACACTCGCCTTCCCCATCTAACCCTAAGTTGCACAGAGTTTAAAAAGCAAAGCTTCAGAAGTCGAAATGAGCCTACGCAAGCATATTGTCTGAAGGGATATATGTCGGCTACGACACAACGTTTTATAAAGATTTAAGCCCACATTATTTTCAGCCTGAGGGTGGAAGAAAGGAGAAGGCTTCCATCACCACTTCTTTTCTGATGCTACGGCGTTGTTATGAGAAAGAAAAGGCGAGTTTTATTTTACAGCCATCAGAACGAGAAGGGCTAACCTGTCAGAACTGCGTTTTATAGATCTCTTCACGCCATTTTCGTTGCCAGCTTGCCCAGCCCGTCTTCACCAGTCCCTCGCGCAGGTGAGGTCTTTCGGCAACCCATTCAAGCAGCACCCAGAAACGCCGCTTGCTTTCAAGAAGCTCCGCGGGCACACCCACTTCAACGCACCATCTCACGTATCCTCTTTCAACCATATCCTGAAGGTCGCCGGTGCTATCGACCTGTTCAACTTTGAAACCTCGATTTTGAAGGTACCTGCGCACGCTGGAGAGAACGTATCCCGAGCAAACTTTAAAGTGGGTTTCCTCGTCTGGCTGGGTTACCTCTATGATTTCTTCGGCAATTTTCACAGCGTCATCTAGGTACTTTTTTTTCTCAAAGTTTGGTGGCTGAAAAGATGATGTGGGAATGCGGCGCTCCATGTAACGCGGGTCTGGAGGTTTAAGCGCTCCGATCACGACACCTAGCAAAAGGTCGCTCCATCCAGCCTCGTCTATCACGACCTCTTTCGGATACGTAAAGTGATCCAGCGTCACAACTCATCACGTTTTCTTGATAAGTTCCCTGTTTGCTGTGTCAAAAGAGAAATTCTGAAACCGTTTGCTGTAGAATAACCTGAGGAATTCTTCAGCATGTTTCGGTTCAAACGGAAGATTTTGAGCGGATATAGAGTTCTGCTGTTTGAATAAATCCTCAATAGCCACTTCAGCAACCGGATAGTTTAAGAAAAGCTCTATTTTTTCATTGTAAAAGGCAATCGTGTCGGCGCATTCCTCTATTTTGGACAGGGATTCAGGCATGTTTTCCAAAACTTGACTTAAGCCGTACTTTGATGGATTCGACAGCATATCCATCGCAACTGTCATTTGTTTACTTAATGCATCGTTCTTCTCCCACAAGTAATCCTCCGTGGGAAGCAGACCTTCGATTGTTTTCTCTTTACTCTGTAACTCGTCATAAAGATACGAAAGCACATCTTTGGCAATGCCTAACGAAGACTGCAAAACATCACTTATCATGATGACGTTGATGACGTTAAGCGTGTTTTTCTCCATGGCAGCTTTGATTTCCTCAGCCTTTTTCGCGTTTTCCATCAGTTTCGGGAACTCGGCGCCTAAAATAGGCAGCAATTTTTCGCTTTTAGCGCCCAAGTCTGCGATTATAGTTAGAGATTCCTTAAGATGCTCCGCGGACTTTGAAATTTCAGCAGAATACAGTTTTCTCCAGTTGTTAAGGGCGTTGTAAAGCGCCTCTATCGCAATCCACGGCTCAGCTTTTTCATCAATTTTCTGCTTAGCAAATATTATTGACTGGTTTTCTTCAGGGAGACTGGGGTCGTATAGAGACCTTATTATGTCATAAACCTGCTGTGTGACCTGAAGTACATCGTTGATAAAAACGCGGCTCCCATCTAATACCTCGTTAATGCTGTCAACTCTCATTTTCAGAGACAGGTCTCGTTGAAAATCGATTTTTGCCGTATTGAAGTCTAAGCCCATATCCTTTAACTGCCCGACCCATTTGGAGTATTCGCAGTTAATGAATATTTGAAACTCGCTCAAGGCAACGTCCAGTTCGACACTTAAGTTGTCAATATCCCGGCTCAAGCCATCAAGCTCATTGAATATCGCATCTACATCAGCAGCTTCAGTAGACCTCTCCGTAGTCTTGTTGAGAACGCGGTTAAGTTTGTCTCTGATCATCAACAGCTTCACTTCATACGGGCCAAAGAAGAAGGGAACAGTGTTCTTGACTTCAAACAGGTCATCTTCAAAAAGTTGCAGCTTTGACTTGATTTCATCAGCCTTTTTCGTGATCATATCAAAGGATGCCCGTTTCTTAGGAGTATAGTCCATCATGAGCGTGGGTAGTGTGAATATGAGAGTGGCGAAAGTGGCGATAGCCATCTGCGCACCGTTGACGTCTACTCTAAACGCCAAGGCACCCTGAAGCCCAGCCGCCAAGATGAAGAACAATGCAACACCAATCGTTGCTGACATGGCAGGAATGAGCCTCTCGCCATATGAGAAGTTGCTCTTTGCTAAGAACGTGCGACTGAAGAACAGAAGGGCGGTAATTATGCCGATTACCATAAACAGAAACATGATTATTCCTGGCATAGAATCGAAATAGTGGGATATCATTTCCTGCACTGTGTGCGGCAGCGTTGGAGGGTTTGCCGTGAGCTGGTCACTTATGGCGTACACAACTTTAGACGTATCGTACAATCTGAATTGAAGCATGGAATCCTGAACGTTCTGGAAAATCTGCGTTAAAGGAACAAAAATGGGCGGACTTGTGCCAGGATCAAGCCACCAATCCCACCTTTCTATCGGCAAGACCACATTCAAGTACTGCATTATCTCAAGAGGCACAGAGATTAACCCGTAGTACACGACTGTTAGAAACGAGACTTTCTTAAAAAGAACGATGGCAGTAAAAATCAAAGGTATGGCCAGAAAATAGGTTTGGCTGAAGAAAAGCAAAATCGCTGCGATTATGCCCAAGTTTATGGAAACAACAGCTCTTCGGCTGCGAAATATTATCGGCAGACCCGTAAACAAGAAGAGCAGAACGAAAACAAAGGCTACGCGCGCTTCATAAGAACCTAGCATCGATATGAAATTCATTTGAGACAGGTTGTACATCAAGCCTAGCCCGACAGTTAAGCCGCCTATGGGCATGCCTATTATTGGCTTCTTGTACGTGAGAAAAGCGATAAGAAAAGCCAAGATCGCAGGCAAAGGTTGGGGAAAAAGCGGCATTATCGATAACCCTAAAAGCATGCTAGCAAGCGTAATCGGGAAAACCAGAAGCTTAAGAAATGGAAGTTCAGGCGTGCTTTCTTTCTCTTTCTTTTCTTTTTCACCCCGTTTGAACAAGCCTCCAAAACCCAAGTTAAGTAGCTTAGGGGGTTTTCTTTCCTTCCTTTCAGCAATGGGTTCGGGAGCTATTTCTTCTGTTTCTTCAGCTGCAACCTCGGGAACTAATTCCTCTGCTTCTGCTTCTTCAGAGGGCACATCTGGAACCAGTTCCGTTGGCTCCTCAGCGACCATGTCTTCAGGCGTGGGTTCTTCCGCTTCCTGAGCAGGAGTCTCTTGAGGTAATTCTTCTGGCTCTTCAGATGCAGGCTCCGCGGTTGGTTCTTCCGTCTTTTCGCCTGAGCTTTCTGAAACTAGCGCTTCGGTTTCTTCCTCAGCTGGCTCTTGTGGGCTTTCTGGTTCAGGCGCGAGTTTTTTCTCTTCTGTTTGCTCCTCGCCTTTGTGCTTTCGTTTTTTACTCCAATCTCGAACCCGAGAAAGAGGCGACTTGGGTGTTTTCAAGTGTGATGACCTAAAACCTTATTTTGTCTAACTATTCTTAAAGCTTATCGTGAAAAAGGGTTATGAGCACGAAAAGTAAAGGCAAACCTGATCTTGAAACCGTTCAAAACACAGAGAAACCTATCGAATCTTCAAGACCAAGTTCGCTTAACCAAACGGTCATATGCGTCGGCGAATATCCGATAAAGATTCTTCTCCGCGGACACTTCACTGAAAAGAAAGATAAACCGCTACCTATCTTAATCGACAAATCCAGCAAAGACATTGCGAAATGGAGCCAAACCACTATTGACTCAGACAACATCTTGGGCTTAGACATGAACATTGACAAGCACTTCTGGTACCAGGTTCTACCAAGCGTCACAGGAAACAGCGCACTCATCAACCGCTTAACAACTAAACCCATCGGCAACCCAGGCGGCGCTGTTATCATATCCTCCTTATGGGATGGCGTTGGCAGCGCTTTACTGCCCGCTTTGATTTCGCAATTCAAGGAATGGAACTTAAATTCGGTAGCCTTCGGCGTGTTGCCTTCGAAAATACAGACTTCAGATGTTCAATTTAATGCTTTTTCGTCTTTGGGCATGTGCATATCACAAGATTTCACATCTATTATGCTCTTAGACCGTGATCGACTTGAACGCTACGTAGGAGTGAACAGAAACGGCTCCATACTAAAAGGCAACAACATCATCAACTACATACTGGAACTAATCACCAGTAAAGAAACGTTCGTTCAAGAACTCTCCGAAATGTCCAGAGCCTTCAGCGTTAAAATGTACACCGTCCTATCAGCAACAGGAGCCAGCCTCCAAATCTACGGCTCACTAGAGAACATCCTTAACACCGCATTATCCGAACCTCTTTTAGCATTCGACTTATCAACTGCGTCACTGCTTTACGTTCTTCTTCGCATGCCTGCTCGCCTCAAAGATAAACTTCCCCAAGAAAAAATCGAGTTGGCAATAGCCTCTTGGATAGAAGAAAAAGCAAACTTCAAATCCATCTACGTAAGTGAACCCATATACGAAACGGATGACAGTGACCGAATAGACATAGTTATGTTTGTAGGCGGTTTTGACTCAAGCAAAATGTTTAGTGCCATGGAGAAAAAAGTGAGCGGGATAAAGAAGCAAGCGATAAAACAGGGTTCAATAAAAGAAAATGAATGGAAAAAGATTGTGGATAGTTTAGTAGTGACGGACTAGCGTTTTGTCAAAGTCTATTTTTTCTTCTCTTGCGTGTTATTTGTATTATTCGTGTTGTTTCTGTTGTTTATTTCGTTGACAATCTGTGTGGCTGCAACTCCGTGCTCAAGTAGATAGGACCGTGAAAGATGTCTTTCGAAATCGTTTGACTTGCTGTACAGCAATTGCATTTCATCGAAGGCTTCAAGATGTTCTGGTTTGCCTCTGCCACCCACAACGAGGACTTTTGTAATCCAGGGTTCTCGAGATTCTATTACTCGCACTGTTATTGTTCTGGAGACTTCGCTTGTGACGTAGGCTGCTAGCGCGGTGTATAATTCTTGTGACAGATCTTCGCTCCAAAGGTTCGGTGGAGCTTCCACGGTTACCCATATGTAGTCCGATTTGTAGGTTGGCTTGAATCCCATAACGCTGGGTGTTTTGAACACTCGTATCAGGCTTTTAACGTAATCTTTGTAGTGTTGCATATCCATGATGTCTTTGATTATTTTCTTTTCAGTAAGGGTGTCTTCCTGTTCGGTCAGTATCTTGAAAATTATTTTTGTTCGCTCTTTTTCAGTGAGTTCCGCTGATTTTTCGTAGAAACCTCTTGGCCGTGTTATCTCGGCGATTTTTTCATCGTATTCGTTGTATAAATCGACTATCTTGTTCAGCCTTTTGCGGTAATCGGAGGTAGTTTCAATTTTTTTGGCTAACTGCTCATACATTTTGATTACGCTGTCCAGTTTTTCAAGATCGTCGCAGACGTAGAGTTCCTCTTCATGAATTCTTTTCAGGTCTCGCTCGATCTGTATCAGTTGTTCTCTGGCGTATTTTTTCATGCTAAGGAGTTTTCTTACTTCACGTTCCTGCCTTGACTTATCGAACTCTTTCCTTCTCTTCGATTCCTGTACCCTTGTTAGTTCACAGTCGACAACGGCTCTTTTTTCCATGTACCTTTCGATTATTTCGTTGATGTAGGCGAGGTATTCTTCGATCATTTTTGCTTCGTCGAACGGTGTTCTAAGCATCAGTTGCACTATGAGGTATATGTTTGCCAGTTCTGATTGGTAATTCTTCAGTTCTTTTAATTCAGCCTCAGAGTCAGGGAGAACTTCGTAGTATCTGATTAGGGCTTGGACAAAGTACCTTGTTTCATCGTAAAACCGTAGAATCTGCAGAGACCTGTCAGCGAGTTCAGCCAGATTCATGAAATCTTCCACAATTTTCTTTTGCCTAACGGTGAAGACCTGCGAGCTGGGAATTAACTGTTTGAGTCGGTCAAAGATGTCAGCTTTCCTTTCCGAGAATTCAAGGTATGTTTTCGTGAAGCGACCGAGCAGGCTTTCCAGATTGTTTACTTTTCTGGATCCGGGCTTATGAAGTGTCATGTCCACTATGGCGTTTTCTATTGGTCCGGTTTTGCTCATCATTTTGATTGTTTTGAGATACTCCATCAGTTCGCTCGTCCAATTTTCCGCTTGGAGTTCTATGCCTTTTACGTGCAGTGTCAGGTCTTCTTCCAGTTTTGGGTTGCCGTAAATTATTGCTTTGATTTTCTCATTGAACTGTTCTTCGTCGTATGTGCCACTTTTTATGAGGTAGTTTTTGAAGAGGTTTCTTGCTTCCGTGTTGTTGATTTTGATTAGTTCGTGTAGTTTCGTTAAAACCTCAAGTTTTTCCCGTCTGTGTTCGTAGAGTAATTGGAGTTTTTCAAAGTCTACTTTTGCCGCTGAAATGTAATCATCCAATGGATAAGTTATCTTAACCATACCGAGTGTGTGAACATAGTTTGTTGTGAGTCCAACTTCTGTGCCTATTCCGCCCATGAGATCAGCGAGGTCGAAGTCCATTAAGACGTAGAGCATGTCCACGATCATTTCGTCCATTTCTCTTCGTGCGCTGATGATGTTGCCTACTTTGGTGTATGCGGGCAGTAACGGTAGGTAGATGAGCGCGTTTAGTGGGTTTCGATAGTATTCGCCGTACCTGTTGCATACGTACTCGTTGTAATCTTTGTTCAGCATGAGGGATAGTTCGTTCATCGCCGTGAAAGCTGAGCAGCCTTTTGCTGGTGGGTCGTCTCCGCTGCATGGGGCTATGACGAAAGCTATGATTGGTACGCCTGAGCCTAGGACTTTTCGCAGGTGCCGTGTGAAGTCAAAAAATATGCCGCTTCCGGTTCCTCCACCTAAGCCGTATACTACGATTACGGTGGGGGTGATTATTGATGAGAGTGCTTGTTCTTTGAATGAGTTGATGAAGTTTCTGATTATTCCGAGTTGGTAGTAGTTTAGTGCGTATATTGCTTTGGCTAATGCTCTTCTTCTGCCTGCACCGCCTGCCATGGGTGGTATGGCCATTGTTGAGTTTAGCCATGGGTGGAAGTCTAGTTTTGCTCCTTCTTTGACGAGGTATTCGTTGTATTTTTGGTTTATGAAGTCGAACATGGCTTCGGCGGTTGGGAATTTTACTGATTGGGCGGTTAGTCTTAGTCTTTCTTGGGGTATGCCTGCTTTGATCATTGCTTTTGTCATTTTTTCGTAGCTTTCTTGTAGGGCTCTGATTTCAGGGTCGGCTATGTCGATGGCGAGAAGTGAGAGGCGGGTTATGTCGTTTTTTAGCAGGTCTAGGGTTTTTTCGTTTAGCAGGAAGGCTTCTACGATGTTGGTTCCGGCTGAGCCGAGTCCGATTACTTGGACGCTGTTTTGGTATATTCGCGTGGTTGTGTCACATCCCGACTATGTTTTTGAGTCTTTCTTTGACGCTGTCGAGGTTGGATGAGATGGTTCGGTCGATTTTGGAGGTTCTCAGGGTTAGTCCTTCTAGGTCTTTTATTTGGTCTTCGATGATTAGTGTTATGTAGCTGAGTTTTCCTCGTGCGCGCATGAATACGAGTGCGAGTACTATTACGAGGGCTGCTAGGACTCCGACTGCTGGGAAGAAGAGTAGTTCCCAGTTTGAGGTTACGGGTTCGTTTGAGGTTGGTAGTGAGTTTAGTAGGGCTACGGCGCTGTCGGAGTATCCTTTTGCGGCTATTGCTTGGGATTGGTTGAGGACGTTTTCGTATAGGTCGATGTATCCTGAGGCGACTCCGCTGTCTATGAGGGTTTGTAGTTTTTCTTGTTTTTGTTCGTAAAGTACGCGGAATTCGTCCATTGCGGCGCTGATGACTGCGGGTTTGATTTCGTCTAGGGTTGTGCCGCTTGGGTCGGTTAGTCGGACTAGTATGAAGGGTGCTGGTTTGGTTGAGCCTGTTCCTGTTGGGATTCTTCCGTAGCATACCATTTCAAGTTCGCCTTGGAGTGGTGTGAATAGGACTTGGTTTTGGTTGGGGTTGTAGGAGTTTGACAGTTCGTAGTCTGTTGAGACGAGTTCCCAGTATCTGTCTGTTAAGCTTGAGTGTTGCATGCTGGTTGTTAGTTTGAACACTGCTGAGGGTTGGCTGAAGGGTATTTTGATTGTAAATGTGACTTTTAGTTCTGCTCCTCCGAATATGCCTGCGTATGTGGTGTTTGTGTCGGTTTCGAAGTTGACATCCAGAAGTAGTTGCCCAGAGTTGGCGTCTTCGACGGTGTATTTTGTGATCCATTCTCCATCTTCGGATGCTTGGACAGGTGCGGTCAGTGCGATGAAGGCACCTGCTATCAATATTAGGATAAATAATGTTGCGAATAGTTTTATCTTCAATTTCGCTCCCCTTTGGCGTGACTTTATCGAATCATGCATATAACTTTTGCGTAATGTTGTGCTTGCGGCGGTCTATAGCCCCTCTTTAAATAGTTTAAGCTGAAGATAGACTGCTGCGGCTGTCGCGCTCTGAAACGGATATCCCCCTTTTAAATAGGCTGCAAGGCGCTTGCGGGATAGACCCCCCTCTATAGTTTCTGCATAGAATCTCTATTAGGATCCAAATAGGCGGCAAATATGGCGGGTTTCGGATGAAGTGCTGATTGAACAGCGGGGTTCAGTGAAGCCTGACTTGTCTGCGTCACCTCCTTTGGGAAAACTGGGTTGGAAAAGCGTGTTTGAAGGTTGGCGAAATTTACCAATTAATTTACAAAGAGGCGCCGCGTTCACTTTAACCAGCCTCTCACCGCCGCTGCAGGTTCTTTGGAGCGCGCGTCTTTTTAGCAGTCACAGCATAAAACAGCGGTAACAACGGAGCCATCGCGCATGAAAAGGAAAGTAGCTTTAACGGAAACCGCCACTGAAGACGACCTGCTGGTGGACCTGACATTCCACGGCGTTCCCGCCACGCTGCTCGCGGAATTCGCCCAGAAAATCGTCCGCCCCTACTACAACGGCAACCTGAACCGAGCGCTTAAGGAGCTTATTGAAAAAGCCCTCACAGAACAACAACTCCTGCAAAGCCACATAGTCAAAACTTGATTGAAGCTGATAGCTTAGCTGACGGTCTGTGCTGTCTTTTTAATCATGAAGTTGAAATTCCGAGAATTAGATACGGTAAAACAAACTAAGGATACTCTAATTAGTGAAGAGGCTTTGTTGCTCGCTAAGTATTTGAGAGGCGAGAAACATGAGTGGATTCCGAGAATAGCGAGGTTGGCGTAGGTGAAGGACATGAAGATTAGAGTTCCGCCTAAGAGGATTCGAGAAGAGTTTATCCTAACTTGCGAGCTAAAGGGGAGTCAAAAAGGAATAAACCTGCTCTCAGAGCATTATGGAATTAAAAGGATGAGAGTAATATTAGATGGTCGAAGGGTAGGCAAAGGTGATTTAGCTTGTTATCAGAATAACAAAGCGCGCGCTTTTCAAACCGTACTTCTTCAAAACAATGTTTTGCCCCTGAATCTTGCTCTTAACAAATTGCTTGGCAATCTCAAACGCCCTTCCATCCTTCAAAGCATCATATTGGCATAATCGCGTCTTAACGTGACTGTCATCATCCAAGCTTCTGAGAGTGGCTACTGGCTTTCCTTTCTGAGTTAGAATAACCGCATCAATTCCCCAGAAACCCATTGTTGCTAAGGCACCAGTCGAAACCGTGTTACCAGTTTTAAGAACAACCTCTCCCACTTCCGACTCGAAAAGAGGATATCTCTTAGCGCGCGCTATTTCTGAAGGCTTGGCTTGAAGGGGTGGAAAAGTTTAGAAAGTGAAAGTTCATCAAGAAGATAAGTACATTTTTGATGCTCAAACGGTTTCCTTAATTTTTCGCCAAAAAAAGAAAGAAATATATGTTGAAATAACATTGGTTTTTTGTGAGACCATGCCCAACAAGCTAAACGGTGAATTTGCTGGAACAGGTATATACTCAATTTTGAAGCTCATTCCAGTTGGCATAGTCATTCTCGAAAGCCCGACTGGAAGAATCACATACGCTAATGACCGCGCTATTGAACTTTATGGCGTTAACCCGATGGGACTTGAAACCCCCAACCACTCAACAAAAAAGATGAAACTGCTTAAGCGAAATGGCGAAACATATCCACCTGAAAAGCTTCCAGCAAACCGTGCCTTAAAGGGAGAAAAAGTCGTCAATGATGAAGCAATAATTGAGAGACCTGATGGCTCAAGAATACTCGTTTCCTCAACATCAGCTCCCCTCACTGGTAGGAAAGGCGAAATCATAGGCGCGGTTGCTATTTTCGAAGACATCACTGAAAAGAGAGAACTTGAGAAGAAACTCGAATTACATACGACAAAATTGGAAGAGCTTGTTTCCCAACAAGTTGAACAGCTTAAAAACGCTGAAAGACTCGCGGCGATTGGCGAAACGGCTGGCATGGTCGGGCATGACATAAGGAACCCTCTACAAGCCATATACGGCGAAGCATACCTGTTAAAAAGCGATGTTAACTCCTTACCTGAGAGCGAAGTTAAAAACAGTTTAAGGGAAAGCATCAAAAGCATCGATGAAAACCTATCCTACATAAACAAAATCGTGCTTGACCTGCAAGATTATGCGAAAACTCCGATGCCAATTTTAGAAGAGGTTCCAGTCGAAAGAATTATCCGAGATGTGCTGTTGTCAATGGATATTCCAGATAACATAGAAGTTACCTACTCTCTGGAAGATGATTCTCTCACGCTCTATGTTGATTCCACGTACATGAAGCGAATACTCACGAATCTTATTAGTAATTCACTGCAAGCCTTGACAAACGGTGGGAAAATCTTCATAGAGGTAAGACGCAACGTGGACAAAGTAGTCTTAATCGTTAAAGATACAGGGCAAGGAATACCTGAGGACGTAAGGGATAGAATTTTCACGCCTTTGGTCACGACAAAGCCTAAGGGACAGGGGTTTGGGTTAGCCGTAATCAAAAAATTAACGGAAGCGTTAAACGGCACTGTAAAATTTGAGAGTGAAGTCGGAAAAGGCGCTCAATTCATATTAGAGTTTCCGTTGCAAGAAAAACAGTAGCGGCTGGTGTTTATCACTCTATGCACATAAAAACACACGGAACTTTCTCACACCGTTTTCAGGTGGAGTAGATAATAAAATAGTTTTTAAATTCCTTGACTTTAAGCCCACGTTTTTCAGCCAAATCTGTAACAAAATAGACGTACTGGTTATCATCTGCGTTTGCTTTAGTCCATAGAGTGTAACCTTTTTGATTGCCATAAATGTTAACCGTTGGAGCCTCTTTTGAGCTTTCAGCTTGAAATGCTGATAACTCTCTGAGCAAACCTATCATTTCAACAAAGTTTATTGTATCCATCCCGCGGACTTGCAATGTAACACCTGATTCTTAAATGGTTGTGATTGTTGGCATACAGCAACAAAACATTACATTTTTTTTATCACTATTCCAATGGGTCAGCAGATTACAAGTCAAATCATGTCATTTGTTCTTCCTTGAACCCAAAGAAAAATTGGGTACAAGACTATTCTACGTCCGTGTACCCATACTTCTGCATATATCTCGGATTGGTTCTTGGGTCTAAAAGCGTTCCATAGACGTACCGCGTCTTTCCCTTAACTTTTTTAGCAATCACCGCAGGTCTGTGACCAACAGGGGTTCCGTCTAAGTGCGTCTGAACGAATTCCTTAGAGGGAATCACCATGTCTCCTCCACCTTGCTTTCCTTCTACTACAGCACCTTTTCCGTCAAGGAAATTGTAAACCGCTTTTCCATGTTCCATAGCCTGTGCTCCTGCTTTTCGCGTCATGGAAGCTATACCTTTTGCTGTGGTTCCAGCACGCCTTCCTATAGCCTCTGCTACGGTCTTAGGTTGGTCGCCTTTTTTCCAGTTCCCAGCACCCGTTTTGGCTCCCGCTACGAATCCTTTGGTTCCCTGAAAAGCTTTCGTAAGACCTGATTTGATAGAGCTTAGTATGCCATTCTCAACAGCAGGGATTCGCGGAATGCCTAATCTCCTAAAAGCTTCAAGCCTCGCTCTTCCATCGAGTATCTTGATTTTTCCGTTCTCCATCCTATGGAAGAGTATCGGTGGGATAGTCTCGCCTTCATTATACATTTTAATGAAATGTTGAACGCGTGCTTCGAAATTCTCAGGGTTCGGGTCAAGGATAACGCTTGTCTGGGTATCGAGTTGCTCGATAGGCATGTCCTCTATGGTATATTGAACAGTCCTTCCTGTCGCGTATCGCGTAACAGCCCTTCCTTTGAGTTTGGGGAGCCTTGCCTTCAGAAATCAAAACTCCCGCTTGCCTTTTGCTTTTCAAAAGTCATCAATGATTTTCAAGTCTGATAGCTTGCTTCAAGCCTTCAGAAAAGGTTCAAGCCCTCCATCTCTTGTGCCCAAAACACACACAAGCTTAAAATTTAATCCAACCAACCATTTTTGCGTCCGATGGCTTGATTTTGAAAATAAGAGGTGCGTCAGAAGGCACCGTGGAAGCACGTGATTTTTTGAGGTGAAGGGCAAGCGGTAGTTTTCAAATTGCTTTCAGAAGGCAAGTAATATCAACGGGAGAAAGGGCGAGGGGTAAAATCGACCCCTAAATTTACCCCAAACAAAGTGGCGTGCAGATGGAAAATGAGGTAGTGTACCTAGAAGTCAAATCAACATAGGCATAGAGTATTCGGAATCGAGTATACGGGATATTTGTTATTATTTTGAACTTCGCAATCAACTATGGAATTCTGCACAGCTCTAAAATCTTAGCCCGAACATTTTGTTAAGCACACCCTCAACAACTCCACGATAGTCCTCAATCTCATTATTACTTATTTGGACGGAGGCACGTTCGTGCACAAGCTTGCATCTTATCTTGTAATAATAATCAATTTTTTTCCAAATTTTTGGGTCGATGTTAATATATTGCATTATCTCATTTTGAACAGTAGTTCTTGAACTGAAAATCTGCAACAACCTCGCGTCTGAGTATTGGGTTCCTGAGTCATTTACCAGAAATTCCTTAAAAGCAATCTCCAGATTGCTGTCTAACAATATCAAGCAAATTCTATTTTTTTGTTCTAATTTTTGTTTAAAGATTAGATCTACTGCTGCTATTCCTTCATAGATGCCCACCGTCCACGGTCTTTCCTTAGCGATTTTGCGATTCGCTTGTTTAAGCCGATCGCCGTATCTGGGTTTGGATTTGGGTAGAGGAGGCAGGTATGATCTTCTCGCCGTAGGGAAATTTGCTATTTTAACCTCTTGGCATTTGCCATCGGGATAGGCAAAAACTTCTTGCGCCCATGAACCTTCAAGCCTGCGGGACAAAGATGTGTAATCCTTTACAACTTGCACCAACCAGTCACGAAGAGCGCGCGCTCTTTCTCCAAACTCAGTAGTCCGTGAGGTTTTTGTGTTTGTATCCTCTGACTGCGTCATAAACCGATTCAGCCGTGTACCCCGCAAAACTCAACAAGCCCGCCGCTGAAGCATACAACAAAAGCAGATACTTTCGTGTGTCCGCGTTAACGCCCTTCTCTATCAGCTGCTCCGCCTTAACCCTCCGTTCATACCGTTTGTCATCAGCCCTCGTGAACAGGAACCTGACGTTTTTGCCCGCGTGAACCTCCGCGCCTTCCTTCATCAACTGCTCCGCCGCAATAACCTGGCTAACATGCTGCTTGTACTTACTCGGGTGCTTCGACAAATGCTTCGTAACAATCAAATCCCACACAGGCACATCCCCGCTCAGCAGTTTCCGCCGATACTCCTTCACAACCCCGAGCACCTCAGGAATCTTCGCCATAAACTGCTTAGAATTATCCGCAGAAGCTAAAACGTTAATCATGTCCATCTGAGCGTCGTGAACAAACCGCGGGGTATCCCTGCGCCGCACTTCTATGCCTCTGACTTTCACCTTGCCGTTTTTCATGACGCCGTAGTACCTGTTTAACACTCCGATGTTAGGATGAACTTTGGAGGGAAGAAAAACAACCCATTTGTAAACCCCCTCAAAATTCAAAGGAACCCCGATTTTCCTGCTTACTTCCGCACACAAATCCGTGTACTCTGAAACAGGCGCGTTTTTCTTCTTCAGCCACAACGAATCAACAATCCCGTGAATAACCTCAAAACCCTTAGCCTCCGCCATGCGAGCCGCCCTAAGAAACGCTTCCCTGCCGAACGCGCAAACCCCCATGTGACCGTCCACGGTGCCAAACTTGGCGTTCCTATAACCCAAATAGCCGAAACAAGTCACCAAAATCCACTTCAAAGCCGCCTGCCGTTTATTATAAACTTCCCGAAGCTCAGGGTCCTGAACTTCCTGCGCCAACCGCTTATACTCAAGTCGCTTGGTGACAATAAGCTTCAATGCTTTAGGAACGATACCCGTCCGCTTCTCGCAGATGTGATAATTCAACTCGGGAATGCGCCGCCGCGAATCTGGGCAACACCTGCAAAGCACGGTTTCAGCGGAAATATTGTTGTTCACCATCAAAACAGGGTACATCGAGGAAAAATCCACCTCGCCCACCTCATCATGAATCCCCACCTGCGGCTCATACACAAAGCCCCCACGGTCACCCACAAGCAGCTCATAAGCGGACTTGAAGGCTTCAGGTATGCTCTTGTTCCTAGGAATCAAAACGTCATCCTTAACCGCCTGGTAAAACTGAAGCGAAGACATGCTGGAGCCTATAGACGCACGGGAAGCGGTATGCAACGGCACCCTGCAAGTTCTCGTCACCTCAAATAACCCGTCAAAATCAGCCTCATTCAAAACAAACGTGTTGTTCCGGTCAATGTGAACTCTGCCGTAAAGCCGCATCGTAGCCGCCCTGTAGAACGTGCGCCCATAAGAAAAGAACGTTCTGCCCCGCCCCACCTTGCTAACAAAAGGCACCGCATCACGGTTAAGCACAAACCTGTCCAAGACGCCGCCGACTGTGGCTCTGTGAATCAGGTAGGGGAAAAGATAAGAGTCCCCGCCAGACGTCAAAACAATGTCAGGGTCGAAATCCCTGATGACCCTCACAAGCTGCAACAACTTCTCAGCTTCCTCTCCAGAACCCATAAGCCTCTGCTTGTCACCCTGAACCGCAACTATCCTGCCTATCGGGTCTCTGAAGCCAGCTATTTTGCCTTCTTTGGCAATTTCCACCTCCAACCGGGTCACCCGCAAAGGCGGAACAGAATAGTGAAGGTCCCGCACCGAATCTAAAAGTTTATACCTCAAACCTTCGTCTTCAGCTTCCACCTCCACATGGGCAAGCGGAAACAGGTCACGACTAAAAAGATAAGCCCTGTCCCCATGCAAATCGCAGTTATGAACCTGATACCGCAGGTAATCGCCTTTCTCCAGAACAAACCGCGTGAACGCAAACGTTTTCCTGCAGTCCTTAAGCGTGACCTCCAGAACCCTTGACTTCTCACCGTGAGTCGGCTGCGCATACCGGTAAGCAAAACTCCAAGAGGCCACGGCTTGGCTATGGAAGAAGCCGCTGGCTAACTGCTCTATGTCTTCCTGCTTGCCTGAAACGTAGATTTTCGGCTGAAACCTATCTGTAAGCCTAACTCGCTCACCGTTCTCGCTGATAACCCAAACCGCGACTTCATCGAAGCCAGAAGGGTAAACATCGAGAAGCCAACCCCTAACACGCTTCGGACTGCCCGCGTTGCCTGACTGCATCTAAAGCCTTCTCTAACCTACGCAGCTTTTTTTGCTGGAAAAGCAGAATAGACATGACCATAGGCTCAAAAAGTATCGGCTGAGTAGCGTTGCTTCCCGCTGAAGCAAAAAGTCTGCACGCATCCATCAAAGCATCAAACGCCTCCCGATCCTCGGTGCGCAGCGCCTTGGAGAATCCCTTCCACCGGCTGATTTCATCTTCCAACGCCATACGGTACGACTCAACAGTCCGGCCCATCGTTAAGCCTTCAAGAAATGATCCAGCGTAAGAGTCTCAGAGGGAAGTTCCGCAACCCCCAAAACGTAACGCGGATGCTTCTCCAAAACGAATTCCCGTTCATACCTTGTCTGCCGAAGCGATATGACCGTGTTGGCTCTTCCACAAGTTACCTCATGAAGGAAAGTGTTTCGCCTGCTCGCCTGATGCGGCGGATACGTAGCAACCAGCATAACCTGGTTTTCCTTCGCAAAGTTTGAGAGGTAAGCGGTTACTTGACTGTAAACTCGACGCGCCTCAGTCTCAGCAACGTCCTTGTCCAAGAAAAACCCTGCAATATCCGAAATCACCGCCAGCTTCGCATCATACCGCCGAATAGTTTCCCTAAGCTTCTCAAGCACAAGCGCCGTCATCTGATAAGCCGTGAACGCCCTGGAAATGTAAATCCGCTCCAAAGTCTGCTTCGGGTCAAGCCCATGCAACCGCGCCAACCGAGCCACATGATAAAGCTGAAAAGTGTTTCCGCCATCCACAAAAACCACGTTGCTTCCTAAACCTCCAAGCTGAACAGGCAACTGCGCCCTAACACACAACAGTGAAGACAAAGACACCACAGACGAAGACCCAAGAAGCACAGCAAAATCCCCCAAAGCAAAACCCGGAAACAACTGGTTCACGTTCCGCATGTTCAGTGAAAGCAAAAGCGGAGACGCCATACTCTTTACAACGGTATTCTGATACAAACGCTTCACTTCTCCCAATCTTTAAGAAAATGATTGCCTATTCAACGGCTTTTAAGCTATCCTAGAACCGACTTCCCAGTGCAGGGGAGAGTACAGTGAAAGTAAAACAAACAACATGCAGCAAAGTAATCCGAACGAAACCCGCGCTTCAGCTTCGTTTTGTTTATATATGTGTGTTGGGATTTATGCTGTGCAAGAGGAAACATAAGGCATGTGCCCAAAATCTCCAAGAGGCGAATTCGCCGCAAGACAACTTAAAGCCAAACGGAAAAACTTCCGCTGGTCAGATCGTTACTTTAACCGCCGCATGCTCCGCTTAGACGAAAAAGTCGACCCGTTACAGGGCGCACCCATGAGCCGCGGCATAGTTCTAGAAAAAGTAGGCGTTGAATCCAAGCAGCCGAACAGCGCCATACGCAAATGCGTCCGCACGCAACTCATCAAAAACGGACGCTTAATAACCGCTTTTCTCCCAGGCGACGGCGCCCTAAACGTCGTCGATGAACACGACGAAGTCATCGTCGAAGGCATAGGCGGCACCCGAGGCGGCGCAATGGGCGACATCCCAGGCGTCCGCTGGAAAGTCATCAAAGTCAACGGCGTAAGCCTAAACGAACTCGTCTACGGCCGCAAACAAAAACCCGCAAGGTGACCCGAATGAGCAAAGCAAAACAGGAAATCCTACTCTTCCAAAAATGGACCTTCGAAGGCATAGAGGTCAAAGACCCCGGCTTACAACGCTACATAAACTTGACGCCCATGACCCTGCCCCACAGCATGGGACGCCACGAACACCAACGCTTCCGCAAAGCCCGCGTCAACATCGTAGAACGCTTCATAAACGGCTTCATGCGCCCAGGCAAAAACGCCGGCAAAAAAGCCCGCGCCACCAACTTCGTAAAACAGGCGTTCGAAATAATCCACCTGCGCACCGGAAAAAACCCCGTGGAAATCCTCGTTCAAGCCGTGGAAAACAGCGCGCCAGCAGAAGACACCACACGCCTCAGCTACGGCGGAACCGTCTACCACCTCAGCGTAGACTTGGCGCCTCAACGGCGAATAGACATGGCACTTCGAAACCTCACTGAAGGCGCACGCAGCGCCAGCGCAAACAACCCGCGCAGCGTACCAGAAACCATCGCAGACGAACTTATCTTTGCAGCTAACAACGACATCAAAAGCGCAGGCGTCGCCAAACGCAACGAAATCGAACGCATAGCCCAATCCAGCAGATAAAACCGCCAATCTAATCTCTTTATCTTTCTAAAAACACCCGTTTTAAACTCTAAATCTTAGTGTGGACCTCCACAACATCCTCATCTTCCAAAACAAAATTCAACCCAACCTTTTTGGGACTAAAGGGCAAACGCTTAGCCCACACCATGGCAAACAAGAAATTATGAACAAAGTCTTTGTGAATATTTTTCGCTAAATCATTAATTGTAGCACCACGTTTAAGTGCAAACGGGCGACCAGTCTCTTCCTTTGAACCGGGTTCTTTGGTGTAGACCCGAATAACCCCTAAACTGTCAAAAATTGCTTTGCCTAACTCGTCAAGTCCCTCTTTACGTTCACAAGACATGGCGATAATAGGCAACTTGCCATTAACATGCCTTTTTAATGTATGCAGGTTCGCCTCAGCGCCTTTTAGGTCCAACTTGTTTGCTGCGATAACCGCTGGCTTATAGATGGTGGTTTCAAAAATTGCATCTTCTACATCTTCCAACCGGACATCACCGCTAATTCGTACGATGGCATCGTGAATTTTGTATTCTCGCAATAAATCATCCACATCACGCATGCTGCAATCAATCAGGTGTCCAAGAAGGATAACTCTTAGCGCAGTACCAGCATGGCGACGATTAATAGTTACACGTCCACTTGGCCTGTTTACCAAGACCCGACTCTTCTCTAACTCAGCCAAGACCAACTCTAACTGCTCAATAGGATTACGTGATAAATCAACCATTAAAATTACGCCATCAGCATTTCGCGCTAAACCAAGCGTGACATGTCCGGTTCCCCGTCCATCTGCGCTGCCCTTCATTACCGCTGGAGCTTCAATAAGCTGGAACTGCACATCCTCATAATCCATTATACCAGGCACTGGTTCATGTGTACTGTAAGGGGTAGGGGTAACAAGCACCTTTGAATTTGTTGTGGCGCTCATCAGGCAGCTTTTGCCCACGTTTGTCATGCCGATCACCGCTATCTGCGCTGAACCTTCTTTTTCAATGAAAAGTTTTGGTCCACCACTGCTCTTGCCTACGCCCTTACGCTTTTTGTCTTCCAAGTCATTGCGGATAAGCGCGATCTTCCTCTTGATTTCGCCGCGCAGCTTCATTGTGCCCTTGTGCTGCGGAACGTACTTTAGGAATTCCTGCATCTTTTCCATTTTTTCTCTGGGGGTACGGGCAGCTTCAACCTCTTCCCACTTATCCATAGCTTCGGGAGGCAGATTCGTCGGCATGAGACTTCAACAGCTATATCTTCCGCAAACAAGTTAAATACAATTTCCCAGCCTCACACCTCAACTCGTTCAGCAAACAGCCCATAATTCATAAAACAAGGCTATAAAGCAGAAGTCGGCAAAAAACGTGGTTAATGCAACTTCAGCTTAAAACCCTCTCTATAGCAGAGCCTGTTTTCATGTTCAGAATTTGTTAGTCAAGAAATCGACTAAGAAAAAAAGTTTAGTCAAGAAACCTTTACAAAAAGGTTTTTATTACGTAAAAGGGTAAGGGTATTTTGGTGCTTGAATTGAAAATCCAAGCGGGACGCAAAACAGCTTTAGGTTTCATTTTGATACTTGTCTTCTCAAGTTTTTTCGTTGCAGCCTCAACTAATCTGGCTCGGGCTGAAAATACAACATGGATTGTAGACGATGACTCGCCAGAAGCAGACTTTTCTTCGATACAAGCGGCCATAAACGCGGCATCATCTGGTGACATAATTCAGGTGCGGGCTGGAAATTACTATGAGCATGTGGTCATTGACAAGCGATTAAAGCTCAGGGGTGAAAACAAAACTTCAATAATTGACGGAAACTCCACTGGCGACGTTATAACGGTTGCATCCATCAATGTGGAGATAAGCGGCTTCACCATCCAGAACAGCGGCAGAAGAATTCCAACAGAATTTCCAGAATTTGGACCATCGGGTTTCCCTGTTTACGATGACATGTGCGGGGTGTTCCTTTACAGCTGCGCGGGTTGTAACATCAGCGGCAACCTTATAACGGATAATTTTGTTGGGGTTAACATCGAATCCGCTTCCAACGTTATAGTTTCAAAAAACCACATAACGAGCAGCTACGGAGACTGCGGAATCAGAATCGCGTTTTCTTCGTCGGTAACTCTCTCTGGGAACGAAATAACCCATAATCACATTTCAGGCGCAGTTATTTTTCAATGCCCATCCAGCTCGGTCACTGAAAACCAGATAATTGATAACCCAGGCAGCGGAATGGTAGTCACTTTCAGTTCCCGTTTCATAACCGTTTCAAAGAACAACATAACAAACAACAACTCTCACGGTTTAAATATCGTGAATTCAATCGAAAACAACGTTTTCGGAAACAACATGACGGGCAATCATGATGGCGTCTGCCTCTCCGAAAGCACAACCAACAAAATACACGAAAACTACATACAGGCTAACTATTACGGCCTCGCATTTTACGATTCATTACCCACTCAAGCTTACAATAACGAACTTGTGAACAACACGAACGACATTTATAATTTCGTTTCAAATTCGCCAGAACCATCTGAACCATATTTCCAGAGTCCATTGCCTTCGCCATCTCCACCACCAGCACTGAACGCAGACATCACCGTGAAAATACTGTCGCCCACGTCAGGATTGCATCAGAAAAGCTTGAACGAAGCAACAAAGGATATTCCCTTAAGATTCACAGTGAATAAACCTGTTTCGTGGACAGCTTATTCTTTGGACAACAAAGCAAACGTTACAATCTCGGGAAACATGACTTTAACAAGGGTAATTGAGGGCTCACATAACTTGGTGGTTTACGTGAAAGATGCGGAGGGAAAAAGTTACTCATCTGATTGGGTGTACTTCAAAGTAGCCAGCACGCCTTCAGTCTCAATAAATTCGCCGAAAAACGGCACCACTTACACCACAAACAACGTTATGGTTAACATTTCAGCTGTCGCTCCAATTGGCGGGGTGGAATTTATTGAGTTTTGGCTTGAGGGAACAAATTATTCAGGAGTGATAAACAGAGCGCAACCAACCGACCCTGAATTAAAGGGAGTTGAAATGTTCATGGGGTTGCCAAACGGCAATTACACCTTGAAAGCTGCTGCACACGCCTGGTTTGCCGGGGCAGTTGGAACCGCCACCGTTTACTTCACCGTAGACGCCCCACAAACTTCATCCAACTCTTCTCCAAGCCTTTCCCCATCAGAGTCCAAGCCTTCGCCGTCAAGTCAACCTGTAACTTACTTTTCTTCCCAAGACAACCCAGTTCTTACAATTGGATTGAACACAAAAGAAAACAGCTTTCAAAAAGCGCTAGTTTTAGCCATTGCTATTGCCTGTGCAGGACTATTTGTCTACTTTAAAAAACGCAAACGTTAGTTAATGCCCATTAAAAAGGAACACTTAGTTTGAAGAAAGGGCTCGTTTTGCTTTTGCATCACGCAAATTCTCAACCAGTAACCTCACATCTCTTTGCGATTTAAACCGAAATTTCGCTTTCGACGGTGCTAACCCGACTTTAATGGAATACGCGAAGTCGGGAAGCGCGCTGAAAAGGTCTTCATCTGTAACGTCATCTCCAACCGCCAACATGAAATCCCATTTCTTCTTGGACATCCATTTCATGGCTGCGTGACCCTTGTTTATACCCGCGTTTTTCACTTCCACAATTTTGTTTCCCTCAGCAACATCAAGCTCCAAATTAGCAGTTAGAAAATAAAGCGTTTCTTTCAGCTCGGCAACCCTAACTGCAGATAATTCGGGGTCCGCCCGGCGGTAATGCCACACCAACGAGAAATCCTTCTCTTCAACCAAAGCACCAGGAGTCCTGCGCTTGAAACGTTCAAGAATCGGTCTTATCGTTTCTTTCCAATCCGTATTATAATCGCCTGTTGTCGCCCATTTACCTCGGTCATCTCTAATCCACGCACCATGCTCAGCCACTAACCCGATGTCAACATGCTCGAAGAACTCTTCTAAAGACTCTTTGTTCCGTCCGCTTATGATTACAACTTGGTTCTTGGCATCTTCAGCCAGAGAAACCAGCACATTTTGAAGTTCCTGATCTGGTTTTGCCGCTTCAGGTTTGGAGGCAAACGGCACCAGAGTTCCATCATAATCTAGAAAAATCAATCGACTTTTGCTTCTGAGGTAGTCATCAACAATTTTAGCTTTTATTTTGCTTCCCACTTCTTTAGCTTTTAACTCCTGCTGGTCCTTCTTAACCTGTGACAAGCTATTCATGAAATCATCAGCCCAAACATTGACGTTGTAGTTACAAAGCCTTTCCTGCATTGTCCTATTTCGTCTGATCTGTTCCTCTACAGGCATGGACAGCGCCTTCTTCAACGCTTCCGCAATTTCGTCTATGTTATTTGGGTTAACTATGATAGCCTCTCTGAGTTCCTCAACGGCTCCAGCCATTTCGCTAAGAACCAGAACGCCCTTGCCATCAGTTTTTGTGGCTATGTATTCTTTGGCGATTAGGTTCATTCCGTCTGCCAAAGGCGTAACCATGGCAACGTCTGAAATGCGGTAAAGCGCAAGTAAACTGTGAAACGGCAAAGAGTGATACATGTACTGAATCGGCGTCCAACCTACCTTTCCATAATCCCCGTTGATTTTACCTATAAGCTCGTCAACATTTTTCTTGAGAGATTGATAACGTTTAACTTTTGTACGGGAGGGAACCGCCACAAGCACCAAAGTTACTTTTCCCCTATATTCAGGATAGCTTTTAAGAAAAAGGTCAAACCCTTTAAGCCGATGAAGCACGCCCTTTGTATAGTCCAACCGATCTATCGACAAAATCTTCTTAGTGTTTCCCAATCGTCTGCTCAGTTTATCGATGCTTGCTTGCACCTTGGGTTTAGTCTCTGCATCGGCGAATAGCTGATAATCGATGCCAATAGGGAAAGAATCCACTTTTGCCAGATGGTTGCCAACGATTATTTTCCCTAAAGTGTGGTTGAAACCCAGCAAACGGCGAACAGTCATGAGAAAATTTTGAACGTAATTGTAAGTGTGAAACCCTAAGAGGTCTGCCGCCAACAAACCGTACAAAATTTCTTCCCGCCACGGAAGTAAACGGAAAACGTCTGAACCCGGGAAAGGCGTATGTAAAAAGAACCCTATCGTCATGTCGGGATGTTCCGCCCGGAGCAGGTTTGGAAGAAGCATCAGATGATAATCATGTATCCAAACCATGTCGTCGGGTTCCGCGATTTTTAAAACACTATTGGCGAAAATGTCATTTACCTTCTCAAAGGCTCTCCACGAATTCCTGTCGTAAGTAACGTATTGAATGAAGCCATGGAGCAGCGGCCACAATGTCTTGTTACAAAACTCACCGTAGTATAATTCAACGTCTCTTTTTGATAGAAACACGGGGTAGCTAGAAAAGTCTTGCTCCAACTTTGTTTCAATAGTTTTCTTCTCTTCGGCACCTATTTTGTCTGAGGGGATTCCACACCATCCTACCCATTTGCTGTTGAAGGATTTGTAAAAGGAACCTAAACCAGTAGCTAATCCTCCAACACTTTGATTAAAATACAATGCACCTTTCTTCTTCTGAATGGTCACGGGTAGCCGATTCGACACAATTAGAAGTCTATTCATATCAAAACTCAACTTCACTTGCCACGTTCAGCTAACACCTTATTCATTAAGTGCAGCCAGTCAAGCATTAACCTCGTAATCAGGAAGTTCTTTGTCACATGCTCTTTTCCCGCCTTGCCCAGCTTATCGCAAAGTTTTTCATCCTTCAACAGTTTTATCACGCTGTCACTGAAACCCTTAAGGTCATAAGGACTATGCAGAAAACCGTTCACGCCATCCAAAACCTGAAGAGGAATTCCACCGACCCTTGATGCAACAACGGGAGTGCCTTTGTACAAGGCTTCCGCAACGGTTAATCCAAAGCCTTCCTTCAAGGACTTTTGAATAACAACAGATGAAGCTCGCTGCAAACAATTAACTAAGAACGCGTTATCAACTACAACCAGTTTAATGTCATGTTTAAACGGGCTTTTATCAACTTTCTTTTGAAGAGACATCAGTATCTTGTGACCTTCAGGGTCGTCAGTAGCGAATTGCCCCAAAAGAACCAGTTGGCAATCCGTTTTTTTTCTTACCCTCTCAAAAATTTTTACCACGCCTATCGGGTCTTTCCATGGGTCAAACCTTGAGACCTGCGAGATAAGGGGCTTTTTTCTATCTATCCCGAACTTGTCAAGATACTTGGTGATCTTGGTTTCGGAAACAGGCTTGTTTTTAGCCGTCACCGGGTCTATGGCTGGGTGGATAACGCTCTGAGGCATGTTAAGGTCATCCTTCTTGTATTCAGGCAGCGAAACCACAAAATGATCGTATTTCTGGATGAACCCTTTCAGGTAGTCCCAAACTTCCTTGTTGGGATTGGAAATGTCAATGTGACAACGAAATATCCACGGTTGCGTCTTCTTGTAAAACGAAATCAACGGCAAAGGTTGCGGGTCATGTATGATGACTAAATCATGATTTTCTAAATGTGAAAAGGTAGAGAATCTCCTGTTTGTTTCGAAGTAAATGTCCTTTTTTCTCTGGGAAAGATTAATTGAGTCGCCTTGAAGACCATTATGAAACTTCTTGGTTATGGTGAAGAAGTCTGGAGTGCCATGCAGAATCCGCCAGCCAAAATCCACCCCAACCTGATCAAACAAAGGAACCAGGCTGTTAAGAATTTCTGCCACTCCGCCGCCTTGATAGGTAGAGTTAACACAAGTAATGTGTTTCCCTGAAAGTTTCTCAGCTTCAGCGTGTATTTCGTTAATCTGCTGTTTTCCAACAATTTTCGCGTAGCTTGATAAGTTATTAATTTTCATATTATTTTCTAACTCGAACCTTTGATAAATATTTTTCAAGCTGAAATGGCAGCTCCAAGCGCTTGAAGGGAATTTTCTTTCATTCTTGCTCGCACGGAGAGTCTGTGGCGTTGTCTTTAACTAAGTTCTGCACAAAAAATAACTGGATATGAGTCTATATTTATCGTGGAGAAAACCACCGTTATCTTAAAATAATTGAAAGAACAGTTGTGTTAACGAATTCACTAAAATTTAAGGAAAAATTAAAAAAATAAGGAAGGAACAAAAATGAGCAAAAGCGCGAAACCACACTTAAACCTTGTAATCATGGGGCACGTTGACCACGGAAAATCCACAACTACTGGACACTTGCTTTACTTAGCGGGCGCAATCGATGAGAGAACTATCAAGGCCTTTCAGGATGAAGCTGACAAAATGGGCAAGGGCACATTCAAGTACGCTTGGGTGCTTGATAATCTCAAGGAAGAACGGGAAAGAGGCGTAACCATAGACTTAAGGTTCCTCAAATTCGAGACAAACAAGTACTACTTCACGGTCATAGATGCACCGGGACACAGAGACTTCGTCAAGAACATGATCACAGGCGCAAGCCAAGCTGACGCCGCTGTGCTTTTCGTCTCAGCTAAAAAAGGCGAGTTCGAAGCAGGCATCGGTCCAGGCGGACAAACACGTGAACATGCGTTTCTGGCTTTCACGTTAGGTGTTCGCCAAGTGATAGTGGCCGTTAACAAAATGGATGACATGACAGTCAACTGGAACAAGGAACGGTACGAAGAGGTCAAAAACGAAGTTTCACGCATGCTGAGGATGGTAGGCTTTAAGGTTGACAAAGTCAATTTTGTCCCCACTTCAGGATGGACAGGCGACAATCTTGCAAAGAAAAGCGACAAGATGCCTTGGTACACTGGACCGACTTTGATGGAAGCGTTAGACCTTTTGGAAGTGCCTCCTAAACCTACTGATAAGCCGTTACGAATTCCAATTCAAGACATTTACAGCATCACGGGTATAGGCACGGTTCCTGTTGGCAGAGTTGAAACGGGTGTGCTTAAAGAAGGTATGAATCTGATTTTCATGCCATCCAATAAGACTGCTGAAGTGAAGTCTCTGGAAATGCATCATACCAAAATCTCGGTGGCTGAGCCAGGCGACAACATTGGAATGAACGTGAGAGGCATATCTAAAACTGACGTTCACCGCGGAGACGTTGCTGGACCAGTGGACAATCCGCCAACAGTAGCTAAAGAGTTCATAGGTCAGATAATCGTGATTTATCACCCAACCGCCATTGCTGCTGGATACACGCCAGTTCTTCACTATCATACGGGACAAATTGCGTGTCGATTCACTGAGTTGCTGAAGAAGATTGATCCACGCTCAGGCCAAGTTGTCGAAGAGCATCCAAGTTTTCTCAAAACAGGCGACGCAGCTTGGGTGAGGATGGAGCCGTTGCATCCGATTGCTATTGAAACTTATCAGACATTTCCGGAACTCGGTCGTTTCGCTGTTCGAGACATGGGTACAACTGTGGCTGCTGGTGTGGTAAAAGAAATTACCCAAAAGGGATTGTAATTTTCCCCATCTTTATTTTTTTGTCTTTAGTTTTTTTAGGGCTTGTTTTTCTGGCTATGCTTGTCTTAGGTAAGTGGGGTCAGGTGTTTTTAGCCTATAGAAGAGTTCTATAGAACACGTTGGTCATTGTTCTAGTCCATCATGCTCATGTGTTGTTGTGTCGTGTCACTCACAACTCTTAAAATCCTACATGCCCATATAATAGAGTGGTCTTGAAAACAAGGATAGGAGTATAGAATGGGTTCTCGCGTTAGAAAATCGAAGAGATCCCTACTTGATAAGGAACTTCGCTCCAGCTTAGAGAAAGAAACCACGGAAGAGCGCTTGGACGAGATGTTGGAGAACGTTTCGTTGGAAAACGTGCCTTTGGATGAAAGGCGGAAAGAAGCGGAAAAGCCGTTGTACCTGAAAAGGTATGAATAGCAGGGGTTTCGTGTTTCGCGGAACTGGAGCGCAACTGGATTGGAAACTCTGTAAGTGCAGCTTGTTTTTTGTTTGTTGTTTTTTGGGAGGTCTGTTTGCTCGGGGAAGCGTAAGTGAAATAAACGTGAAGGTTCTGGTTACGTTACCAGAGTTGAGTTTATGTCAGGAACTGAAACTCTTGTTCCGTATTTGGATGGAAAAAAGAAGAAGAATGGTGAAGAACCGACAATTATCGTTGACAGTCGCGAAGCGAGCACTGCGGCGAAG
>Ga0315550_1000269_pt1 | contig 31418 bp, 17 predicted proteins | sample SalMarSW160190MG_2_FD_203100 | JGI IMG/M metagenome (GOLD analysis project Ga0315550, IMG submission 203100) | Salt marsh sediment microbial communities from the Plum Island Ecosystem LTER, Massachusetts, United States - Salt Marsh Sediment SW1601-90 ...
ATCTGACATGTATCTCAACATTTCCAACCCATATGGTATTGTCACTTTTAATTTTTGCATTGAAGAAATCAGGACCTGCATCGAAGTTCTGTTCACCGGGAGTAAGGACTTCTATGTTTTCACCATTATCAGCGATCAGGTTGCTTTTATCATAAAGGCTTTGTTTCCAGATGAAATGCAAAAAATTCTCTTTCATTGGTTTACGAAATTAAGCCAGGTCATGTTGATTTAAGATAACCGCCATCTCCTCCTGAATTGCCCTGGCTTTTTCCCCGGCTACTTCTGCAAAGTCCTGATTATTACTTGCATAAATAATTCCTCTTGATGAATTAACAAGAAGTCCACACTGGTTATTCAGTCCGTTCTCTGCTACCTCGGCCAGGCTTCCTCCCTGAGCGCCAACACCGGGAACAAGAAGGAAATGATCGGGAACAATGTCCCGGATATTTTTCAACATTTCTGCTTTTGTTGCTCCAACAACAAACATCATGTTCTCTTTTGATCCCCATTGTTGTGCTTTTCGGAGAACAGATTCGAACAGCTGATCTCCTGTTTCACTGTTTCTTATGAACTGGAAATCAGCAGCACCCTCATTTGATGTCAGGGCCAGCAATATGATCCACCGGTGAGGGTAGTCTAAAAAGGGAGAGACCGAATCGTAGCCCATATAGGGAGCCACAGTAACGGCATCAAAATCCATCTTTTCGAAGAATGCTCTGGCATACAAACCGGATGTATTTCCGATATCTCCCCGTTTGGCATCGGCAATCAGGAAAATATCCGGGTATTCTGAGCGGATAAACCGGACGGTTTGCAGAAGGGTGTTCCATCCTTCCGCACCACGGCTTTCATAGAATGCCAGATTGGGTTTATAAGCCACTGCAAACCGGTTCGTTTCATCAATGATCTGTTTATTAAAATCAAACACCGGGTCTTTCTTACGGAGCAGGAAAGGAGGGATTTTACGCATATCCGAATCGAGCCCGACGCAGAGGAAGCTCTTTTTCCTTTTGATGTTTTCAACGATCTGGGTGTAGTTCATGCGGATAAATTACGTTTTTTTGTTTTATAACACGCTCATTTTCAAACGTTCTGCATTTTCAGCCATTTGGAGCTTTTCAATAATCTCAAGGATATCACCATCCATAATGGAGGTAAGATTATAGAGAGTAAGGTTTATCCGATGATCGGTCATCCGGCCCTGTGGATAATTATAGGTCCTGATTTTTGCCGACCGGTCACCGGTTGAGACCATTGTTTTTCGTTTTGAAGCAATCTCCGAGAGGTATTTCTCATACTCAAGGCTGTATAATCTTGTTCTGAGTTCTTTCATTGCCTTGTCGAGGTTTTTCAGCTGGGATTTCTGATCCTGGCAGGTCACTACGATCCCGGTAGGAATGTGTGTCAGCCGTATTGCCGAATAGGTTGTATTCACCGATTGGCCTCCGGGTCCTGAAGAGCAGTAGGTATCTTTCCGGATATCGTCCGGTTTGATCTGCACATCAAATTCTTCGGCTTCAGGCAGAACAGCCACAGATGCTGCTGATGTATGAAGCCTGCCCTGGGTTTCCGTTTGGGGTACTCTCTGCACCCGGTGAACGCCTGATTCATATTTCATGATACCATAGACTCCTTCACCCGAAACCATAAATACGATCTCCTTATAGCCTCCAACAGTTCCTTCCGTGAAGCGATTGACTTCAATCTTCCATTTCATTCTTTCACAAAACTTGGTATACATTCTAAACAAGTCACCGGCAAAGATGCTGGCTTCATCACCTCCGGTCCCTGCTCTTACCTCCACGATTGCATTTTTGCTATCTTCAGAATCGGCAGGCAGGAGCAACATCTTGATTTTCTCTTCCATTGCCGGAAGATTTTCAGTCAACTCTTCCAGTTCCTGCTTTGCCATTTCTCTAATCTCTTCATCTTTTTCACTGGCTAACATTTTTTTTGCCGAGTCAATGTTGCTCAGTGTATTCTTATATTCTTTGTAGGCTAAAATGACCGGTTCAAGATCTTTATACTCCTTATTCAGCTTGATATATCGTTTCATATCTGCAATGATCTCAGGCTCTGCGATGAGTTGCGAAACTTCTTCAAACCGGTTTTTAACACCTTCAAGCTTTTCTAAAATGATATTCCTGCTCATGCTGTTGGTTCTTTACATTAGTAGGCAAAGGTAACTATTTCAATGGTTTGGAGCAACAGGTCTTTTCTGCAGGAGGGGTTAACCCGGATTATTATTAAATAATCCTGACGACGAATTCCGAAGGAATCCCAATGGGAGAAATACATCAATAACAAAAGGTACCGTGTTCACTTCGTATAGTCAATTTTTTTCCATCTTCTTTTTCGCAATATCCAACAACCCGTGCTTCGATGTTAAAGGATTCTGATATTTTTATTATCTCTTCAGCAACGGCGGGCGGGACATAGATCTCGAACCGGTGTCCCATATTAAAGACCCGGTACATTTCCTTCATGCTGGTTCCGGATTGTTCCCTGATCATACGGAAAAGGGGAGGGATGGGGAACAGGTTATCCTTCACCACGTGTAAATCATTGATAAAGTGCAGTATTTTTGTTTGAGCTCCTCCTGAGCAATGGATCATTCCATGGATACTATCGCGGTGGTTTTTTAGTATTTTTTTTACCACCGGTGCATACGTTCGGGTTGGGGAGAGAACAAGTTTACCGGCATCGAGTCCAAGCGATTCAATGTCGGATGTAAGGTTAAGTTTTCCCGAATATACCAGTTCATCAGGCATTTCCGGGTCATAACTTTCCGGGTATTTTTCAGCAAGGTATTTAGCAAACAGGTCGTGTCTGGCTGAAGTAAGGCCATTGCTGCCCATACCGCTATTGTATTGCTGTTCATAGCTTGCTTTGCCAGTTGAAGATAGTCCGATGATCAGATCGTTTGCAGCAATCAGGTGGTTACTGATAACATCCTCTCGTTTCATTCTGCAAGCCACAGTAAGATCGACAATAATTGTCCGTACGAGGTCTCCCAGATCGGCAGTTTCACCACCGGTTGAAAAAATAGTTATTCCAAGTTCGCGCAATTCCGAGAGCAGTTCTTCTGTTCCGTTAATGATAGCAGAAATCACATCAGAAGGAATCCTGTTTTTATTTCTTCCGATGGTAGAAGAAGCCAGGATATTCTCTGTTGCTCCAACACACAACAGGTCATCCAGGTTCATGACAATGGCATCCTGGGCAATTCCCTTCCAAACGGACAGGTCACCCGTCTCTTTCCAATAGAGGTAGGCCAGGGAAGATTTTGTTCCTGCCCCATCGGCATGCATGATGTTGCACCAGGCGGGATCACCTGCAAGTATATCCGGGACCACTTTGCAAAATGCCGAGGGAAAGATCCCCTTGTCCACATCTTTAACAGCCTGGTGAACCTCCTTTTTGGTTGAAGAAACACCCCGTTGTTGATACCTGGAAGTCTGTTCCATCAGGCAATACCTTAATTTATTGGTCGTTCAATTCGTAGTCGGTTGTAAGAACCCTGAATTCAGTTCTTCGGTTCATCTGGTGGGCTATTTCCTTTTGTTCAACAGTAGTCAGGCGATCGATATATTCTACGGACAAGACATCATTTTCCTTCAGAAAATCATACTCTTCAGCCATTCTTTTGGTCACCACTTTGGGTGTCGACTCACCATATCCTTTGGCCGAGAGCCTGTCCGGAGCGATTCCTTTTTCAATGAGGTACTCAACTACGGACTGTGCTCTTTGCTGAGAAAGATTCAGGTTAAACTCTTCCGTATCTCTTGAATCGGTGTGAGACATCAATTCGATGGTTACATTCGGATTGTCATTCAGGGTTTCAACCAGTTTATCGAGGGAGACCATGGCTTCCGGTCGGAGGTCCCATTTTGCGAAGTCGTAAAAGACATTGCTATTGGATAGTTCGATGGGCTTCGCTATGGATGCGATGTAGATAGTTGCCCTGAAATCCCTGCTTTGATCCTGTCCTTTGGTTGTTTCCCTTCCTTTTCCATTCAGATAGCCCTCTTTGGAGGCAAGGAACACATAGTCGGTATTCGGTTGCAGCATGAATCTGAATGTTCCATCATCTCCTGTTTCTGTCTGAATATTCAGTCCATCGCTTCCAATCAGTTTTACGGTTGAACCCGGAAGAACATCTTCTGTCTTTTCATCCCGGACCACGCCGATGAGGTTAAATTTCAATGGAGGAAGGACGAATGAATAGATATCATCATTCCCTCTGCCCTTTCTGGCAGAGCTGAAGAATCCCCGTTCCATTTCTTTTTCAAAAACGATCCCGAAGTCATCAGCAAATGAGTTTATCGGGTGCTGCATATTTTCAATTTTCCAGTGTTTATCCTCCCCGAGTGTAGCCCTGAAAATATCGAGCCCTCCCATTCCAATGTGTCCGTTTGATGAGAAGTAGAGTGTCCCGTCGGGATGGATATACGGAAAAACCTCGTCTCCCTGAGTATTTATTTCAGGGCCCATATTGACGGGTTTTCCCCAATCGGATCCTTTGGATTCTCTGGTAACCTTCCACAGGTCCTTACCCCCGAAACCTCCTTCAATATCGGAGACAAAATAGAGTGTTAATTCATCCGCAGAGATGGATGGATGAGCTGCAACCAGGCTATCGGAGAGGATTTCCAGGGGTTTTGGTGTATCCCAGTTTTCTCCTGTACGGTTAGCGACAAAGATTTTACATCCCAGGGTTTTTCTTTTGCTGATCTCGCACCTTGAGAAGTACATGGTTTTATAATCCTCAGTAAAAGAAGGTGTACCGTCTTCAAATTCGGAATTTACCGGTCCTTCGACGGGTACCGGAACGCTCCATTTTCCCTTACGGTCGAGTTTTGATTCAAATATATCGGTAAAATCCTCGCCGGTGGCACCATGTGTCTTATTCCCGAGTGCTTCATCTCTTGAGGAGGTAAAATAGACCACCTGGTAATCGTCCCTGGCGAATGCCGGACTAAAATCAATTCCCCTTGAGTTAAAATACTTCATATCCTGGACTTCATAGCCGATAGGATTTTCCATCCATTGCAGGGCAAGTTCGCAGGAGAGGATTCCGTTATCTGCTTTGGGGTCAGCCGGAACAAGTTCTTTATACCGTTTATATTCATTGATCGCATCTTCATATTTCATGTTCATCTTCACAGCATCGGCATAGCGAAGCTGAGCAATGGGATCGGGGAAATCCCTGCCGATGGCTTTTTTGTACCACAATTCAGCCCTTCGCGGATCGTTTGTTTTACGGTAACACTCAGCAATCATAAACACGACCCTGTTTCTTTCAACCTTATCCTGGATGACGGAGTAGGCATCTTTATACAGGTCGATCGCTTCGTAATACTCACCTGCATTATAGGCTTCATCAGCCTTTTCAGTTCTTTTCTTTTGGGCAGAACTGTCCAGTGAAATCGTTAAAAGAAAGATTACTGCGAGGAAAAAGCAACGTTTACCCATACCCTTTTTTCTGTTACAACGGTTGATAAAAATAATTATTTTTCTATCAAATAAAAAATCGGCGATTACCTGGTAAATAGTAATTCCCGGTATTTGGGCAGGGGCCAAATTTCATTATCGACAGCCAATTCGAGTTTGTCAAGGTGTCGTCTGATATCAGCCAGGTAAGGTCGTACATTCCGGTCATAGGCAAAAGCCTGCTCTCTCATGTCCGGTATTTTGTTTGCTATCTTGCGTTCTTCAATCATATCATGGACCTTTTTCCTGATGTTTGAGATATGGTTCGAGATCTCTTTGATCAACTCTTTTCTTGCTTCTGCAAGTTCTTTAAATTCATTCGGTCCATAAATTTCCTGTAATCCTTTGACATTCATTATCAGGGTATTCTGGTATTCAATGGCTGTCGGAATAATATGGTTTATTGCGAGATCACCGAGAACACGGGCTTCGATCTGTATTTTTTTGGTAAACTTCTCAAATTCCACTTCAACACGTCCTTCCAGTTCTTTTTCATCAAAGATCCCGTTTCCGATCAACACATCTCTTGCCTTGTCGGTCAGGTATTGCATCAACGATTCCGGGACAGAAATTATATTGGTTAATCCTCGTTGTCCTGCTTCTTTTTTCCATTCCTCGCTATACCCGTCTCCTTCGAATCGTATTTTTTCTGATTCCAGAATGTATTTTTTCAATACCTGGAATATGGCTTCATCTTTTTTCCTTCCTTTCTTAATAAACGCATCCACATCATTTTTAAACTTTATCATCTGATTTGCCACGGATGCGTTCAGTGTAATCATCGCCCCGGCGCAGTTTGCAGAGGCTCCAACAGCCCGAAATTCAAACCGGTTACCGGTAAATGCAAATGGTGAGGTCCGGTTTCTGTCGGTATTATCCAGCAGGATTTCAGGTATTTTGCCAATCCCGAGTTTCAGTTCAGTTTTCAGGTCGGGGCTCATTTTCTTATCCGTCACCTTTTCCACGATATCATCCAATATGGATGAAAGGAATGAACCCAGAAATACAGAGATAATGGCAGGTGGAGCTTCATTTGCTCCGAGGCGATGGGCGTTATTGGCATTTAAGATACTCGCCCGAAGCAGATCCTGGTTATCATATACCGCTTTGAGCACATTAACAAGGAAGGTAAGAAACAGGAGGTTCCGTTTCGGATTTTTCCCTGGAGAGAGAAGATTTACCCCGGTATCGGTAATTAATGACCAGTTACAGTGCTTTCCTGAACCGTTGATTCCGGCAAACGGTTTTTCATGCAGCAAGACCCTGAAATTGTGTTTCATTGCCACCTTTTTCATGATATCCATGGTCATCTGGTTGTGGTCATTGGACAGGTTCGCCTCCTCAAAGATCGGTGCACACTCAAACTGGTTGGGTGCTACCTCGTTATGTCTTGTTTTGATGGGTATACCCAGTTTGTATGCTTCGATCTCAAAATCCTGCATGAAGGCTTTCACCCGTTCAGGTATTGAACTGAAATAGTGATCATCGAGTTGTTGGTCTTTTGACGATTGGTGCCCCATCAGGGTTCGCTCTGTAAGGATCAAATCAGGTCGTGCATTATACAGGGCTGAATCGATCAGGAAATATTCCTGTTCCCACCCCAGTGTAGCTGTCACCCGGGTAACATTCCTGTCGAAAAACCGGCAAACATCAACGGCTGCTTTATCGATCAGGCTCAATGCTTTCAACAGGGGTGTCTTGTAGTCGAGGGCTTCACCGGTGTATGAAACAAAAACGGTGGGAATACATAGGGTGGTCCCAACAAGAAAGGCAGGAGAAGAGATATCCCAGGCAGTATAACCACGTGCCTCGAAGGTATTTCGCAATCCTCCACTGGGAAAACTGGAAGCATCCGGTTCCTGCTGAACCAATAATTCCCCGGAAAAGTTCTCAACCAATCCTCCATAATCTCCAAACTCGATGAAACCGTCATGCTTCTCTGCTGTCCCATCAGTGAGCGGATGAAACCAGTGAGTATAATGTGTTACACCCATACTGATCGCCCAGTCGCGCATCCCGGCAGCAACCTGGTCAGCCAGTTTCCGCTCCAATGCAATACCTTTATTGATAGCTTGTTTGATGCTTTCGTAGGCTTCCTTGGATAAGTACTTCTGCATCTTCTGCTGATCAAAGACCCGGATTCCAAAATAGTCTGAGATCTTGTTGGACGGATATACCACCTCTCTGGGTTGCCGCGAAAAGACTTCCTGTAATGCTTTGAATCGTAGTTCAGCCATCTTATTATTTCTTAAGGTATGGCTAAAAATAAGCTATATTCTTCTGATTACCCCCTGTTTTTTATGCTATAAACATAATATTATGAACATTTTCTCAACATACCCCCCATTTTTTTGATTGCATCAAAAAAAATTACAATCAAAACAGGTTATTGGAATTTGATTTATTGTAAATTGTAATTTATTTGTAATTTCTACTCTGTGATTTAGGATTTTTGGGTCTGATACGGTTTATCTTTTTAAACAGTACGCCTTTCATTTCATCATCTCTTTATAATAGCGAAAGAATACCGGAATGGTTTCGATTCCTTTGAAAAAGTTAAACAGGGGATAATTTTCGTTCGGGCTATGGATGGCATCCGAATCGAGGCCGAAGCCCAGCAAGATGGATTTTACTCCCAATACCTGTTCGAAATCGGAAATGATGGGGATACTTCCTCCACTTCTGACCGGTATGGGTTTTTTCCCAAAGGTAACCTCACAGGCTTTGCTTGCTGCCTGGTAAGCAATCGTATCGATCGGTGATACATACCCTTCCCCTCCGTGAAGGCTTTTAACAGTAACTTTTACACCATCAGGAGCAAGGGATTTAAAATAGTCTTCAAACAATTTATCGATCTTTTTTGATTTCTGGTTCGGTACGAGCCTCATGGATATTTTAGCTGAGGCTTTGGAAGGAAGGATTGTTTTTGCTCCTTCACCGATAAATCCTCCCCAGATTCCATTGACATCGAGAGAAGGCCTTATCCCGGTTCTCTCGAGTGTTGTATATCCTTGTTCACCTGACTCGTGGTCGAGATTGATGGATTTTTTAAATTCATCCAGGTTAAATGGCCTTTTTGCCATTTCATCTCTCTCTTCCCTGGTTACTTCCAACACATCTTCGTAAAAGCCCGGTATGGTAATCCGGTTATTTTCATCGGTAAGTGATGCAATCATTTTAGCAAGAACATTAGCCGGATTTGCCACTGCCCCGCCATAAAGTCCAGAATGCAAATCCCGGTTCGGTCCGCTCACTTCCACTTCCATATAGCTCAGACCACGCAATCCAATGGTAATGGAAGGGATATCCGGTGCGATCATCGTAGTATCGGAGACGAGAATGACATCGGACAGGAGCAGTTCTTTATGGTCAACACAAAACTTTTTCAGGCTTGGAGAGCCGATCTCCTCTTCGCCTTCGATCATAAACTTGATGTTACAGGTGAGTGCATCCGTACGATTCATGTACTCAAATGCTTTCACATGCATAAACAGCTGCCCTTTATCGTCATCTGCTCCCCGGGCATATATTTTCTCGTTCCGGATTTCCGGTTCAAAGGGTGGAGAATCCCAAAGCTCAAACGGTTCGGCTGGTTGAACATCATAATGTCCATAGACGAGGATTGTCGGTGCATCCTTATCCACCATTTTTTCACCATACACTATGGGATGTCCCTGTGTTGGAAAAACCTCTGCTTTATCAGCGCCGGCTTCCAGCAGTTTATCCTTAATAAATTCTGTTGCCCTGGCCATATCTTTCTTATGCTCGGGTTTTGCACTGACCGATGGTATCCGGATGAAGTCGAACAATTCATCCAGGAACCGTTGTCTGTTCTCATCAATGTATTTTGTAATTTTTTCCATTGTTTATTGATAGATTATATGATTAACTATTACCATGTGGGTCCGGCATATTATGCATTTATTATACCCGATTTTTCAGTTGTTACCGGATTATGCTTCGTGCTGCTATTTCCAGTTCACTGTACCATTGTTTTCCAAATTTCCGGATCAATGGATCCTTCACAAACCTGTAAACGGGGATTCCCATTTTTTCTCCAAGGGCCCGGGCTGGTTTACATATTTCCCATTGTTCATAATTCACGCTGTTAAACCCGGAATGGTTTTTAATTTTTACCGGGAAAAGATGACAGGAAGCTGGTTTTCTGAATGTTATCCTCTTATTCAGATAGGTTTTTTCGATAGCACATTTGTATATTCCGTCTTCTATCAGGGTATACGCACATTCCCTGTTCATGATCAGGGGAGTAACCAGGTCACCATCAGCATCGGTCATGCTTGTGCCGATTTGTTCAATTGCCTCAATTCCTTCAGGCCGTAGAAAGGGTTTTATTTTATCGTAGATCTGTTCCAGTAGGATTCCTTCTTCCTGTTCAAGGGGAGCACCCGAATCACCATACAGACAGCATTCGCCCTTGCAACTGGCAAGGTCACACACAAATTGTTTTTCAATGATATCTAAACTCACTATGGCGTTACCTATCTGTATCAAACGAGTATGAATAACAGGGTTAAACGAGCAGGCTTTTGCCGGTCATCTCTTCCGGTATTTCTATATCCATTATTTCCAGAATGGTTGGTGCGACATCCGCTAAGATCCCATCTTTCAATCCTCTTTTCAGATCGGAAATAAGGATTACCGGAACGGGATTCAGGGAATGGGCGGTATTGGGTGATCCATCCGGATTAACGGCATTATCGGCGTTCCCATGGTCAGCAATAATAAGAACCGTGTACCTGTTTGCCCTGGCTGTTCTGACGACTTCCCCGGCACATTCATCCACGGCATGCACGGCTTTTTGGATTGCATCATAGACACCGGTATGGCCCACCATATCACCATTGGCAAAATTGAGGCAAATGAAATCGGCTGTTTGTTTTTGCAGTTCCGGCAGAATGGCATCCTTTACCTCATAGGCACTCATTTCGGGTTTCAGGTCATAGGTGGCCACTTTGGGAGAAGGGATCATAATTCTTTTTTCGTTTTCAAATTCCTCTTCCCTGCCTCCTGAAAAGAAAAAAGTGACGTGTGCATACTTCTCCGTTTCAGCAATGCGGATCTGTTTTCTGCCGGTTTTTGCCATGATCTCTCCCAGGGTATTGGACACATGCTCTTTATCGTAGGCTATGTGAACGTTTTCAAAGGTATCATCATACCGTGTCAGGGTCAGGTAATAGAGTGGCAACGTTCTCATCTCAAATTCCGGAAAATCCTTTTGCGTCAGGGTGATGGTAATTTCCCTCAGGCGATCGGTCCGGAAATTAAAGCAGATTACAACATCATCCGGTTCAATCTTACCAACCGGATTGCCATGTTCATCAACTTTCACAATGGGTTTGATAAATTCATCCGTTACCCCTTCAGCATACGATTCTTTAATGGCTTCCTGGATGGAGTATGTGTGTTTACCAATACCATTCACAAGGGCGTCGTATCCAATTTTTATCCGTTCCCAGCGCTTATCCCGGTCCATGGTATAATATCTGCCGGCAAGGGTTGCAATGGTTCCATTTGAATGTTTCAGGTACTCTTCCAGTTCCCTGACAAATCCAATACCACTCCTGGGGTCTGTATCCCTGCCATCGGTCAGGGCATGGATAAATACCTTCTCCAGTCCATACTCTCCGGTCAGATCACACAGTCTGTACAGGTGTTCATCCAGTGAATGGACTCCACCATCAGATACCAGCCCGATAAAATGAACGCTTTTGTTATTATCCCGGGCATAGCGGAATGCATCAACAAGCTGGGGATTCTCAGCAATGGAATTGTCCCTGATGGCTTTATTGATTTTCACCAGGTCCTGGTAAACCACACGTCCGGCGCCAATATTCAGGTGACCCACTTCTGAATTCCCCATCTGTCCGTCAGGCAAACCGACATCCTCACCACAGGTTTTGAGGGTTGCATTCGGGCAGGTAGCCAAAAATTCATCCATATTCGGAGTATCTCCGTTAAAAATAACATCAGAAACTGTCTTATCTCCTATTCCCCAGCCGTCGAGGATAACCAGTATGACTTTCTTTCTCATCTTTTACCCTGTAAATTACAAATTAGTACAGCAAAAGGCGGCTGTTTTTCACAGCCACTCACATCGTTTTTCAAATGGTTAAAAAGAGAATACAAAAGTATTCTTTTTATGGAAAGAAAAAAAAGCGACCTGTTTTCGTCTTGCAACAGGTCGCCCGGGATTATTGGTCTACCGGTTTCGGATCAAACCGGTGGATTTCAGATTAATGGATCACAACGAATCGTTTCCATCCCTGGGAATTACTTTCAGTATCGGTCACATGAATGAAATAGATACCCTGCTTGTAGTTGGCAACATCAAATGAGAACAAGTCAGTCCCCTTTTGCAGAACATTAGTTTCAACCAGTGCTCCCACCTCATTGAACACATGAACCTGCATATTCCCTTTCAGTACCTGATCAAACTTCAGGTAGATCTCACCGGATGCCGGGTTTGGATAAACCAGGTAGTTGAGCTCACCGGCTCTGCCCGGAGTGTCAAATATGCCAGATCCCAGAAGATCTTTAAACCCGATATAGGCTGCCTGGTAAACATCCTTGGTATCTTCATTCTGGACAAATGCAACAAGCACGAGTGAGTCGACCGACACGAAATTCGCAGGTGTAAAGCTCCAGGACTGGTAAACCATAACTGAGTTATTATCATCCCACAGGTCGATCAGGCTTGTCCCTCCGGCATCGGGCAGCATTTTCTTCAAAACACTTTCATAGACAGCTGATTCGTTCTCCACAATGGCAATGTGCAGGGTAAGGTTCTCCTCTAAAAGTGCTGTATCGATCAGACCAACTTCAGCTTCCACATAGATGTTGTTATCGACAAGATAGGATGAGCTCAAATCGATCGTGGTTAAGGGATCTATCAGTATATTTCTGAGTAAATTCCCCTCCTTCCAGTTATATTCTCCGGTTTCTCCATCAAAACCCTGGAAAGTATATATTCCATCCATTACTGAATAGGGTACCAGGGCCACTCCGTAGTATAGTGTCCTGGAACTTGGTCCGGACGGGAAATAGGTATTTCTGGGATCATCACCCGGGAAGCTGGTATGGTATTGAATATCGATCACCTCTTCCGGATTTTGTTCTGTAATGGCATTCACATCCGGATCTGCATCGAGGCTTGCAGCGCTGGTAGAATTGGTAAAATGCTCCAGGACTACCATTCTGGTTCTTTCCCCGACCCACACATTATCAAAGGCAAATCCTTCGTAGTTGCTTGCTACGGCATCTGATCCAAACGCCACTCTCATTCTGAATTTAGTTCCTTTCAAGTGATCCACCATGTTCCTTGCTTCTTTCCATGCTGACTGGGTTGTACCCGTCCAACCCAATCGTTGTCCTCCTGGCTCGCCGGTGAGCAAAGCAGAGTTATACCAGTTTATTCCGTCAAGGTTAGACCCCAGGACTGTCCACGTTTTTCCATCATCTGTTGAGGTCTGTATTGCTGCTCCATCCCGGGTGTTCTCGGTATGTGCCCAAACATCCATACGGACCATTGGTTTCTCTATCTCGGAAAAGTCAAAACAGGGACTTTCGACGTAGGATTTTTCATTCGCAACGTAAAGTCCTCCAAGGCTGGTCACCCAGGCATCTCCTGTTAGTGTATCCTTTATGATCGTTCCGGAGGGTTCCCCAAACTCCCAGCTGTTGGCTGATCCGGGGTCTGCATCGGTCAGCCATCCGCCTGTTCCCGCTTCAAAATCTTCGAAATAGGGATTATCAGCATTAATCAGGAAGGTGGGCCTGACCGGAACCACCTGGGTAACCGTATCCCTGCAGCCGAAATCGTTTTCAACCTTCAGCTCAACATTATAACTGTTGGCCAGATCATATTTGTGGTATGGACCGAAAACAGTTGTGTCCGTGGATAGTGTTCCATCATCAAAATCCCATTTCCAGGAAACAACATTACCCACTACTTCACCAAACTTGAACATGAAATGCATGGTGTCTCCGAGGCATTCATTTTCCCATCCAAACAGTGCCCGCGATATCTCCTGGAACTCCTGGATCTGCTGAACCTGGTCGGTACAACCCAGATTATTGGTTGCTTTCAGAACAATTAGCTTTGTTCCAACCGAATTGTAGTCATGCCACGGACTCTCTTTCGCGCTGGTTTTACCATCTCCGAAATTCCAGTCCCATGTGACCACGCTGGGGGCATCGGGTGAGGTATTCAGAAAATATATGGAATCGGTTCCTGTGGTGGTAAAAATACAACTATCCAGTATTTCAAAACTGAGGCTGGGCAACGGATTAACTGTTATGATTTTTTGGTCATGGATGATGCATTGGGAAAAATCACGCGTATAGGTGTAGGATACGGTTCTTTGACCGGTTATTCCCTTCTTCGGATCGAAATAGTAAATGTCCGGGAAAGGATTGGTAACGCCCAGTCCTGTCACCTGTTCCACCCCTTCAAAACCAGGAACACCTTCATTGTTAATGCTACCCAGGAGATCAATCTTGACCGAATCGTCATTTGCACAATATACAAGATCCAATCCGGACATAAATTTATCCCCTACATAGTCTACCCTGAAGGTTTTGATAATTTTGGCCTGGCTGTATTGCGTGGTATCCGGGGGATCGAGATAAACGTAATAATAATAGGCAATCTCGTGATCTCCTGCTCCTGCGGCAGCGGGGTCAAAATACGCCATATCGGGAGTAGGTTCTTCTATGATACCAGGACCTACAAAATATCCACCTTCCCTTCCATTAATGACTGTACCGTTAAGCGTATCCATTGGTGTATATGTGCAATAGATCAGATTTCCACTCCCGTTATCATATGCGTGTTCTGCGGTAAAATCTCCCTGAGCCTCAACCACATCAAACTGGACCGTTTTACTATCGGTACATCCATTTACATCTGTATAGGTATAGGTAACATCATTCGGGCTTGTTGTACTCGCATCAGAAGGATGGAAGTCTCCATTCCATACTGCATCACCGGAATAAATTCCTCCGGCAGGGCTTCCACCGGTAAGTTCCACATCAGCATCGGTATTCAGAAAATCTGTGTTCGGAGGAGTAAAAGTAACATTCGGTAAATCATTCACGGTAATTGAGGCACTGGGAGCGAGTATCTGTCCACTACAACTTTTAGAATCTGTCACAGATGTAATGGTGTATGTCATCGTTGTGGCCGAACTGTGGCTGTCTGTTATATCGAAATAGCTTGCACTGGTGGTTTCGTTTCCGGGTGTTGGTCCGGTATAATTTACTGTTATGGGATTTGTCCCCTGGAACAAAGAGACTCTCCATGTCCCGGTTTCATCCACGCAAATCGAGTTGTCTCCCTGCACAGCAATGGTAGCAATCGGTTTCGGATTTTTTGTTACAGTATAGGGATCTGATGGCTCGCTGTAACATCCATTTGAGCCGATCCTCCGGACGGTGTAATCACCCGATTCAGAAACGGTAGTATTCCGGGTGGAGATATCGTTACTCCATAGATACCCGGTGGAAGATTCCTGACACCTGAGTGTGAGTGTGTATCCTTCACAAAATTCATGCAGTCCACCGGTTGGTGTTGTGTTTATGGTTGGTTTACTCAGATGATCATTGAGTGTAACATTGAAGGTGCTTGTTGTAGCGGAACAACCCATATCCGTAGTTTCGGTTAATGTAAGTTCCCCAACATCTTTAGCATTATCCCAGGTCCACTGCATTTCTAAAGTATCCAGCGTTGTGGACCCAACCGGCGTGCCGTCATCAAAATCCCCCCACGAATACGTACTTCCTGCGGTTCCAACAGCGTGATATACCTCAATCGCTCCATTGCAGGTCTCGTCAGGCCCATCAATGGATGGTGTCGGTAATGGATTGACGTTTATAGTAGCGGTTCCGGAGTAATTACCCAATACACCGTTGTCATCTTTTACTTCAGTAAGCACGTAGGTTCCAGGATCGGACACGTTGATGGTAAAAGAGGAAGGTTTATTTGTTAAGGAAACGATACTCATATCCGGTTTCTGGTACTTAATATCCCATGGAGACTGGCCTCCGCTTACTGTTACAGTCAGATCATAGGTATCTCCTGAGCATATATTAACTGTCTCAGTAGTCAATGTCGCTGTTGGTTCATCCAGAGCAGTAAACGTAACGCCTGTGTTCACCGTGAGTCCCGGTCCACCGGATGTATCATTTATTTCCGTGGATGCTATGGTCAGCGTAAGGTCAGTGATATCGGAGGAGTAATCGACGTTCCTGTTTCCGGAAAGGGTAATGGTTGCGGATGTGGATCCTGTTCTGGTAACGGTTCCTTTCGTTACCGCATGTGGAAGATTGGTTAGTGTCCAGTCCGCCGGTGTCAACGTCTCGACAAAGGTACCACCGGAAAGCGTTACTGTAATGATTTCCCCATTTTCGGATCCTTCAAGGATCTCACCATCGTCGGCCATGGAGATGCTTTCATCATCGTTGTTTGCAAGAAATGTAACACCGGTACTAACTACAAAATCTGCACCTGTGGTATCATTTATTTCCGCGTCATCAACAGTTAAGGTCAGATCGGTAATATTGGTATCATAATCATCTCCCCTATTGCCGCTCAGGGCAATGGTTACGGTAGTAGGACCTGTTCTTGTTACTGCACCCTTGGTAACCAAACGGGGCAGGTTAGCGAGTGTCCAGTTGCCCGGAGTTATCGGATCGACAAATGTACCTCCGGTAAGGGTTACTGTAATGACTTCCGCATCTTCAGATCCTTCATTGAGAGTGCCATCGTCTGCCATGGACAACGATTCAGTATCATCCGTTGCCGTTAATGTAGCAATATTTGAAAACGTAAAATCGGCACCGGTTGTATCGTCCACTTCTGCTTCCAAAACAGTAAGTCCGATGTTGGTAATATCGGTATCATAATCCTGTGTGCGGTTACCTGACAGTGTAATCTCAACGGTAGTAGAATTTGAAAGAGAGACAGTTCCTTTTGATACACCGGCAGGCAGATTGGTCAGGGTCCAGCTGTCTGCAGTTACAGGATCTGCAAATGTGCCGCCTGTAATTGTAACGGTGATAACCTCACCGTTTTCACTTCCTTCCGTAATTGATCCGTCAGAAGAGACGTTCAGGCTTTCTGTATCGTTATCTGCAGTAAACGTCACACCTGAACTGGCTTCGAGTGGTGAACCGGTATACCCATCAATTTCACTATCCGGAATAGAAACTGTCAGATCAGTAATATCTGTATCATAGTCTTTACTCCTGTTGCTGGTCAGGGTAATGGAAAGTTCCGTGTCGTTCTCCCGCGTAATGGTATAATTCACACCACCCGGCAGATTGGTAACGGTAATATTGCCGTCATTAATGGGATCTTCAAAGGTTGCGGCAGAAAGCGTAACGGTTATCACTTCGGTATTTTCAGCTGCTTCGGTTATTGTTCCGTCGAACGTCAAGGCAATAGACTGTGCGGAGAGATACCCTGAGAGGGTACAAAGGAACAAAACCATTGTGGGTATAATTTTTCTCATAGCTTTTTCATTATTCAGTTTATCATAAGGAAGGCTTCCATAGTCTAATAAAGTTTGCCCATTTCATTGGTTTTTATCAGGGCAATCTCGCTGTTATTATCTTCGGGTATACCGGTTGATCCGACCATAATGAAACCACCATCAGCCGTTTGTTGCAGTGAGATTCCGAATTCGTTTCCTGTTCCGCCAAAGGTCATTGTTTCGCCAGCCAGAACGGCTCCCGAGGGATCTGTTAATGCCAGATAGAAATCAGAATTACCAGGAGAAGTGATCACTGAACCCAGTACAGCAAATCCTCCATCGGGAGTCACCTGAACGGATTTTCCCGAACTTTTTCCTGTCGTTTCAATAAATGTAGCAGGAGCACTCCAGAATTTTGAAATATCTTCATTAATGAGTTTTAGTTTCTGAATGAACATTTTTGAGTTTGCGCCATCATCCAGGGTACCTGCCATGATATATTCATTGCTCTGGATATGTTGTATTGATTCACCAAGATCATTTCCACTGCCACCAAAGATCACATTTGACCATCCAACACCATTGCCGGTAATATGAATGGTAATGATATTTGAATTGAGCAATCCCTGCCCCGGATCTTCCAGGCTGGTTGTGCCAATCACGATAAATTCATTTTCATCGGGGACCTTAATGATCTGGTTTCCAACATCTGAAATCCCATAGCCCCGGGTGGCATACCAGGATTTATCATCTTCAAGAATCCCACCTGTTGTGGTGGTCCGCACCACGATTATATCATCATTTCCGTATTGATCGCTCTTGCCGGTCATAATGTATCCATCGCTCAATTCAAGGACGGAGTTTCCGGCCTGGTTTCCTGCTTTAGTGATCTTCTTCTCCCACTGGGCACTCCCCAGGTTGTCCGTTTTAATCATGTAGAGGTCTGTTGTACCGGCCACGTTATCGAACCAGGAACCAACCAGGATAAATCCGCCATCCCCTGTTACCTGGATACTGTTTCCCTCATCATTTCCCGGTCCACCAAAATAAACTGACCATTGTTCGTTACCATATTTATCCGTTCTGATCAGTGCTATATCTGAATTACCGGACAGGGTGGTTGAGGTTCCGATCACGATGTATCCACCATCGGTCAACTGTTTCACGTCGTTTCCCTCATCCACCAGTGAATTCCCAAAAAACTTGATGAATGCTTCTGACTGACCTTTATTTATGGTTTCCTCTGAACAACCAATGCAGAGGGTGATTATGGTTAAAATAGCCAAATAGTTTCTTTTCATGGCAGGAGCTCTTTTAGGTAGACTAAATCAGTTAAAATTTGGTTGCTTTTTCGAAACATAAATGGGGTATATCCAGCCCAATGAGATATACAACGTATTAATATACATGTCATCATCCGTATATCTATATCTGAAAATCAGGTCGCTATGAGGATCGAGACGGTTTTCTGCATTTACATATTTAGTAAATCCTGCAAGAAACCGTGTATCAAGCAAGAAATATCCTTTACCGGTATAATCGAATTTCAGTCCGGCACCAGCCTGTGCATAAAAGTTAAGTTCGGAACGGTAACTCATATCGGCGGTCGAAATATTTTCTCCCGATACCACATCCAATGATCCATCCGGATAATATCTCTTGGCGTCGATCGATGAACCCAGGTAGTATGTTCCCACAATACCGGCACGCAAATAAGGTTTCCATTTCCCTTTCGTCAGATCAACCGTGAAGGAAAAAGGAAACGATAGCATGGTCATGGTTTCAAAAATTTCAACCTTATAATTCGGATCAAATGTGCTGGTCAGCTTTTTTGGTGTAAGGGTATAATTATACATCGACTGCTGAAACATGATTTCCAGGTTCAGGTCGAACCTCGGTGTAAGGTATTTTATAACGCTCAATCCTGCCTGGAAACCAGGAGCAGTGGTATAATTTCCGGAAGCGCTTTCCAGGTTATGTACACCAAATTGTTCGACAGAATAGGGAAAAGTGAAGTTTGTACCACCAATCACCCCTATGGAAAACGAAGGAATTGTCTTATAGGAGTTTTTCAGGTAAACGAATTCTGCAGGGTCGGCCACGTTAATTTCATATTCAGGATACCGTTTCAAAAAATCCACCATTGCCGAATCAGCCTTTCTCATGTTATCATCCGTCAGGTAGGTTAAAATAATCAATTTATAGGCTTGCAGGCGTTCCTCTTTGTTAAAGCCTTCTGCAATGCAATCCTCAAGCATTTGGGGTATTCCTTCAACCTGGCCCAGGGTATATAATCGTTCGGCCTCCTGAAGCTGAATTACACATTCCTCTGACTGACTGTTAGCCTGAAGGGTAACAACCGTAAAGAGAATGATCGATAGGATAACTGTATTTCTTGCCATACCAATAGAATTATTCATTATTATCACTTTGGCTTGCTGTTGTAATAGTACATGTTTCAACATAGGTGATATCACCGACATAATTGGCCCATTCGATCGTTGAGAAATTACGTTGGATCAGGCTACACATATTCACTACCATATCCTCGGATCTTGTAGGTCTTGCTACCAGGCTCCCGCTGGAACCGGCAACAAACGATTTGCCATCGGGACTGAATGCTACACAATAAACCCATCCTTCACTATCTTTGATCACAATGGGTTGATCAAACAGGTTTTTTGTTTCCCAGATCTGAATCGTCCCGTCCCGTCCAACGCTTGCCAGCTGGCTGTCATCCGGACTGTATTCAACATCTTCAATCAGGGCGACATGGCCACGAAGGGTCTGTATCAGCGCTCTTTTGCCGATATCCCAGATTTTCACATTTCCCTGCTGGTCACCGGATACAAGAACTGATCCATCGTTGCTGAAACATACGGCAGAAACCTGGTTTCTGGCCTCCTGATAAATGAGTACGGGTTCATCCGGGACCCGGGTCCACTGGTTCCAGAGCAGGAGTTTCCCCTCCTTGGTTGCCGCAGCAATTATCCTTCCGTTGGATGATACAGCCAGATCCTGTACCGTGGTCTGTTGGTTGGGAATTGCTGTGTTGGTTTCAGCAGCCACATCCCAGAGCAGCAATTTCCTGTCACTGCCTGAAGTTACCAATTGATTCGTTCCGGGCAAAAAGTTCACTGTCAGCACTTCTCCGGTATGCCCCCTGAGCCTTTTCATTGGAGTGCCTCTTGATGAAAGATCGTACAGCCGGATTCCGGTCCAGGTTGCACATGCCAGCCATTTCCCATCTGAACTGATAGCCAGATCTTTGACAACTGTACCGCTATCGCTCAGGACTGGAAAGTTTCTATCCGGATCATTCAGGTCAAAATGCAATAATCGACCCTCACTGTCAACAGAATAGAATTCAGAACTCCCCGGCACGAATTGAATTGAATTCACATTATCATCGTGACCCTTAAATTGTATATAGGATTCTTTATTTTTCACTTTCAAGGCGTTATACAGCCCAAGATAGATATCTGCATTATATGGTAATCCTCCATATTCCTGGTTAAACTTGTATGCCTGGTAAGCCAGCAGGCATTTCAGGTCCAGGTCCTGGTCAACCTGAAGTGATTTTACAGACATCGCCTGGGCAATGGAAAGCAACCTGTTGCGATACGCTTCCTCTGCATTCTCCACTGCCAATTCTTCTCCTGCGATGGCTCGTTTTTCATTTTCCTGTGCCAGGTTTCTCTGCTCGGTGGCTTCCTTTTCATTCTTCACTGCAAGGTTACGTTGCATGGTGGCTTCCTTCTCGTTTGCTATGGCTACCCGGGAAGCGCTATCGGCTGCATTTCTCTGTCTGGTTGCTTCCATCTCATTTCGCTGTGCCAGCGTCATGTTATCGGTTGCTTCTTTGGCATTCTTTTCTGCTTCAAGCCTGTTTTCCTCTGCCAGCTGGAAATTGGTCTCTGCCGCCAGTTTTTGTTTAGTTGCTTCCCTTTGCTGTATCACAGCATAGAGCATGAATCCGAGAGAGATGATGGCAGCTGTACCCAGGATAACGGCAGTAATCCGTGTTCTTCTCAGGGCTCTTTTCTGCATCCGGATTTTATTCTCTTCCTCTGCAACATACTCTTTCTCGCTGGTTTCCAGGTAGACTATTGCCCGTTCGAAAGCCGGGTTATACCGTTCTGCCCAGGTAAGTGTAGGTTGTTGTTTCTTTCGCCAGTTAAGGGCCAGCTGAAGGTCCGGAGGTCTCCACAGTCCGGTTTTTCCTTCCTGGTACATCCCCGATGCATCGGCTAATCTTGAGTACATCTGGATGGCCTGCCCCTCCTCTTCAACCCAGACTTTCAGTTTGTTCCAGATCCTCATCAGGCTTTCGTGTGAAAGATCTATTACAGAATCCTTATGGAGTGGTATCTGGGGTGCTGGTGCCAGGAAAGATCTTCCCCTCGACCGGAATTTTTCAGCTACTTCGATCACCTCTTCCACAGAAGATTTTGATATTGCAGCAAGGACTTCAACCCGGGTGGGGTGGCGGATACCGCGGTTATCCGTTCCTTTCTCGGTCAGTGTTTTAAACATGCTCTCACACACTCTTTTCCCGCCGGCATTGAGCTCATCGAATGCTTCATTCGCATGTTCGGAGAGTGCTTTTTCCATTTTGCCAATGGCTTCATAGTCGCTCAAACTGATCGATTTGTCGGGATCATTCAGCTGTTCCCAGTATTCCCAGGTGCGCATTAACGAGTGTTGTAGAATGGGCAGCTGGTCCGGATCGTCACCCACTTCATTCAGCAGTTGCTGAACCAGGGCTTTCTCAATGGTAGCGCCTCCCACAGCCACCGGTCCTTCAATGGCAGCCCTGAAATCTTCCCGTGTCATCTGTGGAACAAGGTAGTTGCTGCTGTTGATCTCCTCGGTAAGTTCCTGGAACTGGGAACATTCTCCGATAAAATCGGACCTCATGGTAAGTACCACATAAATCGGTGTTTCCCGTTGTTCTACAGCTTCAACCAACAGTTTCACGAATGCTTCCGACTCATTAAAGGTCAAATGATCCTCTCTGCTGGATTTAAACCGGAACAGCTCTTCAAACTGGTCGATCAATATCAGGATGTTTTCATCCGGTGATAAATTGAGTTGTTTCACACATTCCACCAGTCCCAATGAGCTTCTGTGAAGGATCGCCTTTGTCATTGAGACCTGCACATCCGGGTCTTCAACCTCTTCTGATGGTGTGTTGACGAATGATTCTGCCAGGTTATGGATGGGATCATTCCCGGGCCTTGACGTAATGATTTTCCACCTGGATCCTGCCTGGGTAATAAATCCACCATACAAAATCGGAACCAGTCCGCAATAGATCAACGATGATTTTCCGCTTCCTGACGCACCGATGACGGCGACGAACCTGTTATCTGCCAGTTTTTTCAGGACTTCCTCGCTCTGACCTTCCCTGCCAAAAAACAGATGGCTCTCATCAATGCTGAAAGGACGCAGACCGGGAAAGGGGTTTCCTATCCGCTGCTGATTCTTTTCCTTTTTTGTTTGATTGTTTGATTCGCTCATTTTATTGATTGATTTTTTCCAGGAATTTATCAAAATTTACTGCTGTTGTCCCTTTCTGTAAGGGAATAATATCGAGATTAGAAATCGTGGATTTGAATTCATCACCATTTTGAACCATCACAGCCATTGCCTTGATGGGTTCAGTTCTTCCAAAGCCAGGGGCTTTAAGCAAGTCCTTCATTTTACTGCTGATCCAGGGGATATTATCTCCGGTATAGTGGATCAGGACCCCGGAGCAATTTGCCAGATAAAGATGATGCAAGCTCACGACATTTTCGGTTGAAGCTACCATACCTGTCCAGATGATATCAATCTTCTTTTCCTGGAACCAGGATAATACCGGCTCCACTTCTTTCTCATATTCTTTTTCATATATCAGATAGACGAATGGTTTTTCAGGCAGGGTAATTTTACCAGCCTTGTCTGATTCATCATCTTTTTTTGATATTCTTCTTCGAACAATTGATTTGAGCAGCTCCAGGGGTGTTTGTACAATCTCTGCGATCTTCAATGTTTCTTCCTGCCGCACCAGTTTTTCAATATATTGTTTTTGTTTATCATCGGCTGGTTTCAGATCGGGGGGGAACCAAATGATGCGTTGAAAATCAGCCTCTGTTTCCGATGAACCGCCAAAAGCTGACGATAGCCTGAGTTGGAGATCAACGAGTGAATACTCCGAGCCGGCAAGGGGATCGCCGTATTCATTACCCACAATGTGTATAGCAAGCGAGGCTTTTTTCAACAATTCGTTTACGCTTGCTTCAATCTCCGCTGCTTTACCCGAAAGGTGACGATATGGAACCACGGTATAACCGAACTGTATCAATTCACGTTTGAGGGCATCCCGGTTATCTTTCTGTTCCGGATGCACTTCGGCAAGAAAGATGGTGGGTCCGGTAACATCTTTCGGTTTGCCCATTTTCAAATCCATCATACCCATAACGGAACGGGAAATATCATAGGCAAGATCAACCAGTACTGGCCAGATGGAACTTTTAATACCGGTATCAAAAGAGATCTCCTCAATATTCATCGCCGTTTCGCATATCTGGTAATCGGTATAATTCCGTATGAATTCAGGCTGAAGTTCGGATGCGACAGGAAGGAGGCAAACCTTAAAGATCCTCTGGATCGTTACACCCGATTCAGTGGTTTGTTTATTATCCCGATCAGAGATATGCTGAACGGTTTTTATAACCTCGCTTTTAGCACTAAAATCGGGTGATAGCAGTAAAATAACCATCTTGTCATCATCGGCTTTTGATAGCTTTTCTTCAATAGAGATACGGGTCTGATCAGGGAGAATCCGGTCCAACAAGATACCCAGGTAGCTAGCAAAGCTATAGATCCAATTTTGCAGATTTTCCGGGAGTTGATCCAGTGATTCTGGAATCAGGATTGATATTTCAAGTTTCTTTTCCATGTATGATCGTTTTATCGGAATCAGAATGTACAGTTACCGTGCGCCAGGGATTTATTTGAATAAGATACAAAACTTTAGATGAAACAAGATTCTTACATTTTAATCCCCATTACGAGGATATCATCGACCTGTTCAAACTCACCCATCCAATCGTTCAGTGTTTGGTCCAGTATCTGTTTCTGTTCCGTCATTGATTTCCCATGTATCTCAAAGAGTACTTCCCTGAATCGTTTTGACATAAATTTTCTCCCCTCAGGACCGCCAAACTGGTCCGGATAGCCATCGGAGAACATATACAGGCAATCTCCCTCAACGATATCGATTTCATGATCGGTAAATTCCGGCATTACATCTCCTTCCACGGAACCAATGGGGATTTTATCCCCCTTGTACAGGATAAGCTCATTGTTACGGATCAGGATCAGCGGATTATATGCTCCGGCAAAGTGTAGCTTCTTCCTTTGCGGGTCAATTACACATAGTGCCATATCCATACCATCTTTCACGTCACCCGGCCCCCCTTTTTCTCTCAGGGTGCCGGCAACTCCTTCGTTTAATTCCTCCAGCATCCTGCCAGCAGTACGGGCATTTTTAACATTCAAAGCATAATTGAGCTGATTGCTGCCAACGATGGACATGAATGCCCCAGGTACACCATGACCGGTACAATCCACAGCAGCTACAAAGATCAATCCATCTTCTTTAGCCAGCCAGTAGAAATCGCCGCTGACAATATCTTTTGGTCTATATAGAATAAACATGTTATTAAACAACGATTGTACAAAATCCTCCGGGGGTAATATGGCAGTCTGTATCCGTTTTGCATAGTGGATACTATCCAATATCATTTCATTCTGTATTTCGATCTTCATTTTCTGTTCCTGGATGGAATCCCGCTGGGCTTCAATCTCCTCTTTCTGCTGTTGTATCTCGGCTGTCCTTTCCTTCACTTTCTGCTCCAGTTCATTTGTATAACTCTCCAGCTGGGCGATCATTTTATTGAACTCTATGGAGAGGCTGGTAATTTCATTATTACCGATTACCTCAGCCCGTTCATGCAGGTGGCCATGAGTGATCCGGACAACGTTTTCCGCCAGTTTTTTTACGGGGAATACAACGACTTTGGTCTTACGGTAGATCAGTAAAAGAACAACCAGGATTGTAATTCCAAAAATTACCAGGAACTTAATTGCCTCCCGTCTGAGCAAGGCTATTTCACCCGAGTGATCGGAGATGATCCGTATGACCGATCCCTGGTAGAGGTCTGAATTCTCCCGTTCCAGATAAAGGTAGCGGTAACTCAGGTTGTTCTCTCCTTCCCGGACTACCCAGTTATCGACATCCCTGTTATGAAACAGTTCCAGCAGTAGTTCAGGATAGTATTGTTCAGCATTTACATTCAGTGAAAAAGGATCATCTGCCATATAAAAGAGTTCCACATCCACAATGCTTTCCTGTTTTGTAATGATCTCTGATTTTGCCTCTTCAATTAAACTAATGATTTCATCGGCTTGTTCTGAATAGAATCCGATCTGGATGATGTATTTTCCGTCGAGAGTCGGCTGGTAAGTATATTTCTTTGGGCGCTTGGTTTGGTCTTCAATAGCAAATCGCTCATTCACGAATGTACCTCCTTCCATCACGTTGATCAGGAACTGTTTGTGCTCTTCACCAAACCCGAACAGATTAAGGCCCCGGTCTTTTTCGAATGTTGTATTGATGATGGTACCTTCCTGGTTAATGATATAAATATCAGCATAATCAGGATCCATACCCAACTCCCTGCGGACCTGATCCAGATCAGCACTTTCAATGTTTTCTGTATTGCGAAATACTTCGTTAACCAGGATTGAACTATATTCCTCCATGATGGGTGCCAGGTGGACCTCCATGAGTTCGAACGCATTATCCTGGAATTCCAGCACTTTTTGTATTCCATCGGAGATGATGTTGTTTTTGCTGGTACTTGATTCTTCAAGGATTTTCTGGGTGTGGTAATAGTTAAAGGCACCCAGTACCATTAATGCAGTAATGACCGGGATGACAACATTAAAGATGAGTTGTTTAAATATCGTGGTTTTTTTCTTGGCCATGCTGCTGGTACTTGTTTAAAAAGATTCTATAAAAAATTCATTCAGGTGTTTATCTCAGTATATAGTTAAACATGTATGGTTGTCAGTTCCAGGAATACCTGTGCAATATCCGGGTAATCAAAGAGTAAAAGTCCAAGGTTACCTTCTTCCAGTCGATAGCAAATGGTTTCTTCCATGCTTTGTATAGTGCAATCTGACAGATTAAAATCGTCATCGCTAAAGTTGCATAAAACATCGTTTGGACCGAGTTTTTGCAGGGTTCCATCATCCGATTTTATTTCAATTGCTCCTGCAACGATCCAGAGATAAAGATCTTTTGTGATGACTTCGTCACTCGGTATTTTCTCATCCGCCGTATATGAAATCATTTCAAACTTCCGGGCCAGGTAATACAGTTCACTACCTGGTATCTGTTTGAAATGGGGTGAGTTCCTGAAATACTGGATTTTGGAGAAGAGCAGGTGGTGTTCATCGCTCTCTCGTTCAATAATCTTGTTCAGATCATCCCGTGTCTCTTCCGGAAGTCTTGAGAGGACCTCTTCGTATTTGACCGGATCTGTTTTGTAAATCAACCTTGCTGCAATTCCCTGAAGTAACGGGTCGGGATTAAACAATTGTGCGATCAGGTCATCTTTTATCTCTTTCAGGTTAAGATTCCAGAATGCTTTAATGGCACAAGCCTTGGTCCAGTTATTCACTTTATTGTAGTCCCGGTTTATGATGGCATAGACTAAATCCCGGGAATCCATTTTCTGCAGTGGTAAGAAGTCTTGCAACAATTTTATTTTCTCTTCCATTGAAATGTCATCCAGCAGAGGGAATAACCGTGGTTTCAATTCTTCAGCCACCACCAGGTCCAGCAGCTCGAGGGCAAAATTGACTCCTTCGGATGTTCCGCTTTCCAGGTTTTCCCTGATCTGGAAAATGGATTGGGGTTCGTAGGACAAGCTTAACAGTTCAAAAATCAGGTCAAAATTTGAGTTGAGTTCTTCCTGAATGGCTTCTTTGAGGTCAGTTCCCACCTCTTCTTCCACTATGCTGGCTGATGCAGTGATGTTCCATGCGGTGGTTTCTATCACATTTTCCAACACCTGGTTTAAACGGATCAAGTCCGCTTCTGTTGACCGGTAATTACATAATCTGAGGGAGCGCACAGTTTCAAGAACAACTTCTCTTTTGTGATACCCCAATTTAGTCAGCAAGCATTGAATTGCTTTTTCTCCACCAATTTTTCCAAATATGCGAACAATCCGAACCAACGTTTGAACTTCAATTCCTGTTTTATAGAAGTAAAGGTCCAATGCATCCAGGACTTCTTCACCGAGGCTGATCAGGGCATGGTAGGTATGGTTCACATAGAGGTCGGATGAGAGGAGATCCACCAGGGTAGGTGCCAGCTCGATTTTTGTGAACTCTTCCACCAGTTTGATCGCCTCGATTTTCACGCGGGGCTCAAAATCCCTCAACAGGGCAACCAGTAGAGTTGTATCGGGGCCATCGGGAATTGTTCTGAGGTACTTTGCTCCTTTGATTCGCTCTTCCGGACTCGTCGAATGCAATAGTTGATCTATTCGTTTCATCGAATCAACATCCTTGTAAAAATCCCTGGCGTTCCCTGAAATCTCTTTATGATGTTCCTTCTCCAGTTTCAGATCATACTCCGAAACGATTTCATCTGCTTTCAACCACATGGTTCCGTCATTGGCTTCTCTCAGCCACTTAACGATATAATTCCGACCCTTCTCGGATTTGTGATGCAATGCCTGAGGTAACAATTCATCATAGAGGTATGGATTGATCTCCTTAATAACTTTCATCCCCTGGATCATAGCACCGGGTTTTTTCTGTTCAAAGGTTGATTCAAGGTAATTCGAATAATCGACCCCGGTTCGGATGGACCCGGTTCTCTGGGTTTTAAATGATGCCAGTGCATTTTGCAGGGATCCCCGATATTCCTTATAAAGTCGCAGGGCGACAACGATCCAGATGATGAGGATTCCCACCAGGACATAGGAGAAATGGATCAGTTTGAAAAAGCTAAGGGCTCCCAACCCCGCCAGGATCAAACCGGACGTCAATGCTGCCAATTCGTTTATGGTGCCGTCTACCCTGGCCTGCACGTCGTATCGGATCTGTTCATCAAGTGATTGGTATAACAGTTTAAATGATGGTGCCTCAATAGAATCCTTGAGGGCTTTCGAGAAGAGCCGGCTCAATGCAATGATCATAAAGAACAGCATAAATCCCTCAGATGCTGCCGTATAACCAAAGAATGTTCCGACCAGTGAAGCAATGATGGTAAAGAGCGTCATCAGGAAAGCGGAAATCACCAGGGCGATCTTTAACCCATAGGTCTTCATCAACCAGCTGAAAACAAAAGCCTTCAGGATCAATGTAAAGATCATCAGTGTACCCATGAAAAGTCCCAGGAACGAAGCCATCTCCCGGGGATCAGGATATTGTTCACGGGTGGCCGCAAGGAAAGAGAAACTAACAAAAAAAAGCATGATCATGGAAAGGGCTACAAAAACCGACATCATGGTGATATACCGGTCTTTGAACAGGGAGAAAAACGACAGCTTTTTCCTGGATTTCACACTGCTGGATTCTGAAACGGTGTCGAGTGTAAATTTCCTTCCAATGACAAACTGGAAAATCAAAGCAATAAAAATGCTTCCGGCACTGATGATCAGGATATCTTTTGTTTGGAACCGGAAAGCGAGAATAACCGGAACAGCGTAGCTACTGAGAATAATACCGAGGATTCCACCGGTATCGATCAAACCGAAAAGTCGTTTCCCCTGTCGCAAGGTAAATAGCCGTCCAACGGTTCCCCAGAAACCAAGCAGTGCAATGATATTGAGGGGGCCCATCATCACAAAAATGGCAAAGACCAGCCACCTGACAGGCAAAACCTCAAATCCATACCTCAAAATAGCGGTAAGAATTGCGATGGTTAACAGATTCAAAATCGCCAGCCGTTTAAACGTAATTACCGACTGCAATTTTGTATAGATGGACGTGAGGATTATGCCTACCATACCCGAGACTGCAAAAGCATTTGCAATCATTTTCTCTTCAAACTCATTGAGAAAGAGTGCTGTGGCTCCAACCTCAAACGCTCCGAAAAATATCCCGATAAAAATGGATTGTGTTAACAGGATAAGAACACTGGCCCTTTCATTGTCTTCAATATTAAGCGCCTTATAGATACCACCTGCCATATGATTTTTAAATTTTTTTCGGTTTAACGATGCAAATAGCCCCTGTTTTTTATAATCTGCCGATATTAAAATGAATAAAGATAACACAAAATATGAATTGGAGTCAAGAATTTCAGGGGATTTGTTGATTAGAATTATATCATCCAATCGCTATCACCGGTAAAATAGATTTTGGTACAATATTCCGATTGGGGTTTGAAAGGAACAGGCAAACAGGACACAAAAATTTTTCTTATACCATTTTTCCGGGAGTTTATCTATAGTAACTATCCTATTCATAAAATTTATTTACTTTGAAGCCGGAATTCTGCAATAATACCTATATTTATATGGATGTTCGGCTACGATGACACTACAGATGAACTGACCAACAAACGGAGGGAAGTTGTATTTATCATTCTCTCCGGCTTTTTCCTTGGGACACTTGCCATCCTGAATATATTAGGAATCTCACGGCAAATAGATCTTTCATTCACCCTGTTTGGAAAGACCATTCCATTCATTGTATTCATAGGTGTTCTTCCCTATCCCATCACATTTCTTTGTACCGACTTTATCAGTGAGCTGTATGGAAGAAGAAGGGCCAATAAGGTTGTTTGGGTTGGATTGTTTTTAAACATTTGGGTTTTGTTCATTTTATGGTTGGGGGGTATATTACCACCTCATCCTGAAATGGCTCCCGATGGGCTTCCGGTTGACATTGAAGTCAGGACTTTTTTCCAGATAAGAAAGTGGACATTCGGTGCAACCATTGCCTCCATGCTGGCTTATTTAGCTGCCCAATTCATTGATGTTCACATTTTTCACCGTTTGCGAAAAATGACTCAAGGGAAGATGTTATGGTTGAGGAATAATGGATCAACCCTTACCAGTCAGATGGTTGACTCCATTGCAGTGGTTACAATCACCTATCTCTGGGCACACGATGCCATCTCCATACATCCAGGTGAAAAAGCCGTGCATGCTGTCATTATCCTTATCCTCTCCAACTACGTTTTTAAAATGACATCTGCCCTGCTTGATACCATTCCTTTTTATATTGGTACCCGGTTTTTATCCAAATACCTGAAGATTGATCCGGATTATGAATTCAAGAAGAAATCACCGGTGACGGGTGAGTAATGGTTCCAGGTTCAATGGATCGCCGTGAATCATGGTTTGTGCTTTTCGATAATAGACTTCCCGCTCTTTCAATTCATCCCTGACATACCGATCCAGCTCTTCATCACTTTTCCCGCATATCAGTGGCCTGTGCTCCTTTTCATGCTGAAGCCGTTCAATCAGTTTTTTCACCGGGATTTTGAGATACACTGTCTGCCCCGATTTGTTCATGAAATCCATATTGTCTGAGAAGCAGGGTGTGCCTCCTCCCGTTGCTATGACAACCCTGGTTAGCCGATCGATCTGATCCAATGCTTCTTTTTCCAATTTCCGAAAGGCGTGTTCTCCCTTTGAAGAAAAGATAGAAGAGACTGTCATACCGGTCATCTTTTCGATGTACTCATCCAGATCAATAAATTGATAACCCAGCCTTCCGGCGAGTTTCTTACCCGCCGTCGACTTTCCGCTGCCCATAAAACCAATCAGGAATATCTTCAAGGGTGTTCCTATTTCAGATCCAGTCTCATCTGACCGTTCTCATCGTCAAGCTCCAGGAGTATATCGTCCTTTTTATTTTCCTGTTCTTCATCCTTTTCTTCCGGGGTCACACCCTCTTTCTTCACGACAGGCTCCAGTTCTTTTATGTTCTCCACATGATAATTGGTCAGTCGTTTCCCTTTTGCCTTATAACTTTTTATACCGATAAACTCTGCCACCTCGATAATTTCAGGTTCTCTGTTTTTATTTTTCCCGCCGAATTCAATTTCGAAGCGCGGATATTCTACTTCGGTAAGGCTAACCAGACGGGATTCCAGATGTCCATTGATGAAGCTCAGGGGTTTCTCAGCTGGTTCGATGGTGAACCGTTTCACGTAGTAATAGTTCAATTTACCATCAAAATAAATGGCGGAATAGACTTTTGATGTATCAAATTTCTCCAGCACCAGGATATCGTCTTCATAGTGGTTTGCCAGGTCAAAATTAGAGAGCCTGAATGTTCCTGTTTTTGTAATGACCAGGATTTTATCATTGGCGCTGAATTCTCCAAGGAACCTGCCCCTGCTATCTG
>Ga0315550_1000272_pt1 | contig 31184 bp, 29 predicted proteins | sample SalMarSW160190MG_2_FD_203100 | JGI IMG/M metagenome (GOLD analysis project Ga0315550, IMG submission 203100) | Salt marsh sediment microbial communities from the Plum Island Ecosystem LTER, Massachusetts, United States - Salt Marsh Sediment SW1601-90 ...
TCGAGCGTCGCCAGTCGATAACTGCCGATTCTTTGAAAACGTGCCCAGAATGTGGGGGCAAGGTGCATCGTTTGATCCACCCGGTGGGCATCATCTTCAAGGGCAAGGGGTTCTATGTCACCGATAACCGCAGCAAGGCCAAATCGTCCACGGCGGTCCCAAAGAACAGGGATGAGGCAAAGAGCAAAACATCTGAGAAAAGCGAGAAAAAGAAAGAGACCAAGTCCAAAGAGGACTAGATCTCCTCACACAGAAGTGAACGGGCGTGGTTATTTTGGCCACGCCCGTTTTTCTATCCGGATTCGCTACAACTGGAATCCCCCGCTGGCGCGGACGACCTTTTGGTTGTAGTCGGTCACAAAAGTGAACAACCGGGCCTTTAGCCTATGCCATTCCTCCGTGGCAAAAGCACTTTTCAGGCTGTCCAAATCGTCCGCCAGGGCGCCGGCCAGGATCTTGGGATAGTCTCCATAGAGGGTGTACCAAGCGTCAGAGGTCTGAATTCCCAGCTCACTCAATCCTGGCACGAACTCTTGGATAAAGAATTCAAAATGCTCGTTCTCCTGGCCAGACCGGATATTCCACGACATGAGAAGTTTAACCATTGCCTCTATCCCTCGTCGCGCTGCCTGGGCTCTAGAACGACGACCTGCGTCTCCTCCGAAAGATCTGACTGGCTGACTTTCAGTGTCTCCTGGGCTTCTACCTTCTCCAGTCCCATCTCTTTGAGGAAACCATTCAAGGTGCCGAGCTTTTGCTTGAGCCCCGGGATCTTGTAATACATCGGGATAACGATGCTGGGCTCGAACAGGCTGATCACCTCTGAGGCGCGAGCCGGGGTCAGACTGGCGCCGCCTCCCACGGGCACCAGCAGGACGTCCACGGTGCCCAAACTCTCCACCTGTGATTGAGTGGGCACGTGGCCCAGCAATCCCAGGTGACACACCGTTACGTCGCCAAAATCAAACGTGAACACGTTGTTCAGACCGCGCGTCGCTCCCCGCTTGCCATCGGCAAAGGTAGCGATGCTGGTGACGAACACACCGCCGATCTCGTACTCGCCGGGGCCGTCCAGCAGTTTGAAAGGCCCCCGCACCCCAGACGTGTAGCGGCACGCCGCGTCATCGTAGCTCACGGTGACGATCTGGGCGCTGGGCTTGGGGAATGTGAAACCGACGTCGGGCGGGCAAGGGTCGGTCACGACGTTCGCCATCCCGCGCTCGCTCAACCGAAAGCAAGTTAATCCATACCAGGTGATTTCCATACACAATGCCTTCCTATGATGATTGAAAAGACTTTTTCCGTGGGGCAATTATACATAGTCTGGCAGAAATGCCAAGCGAGGCAGGTTGGATTGACAATCCAGCGGATTCGCATCCGGCTACAGGGACATTAGAACCCCAGGGTTCATGATGCCGGTGGGGTCAAAGGTGCGCTTTAGCGCCTCGAGGACCTCGATACCCAAAGGCCCCACCTCCTCTCTGAGCCAGGGCGCGTGGTCACGCCCGACACCGTGATGATGGGTCAGCGTGCCATCGGCGGCCAGGATCGCGTCGGTTGTCGCCTGCTTGACCACCAGCCACTGCTCCTGCTTGACCAATGGATCAGAATCTCCCACCTGTTGCACCATAAAGGTCGGACGCAGTGCGGCACCGTACTCGCAGGCGTGGCAGATATGCGTCATCACGTAGCCCGATCCGCCGTTGGTGACCGAGATCACGCCTCTCATCGCGGTGACCATGGACTCGTAGAGGTGCGTCAAATTCGACCAAGTCGTGGACGTCTCTAGCGTATCCACCATGATGCCGTGATCGAGAAGCGTGTCGCGCAGATAGGGCTGGGCATAGCGATCTTGTATCCAGGCCTGGCCCGCTGCTCGTCCCAGGGGGCGCCCATGATGATCGTTACATACCTCCAACGCGCGGCCCCATTGCCCAGCCACCCAATCGGCCGTACCATCAAATCCCAACACCATCAGCGCACCGCCAGAGGCCAAGTCGTATCCCTGTACCTTCAAGTAACGCTCCAGCAAGCCACCTGCCAGGCCGCGCAGGCCCTGGTGCTTGTGGTTCAACACGGCGTAGGTAGCAGTTTCCGCCGCATCCGAAAGGCGCATGATGGATGGATGCAGATCGGCAGCCTGCACCAGGTCGCGGCAGGCAGCGATGCCATCCTCAAGGCCAAGGAACAGGATGCCTCGATAATCCTGCACCGCCGGCTGCGGGCGGATGCGCATGCAGGCCTCGGTGATGACGCCGTAGGCCCCCTCGGAACCGATGAGCAATTGAAGCAGGCTGGGCCCGGCGGCGGCGGACGGCGCGTCCTTCGTCTCGATGACACCGGCCGGGGTGACCGCTCGCACCGCTTGGGTCATGTCCTCGATCTGGCCGTAGCCGCTCGAGTTCTGGCCCGCCGAGCGGGTGGCGATCCAGCCGCCGAGGGTGGAGAACTCGAAGGACTGTGGAAAGTGGCCCAGCGTAAAGCCCTGGGCGTTGAGCTGTGACTCTATCTCCGGGCCCGTGGCACCGGCCTGGATGCGCGCCGTGCGCGAGACGGGGTCCACGCTCAGCACGCGATTCAAGTTGGCCAAGTCGAGGGTGATTACGGGACGATCATCGTCGGGCGGCTCGACGCCCCCCAGGACGGTACTGCCGCCGCCAAAGGGAACGATGACGATATCGCGCTCGACGGCCCAAGATAGCAGCGAGCAAATCTGTCTCTGGTCGACGGGATAGACAACGGCATCGGGTGGGTGGGGAATATAACCGACTCGTACGCGCACCAGATCGCAGTAGGATCTACCGTAGGCGTGCTCGACGCGGGCTCGTTTATCGGTACGCGCCGCCCGCTCGCCCACGAGCTTGTGCAAGGATGCCAGCACGGGATCATCCAGACGCGATGGCCGCAGCGAAATCTCCTCTAGGGAGACCGGCGGCGTCTGGCGTTCGATTGCCTCGTCAGGCAGGTTGAGCCACTTGCAGAGTGCAGGCCAAAAGGCCGGGTGCTCCTCCAATGAGTAACCCCGATCAACAGTGCCCCAGCCCCACCAGCGCAGGTTCTGCATATCCATATACTAGCTCCCGCTATCCATACACGCGCGGATTACCATCGCTATCTTACCGTTTCAGACGACCGGTGTCAATGGGAAATATGAGCTATCACCCACACAGCAATAGTATAGCCTCAATCGGGTAGTAAGAAAAGTACGGGCACCCGAGTTGACTTTGCTTCTGCACCACCTTTTGTGCTATAATGTACATAGGGCAACAGAGGGGGAGGGGGTACAATGCGCAAAGAGGCCTTTCTCACTAAATCACTCTCCGGCGACACTGTGCAATGCCAGACCTGCGAGCACTTTTGCGCCCTCAAGCCGAGCGAGGTGGGCAAGTGCGGTGTTCGCCGCAACGTCGATGGCACCCTGTATCTCGTCGTGTATGGTGAAGCCATCGCCGTCCACGTCGATCCCATCGAAAAGAAACCCCTGTTCCACTTTATGCCCGGCGGCGACATTCTCTCCATCGGTACGTATGGATGCAACTTTCGCTGCCCCTTCTGTCAGAACTGGCAGATGTCGCAGGCGCGCGACTTTGACGATCATCGCGACTACTTGGGCCAGCCGGCCATGCCCCAACTGCTGATCGATACGTGCCTCAAAAATGACATCCCGATGATCGCCTACACCTACAACGAGCCCACCGTCTTTTTCGAGTACACCTACGACACGGCAAAGCTGGCTCACGAGCACGGCATCAAGAACGTCTACGTCTCGAACGGCTACATGTCGGAGGCCGCCCTCGACATGATCGAGCCCTACCTAGACGGGATCAACGTCGATCTCAAGGCCTTTACGGAGACGTTCTATCGCGAGCGATGCCAGGCGCGGATGGAACCGGTCAAGCGCAATATCGCCCACATAGCCCGCGAGACCGACATCTGGGTTGAGGTGACCACGCTGTTGATTCCCGGTCTCAACGACTCGGACGAGGAACTAGAAGCCTTGGCCACATGGTTGGCAGAGGTCGATCCCGACATGCCCTGGCACGTCAGCGCTTTCCATCCCGACTATCACATGCAGGACCGTCCGCGCACACCGCGGCACGACCTGGCCCGCGCCTACGAAATCGGCAAGCAGGCCGGCCTGCATTACGTCTACGTGGGCAACGTGATGGACGCCGACCGGGAGAGCACGTACTGCCCGCAATGCGGCGAGAAGCTGATCCAGCGCCACTGGTATAGCCTGCGGGAGATGTGGCGTGAGCGCGGCGTGTGTCCCAAGTGCGATCACGCCATCGCGGGAGTGTGGGTGTAATCAACGGTTTGCCCTGGAGCTTTGGCGCACTCAATCATTGTTAATTGGTCATTGACAATTGTTCATTGTCTTGGGAGGTGACCGATGTCTGAATTACCCATTCGCCGTCCCGCCGTCGCCGGCCAGTTCTACCCCGGCGATCCCAACATGCTGCGAGAGAGTATCCAAAAGTACACCGATGCGGCGACGTTGCCCGACGATCTGGGGACCGTCCGCGCCGTCATCGCTCCCCACGCCGGCTACGTCTACTCCGGCCCCACCGCTGGCTACGCGTTCAAGGCACTTACGACACTCCCCAAAAAGCGGTGGACCGTCTATCTGATGGGGCCTGCCCACCGCGTGCCCTTCCGCGGCGTGGCATTGGGGCAGTACTCTGCCTTCCACACGCCGCTGGGCGACGCGCCCATCGCCGTCGATGTGGTGGAAGACATGGTGAGCCGCTCGTCACTCTATACCCACGCCCCCAGGGCTCACGTGCCCGAGCACTGCCTGGAGGTCGAGGTTCCCTTCCTGCAGATGACGCTGCCGGATTTTCGTCTGATACCGATGCTGTTCGGTGACGTCGATCCACGAGACGTAGGAGCAGATCTGGCCGATCACATCGGCGCGGACGCTCTTGTAGTCGTCTCCAACGACCTGAGCCACTTTCATCCCTACGATCAGGCCCACCAGTTGGACCGTTCGCTATTGGATGCCGTGCTGGAAGACGACGAGGTGGGCGTGCTGAGCGGGGAGGCCTGCGGCCGCGCGCCCATCGTGGCGCTGATGGAGGTCGCCCGTCGCAAGGCGTGGAAACCCACCCTGTTCGACTACCGCACCTCCGGCGACACGGCCGGCGACAAGTGGCAGGTGGTGGGCTACGCGGCGATTGCCTACACTGGGTGAAAGGAAATCTACAATGGCCCTAACCCCTCAAGACCGGGAGACGCTTCTCAAACTGGCGCGGGAGACAATCGCTCGTCAGGCCCGCGGCCAGGGGGTGCCCGACGTGGATACGGACGCGGTGTCGGAGGATCTGCAGCGCGAGGCGGCTTGTTTCGTCACGCTGACCAAGCACGGACAACTGCGGGGCTGCATCGGCTCGCTGGAGGCACGCCAGCCACTGGCGCTGGACGTGCGCGACAACGCCGTCGGCGCCGCTTTCCGCGATCCGCGTTTCCCGCCGGTGAACGCCGGGGAATTAGAAGATCTGCATGTCGAAATCTCGGTGCTGAGTCACCCAGAACCGCTGGACTATGCTGGCCCTCAAGACCTGATCGCCAAGCTGCGCACGGGGGTGGATGGTGTGGTCATCGAACGAGGATGGAATCGGGCCACATTTCTGCCTCAGGTGTGGGAGAAGCTATCCGATCCCCACGAATTCCTGCAACACTTGTGCCTCAAGGCCTACCTGCCCGCCGACGCCTACAAACGCCCCGGCCTCGACGTGTACACGTACCAGGTGGAGAAATTCGAGGAATAGGGGCGCGCCCCTACCGCACCACGATCTCGATCCAGCGCTCTCCATCGGTGGGCAGCACCTCGAAAAATGTGTTGCCCACCTTCAAAGGGATCGGCGCGCCATCCTCGCCGGTGAACGTCAGCATATCGGGCCGCTCCCAGCGCTGCCAGAAAGCCTCGATCTGCACCCCGTCGCGGAAAATGATGGCCCGGTTCGAGTACCACAGCTCCCAGCGGATCGATAGCGCGCCGCTGTGCGGATCCTCCACGATCTCGGTGTTGTACTGCGGCACGTAGAGCACCACCACGTTGGCCGCGCTGAGCTGCCGACTATCGAGGGCATCGGTGTGCGGCACTCCATCCGACCAGCGCAAATAGCGCCCGCTGGCCTCGTCGTACCGCCACTCGACGTCGAGAGAGTTGAAAGGGATCTCGATCGCCGTGGCGGGTGTCCCCTCGACCGACGGCTCGTCCGAAAAGGCCAGCCCCTGCAGATCCTGCCGCCCGCTGATGCCGCGCCCGGCGGCCCACGCCCGCACCCGGGCCGGGTCGGTGTACATGGTGTGCTCCAGCGGCACATCGCGGCTGTGATCGCGATAGAACGGGCTCGGACTGAGCGTCGTGGGCAAACTCTCAGAGACGACCCAATCGGGGTACAGGTCGGAATCCTGAAAGAGGGCGATCACGCCGTTGCTGAAACCGGAGCAGGCAAAGACCGCCTTGTAAATCGCCGGGAGCTCCAGGTCGATGATGCGCCCGCTGCGTACCGGCCCCACGCGCTCTGGGTCCTGCCCCAGGTAAATGGCCGTCCAGCGGCTGGAGAACCAGCCCTCGTTATAATGCTCGTAGATCAAGTCGGCGCTGTTGATGCCCGCTTGAGGCCGCACGTACTGACCTGGCCAGTTCGAGATCTTGATCGCCGCCGGCACCCGGTCGAGCGTTCCCGGATCGGCCACCACCTCGCCGGTGAGCGGGTTTACGTTCTCCGGCAGAGGCGTCGCGGTCGGAGGGACATCGGTCGCCGGTGGAGCAGCGCCGATGGGCGTCATCGTCGGCTTTGGCGGGAGCGTCGGAATCGCCGTGGCTGCCGGCGGGGGCGTGCGGGTCGGCGTGGGTGTCGGCTCCGGCGTGCCGACAATACAGCCGCTGAGCGCGCCCGAGGCGAACACGACTGTTGCCAGTCCAGCCGCAATCCACGTCAAAACGTGTGACCTGTTTCTGTACTGTGTGTGGTTCATCTTGCTCCACCTCCACCTGTAATTCTCTCGGCGAGGTGTATTATAGCACAAGCAGGTCGGCCAGCAAACGATTGCCGCGTGACTAGTACGGGGATAGCCTGACCATTTCTCGCACGCCGATCAATCTCTCACGCGACGACTCCATTCGTGAGCGCACACACCGAGAAACACTCCCTCTCGTTGGCTCTTGCTCGTAAACGATCTCGTGTAGATCTTCCGGTGTTCTTGGACGACCATAGTCATACCAAGAGAATCTAACCCTCTCACAACGCCGGACTATCAAATCACCAGAGGCTGTGCTCACGAATTGCGGACGCAAAATCGATAGGTGCACACCATCGCAGAAAGAAAGCTCAAGTCCGTTTGAAGCGAGTTCATAGCCAACCAATTGGAACAACGCTTCCCCTGGCCTCCAGCCTAGAAGGCGATCACAGATACTCAGCGATAGCCACCGATCGCCATAGCTATCGACCCACCATCCAACAGGATTATCAAGCCAAGGAGCCTCATCTTCCATCAAACTCATCCTATTTTCGTCTTCGCCAGCAAATACTCACCGCTGATCGTCCCATCGCTGAACAAATTGAGCGACGTGCTGGTCGTAGCGTCGAAACGCCAGTAGGTGACCTCCATCCCCTCGTAATCGTACACCGGATTGTGGCGGTACGCGCCAATCCGCCAGAGCCGAGGGGGCAGGCGCCACCGGCGCGCATCGCCATACAGTTGGCGCAGAACAACCCGCCGGATGCCGATCTCGCGGCAGCGGGCCAGAAACGCGCCCAGTTGGTTGAAATTGCACTCGTCGATCACATAGGAGACCTTGACCGGCACCCGTGCCGCTTGCACGATGGCCGCCAGATCGGGCACGCGGGTCGAGCCCGTCATCTTCTCGTAAACGGTGGGATCGAAGGAGGGCAAGGAAAGCGCCACCCGGTCGTACAGGTTGAGCACGTCCACCTTTTTGAGCGCCAGTTGGCCGTTGGTATGCAGGGAGAGTCGCGCCTCCGGCAACTGCTCCCGCAGCCAGTGGACTAGGCGCGCCTCGTGGTGGTAAAGCTGCGGGTCGCTGGTGGTGCCGGTGAGGACGACCTGCCGGACGTCGTGCCGCCGCAGCAGGGCCACAAAGGCAGCCAGGTTTCGCAGCGGGAACTCGCCCAGGTTGTCCCGGTTGAGCGCCGGATCGACCTGCCTGCCGATGCAATACGGGCAGCGCAGGTTGCACGGCCCGGCGAAGAGGATGTTGGCAAAGTCGTACTCGCTCATTTCCCCTCGCGTTCCAGAAAATACGGCGTCAGACAGAAGCGATACCAATCACCCCGCCTGAATCTACGGATCGCCTCCCGTTGTTCAACCGATAGTCGCGCGGCAGCTTCCGGCGGAAGCTTGGCTAACAGGAAGGCATCGCTGGCCGATAGACCCAGCCCGAATTCCCGTTCGATCTCCTCGACGATAAGGGACTGCACTGCCTTGTACCTGCGCGCCAAGCCGTCCAGGTCGATCTCGTCCAGGATTTTTTCCGCGACAAGCAGGCCGTACACGTTCTTGAACCACTTGTTGGCATATAGGGCCGGGATGGGCTCACGGCAGAGCGTAAACCCCACGCGGTAATAGAACAAGCCGTAGGGCTTGGAGAATGAGATCGCCGCGGCGACGACGTTGGGATGGCTCAGATCGAACACCGCCGGCCCGGTCGCCCCCAGGTACGAGAGATCGTAGAACACCTTGTGCCCCGCTTCCAAGACGGCCTGGATTTTCTGCGGCGGGACGATCATGCCATTGCGCGCCGAGGGGTTCGACAGAAACCAGTATCCGGGCAGCAGCGCCGCCGGATCGCCGTCATAATCGACCTCGACGGCGGTGATGTTCCGCGTCCTGGCCGTCTCGCGATACCCCTCGTAATCCCCCTCCCAGGCGTAGATCCGCTCGACGCCGCTGCTTTGGAGCAGGGTCATATACTCGCGAATGCCCTCCTCCGATCCCGCGGTCGGATAGCGATGGGCAAACTGCGAAAGGTGCGGCACGTCGTGAGTGTGCGCGGCGATGAGTTTGTCGATGATCGGGTGATGAAAGTCGTCCAGGCCAGGGGAGACGGAGCGCAGGAACACGTCGTGCGGATACTCTTGGGTGAGATCGGTGATCAGTTCCCGAATCTCGGGCATATAGTAACTGTAGACCGTTGTGATAGCCTTGAAAGTATTCATAGCAAGATCGCTCCTTTGTACTGCCAATCGTACCGCAGATGACCGTCGGGGCAAAAGATCAATTGGCGCAAATCGTCTGAGCCAGCGTCGATGGTCAGCGAATCGGTGAGGCAGACGTTCTGCCCGCCGACGTCGTAGACGCGCGCGCCGTGTACCAACGTCATCAACAACGCGCCTTCCTCCTCGAGATAGCTGCGGATGTCGACCAGTTGCTCGGGCCGCAGATGATGCCGCTCCGCCCAGTCCTGCGCCGTCCCGCTTCGCCCGTTCGACGGCCTGTTCACCGGCCGCACAGTCACCTGCTCAATCTGGTGCGCTTTGGCAAAGGCGATGAACGCTTGCAAATCCTGGCGACTGTCGATGAACCCGTCGGCCATAACGCACGCCAGCCGTACAGAGAGCCCACATTCGTGGAGCAGATGGATCAACTCCGGCAGATCGATGTACGCTTTCCTGTGCGGCAGATAGACAGCCCGGTTCTTCTCTGGCAGGTGGTGGACGACCGAAATGGCGATCGTCGTCAGGCCCAGACCATACCAATCGCGCAGGTACTTGGTATACGCGCCGGCCCGCTCAATGAGCAGGATGCCGTTGCTCTGCAGCTCGATGATGGGGAACGGAAACTCGGACAGCGCCTGCAGGTACTTGGTGATCTGCTCGGGGAAGAGGGTCGGCTCCCCCTTGCCGGTGAGCATGGCGGTCGTGACGCCGCAGCGCTCGGCCAATCGGCAGGCGATCCTGAAATTGCGCCAGTTCACCTCCGGCTCCTCCAGCGTCACGCCCACCGGCGGCGTCATTTTCGAGATGCAGAAAGGGCACCGCGCGTTGCACGCCTCACTGCCGGTCACGATACTGAAGGTCTGGATCTTCATTCACACTGCCCCCACGGGTGCAACTTGCAGACGTGCAAACCTACCACCCCGATAAGTTGCTGGTTCCCTACCGAGCTGCACCAGATACTCCTTCACCGCACCTGCGTAGAACAGCGCCACCACCCCGTTGAAATACTCGGCCCCCTTGGGCGTCAGGCGCAGGTACGGGCCGACGAATTCCATCAGGCCGCGCCGGAGCACAAAGTCCACCTCGCGGGGGAAATGTTCCTCCAACCGCACGCCGAATTTGTGCACAAAATGCTCGCGGTGGATCTCGCCAAAGTAGAACGAGACGGCGATCATCTTGGCCATCGCTACATCTAGCGGCATGTGGTAGATGTCCTGTACCGGCAGCCGCCCGGCGTCGACCGCCCGCAGGTAGGGCCTCAGCGTCTTGCTCGCCGCGCCCAGGTTGTAGGCCAGCGTGTGGTGCGAGAGCGACTGCGCGCCCAGGCCCAACCCCAGGTAGGGTGTACCCTTGACCACCCGCTCGGTCAGATAGTCACTCGTTCCCACGTCACCGGCCACCCGGCTGTAGGTGTTCTTGCCCGGTGTGCCCGCGTACCCTGCCGCCAGCAGAAGATCACGGGCCACAGTCTCCAGCGCGTTGACCTTTTCACGGGTGACCAGCACCGCCTGATCCTGCATGCGCGTGCCCTTGTAGCGCATCTCGTAGAGCGTGATGTACTCCGGTCCCAGCGCGATGGTCTGCCGTACGGTGTTGCCCCACCCCGCCTCCGTCTGGTCGGGGAAACCATACATCAGGTCGATGTTGAAGCGATCAAAGCCCGCCTCGCGGATGTTGCGCACGGCGCGCTCCAGCATACTCAACCCCTCGTACTCGCGGTTGAGCGAGCGGGCCAGCTTCAGGTGCGTCGTCTGCACGCCCATGCTGATGCGATCGATGCCCATCGCCTTGTAGGCACGAATCTTTTCCGGCTCCCGGTCGGCGATGATGGGCGTCGTCTCGATGCTGATAACGAGGCCTGGTCTGAAGCAAAACGATTCCCTCGCCGCCTCGACCACGCGGTGGATGTGGGCCGGCTCGACGAACGACGGCGTCCCACCGCCGATATCAAAGCCGACGAGCGTCTTGCGCGTCGTACCCAATCGCTCGCGGTAGAGCGCGAACTCGCGCAGCAGCGCGTCAAAGTAGGCATCCTCCAAACCGTGTTCACTGGGATCAACGACGCAGTACTCGCAATACCGGCAGCGCGCCTTGCAGAAGGGCACGTGGATGTACAGACCCAGCTGGTCGATGTCCCACCATGCGGCCTGGAGCAGGGACTCGACCTCACTCTTGGGCACGCGGTAGGCGCGCATCGTCGTCGTGTGGTGGATGGGATAGGCCGTGTTGGCGATGTGATGGTTGCGCAAGCCGGCCCGAAAGACCTGTTCAGGCGGGAAAGTGCGCCGGTCGGCAAGTGTTGGTATGTTCCACTTTAGTTTCTTTTCCATCAGACGACCTCCCTTATTAGTGTATCTTACACACTAAGTGATGAGAAAAAAAGAAAACGTGCAGCCGTATAGTACTTAGTGTATTTTACACACTAAGTATACCAGAGATAACGATGCTTGTCAAGCAATTTGTCGAAATGCGTGTCTGTACGAATTTGGTAGGTGGAAAGCCATTGGCTTTCGTATTCCAGCTTTGGACAAAGACCCTCTGCCAGGTGCTTTACCTCCACACCTACTAAACCCGTACAGTCACTCGAAATGCGGCACACTTGTGAAAGCCTGATCGTTGGTATATAATTCGAGTATCCGAAGCAGACTTTCAGGAGCAATAGGCATTTGGCCCAGACACAAGACCATCTTCAGGCACTTCCAGAAATCACTCGCCGCATTTTGGCAGTGAGCGATCCAGCAAAGATCATCCTGTTCGGTTCATACGCTCGCGGCGATTACGGACCGGACAGCGACCTGGATCTGCTGGTAGTTATGGAAGGCGTAAACGCGCCGCGTTCGGAAAGCATCCGGCTGCGGCGCTCCTTGCGCGGCTTGTTGGTGCCGGTGGACATTGTCGTTTCCACACCTGAGCAGATGGAGCGCCACAAGAACACAATTGGTCTGATCTATCGCTCGGCCTTGGCGGAAGGAAAAGTGCTCTATGAACGACCTGCAGCCGCCTGAAGTAGTGCACCTTTGGCTGAGGCGAGCGCGCTCCGATTTGGCTCTCGGCCAAGCAGCTCTCCAGACGCCGGACGTTCTATCTGAGGATGCCTGCTTTCACGCCCAGCAGTGTGCCGAGAAGGCACTGAAAGGTCTGCTTACACATCGCGGAATCCCCTTCCCCCGCACCCATGCCCTGGACGTACTGCTCGACCTGCTAAAAGTCCATGCCATCTCAGTGCCCGATCACGTGGACGAAGCGTTCGTGCTGTCGCAATACGCCGTTCAAACCCGTTATCCGGGCGAGTGGGAGCCGGTGACACAAGATGAAGCAACGCTTGCTCTGGAACGCGCTGCCCTGGTCCTGACCTGGGTTGAAAGCCAGATCACTCGGTAGAAAAAGCCAGGGCAGGTAACCCACCCCGGCCTCGTAGCTATTCGATTGTATGTAATGCTACTTCTTGATAGCCGCGTAGGCTAGGCCGCCGATGGCCCCCAGAACAGCACCACCAACGATCCCACTCAGTAAACCTATGAAGAAACCCGCGATGCCACCACCCGTCGTGCCAGCGGCAGCCCCCGCTTCACCACCCAGCAGGCTTGTGGCGGCAGATGCAGCCACACCAAGAAGGCTCAAGATACCACTAGTAAGCCCACTGCCCGCTCCACCGATAGCACCGGACAGGGCGCCGCCCACTGCACCTTCGCCAATCTCGGCGCCGCCAAGAAAATGGACATACAAAGCGCCGGTCGCCAGGCCAATAACCGGCCCTACCCAGCATGCGACGCAAGCCAGAAATGGGATGAGATTAGTGAGCAGGGCAAACACAACTCCTGCTACCGCGCCGATCAACCCAGCCTTGAGTGCCACAGACGTATTTATCTTCATGATAACGTTCTCCTTTCTCCAAGTGAGATTTGCTAACAGCTTGGCTCTAAGTATAGTGCGTTTTGCTACCAGTGCAAATATGCGATGCATGGGGGCTTTCGCAGCAGGTCGAAAGCTCGAGGACGTATATCTGCGCGACGCAGCCCTCGCAAACCCAGATATAGGGAAAAGTGGCACAGTAGCCTGGGTTGCGCGAGTTTTCAGGCGACTTTCGGGCCTCATTTGCGCAGCGGGTGAACCGACCGAGCGCAGCGGATCAAGCGAGAGAGAGCATACCCAAAAGGCGTATAGGATTAGATCGGGCCGCCAAGAGCTCAGCAGCGTCGGATGGGAGCAAAACGAGGATTTGAGGCAGGGGACAATACCCCACTCAGAAACCAGACTGAGAGAGATAATCGAAGCGCTCCAGTCATCGACGCTAACTGGCAGTCGCTTCGCGGATGAGGCGCACCAGGGTGCGCTGATTGGCCACGAAGTCAGCCTGCAAGACGGTCACGTGACAAGCGTTCTGCCCATGCACGGGCATACGCTTGAGCCCCAATAGTTCCAGAACGCTGTTGCGGCTCTCGACCGAGTTGCGACGCCCGTAGCGTTCCTTCCAGGCCGGGCTGCCATAGGGGATCTCGCGGGCTAACCGGACGGAGCCATCGGCGTGGGTGCGGCCGACGGTGACTGTGTAACCGTGCTGGTATTCGGCCTCCAGGTAAGGACACTCGGGCACAGGATTCTTCGCGTCATGCTGACATCGCTTGGCGCAGCGCCACTTGGCCCGCCGTCTGTGGTAATCGTAGCCATTGGAATGCAGGACATAGCCTAGGGGACACAACGGGTGCCCATTTTCATCGTATCCGCGATCCAGCCGAGTGTCCGGGTCCTTGTCAGCCTTGTTGGCACAAATGTCGACCAAGCGTAGCGCACCCGCATCCCAGATGGCGTCGAGACAGGTCTGCTCGCAGGCCCCCGCGTCGGCAAGAACCTCACCGATCTTGAGCCAGGGGAATCGAGTCTGGAGATAGGCAAAGTTTCCCGGGAAAAGGTCAGGATCCTTGTCGGTGGCTGAGCCCAAAGCAGCGGGTAATATCCAGTAGGTGGCAATCTCATCGGCCAGGAGCTGACCGGCGTAGCTGTAGTAGCCATAGACCATGCGGCTGATGCGGGAACGTCGATCGGGCTTCTCAACCGGTGTGTTGGGACTCGTTCTGGCTCGCTTGTTGTTGCCCGTGTAGACGACGAAGCGCGCATCAGGATCCAAGGGTGTTGCGTGTCGACAGACGTCAGCACACGTTTTGTCGTCACAGTCGCATCCCTGCTTGCCCTTCTTCTTGGCAGGACAAGGTCGAGGCGCAGGTTCGTAGCAGCTAGCTTTCACGCTCGAACAGCGCATATGGGAACGGGCCTCGTGCAGCATACCGTCGAAGGAAAGGGTGGCCTGATCTTCCGCATCCGGCTTGACGGGCAGCAAACCGGCCTGGTACAGCACGTCCAACTGAAGCGCGTTGATCTCCTGCTGTAGCTCAGGCGTGAGTTGCCCCTCAAAGTAGCGCAGACCGGACTCTGAGGGGAAGTCCTCCTCAAACCCCGTACAGCGCCGCAGGGATTGACCATCCGTCGGATGCCGCAAGATGCGCAACGCCTCGTGCCGGGACAGATTTCGCTCCCGTCGGTAGAGGCTCAGCAGGTACATACTCACCGGGTGAAAAGGCACCTGTCCCTTGACCGAGGGGATGTAGATGTGAGCGGCTAGCAGGGGTTCTAGGTGACTGTAGTCGAATAGCTGGACGGCGATCTCGAAGGGGGAGAGCATTTCCAACACTTGCTCATTCAGGTCGTCGAACCCCAGATAGCGATAGGCGGAGCGATAGCGTGGTTTAGGAGAAGGCGGTAGGTCGGGGGCACGCGGAAAGACGAGGGGAAGTTCGTGCTCCAGATGGTCCAGCGAGAAAGGCGCCAACGCCTCCGCGTTCTGTGCCCGCTTTTGGATGGCTGTCAGTTTCTTGTCGGCGCTCATCGCTTCGCCCTCCGAGAATACCGCAGCGCCGCGTTCTGCGCCAGGGCACGCCGGTAATCGGCGGCCGTGTTCTTGCCCACCAGTAGGCGCAGCCGCCAGGAGTGGACCGGATGGCGCAGCCAGGCTAGCGCCTCTTGCTGGAGCTGCCGCACGCGTTCACCGGTCAGGCCCAACTCCTTCCCCAGTTCCTTCAGCAGGCAGGGTGGATCATCTTCGAGTCCGTATCGCCCAACGATCACCCGGCGCAAACGATCAGGAAGCTGGCTGACCAGGCCAAGCAGACTTCGTTGGATGAGTTTCTGCTCCAATTCTCCAGCAGGATCCGACAATATCCACGATGCTGGCACCTCCTGCGACCAGACGTCAGTGGCTTGGCCAAGTTCCTTGGCCCGGTGGTGAATCTGGCGACAGATCGCTACCCAGGCGTAGGTGGAAAATGTGGTTCCCCGCGTCGGGTCATACCCCTGAATCGCGTGCCACAGCCCGATCCGGCCTGCCTGCAGTGCTTCCTCGTATGGAATATCACCTCCTCCCTGACGTCGAATGAAGGCGTGGACCAGCCCGTCGTGCTGCTCCATAGCCTTCTGGACAGCTTGCGCTGTCAATCGTTTGCGAGTACATTTGCTCATGAGATTCCTCCTTAACCGGGATTGATCAAGTGGTGGCTTGTCATCTCAGAGTGTGGGGAATCTCACCGAAAAAGTCAAAGCGGCGCACCTCGAAAAGAGGATGCGCCGCTGTATTTCGCTGGGTTGCGGCTTCAGTTTATCTGGGTTGCGCTATTCGCTGCGAAAGCCCCATGGTCCATCTTGACAATAAAAACACCAACTGTCCCCGAAAGTTGCCCACTCGCCAATGTCGCAGATAGGGTGTAAAATAGCCCCGTGCCCGAGCGAGCGTGGTTTATACCCGGAAGACCCGGTCCACCCGGCGCGCCGCTGGCCCGCTATCGCCCCATCCAGCCGGTCCGGGCGGCAAGAGTCTACGTACAGCAACTCACCCAACCAGGCGACCTGGTGGTGGATCTATTCTGCCAGGGGCCGACGGTGGTGCGAGAGGCAACCGCCTTGGGTCGCCGCATGCTGGGGTTCAGCGTCAACCCGCTGCTGCTCGTCGTCGCCCGCCTGGGGTTGAGCCAGACGGATGAAGAGAGGGTAAAGGCAGCCTTCACCCACCTGGCCGACACCCTCAAAGGGGATACACCCCTGTACCAGCACATCCTCTCCCTCTACCACTCCGCCTGCCCGACCTGCGGCGCAGCAGGCACCGCCGAGTGGCTGGCCTGGGATCGCGACGGGAACTTTCCCTTCCAGAAAGCGGTACGCTGCCCCAATTGCGAGGAGGTACAGGAGGGGCCGCCGGACGACGCGGACGTCGCGCTGGCCCAGCGCGTGCAGCCACGAGGTCTAGCTTACTACTATGCATTGGATCGGGTGTCGCCGCCCGGTCACCCGGCGCGGGAGCGAGCCGCTGAATTGGTAGGGCTATACACACCGCGCAATCTCTCGGCACTGATGGACATCACGATGCGCCTCGAGAGCCTGGAAGCCGAAAGAGAGGTCAAGTTAGTGCTGACCGCAGCCCTGCTCGACTGCTTCGACGCCGGCAGCAGCCTGGACCCTCCCGACGAAGAACGCCCACGGCCGCGCACGTTGCGCGTCCCCTCCCTCTATCTGGAGCGCAACGTCTGGCTTCTCTTCGAGGAGGGGCTCGCGCGCCTGGCGGCCGAAACGCCACCCCCTCCCCCAGGGGGGGTGGGGAGCTATCCCGTGCGCCGGGCACTGGACGTCGCCGCATTGGTGGACGGCGCGGCGGAGGGATACGCGTTGGTCAGCTACGCCGCCCGGGACGTGCGCAAGATCATCGAACCGGGCAGCGCCGCGCTCATCATCGCCGACCCACCCCAGCCCGATGCCGTCTTTTGGGCACTCTCGGCCCTGTGGGCGGGGTGGCTCTGGGAGTCGCCCGCCGCCCGCCGCCTGCGCCCCTTCCTGCGCCGGCGGCGGTTCGACTGGGAATGGCACTGGCGCGTGTTGCAGGCCGCGCTGCAGGCTGCCGGCCCGCTGCTCGGCCCCGAGGGCCACTTGGTCACTCTGTTCTCCGAACGCGAAGAGGAGGCGCTGACCTCGATCTGCCTGGCGGCCGATAGCGCCGGCTACGCCCTGGAGGGATGGGGATACAGCCCCGAGGTTGGCCACCGACAGGTCTGGCGTTGGGAGGGCCAACGCACGAAACATCAAGTGCCCGAGTTGGAGGAGATGGAGCAAGCCATAGCGTCCGCCGCAGAAGAGGCGATGGTGCGTACGCTTCGGGAGCGAGGGGAACCGACCATTTGGCCGCTGCTGCACGCCAGCGCCCACGCAGAGCTCGTTGCGCGAGGTCTGCCTGCACGTGCGGCAGCCATACCCAAGAGCAGATCCCCGGCGTTCGCACTTATTGCCGATGCCATCCAGAAGGCCTTTGAGGCTGCGCCCCTGGCCCAGGTCGCTGAGCGGGAGGAGACCGAGAAGCCGCCGCGGTGGCTGGCTGACGCGCCACAAACCACCGACATCCTGGCCGACCGGGTCGAAACTCAGGTATGGGAGCTACTGATCCAACAGCGAACGTGGGACAAGGAAGAGCTGATCAACGCGACCTATGCCCACCTCTCCGGTCCGCTCACGCCCGATTTGGCGCTGGTGTTGGTGTGTATCGAATCGTACAGTGTGCAGGCAGACGAGACACTACACCTGCGCGCCGAGGACGACCCGCTGCAACGCTCAGCCGAGGTCAAGACGTTGCGCAAAGAACTGGTGGAGCTGGGGAAACGATTGGGATTCCAGGTCAGACGGGGCAGAGGGTGGGACGTGCGCTGGCTTGAGGAAGGCACAGAAGCCTACGTCTTTGACATCTCACCCACGGCCTCTCTGGCCCAACACCTACTGATCAAGCGAACCGCCGACGAAGACGCACAACGATGCCTCGTCCTACCCGGCGGCCGATCGCACCTGGCCAACTTCAAGTTGCAGCGCGACCCGCGCCTGGCCAACATCGTAGTCGTAGAAGAATGGCAGTTCATAAAGTTCCGCCTGCTGCGCCGCCTGGACGCAGAGGAAGCACTGGATCGTCACGCCCTCAAGACCGTGCTGGGGCTCGATCCCATTGCTGAGCAGGAGGCCGCCCAGATACCGCTGTTTTGAAGCCGGGAAACTGGTAGATAGTAAATTGGTAGACCGGTAGCTGGTAGACCGGTCATTGATTCGAGCCCACCAATTTACCAGTTTACCAAATACCAATTTACCAACCTACCAACACACAAGGAGTACAACCATGAACAAAATGCACTCTCTCGCCCTATTCATACTAACGGTACTGACCTTGCTTTCGCTGACCCTCAATGCGCTGACAATTTCCACCTTGCTGTGGGTGCGGGATATCGCCCTGGAGGAAGTGGCCGACGCTCGCTCCCTCGTCAACGGCATCCGGAACACATCCTTCTCCCACACCATCGAGGTGAGCAAAGAGATCCCGGTCAGGACCAGTGTGCCCTTCGAGGAAGAAGTCCTCGTGCCGGTCAACACGACCATCCCGCTCAACACCACCGTCATCGTCCCCATCAACGCCGGACCGCTGGGCACCTTTGACATCGACGTGCCCATCCGCGCCGCCATCCCGATCAACCTGGAGGTGGCCGTACCGATCAAAGAGACGATCGAGATCGATACCACCGTTCCCCTGGAGCTTACAGTGCCGATCGAGATCTCCATCTCGGAGACATCATTGAGCGAGCAATTGGAAAAGCGCGAAAGAGCCCTGGATAGAATCGAGGGGTATCTGCAGGACCCCTTCGCCAGTTCACAGGTGAACATCGATACAGAATGAATCCAGGCTGAACCTTGCGAAGGTTAGAAAACAACTTGTAGAAGAATCGCTCACGCTTACCAAAGAGCCTTTGCATTGAAGGCTACTGGTAACCTTCGCAAGGTTCAATGGAGAAAAACAGTGCATCTAGCAGATCACTATTATCACGTCTATAACCGGGGGTGCAATCGTGAAAACTTTTTTTCTCACTCGGGGAATTATCTATTCTTACTGCGGCGCGCCAAGGCGTTCCTCAAGGACTATCCGCTGAGTGTAATCGCCTATTGCTTGATGCCCAACCACTATCACTTTCTACTACGCCAAGAAGAAGACGGATGTCTCTCGCCCTTCATCCAGCGGTTGTTCAATAGCTATACTCAAGCATTCAACAAACAACAAAACCGCAGTGGCACATTGTTCGAAGGCAGAGTGAAAAGCATCCTGGTAGATACCGACGAATACACGCTTCACCTCTGCCGTTACATCCACCTTAACCCACTCAAGGCAAAACTGGTGACACGCTTGAGCGAATGGCCCTATAGCAACTACTTGGAATGGACAGGCCGGCGAAACGGAGCCCTCATAGACCGAGCACTCGCACAGGAGTACTTTCCGAACGTAGAGGATTACGAGGCTTTCGTGGTGGGCGGGATAGACGCATCATTGGAGGAAAAGCTTCAGCCCTATTATCTTGAATGAATCCGCCAGAGCAACGCGAGATGCAGGTTAGGGTTATAGCATGACGGATGGGGGCCTAAGGCTAAACCACTAGGAGACTCGACCGATGGCAAAAGGCATGGTTGTAATTGACGAGGATCGCTGCAAAGGGTGTGGCCTGTGTGTGGCCGTCTGTCCCACGCATGCCCTGCGCATGGCCGAGGGCCGCTTCAACGTCAAGGGATACTACCCAGTGGAGGTGGTAGCCCCAGAGGCGTGTACCGGGTGCGGCGTATGCGCCGTTATATGCCCCGACGTGGTCTTTACGGTGTACCGTCGCAAGCGCAAGACCTCCGAGGTCTAGGAGAGAAACACATGGCAAAAGAACTGCTCGAAGGGAATCGGGCCATCGCCGAGGCGGCGATACGGGCAGGGGTCGAGGCCTTCTTTGGCTACCCCATCACGCCCCAGTCAGAGATACTGGAGCGCCTGTCAAAGAGATTGCCCGAGGAAGGGCGCGCTTTTTTGCAAGCTGAGAGCGAGCTCGCCTCCATCAACATGGTCTACGGCGCGGCATGTGCCGGGGCGCGGGTGATGACCTCCTCGTCCAGCCCTGGCATCAGCCTGATGCAGGAAGGATTCTCCTACATCGCCTGCTCTGAGGTGCCCGCGGTGGTGGTCAACGTCATGCGCGGGGGCCCCGGCCTGGGTAACATCCAACCGGCCCAGGGCGACTATTTCCAGGCGGTCAAGATGGCCGGCCACGGCGATTTCCACGCCATCGTACTGGCCCCGGCCAACGTGCAGGAGGCCATCGACTGCGTGGTGCTGGCTTTCGACCTGGCGGAAAAGTACCGCACCATCGGCATGGTCGTACTCGACGGCGCCATCGGCCAGATGATGGAACCGGTGGAACTCCCACCGATGCGTCCCGTCCGCCCACCGGAGGAGCGGCCTGATTGGGCGCTGACCGGCGCGAAAGGGCGTGATACCAGGACCATCACCTCTCTCTACCTGGGCGGCGAGAACCTGGAGCGGACCAACCTGCGCTTGCAGGCCAAGCTGCAGGAGATTGCCGCAAACGAGGTGCGCTGGAAAGAGTACAGCGCCGATGGCGAGCATCGGATCGACGACGCCGAGCTGCTGCTGGTGGCTTTTGGTTCCGTGGGGCGCATCTGCCAGACGGTGGTACGGGAGGCACGTGCGGAGGATATAAAAGCGGGCCTGCTGCGCCCCCTCACCCTGTGGCCCTTTCCCAGCGCCCGCCTCGCCGAATTGGCCCAACAGGCGCGCATCATCCTGGTCGCGGAGATGAACGCCGGGCAGATGGTGGAGGATGTGCGTCTGGCCGTTGGCGAACGCTGCCCCGTCCGTTTCCACGGGCGCATGGGCGGCGTCATCCCCCTACCCGACGAGATCCTGGGGGTGCTGAAAAAAGTCGGTAACGATACCGTCAGCGGAGGTGGAGACTGATGGCGACTGTAGAAATTTCCGCGGATTTCGAGCTGGTCTACAAGCGGCCGGAGAGCTTGACCGAGGCCTACACGCACTACTGCCCCGGCTGCACCCACGGCGTCGCCCACCGCCTCATCGCCGAGGTGCTGGACGAGCTGAACGTGCGCGAGCGAACGGTGGGCATCGCGCCGGTGGGATGCGCCGTGCTGGCCTACGACTATCTCAACGTGGACATGGCCGAGGCCTCCCACGGCCGCGCCCCAGCGATGGCCACCGGCATCAAGCGCGTCAGCCCCGACAAGGTCGTCTTCACCTACCAGGGAGATGGCGACCTGGCCGCCATCGGCACAGCGGAGATCGTCCACGCGGCCAACCGGGGCGAGCTGATCACCACCGTCTTTATCAACAACGCCGTCTACGGCATGACGGGCGGGCAGATGGCCCCCACGACGCTGCCCGGCCAGGTGACCACCTCCTCCCCCACTGGGCGAGACGTGGAGACCGCCGGATTCCCGATACGCATGGCAGAACTGCTCGGCATCCTCCCCGGCGCGGTCTACGTCACCCGCCAGGCGTTGTTCGACGTGCCCGGCATCCGCAAAGCCAAAAAGGCCATCAAACTTGCGTTCCAGGCCCAACTGGAAGGGCTGGGGTTCTCGATGGTCGAACTCCTCTCCACGTGCAACGTCAACTGGCACATGCAGCCGGCCGAGGCGATGGAGTGGGCCAAGGAGCACATGGTGGCCTATTACCCGCTAGGCGATACCAAGATGATCGACGCGGTTCGCGCGATCCAGGAGAGAAAATGATGCAAGAGGAAATCATCATATCTGGTTTCGGCGGACAGGGCACGCTCTTTGCCGGCCAACTGCTGGCGCACGCCGTGATGGACCATGGCTTTCACGTGACGTGGATCCCCTCCTACGGGCCGGAGATGCGCGGCGGCAAAGCCCGCTGCACCGTCATCGTCTCCGACGAGGAGATCGGTTCGCCGCTGGTGCGCCGCCCCAGCACGGCCATCGTGCTCAACATCCCGTCGATGGACGCTTTCGAGCCGCTGGTCAAGCCCGGCGGCGTGCTAATCGTGAACAGCTCGCTGGTGACGGGGCGGAGCGAGCGGGACGACATCCGCGCCCTCTACGTACCGGCCAGCGACGTGGCGACCGAACTGGGCAACGTTCGCCTGGCCAACGTCGTCTGCCTGGGCGCGTTGGTACAGGCCACCTCCATCGTGCCGCTGGAGGCGATAGCGCAGGCGCTAGATAGTCACCTCTCAGAGCGGCACCGCAACCTATTGGACCTGAACAAAGAGGCCTTGCGCAAAGGAGCAAAGTTCGCTTCAAAGAACGAACAATGAACGCAGACGATCACTAGCGATGTACAGCAAGATCGTGATCCCACTCGACGGATCGGAGTTGGCGGAGGGCGTGCTGCCTCACGTTGTCGAGGTCATTCGCGACCGGGGGAGTCACGTCTGCCTGCTGACGGTGGCCCAATCGACGCGGGTGTCCACGTCCGTCCTCCCCGACCTGCTCTCACCCTTTGACAACACGCAGGAAGAAAGGCATCACGTCGAGCGAGAACTGACCACGTATCTGGAGACAATCGCCCGTAGGCTGGAGCCAACTGCCGCAGAGGTACAGGTCAGCGCGCGCTTCGGACGGCCTGCCGATGAGATTCTCGCTTTCGCCGGCGAGGTAGGCGCAGACCTGATCGCCATGTCGACCCACGGCCGCTCCGGCATCAGCCGCTGGGTCTTGGGAAGCGTGGCCGATCGCGTGCTGCACGGCGCTATGTGCCCCGTGCTTATCGTGCGGGCCAAGCCCCAACAGACCCAACCTACCTACCAACACATCCTGGTGCCCCTCGATGGTTCCGAGCTAGCGGAGCAGATACTGCCCCACGTGAGCGCGCTCATCCGTCCCAACCACACGCGCGTTTTCCTCATCTCCGTTCTGGCAAACGGATTCAGCGACCGCACGATAACCCTGCTGACGAGCAGTCCCCCAGGACTCCAGCTTTCCACCACCGCGCTATCAAAAGCCGAGGTCCAACTGACCGCCTACCTGCGCAGCGTCGCCGCCGCACTGCGCGAGAGAGGAGCCGTCGTGCATACCAACGTCGAGCACGGCGCACCGGCGGAGGAGATCCTGAACTATGCCGCTGAGGTCAATGCTGATTTGATCGGTATGACGGCGCACGGACTTTCTGGCGTGAGTCGGTGGGTGTATGGGAACGTGGCCAGCAAAGTGCTCCAGGGCTCGCACTGCTCCGTGCTGCTCGTCCATCCACCATCCGGATGACAGGGGAAATCGTATCTTCTCAATAATTAGAGCAAGATGGCGGGTGTGAGGGCGGCACAACCGCCCCCCCCAGGCTATTGAGATGACACGAAGAAATCAAGGCAAACAAAAAGCGAGCGTCGCGCGCTCGCTCAAGTGTCTCTGTCTCCACCAATCAGGGCGCACCCACCTCGCCCGTTGGCCCCCAGCCGCGAATGCAGGCTCCGGCCCGGCCGCACATAGTTCCCTGCAACTGTCCGTTGACGGTCACTTGCAGCCCAGCCCCGTTGCCGGTCACCACGACCACTTCTTCCCTGCCGGACCATGTCTCGGACTGCTCCGGCCCCAGCGTCCCTTCAAAGGCCGTCCGGCCATCGACCGTCACACGCACCCAGACGTGTTCTGTGGCCTGCAGCGTCAGCATCACGTACCCCTCGGGATCCGCCGGAAACGTGGGAGTGACGGCAAGGGGCGTCGGCGTTTGTGTGGACAATGTGATTACCCCGCCCGACGCAGTAGCAGGGGCAACGGGAGCGATAGCCCCCTGACTCCCCCTACCTCGGCTGACGATGTACATCGCCACGATCACGACCACCAGCAAGATGATGAGCACGATGCAGGTGATAATCAGCGTCTCCAAGCTCAACCACTGCGGCATCGCAGAAGGTGAGGAGGGCTTGCCAGGTTTGGGTGGCGCCGGCCTGGTGACCGGACGAGGCGGTGGAGCAGGAGGGGGGGGCGGGGGCGCTACGGCAGGCGCAACTGCCGCGGCCGGTTCGACGCGGCCCACTTCCCTGTCGTAACGAACCACCGCTTCTTCAGAAGATAGGTCAAGGTGACGGGCGTAGATGCGCAGGAAACCGCGCACCTGCACCTCGCCGCCGGGAAGCGCGTCGAACTCTCCCTCCTCCAACATCTTTAGGAAGCGAAACCGGATGCGAGTGGCAGCCTCGGCATCCCTCAGAGTTTCGCCCCTGGCTTCACGCGTCTGGCGCAGCCATACCCCGAGCGTTTCCATCCCTTCCCCATCTCCTGATGATGACTCTGCTACTCTTCCGCCTGATCGCCCTCCGAATCTGGCTCCTCGGCCTCCGGTTCCTCCGTCTGAGGCAACTCGCCGCCCTCGGGCTTTACCAAGACCTTGACCTCGGCCACCACGTCCGAGCTCAGGCGTACTGGGACAGTGTGCTCCCCCACTTCCCGCAGTGGTTCGGAGGGGATCTGCTTGCGCCGGTCGAACGCTTCTCCGATCTCGCGCTCCAGCGCCTCGGCGATGTCAGAGGGTGTGACGGAGCCGTACAGGTGGCCCGTCTCGCCGGCCTTGGCCTCAAAAGTGAGAGTGATGCCCTCCAACTGCTTGGCCAGCGCCTCAGCGTGGGCGGCCATCTTATCCTCGCGGCGGGCTTCCGCTGCTACGCGGCGCTCGAACTCCTTGCTCGCCCCCTTGGTCGCCTTGACCGCCAAACCTTCGCGGAACAAATAATTGCGGGCATAACCGGCTGCCACGTCTTCCACATCGCCGGCCTGCCCCAAGTTAGGCACGTCCTGGGTCAGAATGACTTTCACTGCACTCCTCCAAATCAGAATCGGCGTAATAACCTATCATCTCAGTAGCTGGGGAGCAGGGGGTGTGCGGGCAGCGCGCGCCCTTCAGGCGCGAGGCCGCCCGCACACCCCCACTTCCCTACTTTTTGAGAAGACAGGCGTAATAATACATCAAAAGTGACGAAAACTCAAATCAGAGACACAAACGTGCAGGGCACCTCGCAACCAATGCCCTGCACGTGTAGGGCGGGTGGGATTCGAACCCACACGTCCTTGCGGACAGAGGATTTTAAGTCCACGGCGTCTACCATTCCGCCACCGCCCCATATACACGTACGGGCAGCTTGATTCGCTGCCCGTTGTCAGTGTGCGGTAGAGGCGACGGTCGGAATTGAACCGACGAATAAGGGTTTTGCAGACCCCTGCCTTACCACTTGGCTACGTCGCCTGATGCGCCAGGATTCTACCATGCAACACGCTTCTGGGCAAGTGACTGTGCGATCAAACCCATCCAAACGAACCGGCAGGATGGTCCCCGGGCCATCCTGCCGACTTTCCGCGATTCGCTCTGCGCGAAAGTATGTGGGGCAATTGGCAATTTGCCCCTACATCTACCTGGTGTTTTCGTTGTTCAAGGTGCCTAACAGGGCTTGGCGATTACTCAGGGACCCAAGCGCTGCCACAGGAGATGTGCCCGCGCCGCCCCCTTGTTTTCATAGTATTCCATCTTTACGTCGTGCACGCCCTCGCTCAGCCAAATCGTCGCGTAGCGGTAGCCGCGCATCGGCTGCCAGGCATCGATCAACAACCGGCCATCCACCCACAGCCGCACACCGTCGTCGGTGTAGGTGGTAAACCGATAGCCGCCCGCCTCAAAGTATATCGGCTGCGTCCAGCGGGCGGAGAAACCATCGACGGGCACACCTTCGCCCGGCGAATCCCAGCCCCAGTTGTGATCGATCACCTTTTCAATGCGCGTCAGCACCGGCTCGCCCTCCAGGCCAGGGTTGTCAAAGTAAGCGGTCTCCCACGGATCATCCTCGTCGACGGGCAACGACCCGGGGGGTGCAGGCGCGCCGGGCACGACAGGCGCGGCTGCAGCTCCGCCGGCCGAGCTGGGCGTCCACCAGAACTGCACGCGGGCGTGGCCCGTGTGCTCATAGTACTCCAGCTTGACCTTGTGCGGACCCTGCAAATAGGTGCCGTCCACGTAGTGGAGATCATAGTCCAGGTCTTCCCACTTGTCGATGAGGATGCCATCGTCGAGCCACAGCCGGAAGCCGTCGTCGGACCGCACCGAAAGACGATAGTAGCCAGCCGTAAAGTTCACCGTGCGCGTCCAACGGACGGAAAAGTTGTCGTCGGGCATCCAGTCCACCGGTGGTCTGACACCCCAATCAAAATTGATCTCGGCGTCGTCCCGGTCCAGCACCGGCCCGCCGACCAGGTCGGGGTTGTCAAAGTACTGACCGCGCCAGCCAGCGTAGCCATCCCCCTTCTTCCACCAAGCGTGGGCGTGGGCCTTGTCCCCATGTTCGTAATATTCCACGACGACCGTGTGCCGACCGGCAGAGAGGTGCTTTTCGCCGACGTGGGTGTTGGGCAGCTTTTGGTCGTACCATGCATCGATCAGCAGGCCGCCGTCCACAAACAAGCGCACGCCGTCGTCCGTGCTGGTGAAGAAGCGATAGGTGCCCGCGACGAAATTCACCGAACGCGTCCAACGCACGGAAAACTTGTCGTCAGGGACGGCCGGATCGGGGCTGTCGGTGTCCCAGTCAAAGTCGATGGCGCTGTCGTCGCGCACCAGCACCGGCGGGCCCTCAAGTTTGCGATTGCCATAGTACTCACCGCGCCAGGCCTCGCCGCCCACCAGTCGCTGCCAGCCAACTTTGATGAACGCAGAGCCCGTGCGCTCGTAATACTCGATCCGCACCTGGTACGTGCCCGCCGGGATGTAGCGATCCACGTAAATGGAGGTGGCACTTTGGTCGCGCCACTCGTCCACCACCAACTGATCGCCCACCCAGATCCGCACGCCGTCGTCAGAAGCGACGGTGAAACGATAGGTGCCGCCTTCGAACCAGTCATAGTCGCGCACCCAGCGCGCGGAGAAATTGTCGTCGGGGAGATCGGAATCGGGGCTGCCATGGCCCCAGTTGAGGTTGAGGCCACCCCCGTCGTCATCGTCGTAGCGGCTTAGGACGGGGCCGCCGCTGAGGTTGGGGTTGTCAAAGTAATCGGCCCACCACTCGCCCGCCGCAGAAGAAGGAGTCGCTACCACCATTGTACTGCCCAGGACCAAGACAACCAGCACCAGTCCCCACAGCAGCACTCGAACAAATCGCTTATTCATCATGCACCTCCTCGCAAAACAGACGTAAGCATTTGCGGGGGAGCAATTGTTGCTTACACCATATTATAGCAGAAAACCGTTTCCGGCGCATCGGCCAATAGGACTATTTCACGCCATCAGACTGTAGAACAAAAACTATTCAGGCAGCTCGGGGTAAAAGTCCGCGGTCCGATTTGCCCCAGTCCCCACCAGCGCCGCCAGTCGACCCTTGACGTCGTCGGGCACGGCGTCGACCCCGGAGAGCTCTGACACCTGGGCCACAAGCTCCTCGCGAGGCACGGCCAGGCCGATCAACGTCCCGGTCTCATCCACAAGATAAGTCGCCTGAGGACCCGCCGCCCAGCTCCCCGCCTGCCAGATCAAGACGTAGGTGCCATACGTTCCACCCTCATAGGTCAGGCCAATGGCCACCTCGTAACCCAGATCGGGATTGATGGGGCGCTGTCCAGCCGGGCGACCGGTCTCGGTATCGTCATCCATGTCGAGCGCAAAAATCCACTCGAGCCTTTCCCCCGATGACTCGGGAACCGGCTCGTACAGTTCGAGCCACAGTAGCACATCGTCTTCAGTGGCCAGATCGGTCAGCCCCTCCGGCACCACATCCGGGACTCCGAGGGTCACCTCCAGTTCGCCGCCGATGCTGGCGACGCGAATATCCGCGCCCGCAGGAGTTTCATCGACCGGGTTGCCAGACTCGTAAACGACGGCATCGCCCTGATCATCGGGCAGAAAAGCGGGCTGCGTAGGCTCCGGGGTCGGCTCCTCGGTGGGCTCGGGCGCCTCTGTTGGCGCCGGTGTCTGCGTTGGTGGAGGCTTAGTTGGTAGAACGCTGGGTGGCGATGTGACCGCCCCCATCGGCTCCGCTGACCCTCCGGGTGGGAAAAACGTCCTCGCAAGCAGTATCGCTGCGATACACAGGATTATGACGACCACGCCCAATCCCACGGTCAGGCCTATCTTTACGCGCTGATCTAGTTCGTACCACCATCCTGCAACATCGACTCTGGAAGCTGAACCTTTCATTGTGATTACCTCGCTTTCACAACAGTCTCGCCTGCACGTGCCGAATGTAGAAATCAACGTAATTGTAACATGGAACGCCAATGTGGGGTAGTTTCACGGTAAGCGGCGCATTCACAAGGGACACACCGAGCGATGCCCAAGCCAGCCGACAAGTCAAGGTATGCAATCCCCTATCTACCCCCAGTAATTCGCCAACTGGCAACATATCTTACAACGTGTTGTGACCTATGTCAACCAGTCGTATTAGGGGATTGCGAAACGAGGAGTCGTTTTCAATTTGGACTGTTTTGGACTTTTTTGTTTCATTTCTGTGGTATATTAAATAGGGCCATTGGTACTTGGCCGTGGGAGGGGGCATGAACAAGCCTGGTCAAGGGACGCCGGAGCAGGCTGAGAAGCGACGCCAGCGTCAGAGGATCGAGCGCAAGCCCGAAGCCAAAGACGCGGCAAACAATCATGGTGTGGGGCTCGCTTCACGCAGCGGTGGGGGAATATGCACCGCTGCTATCTGGCGTTCGGCAGACGCCAAGCGAGGCGGGAACGACGGCCAGTCTAGCCTGACTTTCGACGCCGGGATGCTGTTCGAGGGCGGGACGGTCGAGGCGCAGACGCAGGTCCTGCAACGCCTGGATGGGACGCAGCGGCAGAAGGCGATCCAGCGCATCGCCCGGGTGCAGGGGAACCAGCACGTGCAGCGGGTGGTGGCCGCGTACGGCGGCAACGGCAGGGGCCGGGTCTCTCCCACCGCCCAGACCAAGCTAGAAGTCGGGGAGCCGGATGATGCGTACGAGAAGGAAGCAGACGCTGTCGCCGAACAGGTGATGCGCATGCCTACCCTCGCACCCCCTCCACCCGCAGAGGGAACCTCGTCGAGTGAGGAACAGGGTGGACAGGGTACCCAAAAGCACTCTCATTTCCCAACGATCAGCCGCCTTTCTATCCCTGTGAGTTCGCCTCGTCCGGCGGGCGATGGCCTCGTGGCGCGAGCCGAAGAAGTGGAATCGTACGAGGAGGAAGAAGAGCCGGCCGAGGCGGAACGGTTGAGTATGGCAGCCGGCGGGGATGGGGATGACAACGGGGCAGGGAAGCCGGGCGTTCCCACCGTGGACGCCGGCCTGGAAGGACGTATCGGGCAGCTGAAGGGAAGCGGCAGCCCATTGCCCCCCTCCGATCGGGAGTTTTTCGAGTCACGCTTTGGCGCCGATTTCGGCGACGTGCGGGTGCATACCGGTGATACAGCAACGCAGACGGCACAAGACTTGAGCGCGCGAGCCTATACGGTGGGCTCGGATATTGCGTTTGGGGCAGGCGAGTACGCGCCTGGGACGGAGCGCGGGCGCAAGCTGATGGCCCACGAGCTGACCCACGTGGTGCAACAGGGCGGAGCCGGCGCATTGCAGCGCGAGCCTGAGGACACAATCCGGCGGAGCGAAGAAGAGGTCACCGGTGGTGGAGGGGAAGCGGCGGCACCCCCGGTTCCCGCGGCCGGCAGCGGACCCGCCGAGCCGGCCGGCGCGGGAGAAGGCGGCGCTTCTCAGCCTGGAGGCAATGGCGCCGGCCCAAGAGGAGCCGTCACCCCCGTAGCCCCGGCCGCCTCCGGCAAGAGCGCTGGCGACAACGGCGCGGGAGCCAAGGCGGCAGAGGCTCTCGCGGCCGGAAGCAAGGCCACCTTCTCCCCTGGCCAGGATCCGGGCTTCCAGGCCGTGGCCGGACGGGTGGGGGCCGTTGCGGACCGGGAGCGGACCCACGAGGAGCCAGGGACCGAGGCGGAAGAGGCGCAGGAAGCCGCAGAGCCTCCGACCAACGAGTTGGAGAGCAAGGCTCAGGACCAGCAGGTCCAGGAGATGGAGCAGCAAAAGCCCGGCGAGTTCAGCGCCGCGGCGTTCAAGGCGGCTCTGCTGGCCAAGATCAAGGAAATCACCCCCAAGAAGCTCAAGGACGTCGACGAGTTCAAGAAGAAGAGCCCCATCTCCGCGGTCAGAGATAGGGTCAAACAAAAGATCGCCGAGCAGAAGGCGCGGTCGATGGGAGTGCTGGAGGAGAAGGTCGAGGAGACGCCGGACACCAGCGGGATCGAGCCCAAGCCGGTGACGCCGATGGACCAACCAGACGTCGGCCCAGCGCCCGGGGACATAAGGGCGGGGGAGGCGGCCCCCAAGCCGAAAAAGCAGGACGAGATCGAGGACCCCCTGCTGCGGGAGAGTGCGGGTCTCGATCGAGATCTGGAGAAGGCCGGAATCACCGAGGAGCAGTTGGCCGAATCGAACGAGCCCCAGTTCCTGGCGACCCTCAAGGCGAAGAAGGATGCCCAGGCGTACGTCGCCGAGTCGCTGCCTGCCTACCGGAAGGATGAGGGACAGATCGTGGCCGGGGCGCAGCAGGAGGCGCAGACGGCAGTGGTGGGGCCGCTGGAGGGCATGCACGGCAGCCGGGAGGGGCTGCTGGCGGCAGTATTCAGCGAGCAGTACGATACCAAGGCCGCCGACGAGGGAAAGCGGGGCGAAGTCGCCACCGCCATCAACCAGATCTATGAGACGACCAAGAAGGACGTCGTGGGAATCCTCGACCCTCTGAGCGACGAGGTCGAGAAGAGGTTCGACACGGCAGCGAAGAAGGCGCGGCGGCTGTTCGAGGATCACGTCGACCGGGAGATGAAGGCCTACAAGAAGAAGCGGTACGGCGGGCTGTTCGGGTGGGCCAAGTGGCTCAAGGACAAGCTGCTGGGCATGCCCAAGGAGGTGAACAGGTTCTACGAGGACGGGCGGCAGCTGTACATTAACACGATGGACGGGGAGCTGGACGGCATCGCCGCACACGTGGCGGCGGAGTTGAACAAGGCGATGGCGTGTATCGCACAGGGGCGGCAGGAGATTACAGAGTACGTGGAGAGCCTGCCGGAGGAGTTGCAGCAGATCGGGACTGACGCCGCCAACGAGATCCAGACCAAGTTCGACGAC
>Ga0315550_1000275_pt1 | contig 30915 bp, 29 predicted proteins | sample SalMarSW160190MG_2_FD_203100 | JGI IMG/M metagenome (GOLD analysis project Ga0315550, IMG submission 203100) | Salt marsh sediment microbial communities from the Plum Island Ecosystem LTER, Massachusetts, United States - Salt Marsh Sediment SW1601-90 ...
TGAATATATCAATCCCCTTCCGTTTGAATACCTTACAAATCAATTTTGAAACTTCCTCATCTTCTGTTGAAAGTATTCTTGGGAGCATCTCTATTATGGTAACTTTTGTCCCAAAAGAAGAAAATATATTTGCAAATTCACTCCCAACTGCCCCTCCGCCTATAATTAAAAGTGACTGCGGGATTTCCTTGACCGACAGCATTCCGGCATTATCCACTATTCCGTCTTCCGACAGATTGAATGGTTCAACATTCGCGGCAGATGAGCCGGTGGCAATAATTATATTTTTTGTCTCTATCTTAATATTCCGGCCGCCTGGGCTTTTAACCTCTATATTGCCGGCCGAAACTATTTTGCCTGTACCTTTTATCAGTTCTATATTATTTTTCTTAAGATGGGACCCCAGGGCTTTTCTCTGCATTTCAATTATCTCATTTTTCCTGGCCATTGCTTTTTTAAAGTTTAACCCGGGCAGGGGAACATCTATACCAAAGATTTTTGCCTTCTTGATTTCATCCAACATAAGTGCCGTATGGTAAAGTGTTTTTGTGGGTATGCATCCGCAGTTCAAGCAGACTCCTCCCGGGTAATCCTTTTCTATCACTACAGCTTTTAAACCCAGCTTGGAAGCTCTTATGGATGCTACATACCCTGCAGGTCCCCCGCCCAATACGGCAAGATCCACTTTTTTATTGTCCATAATTATAAACTCCTTTCCGGGATAACTTTTAATCCAAAAAATATATTCTGATATGATAAAATAAATCAATCAATAAAATTATACCTAACCATGCTAAAAGTAAAACAAAAAGCTTCATATAAAATTCATAAAATAACAAATATTCTAAAGACAGGTACCTTACAAAAAAAAATTTATTGTTTAGATATCGGCCTTATCTCCTATTCTGATGCCTATAATCTACAGCTAAAACTTTTTGAACTAATAAGGTCAAATAACAGGACCGGTGTAATACTTATGCTTGAGCACTATCCGGTCATAACCATTGGAAGCAACAGGAACGCTGCCAATCTCCTAACCGGTAAGGAAAAACTTAAGCAAAAAAAAATAGAACTGGTTCAATCCAGCCGCGGCGGTGATATCACCCTTCATGCTCCCGGTCAGATAGTCTGCTACACAATCCTAAATCTATCTTATTTTAAAAAAGATTTGAGCCTTTTTGTCCATAATCTTGAACAGGTCATAATAAATGTGCTTGCCAATTATAATATAAAGGGAATCAGAATAAATAAGTACAGGGGGATATTTATCGGTAAACATAAAATAGCATCAATAGGCCTTAAAGTTAGAAAATGGATCACAATTCACGGCTTTTCACTAAATGTGGATATCGACCTGAGATATTTTGATAACATAATAGCCTGCGGTTTAAAGAATCACCCCCCAACCTCAATGAAACAAATCCTAAATAAAAACATTCCTATTCATGATGTCAAAGAGCAGATACTGAACAGCTTCGAAGAAATTTTTAATATTCCTGTGTCAAAAATTACGTAATTTTATCCGAATCATCAACTTCTTTTTTACTATTACTATTATTGTTATCTTTTCTTAATACTGCATAGATTTCCCTTATCACTTTTAGGGGCTCCCTAAACAGTCTCCTGGGCAGAAAAGGCATCAGCGTGGCTATCGCTTTTTTCATATCTACGGTCATTCTATGCGGTTTTGTTAAAATTCTGTTTATAAAATCTTCGGCAAACACTGTCCGCAGATGACGCCTGTCAATTTCTATTTTCTTATTACAGCTGTCGCAAACTACGCTTCTTAAATAATTTCCTATATAATATACGGTATGTGATGATTCTTTATTACAATTTATACAAAAAAGTATTATTTTTGCTTCTTTATCTTTCATTTCTAAAAATTTATTAATTTAATCAATTAATTTTTCCGGGTTCTCTATAAGCTCCTTTACCGACTTAAGAAACCTGGCCCCTGCCATTCCATCGATTATCCTGTGGTCGCATGAAACAGAAAGATCGATAAAGGATCCTGGTTCGACTTTCCCCTTTACTACTGCAGGTTCGGCATAAATTTCTCCCACCGCAAGTATGGCTGCCTGAGGAGGATTTATTATGGGCGAAAAGGATCTTATGCCGTACATTCCCAGATTGGTAACAGTAAATGTCCCATTGGATATTTCCTCCAGGTTCAGCTTTCCTTCTCTGGCCTTGTCCACCAGCTCAATTCTTTTTCTTGCAATATCAATTATCTTCAGTCTGTCACAGCCAAAGATAGTAGGAACGATAAGTCCGCCTTCCAGCGAAACCGCCAGACCCACATTTACTTCATCATATATTATATAATTTCCGCCGGAAAAAGTTGAATTCACTTCCGGATTTTTCCGCAGCGCCGCTGCGGCTGCTTTTAATATAAAATCAGTATAAGTTATCCTTATATTGTATTTTTTAATTAACTTTTCCTTAAGTTTTTCTCTCAGGTCTATCAGTCCGGCAACATCAGCCTTTACGTTCAGAACTATATGGGGAATGTTTGATTTAGACCAGGCCATGCGTTCCGCTATTATTTTCCTCGGTCCCTCGAGCCTGGTCGATGATTTTACTGCAATAGCTGCAGGCGGTGGCATGGCAGCTTCCTTTTTTGTTTTCCCTTTTATTTTTGAGTAAGCTATTATATCTTCTTTTACTATCCTTCCCCCCGGACCAGAGCCTTTGATTTCCTCCCTGCTGTAGTCTATGCCCATCTTTTCTGCGGTTTTTCTTGCCAGTGGAGATATCCTAACCCCTTTTTTTAAAATTCCTCCATCTTCTCTCACTGGTTTGCCGGTATCTTTCGCTTCTGCCCCAGGGTCTTCCTTTCCGGCTTTTTGTTTCGATATGGGTCGAGGAATCTTTTCATTTTTACTGCCGATATAAGCAACCACTTCGGTCACGGGAACATCGGTTCCCTCAGCCTGGAGTATCTTCAGCAGGGTGCCTGAATTATATGACTCCACTTCAATTGCCACCTTATCGGTCATAACTTCAAAAAGCACTTCGCCTGCTTCTACTCTGTCTCCTTCTTTTTTATGCCATTTTTCAATTCTGCCGGATTCCATGGTAATGCCCAGCTTTGGCATAATAACTTCATGCATTATTTATTCCTTCCCGGATAATAAAAATCAAATTTGATCCTTTGTTTATAATAGCATATTGAAATTCAATAAAATACTAGGTTTTGTTTAAAATATTTAAAATACCTCTCTCAATCCTTTGGACACTGGGTATCATTTCCTCTTCCAGCACTAGGCTATAGGGAACAGGGCAGTTTTTGCCGGCAACCCTGGTTACAGGGCCATCCAGCCAGTCAAATCCTTTTTCGGACACCTGTGCCGAAACTTCACCCATAAAACCTCCGAAAACAGGCGCTTCTTCCACACACAGTAGCCTGCCTGTCTTTTTAATTGAATTCAGTATAATATCAATATCAAGGGGCCTGAGCGTTCTTATATCTATTATCTCGCATTCAATACCCTTCTCTTTCGAAAGCTTTTCAGCTGCCTCAAGTGATTTTTGAACCATATACGAAGTGGCGGCCACGCTTATATCGCTGCCTTCCCTTTTGATATCTCCCTTCCCCAGCGGCACTTCATACATCCGGTGCGGGACATCCTGGATACATTTTTTATTTTTATAGAGAAGCTTATGCTCTATAAAAATTACTGGATTATTGTCTTTTATTGATGAAATAAGTAGCCCCTTTGCATCATAAGGGCAGGAAGGCATGACTACTTTTAAGCCCGGGATGTGAGACACAAGTGCTTCCAGGCTCTGTGAATGCTGCGCAGCGGCCCCGGTTCCACCGCCTCCCGCTGTTCTGATTACCATCGGTACACTGGCTTTTCCTCCAAACATATACCTTATTTTAGCAGCCTGGTTTGCAATTTGATCCATGGCTATGGTTATAAAATCCGAAAACATTATCTCAGCTATCGGTCTCATACCGGTAACCGCACTTCCGGCAGCAACACCTATTATGGCCGCTTCGGAAATAGGAGTATTCCTAACTCTCTCCCTGCCGAATTCTTCCAGCATTCCCACAGTTACTCCAAATGCTCCCCCATATTCCGCTATATCCTCTCCAATAAGATATATATTTTCATCCTCTCTCATTTTCTGCTGGATTGCCTCTCTTATTGCTTCAAGATATGTTAGTTCTCTGATCATTGGACTGCTCCTATAAATACTAAAAAGTAATAACCGCCTCTTTAGGCATAAACATCGTCTTCAACCTCTGAAGGATCCGGAAAAGGGCTCTTTCTGGCAAAATCGGCAGCTTTTTTAATCCTGGATACTGCTTTCCTTTCCAGATTTCTGTCTTCGTCTTCGGACAGGATTCCCTGCTCCATAAGAATTTGTCCGTATACTTTTATGGGATCCTTTTCCATCCATTCCTTTATTTCTTCTTTTTTTCTGTAGACCTGTGCATCACTTTTGGAATGACCCTTCCACCTGTAAGTCAGACTCTCAATTAAAACCGGACCACTGCCGGCCCTGCATCTTTGCGCAAAATGTGAAACCGTATTAAATACTTCAACCAGATTATTGCCGTCAATAGTAAGTCCGTCTATTCCGTAAGCGGTTTTCCTATCCGATATCTTTTCTATATTAAACGCTTCCTTTACCGGTGTTGACATCCCGTAGATATTATTTTCACAGAGATAAATCACAGGCAGGTCCCATATGGAAGCCATATTAATAGAGCTGTGAAATATGCCCCGATTAGCGGCTCCGTCTCCAAAAAAACACACCGTAATTTTTCCGTTTTTCTTCATCTTGCAGGTAAGTGCGGCTCCTGTGGCAATTCCAATGCTTCCACCAACTATCCCGTTTGCTCCCAGATTTCCTGAACTTACATCGGCAATATGCATGGATCCGCCTTTGCCCTTGCAGTATCCTGTACTCTTACCCAGAAGCTCTGCCATCATAATATTAAGATCCGCTCCTTTTGCAATACAATGCCCGTGCCCTCTGTGCGTCGAAGTAATATAATCTTTGCTGTCCAGAGCAAAGATTGCCCCTACGGCTGTTGCCTCCTCACCGGTATAAAGATGGCAGGTGCCGTGAATCATCCCCCTTATAATAAATTGCTCCGTTTCATTCTCAAAATGTCTTATCTGGTACATCTTCTCCAGCATCTCCAGCTTTTTCTTGCTGTCCAGCCGGTTAAATCCATCCTCTATCTCATAACCGTTGATATTTTTGTAAATGTTTTTATTTTTCAAACCCTTTTTCATAACTTATCCTGACTTTATTATATCTTTTGCCGTATCTTCATCAGTAAACAGAATATTTATAAATCCACCCTTCAAGGCACCTATAATGACCCCTAGCTTTCTCCTGCCAAAAGCAACTCCAATAACATTTTTAACTTTTTTAAGTCTTAAGGGTGAAATTCTTACGATTCTACCGTCTATATTATTGGGAACATGTTCGCCCTTCTCATTTATGAAAATAAGATTAACATCTCCCACCACACCCAGGCCGTTCAGATATTTGAAGTCCTTCAGGCTGAAATTGCCTGTTTCAATTAATGTAGAATTGGGGCCTATGTCACTCAAGCCTATCAGGGCGGTATCAATTTTTCTGGAAAGCTGGATTATTTCCCTGGTATTGCTGTCATTTTCCACCATGTCTCTTATTTCTCTGCTGTCCAGAACGGCAGGTGAATGTATCATATAGCTTGTACCGCCTATCCTGTCTGCAATGTCTTTTGCCACAGAATTAGTGTGTACCCCTGTACCTGTTTTTCCAAGCCCCCCGATTATTGGTATCACTTTAATATCAGGCTTGCCGCTGACATTAATATAACCTGCTACGGTTTTTAACGAATTTCCCCAGCCTATTCCCATATAACTTCCCCCGGCCAGCACCCTTTCAAGCAAACTATTAAGGGGAGCCGCCATCATCCTGAGTACTTCTTCTCTGTTTTTAAAAGAAGGGACTACATAGCATTGCTTTATTTTGAATTTCTTTTCTATCCTGTATTCAATATCCGAGTAATCTTCTCTCGGTGTATTTATCTTTATTTCTACAATCTTATTTTTTCTGGCACTATTCAGATATCTGGAAACCTTTGATCTTGAAATATCCAGCCTGTCTGCAATATTTTGTTGGTTCAGCCCTTCAATATAATAAAGCCTTGCTGCCTTTAATATTAGTTTATTAATTTCTTTCACATTCATAATTTTTTATATAATATTGAATATTTGTGCAAACAGTGAACAATTTCTTAACATTATATAATAAAATATGGCAATGTTAAAGTAAAAAATAATTCATCTTAACAACAGCTTTTAACTTTTATCAGGTACCATACGGCTGCAATATATAAAGCCTGCTATTTTAACGGCAAAGCCTTTTTACCATATGGATTATAACCGATTTAATTACATCGGTCTTCAGATAATGGGAAGCACTGGCATCGAAGAGTATCCTCATATTGGCTTCGAATTCTTCACTTTTCTCATCCAAAATCATAAGAACAGGAAACATCTTGAAGGGGCAGATAACTGAACCGAATTCAAATCCCGGATATTTTTTACCGCCTATTTCGGATGCCTTTTTTAAAAACCCGCTGCCGCTGCTCCCGAATTTTTTAATGAGAGGTTCCAGTACCTTTGGAACCGTCTGCCAGTAAAAAAATCCGCCCGGCAGTTCCCTGTAGGATATCCATTTGCCTTTGATGGACGTACCGTCTGCATTAATCAAATAATGTAAAATTATAGATGATGTATATGCGTCTAGAACCTGTTTTCCGCCTGCTTCCTTATTTATAAGGTAAAAGACCTTATTTTGCGCCGGATCCACTACAACTTCATTTTCAAAAAACTGCAGCCCAATTTTATCATTTCCTATAAGTCTGGAATCTGTGTAACTTAAAATTTTGGCCGTATCACCTGCAGATAGCTGTTCAAACATCCTTTTATACACTTTTTTAAAATTTTTTTTGCCCCTGTCGATGTATTCTGCTGTTTCTGGGAGCAGACCTTCACTGTATTTATTCATAATAGTTTCCTTCAATTTATATCAAATAATAAGTATAATATAACATCATTAAAACTTAAAAAGTTTATTTTATGTCAACCACATATAGAGTCGTTGAATATATAATAGAACTGGGGCCTGTAATAATAATCCCGTCCATTTTGTTGATAGTCAGCCTGATCACTGATAGAAAGCCGCTTAAAAATCTTAAAAATTGCGTATTCATATTCATAGGCTTAATCGGCTTCTCCACCCTGCTGACCCTTTTTATAAATTTCTTTGAACCTATCACCAACACCATACTCATAAACTCTTCAAGGAAATTAGAAACTCTTGATACGGGCTGGTTCGCTTCCAAAACTGTTATTTTGAATTCCCCCATAATTTTTCATATAATAATAGCCGTCTTCATTTTAAATCTTGTAATGCTTCTTCTCAGGTTTACAAGAACGGTAAATATAGATTTCTGGAACTACTGGTGCTTCCTTTTGATAGGCTCGATCGTCTTTTCAATTACTGAGGTAGCATGGATCGGAATACTGATTGCAGCAATAGCTGCCGCCATAACTTTTGTTCTATCGGATATATATGCATCCCATATCGAGAGCTATTTTGGCCTTAAGGGTATTTCCACCCCACAGGCCCAGACTATTTGCTGGGCCCCTGTTTCACATCTTGTCAATACTATCATCAACAGGATCCCGCTGATCAGAAGAGTTCATATCTTTTATGAAGAAATCCAGTATAAGCTGGGAGTTGTTTCCGAACCCATTATAATGGGTTTTATTCTGGGATTTATAATCGGCCTAATTACAAGGTACAAAAATTTTTATCTAAATCTGGGCCCGAACATTCTATATGCACTATCAAGCGGTCTGGTCCTGTCCATCATTATGGTACTTCTGCCCAGGTCGGCAAACCTTATTCTAAAGGGACTGGTACCCACTATACTCAGCATAAAAAGATTCATAGCCCGCAGGATTACAAAAAGAGAGTTGAATATCGGTCTTGACCCAATAGTCCTTGTGGGTCAGCCATCTATAATAGCTTTATCGGTTATAATAATCCCCCTGACCGTTTATATCTCCACCATCCTTCCCGGCAATACCGTACTTCCCGGTGCCGACCTTATAATGATTCCATTCATACTGCTGTGGGTAATAACTCCTTCAAGAGGCGATATGTTCAGAAGTTTCATCGCTGCTGTAATCATAATCCCGATAGTTCTATGGATAACAACCGATATGGGATACCTGTTTACCAGCTTCTTTTCAAAATATAATATTGAACTGGTAGAGGGCTATAAGAGAATTTCCAGTATTGGCGGCAGTTCCAATATATTTTTCTGGATCTTGCTGAAAATTATAGAGCCTATATTTAACCTGTTTTAGAACCGCAGTCAGTATTTTCTTCTGGTAATCCTGTGGATATATTCCGTATATAAATTTTTCGGCCGATTCGATTTCTTGCTGAATTTATTGACCCCATTTCTTTCCAGAATTAATTTTATTTTTTTCTCATCATGCATAATTGTATCTCTTACCTGTGCAGGATCTGTTCTGCTGACCCATAAATCCGATTCCTGGGATATGTACGGAAAAAAAGAATAAGTCTTTACAATCTTTTTCCAGGGGATGTCAATCATGCCAACCAGGTCCACATAATTGATATCCGGAGACTTTTTTAAAACTTCCTTTGCCTGATTTAATATCTCTAAATTGGCTTTTTTTTCAATTCTTTTCAGATTATATGAAGATAGGGCCAGAAAGATACCATAAGCCAGTACGAAAGGGATCATAAAATAAAAGTACCTGGAAATAAAAATACTGATGTACCTGCCTATTTTACCTATAAATATTTCAAGCCAAAGATTGGACATTTTGGTTCATCTCCTTAACTGACAGTTAAACATTTTAACAAAAATAACTGTGGCCGTATACTTATTATAAACATTAAAATTTTACAAAAAGAAGTAATTCCATTAATATAATAGCAATGATAAGAATTAAAATAAAAAAATTTATCAAAATACGGAAATGAAATTATCGACAAGGGGAAGATACAGCACCAGGCTGATGCTGGAACTTGCTTTAAGGTGTAACACGGGTCCGGTACTTTTAAAAGATATCAGCAGTTCGCAGGATATTTCCTTAAAATATCTGGGTCAGCTTATAATACCCCTAAAAATCGCGGGCCTTATCAAATCCACACGCGGGGCCCACGGCGGTTATTTCCTGGCAAGACCCCCCGAAAAAATAAAGTTAAGCGAGATTTTAATATCGGTAGAAGGAAATCTTGATATTGTTGAATGTATTAAAAGTCCTGATATATGCCATAGGTCCAAAAATTGTGTGGCCCGTAAAATCTGGGAGAAAGCAAGTAAAAAATTCTATGATGTACTTGAGTCAATCACTTTAAAAGATATGCTGGAAAAACACAAGCAGCTGACTTCTCAGCCGTAATAGACGCCACAGAAACGTTCCGAATAAAAAATGTACAATGATAAACCGATAAACACAATGGTGGAGATGAGCGGGATCGAACCGCTGACCTCCTGCTTGCAAGGCAGGCGCTCTCCCAACTGAGCTACACCCCCACAGTCTAATAGATTGGTGGGCCTATCTGGACTCGAACCAGAGGCCTCATCCTTATCAGGGATGCGCTCTAACCAGCTGAGCTATAGGCCCTGACCGAATTTTTGATAGAGGACAAAATAACAATTTAATATACTTTTGTCAAGGCAAAACCAAATTGTACCTAACTGTAGGTTAATTTAAAAAACTATCTATCTTCACTGATTTTCCGGTATCTGTTTATTTTTCTTGCCTTATTAGAAACCTTAGTTCAATTCCGCCGCAAATCTTTAAAATAACATTCATTATCCAGACCATAAAAGTTCCGGCAGCGGCATAAAATATCGATGCAACCAGGCCGCTGATGACAAGTACGACTATGCTTATGATTCCCCCGCCAAGAAAATTAAATATACCGGTGTTTTGAAGTCCGATAAATTCTAAAACACTATCTGCATCAAGACCGAATGAAGATAAACCTAACCAGGCAATAAGCCCCAGTATTACCAGCACAATAACAGACAGAATGAAAAATACTAAATAACAAACCAGTAGGTACTTGAACATAGAAAGCTCGCTGATGCTTCTTAAAACTTTCCTTTCCACAGCCATATTTTCTCCTTGAATATATAATATACTAACTGCTGAAAATTATATTTTTTTACTTTATTAACCGGTTATTTTTTTAAATAATTGCTGTATTAATTACATTTTGAAATATTTATCTGTCAGTTTGGCAACAACCGGGATTCTGTAAGTATTGCCCTGGAAGCCCTTAACAATTGCAACAATTCCAAGTACCCAGCAAGCAGCCGCAGCAACGTAACCGATCCAGGAAAATAAAAACCATCCGATGAAAGGAATGAGTCCCAGAATAATTGAAATTACAAGTATGCATGCTACTTCAATAATACCCAGAATCAAAGACTGAAGAGCGTTCCACTTTACAAATTTATTGTCTTTTTCCATAAGCCAGATTATTAGCCCCGAAATCCATCCGAAAAGATAAGCAATCAGTACCGCAACCTTTGCATCCATTCCGGTTGAACTCTTCTTGTTGAAATCCGAGTCCACTTCTACTTTTTTCTCCTCTTCCATTTTTTTATCCTCCTTTTTTTATGACCTTTTTTTAATATCCCACAGACAAATTTTCTTATTGCTTAAAAAACGCTACCGGAAAATATGATATCAGATTTAAATAATAAATTGAAATAAATCATTTTATTAGCTTTCGGAGATAACTATGGAATATGAAGCCACCTTGGCCCCTTCTTCCAGATTAATAACTTTAACCCCTTGGGTAGATCTCCCAATCCTTGATATGGACCTGGCAGGAATTCTGATGAGCACCCCTATATTAGAAATAATCATGACATCATGCTCATCTTTCAGTATACCTGCTCCTGCAGCTCTTCCTTTCTTCTCGGTTGTCTTCAGGGTCCTTACACCAAGCCCTCCTCTTTTTTGCCTTTTGTATTCTGATAACTGCGTCCTCTTGCCATAGCCATTCTCGGTAAGGACAAACAAATCTCCTTCAAGTTCCTTTACAACCATCATGGAAAGGACTTCATCGCCTTTGGAGAGTTTCATTCCCTTTACTCCCTGCGAGGTTCTTCCTATCGGCCTGCAGTCTTTCTCGCTGAATCTTATAGCCTGCCCATTTCGGGAAACCAGAATAATCTCATCGTTACCATTGGATTCTTCTACTCCTATCAGCTCGTCTCCTTCCCTTATGGTAATGGCTATAATACCGTCTTTTCTAGAGGTGTCATAAGCTTTAATGGAAGTCTTTTTTATCATCCCCTTTTTAGTGGCCATTATCAAATACCTTCTGTCTCCATAATCCTTAACTGCGATTATGGCTGCAACATTTTCTCCGGGTTTAAATGGAAGCAGGTTTACAATTGCCTTTCCCTTGGACATCCTGCTGCCTACAGGAATTTGATAAACCTTTAACCGGTATACCTTTCCAAGATTTGAGAAAAACATTATATAGTGATGTGTAGATGCAATAAACAAATGCTTAACGAAATCATCTTCTTTCAGATTGGTCCCTGTTACTCCTCTTCCGCCTCTTCCCTGCTTTCTATAAGTGGTCACGGGGACCCTTTTTATATAACCCGAGTGAGATATGGATATCACATTCTCTTCTTCCGGTATTAAATCTTCAATCTCAATGTCAGAAACATCTGTGGTTATATCCGTTCTTCTCTCGTCACCGTATTTTTTCTTTATCTCTTCCAGCTCATTTTTAATCACACTGTATACCAGTTCTTTACTGCCAAGAAGTTTTTTTAATTCTTTTATTCTTTCGATCAGCTGCTGGTGTTCTAATTTTATTTTATCTCTTTCCAGGCCGGTTAACCGCTGCAGCTTTAAATCCAGTATGGCCTGGGCCTGGATCACCGTAAGCTTAAAATTCTTTACCAGTCTTTTTCTTGCGGTGGGAACATCTTTCGAAGACTTTATGGTCTTTATTACTTCATCCAGGTTATCCAGAGCTATTAAAAGTCCCAGCAGTATATGCTCCCGTTCTTCAGCCTTTCTTAACTCATATTTAGTCCTTCTTACCACTACATCGAATCTATGTTTTGTGTATTCCTGTATCAAACTCAGAAGATTTAAGGTTTTAGGTACACCGTTAACCAGAGCAAGCATAATTATTCCAAAAGTATCTTCAAGCTGGGTATTTTTATACAGGGAATTAATAACCACACTGGGAATCATATCCTTCTTGAGTTCCACTACTACTCTCATTCCGCTCTTATCCGATTCATCTCTCAGGTCATTGATACCCTCTAATTTTTTGGCCCTTACCAGCTCTGCAATTTTTTCGATAAATCTTGATTTATTTACCTGATACGGCAGTTCGGTTATTATAATCTGGGATCTGCCCTTTTTGGGCTGTTCCTGGTGCACCCTGCCTCTTACAACTATACGGCCCCTGCCGGTCTCATATGCTTCCATTATTCCGCCGATACCCATTATAATTCCACCGGTGGGAAAGTCCGGGCCCTTTATTTTCTTCATCAGGTCCCTGGCAGTTGCTTCCGGATTATCTATATGATGAATAACTCCATCTATTATCTCGCCCAGATTATGAGGCGGAATATTGGTGGCCATACCTACGGCAATACCGGAGGACCCGTTAACCAGAAGATTGGGAAATTTTGAAGGCAGCGTGAGTGGTTCTTTTAGAGAACTGTCAAAATTGTCCACAAATTCTATGGTATCCTTATCGATATCCACCAGAAGCTCCTCGGCGATAGGAGAAAGCCTGGCTTCCGTATATCTCATGGCAGCAGCCCTATCGCCGTCAACGGAACCAAAGTTCCCGTGTCCATCAACTAAAACATAACGCAGTGAAAAGTCCTGAGCCATTCGCACCATAGTATCATAAACCGCGGTATCGCCATGAGGGTGGTATTTGCCAAGTACCTCTCCTACAATACGTGCACACTTCTTGTAGGGTGAATTGGATCTCATGCCCATATCATTCATAGCATACAATATTCTGCGGTGAACAGGTTTCAGGCCGTCTCTCACATCCGGCAGGGCTCTGCCGACGATAACGCTCATGGCATAACTAAGGTAAGAATCCTGCATCTCCGATTCGATTTCAATATTTTTTACCTTGCCCCGTAATTCAAATACCATTTACGCTCCTTACTAAATATCTATAAACGATACACCTTTTGCATTTTTTTCAATAAATTCTCTTCTCGGTTCCACCTTGCTGCCCATAAGAGTAGAAAAAACATCATCGGCAATCAATGCATCTTCGATTTCTACCTTGAGCAGTGTCCTTACCTCCGGATTCATGGTCGTTTCCCATAACTGTTCGGGATCCATTTCTCCCAGGCCTTTGTATTGCTGTACATTTACTTTTTTGCTTTCATGTTTCTTTTTAATGTTCTCCAGTTCCTTCTCGCTGTAAGCATAGGAAACTTCTTTACCATTTTTTACCTGGTAAAGGGGCGGCTGTGCTATATACACATACCCTGCTTCTATCAGCTCCCGCATATACCTGTAGAGGAAAGTTAAAATCAGCGTCCTTATATGCGCTCCGTCTACATCAGCATCGGTCATGATTATTACCTTATGGTATCTTGCACCTTCAATATTAAAATCCTCTCCCACTCCGGAGCCTAAGGCTGTTATCATTGCCTGTATCTCTTCACTGCTCAGTATCTTATTCAGCCTTGCCTTTTCAACATTTAAAATTTTGCCCTTAAGCGGCAGTATAGCCTGAAATCTTCTGTCTCTGGCCTGTTTTGCGCTTCCTCCTGCCGAATCTCCTTCCACCAGAAATATCTCGCAGTATTTTGGGTCCTTTATGGAACAGTCAGCAAGTTTGCCTGGAAGAGAACTGTTTTCCCACAGTGATTTTTTCCTGGTAATATCCCTTGCTTTTTTTGCGGCGGCTCTGGCCCTTGAGGCTTCCAGGCATTTATTTACTATAATTTTTCCCACAGCCGGATTTTCTCCCAGAAATTCAGCAAGTTTTGCATTTACGGTGGATTCAACAAAGCCCTTGATCTCGCTATTGCCCAGCTTGGTTTTTGTCTGCCCTTCAAACTGCGGGTCCTTTAATTTAACGCTTATAATAGCAGTAAGTCCTTCCCTGACGTCCTCACCCAAAAGATTGTCATCTTTTTCCTTTAACATATTGCTGCTGCGCGCATAATCATTTACGGTCCTGGTAATGGCACCCTTAAAGCCGCTCAGGTGAGTCCCGCCCTCAGTAGTATTTATATTATTGGCAAATGAAAAAATACTTTCCGAGTAACCGTTGGTATAATGCATTGCGATTTCTACTTCATGGCTGGCGACTTTGTTCTTTATATATATGACTTTTTTATGCAGAATCTCCTTTTTCCCGCTTAAGTACTTTACAAAATCAACTATCCCGCCGTCATATTGATATATCTCCTTTTTTTCAGGATCCTGCCTCTTGTCCACCAGAATAATCTTTAAACCTTTATTCAGGAAGGCCATCTCTCTCATTCTGCTGGCCAGTATCTCAAACTTATAATCTATATCCTCGAATATTTTCCTGTCCGGATAAAAAGTGATTGCGGTCCCGCGGGAAGATGTTTTATCACCTTTTTTAAGGCTCGTTACCGGATCTCCCCTGATATAATCCTGGTTGTAAATGTAACCGTCCCTTCTTACTTCAATACTTAACTTTTCCGAAAGGGCATTTACTACCGAAACTCCGACTCCGTGCAGTCCGCCTGATACTTTATATCCCGACCCGCCGAATTTTCCTCCCGCATGTAATTTGGTAAGCACTATTTCTACCGCAGGCTTATTGAATTTCTCAACCTTTTTTACCGGTATCCCCCTGCCGTTATCCACTACGGTAACCGAATTATCCTTATTCAATACCACCAGTACATTGGTGCAAAATCCGGCCATTGCTTCATCGATACTGTTATCTATAACTTCGTATATGAGATGATGCAGGCCCCTTGATCCCGTGGAACCGATATACATGCTGGGCCTTCTTCTTACTGCAGAAAGACCTTCAAGGACGGTTATATCCTTTGCATCATAACTTGATTTTTTCAAAAAAATCCCCTCTTAGATTTATAGTTTCCTTTTCAAAATATGGATAAAGGGCAACAAGTAAATCTTAAAACCGCTTTAATACCCATTACCCTTTCTGGCTTAGATATAAAAATTTTTAAAAAATTATTTGATAATTTTATCAATTTCAGCCCATAAATATTATACCATATTTAGCTGTAAATTTACTTAAAAAGACCAGATAATTTTAAAGATTTTGTCTGAATCTTATGTCTTTGACCACCTCTTTTCCAATAAATGAATTAATTTTTTTCACCAGCTGTTCGGACATCAGACTTAGCTCATTTGCCCAGGTCGAAGTGGATACCGATACATATAGTGTTCCCCTGGTTATTCTAACGGGTTCCGTTTTTTTGCATATTTCATCGCCGACTATTTCTTTCCATCTGTTGAAGATCTTGGATATATTTAACTTGCTTTTCATACCCGAATTTTCTACTACATCCTTTATTATGCTTCCAATGTCATCAAGTTTTTTCATAACGCCTGCCCTCCTAAATCTATAAATCCGAAACCGCTATCTCATTATCCCTGATCAAAAATTTATTGCCAAACTCCAGGTCCAGCTTATTGATATAACTGATATTTGTAGCGGTCACAAAAGTCTGAAAATTGTCTCCTATAATCTTTACCAGCAATTTTTTCCTTTCGATATCAAGCTCGGAAAATACATCATCCAGGAGAAGAACCGGGTCTTTTCCAAATTTTTTTTGTAGGGTATTCAGCTCACAGAGTTTTAAGCTTATGGATGCAATCCTCTGCTGGCCCTGTGAACCAAACGATCTTATGTTCTTATCATCCAGCAGGATTATAAAGTCATCCCTATGGGGGCCAATAGTCGTAGTCTTATACAGCAGGTCCTTTTTTAAGCTTTCCTCCAACTTCCGGCTGAATGTTTCCCTCAAATCATTCTCTGTCAAACTACCATCTCTGCGGTTTTTTAAATCAAGATAATTCTCAGGGGCAGAATTAACCATCCTGTCCCAGCTAAACATATAAAGCAGGTTTACTTCCACTCCTTTAAAGAACCTATTTATATAGCCGGTAAATTCATCACTGGATTCGGTTAACAGTTTATGTCTCTTTTCTATTATAGCTGTTCCGTATTTAACCATATTTTCATTCCACACCTGCAGAGTAGAGCTTGCAGCCGCTTCCTTTTCTCCGCTCAAGCTTTTGATCAAACTGCTCCTCTGGATAAGGATCTTCTGGTACTGGAGCCGCTGCCTTCCGTATTGTTTATCTAACCTTTCCAGTATGGAGTCAAGAAAATTTCTTCTATCCATCGGGCCCGATTTTACAATTTTAAGATCATCGGGAGAAAACATAACCGAAGGAAGCATTGATATAAAATCTAATTTTTTCTTATGATATATTTCATCAACCCTTATTTTAATTCCACTTTCCTTCTGCAGCTCTATTTCTATAATATGGTCCTTTTGGGTATCACTCTCCGAACCTATTAAGGCTCTTATCAAAGAATAATTACTGCCCCATTTAATAATCTCATCCTGGACATAGGTCCTGTGGGACCTGCCTGTAGATAGGTAGTATATAGATTCCAACAGGTTGGTCTTGCCGTTTCCATTATTGCCCAGAATAAGAATGGTATTTTTATTAAGATTTAAATTGACTTGTTTGTAGTTCCTATAATTTTTTAATTCTAATTTCTTTAAATACACTATTTCATTATAAGTCTTTAATCCTTTATTTTATACTGAATTTTTCAGTTCTGTAACCTGAATACATACTTTTAACAATATTGCTTACAAGTTAAAAAATTAATTTTATAGAATGCTAAATTTGTTACAATTATTAAAAATATTCTGTTATAATTTTTTAAATATATCTAAGCTTGAGCTTTTACCGAATCATTGCTTGCAAGTTTACAGAAAGGAATGCTATGAGGATTTCCGAACTGCCTAAATATGAACTAAAATCCAAAGAAATAAGAAGGATCGATAAAATAATAAAAGAGTATATAGGCAAGAAAGGTGCGGTGATCCCTGTTCTGCAGAAAATTCAGAAGGGCGTTGGTTTTATCCCTATAGAAGCTCAAAGAAAAGTAGCAAAAATACTAGGTGTTCCCGAAAAGGATGTTTACGGCGTTTCTACTTTTTATTCCTTTTTCTCATTGATCCCCAGAGGCAGAAATAATATAAGGGTCTGTCTTGGTACTGCATGCTTTGTCAAGGGAGGTAAAAAAATAGCAGACAGGATTACAAAAGAACTTAAAATCAAACCAGGTCAGACTACGGCCGATAGAAGGTATTCACTTCAGATTAACCGCTGCCTCGGCGCTTGCGGTATTGCACCGATAGTTGTAATTAATGATAAGATCTACAAGAAAGTAAAGCCTGAAGAAATTATGAATATAATTTACTCTTATAAATAACAATTTTTTGACTGTCTTGGACTTATTAATTATTATGCTTAAAAAGGTAAGGACCCGATAATTGAATATAAAGCCCCTAAAAATAAAAAGTAAAGCCGGCCTTTCCAGTATCAGGGAAGAGTCAAACAGAAAGAAAATTTTAAATACCGCCGGGAACAAATACAGGATAACCGTTCACCTCGGAACCTGCGGTATAGCTTCAGGAGCAGAAACGATAAAAGATTCAGTCATATCGGAAATAGCTTACAGAAAGCGAAGTGATATTGAATTTACCACTTCCGGATGTGTGGGGTTTTGTGCCCTGGAACCAATGTTGACCGTTGAATCATATAATTATTCTCCGGTTACCTACTACAATCTTGATAGGGGTAAAGTAAAAGAATTATTTTCAAGCCATATAGATAATGGAAAAATAGCGGAAGAGTTAAATCCCATAACAGCTGATTCTGACCTGGCAAACTTTTATAATTATCAGGAATCAAGGGTCCTAAGGAACAGGGGTAAAATCAATCCCTTTGAAATTGAAGATTACATTGCAGCAAACGGATACTTTGGCCTTATGAAGGCTCTGGAGATAAGGAACCCTGAAAAGATTATTAAAATAATTACGGAATCAGGCCTGCGGGGACGAGGAGGCGCAGGTTTCCCTACTGGCAGGAAATGGGAATTATGTAAAAATGCTCCATCTAAAAGCGGGGTAAAATACGTGATCTGCAACGGCGATGAAGGAGACCCCGGCGCTTTCATGGACAGGAACCTGCTTGAATCTGATCCCCACTCAATCCTTGAAGGGATACTTATATCAGCTCTCGCAATAGGTTCAAACAGAGGTTACTTATATATAAGAGCGGAATATCCTCTTGCGGTCCGTACTATGGAACATGCAATAAAACAGGCAGAAGATTACGGCCTGCTGGGAAAAAATATATTGGGCCATGACTTTGACTTTGATCTTCAGATATATCAGGGTGCGGGCGCATTTGTATGCGGAGAAGAAACCGCTCTTATACGATCCATTGAGGGAGAAAGAGGGATGCCAAGGCCAAAACCGCCGTTCCCTGCCAATGAAGGGCTCTACGGAATGCCCACACTTATAAATAACGTCGAAACATTTTCAAATGTTCCACAGATAATTTTAAACGGAGCAAAATGGTTCAGCAGTATTGGGACTGCCACAAGCAAGGGCACCAAAATATTTGCCCTGGCAGGAGCTGTTAATAACGTTGGCCTTGTCGAAGTTCCTATGGGAATTACCCTGAGGGATATAGTTTATAAAATTGGCGGCGGCATAGCAGGTGGGAAAAAATTTAAAGCAGTACAGCTCGGAGGACCCTCCGGAGGATGCATGCCTGAAAAATTACTGGATATACCAATTGATTATGAAAAGGTAAAAGAAGCCGGCTCCATTATGGGGTCAGGCGGAATGATAGTCCTGGATGAAGAAACATGCATGGTAAACCTTGCCAGATATTTCATGGATTTCATACAGGATGAATCATGCGGGCAATGTGTACCCTGCAGAATAGGTACCAGAAGGATGCTGGAGATACTGGAGAGAATAACTCGCGGTAAAGGTAAAAAAGATGATATTGAAAAACTAAAAAAACTGTCAGCCGTTATTAAAGAAACTTCTCTCTGCGGTCTGGGTAAAACCGCCCCAAATCCGGTACTAAGCACTTTAAAGTATTTCAAAGAAGAATTTGAGGAACACATTATTACCCAGAAATCATGCGAAAGGCTGCATGCCAAAGTTAAGAAAGTATAAACACTTAGAAAAGTGGGTTTAAATGCCAGAAAAAAAATCAGCCGGCAGTAAATTACCGCTTAAAGAAAAAGAAGCCCAAAAAATACCGGATGGGCCGGACGGCAGAATAAAAATTCATATCAATAATAGAACTATTTATACTCTACCCCATAAAAGTGTCCTGGAAGCCTGCCTTGAAAATAATATTTTTATACCTCATCTCTGCTTTGACCCCAGGCTCAAATCCCAGGGAGCATGCAGGCTCTGCCTGGTTGAGGTAGAAGGAATGCCCGAAGCTGCCGCTTCCTGTGTAACAAAAGTACGGGAAGGAATGGTAATCAAAACAAATACTCCTCATATAAATAGACTGGTCAGGGTAAATCTGGAACTTATAATATCCGACCATCCATTGGACTGTATGACCTGTGAATCCTGCGGCAGCTGTACCCTTCAGGATCTGGCTTATATCTACGATATTAAAGACATCGATTATAAAGGAAAGGTGCATCAGAAAAAAATACTTCATGATAATCCATTTATCTTAAGGGATAATGGAAAATGTATACTCTGCGGGAGATGTGTCAGGATGTGTGACGGAATTATCGGCGCAAATGCCATTGGTTATGCCGGAAGGGGTTTTGAATGTGAGATAGTCCCCGCTTTTGAACAATCGCTTAAAAAAACAGACTGTGTGTTCTGCGGCAATTGCATATCTGCCTGCCCCGTAGGTGCGCTTCAGTCTATACCCTATAAAAGAAAAGCCCGTGCCTGGGAAACGGTAAAAATCCAAACAGTATGCCCTTACTGCGGCGTCGGCTGCGTAATTGACCTGCATGTAAAAAACAATAAAATTGTAAACGTATCCTCGACAATAGGAGAACACGTGAACGAGGGTAATTTATGCGTCAAGGGAAAATTTGGTCTGGATTTTGTAAAAAGTACCAAGAGGCTCAAATTCCCTATGATAAAAACAAAGGGGGGTGGATTCAAAAATATAAGCTGGAAAAAGGCACTGGAAATCATTTCAGATAAACTGACCGCCATAAAGAAAGAGTACGGTCCTGATTCTATAGCGGTTTTAAGTTCGGCAAAATGCACCAATGAAGAAAATTTTTTAATGTCCAAATTTGCCCGTGCTGCAATTGGTACCAATAACGTGGACCACTGCGCGAGGCTGTGCCATGCATCAACAGTTACAGGCCTGATACCCACTTTCGGAAGCGGCGCTATGACTAATTCGATTGATGATATAAAGTGTTCTGATGCCGCAATAATAATAGGCTCAAATACGACAGAAACCCATCCGGTTATAGGATATAATATTATAAGATCCGTGCAGGAAAACGGACTGAAACTTATTGTTATCGATCCCCGGAACATTCCAATCACAAAATATGCAGCTATACATTTAAAGCAAAAACCGGGAACAGATATAGCAGTTATTCTTGGCCTTATAAACACAATCTATAGCCATAATTTACATGACAGGTCATTCATTAAAAGCAGAACCGAAGACTTCGAAAAATTTATTAAATGCTTTTCCTCATATACTGCAGAGAAAGCAGCAAAAATATCAGGAGTGGATGAGCAAAGCCTCATTGAAGCAGCGAAAATTTACGGATCCGCTAAAAATGCTTCCATATTTTACGCCATGGGAATTACCCAGCATACCTGCGGTACGGATAATGTTATTGCTCTGGCAGATCTGGCAATGATGACCGGTAATATCGGTAGAGAGGGTACGGGAGTAAATCCTTTAAGAGGGCAGAATAATGTGCAGGGAGCATGTGATATGGGCGCACTTCCAGATTTACTGCCCGGATATCAAGATGCTGAAGATGATGATATAAGACAAAGATTTGAAAAGAGATGGGGCAGGACTCTGCCTTCCGGAAAAGGGCTTACTGTAACCGAAATAATTGAAGGTGCATATTCCGGCAGTATAAAAGCTATATATGTAATGGGTGAGAATCTGATGCTCAGCGATCCGGACCTTCTGCATGTGGCCGCAGCTCTCAAGAAACTAAAGCTGTTCGTAGTTCAGGATATCTTTCTTACTGAAACAGGTGAATTCGCGGATGTCATTCTGCCGAGTGTCTGTTTTGCCGAAAAGGAAGGAACATTTACAAATACGGACAGGAGGATTCAAAGAATCAGGAAGGCAGTAAACGCTCCGGGTAAAGCTGTCCCTGACTGGAAAATTATCTGCATGTTATCAAATGCTATGGGTTATTCTATGGATTACAGCAGTCCCGCTGAAATTATGGACGAGATTGCGGGCCTGACACCGATTTACGGGGGAATAAGTTACAGGAGGCTTGATTCCGGTACCTTACAGTGGCCCTGTAGAAAATACAATGATCCCGGTATAAGCATTCTTCATGCAAAAAAATTTACACGGGGTAGGGGTAAATTCATCCCTGTGGTAAATACACCTCCGGCAGAAGTTCCAAGCAAAAAATATCCTTACATCCTGACCACCGGTCGAATCCTGTATCAATTCCACACCAGAACCATGACAGGCAAAGTTAAGGGCCTAAACGAAATTGCTCCTACTAATCTGGTGCATATTAACTCAAAAGATGCAAAAAAACTTAAGATCAACAGCGGGGACCGCATAGAAGCTGAGTCAAAAAGGGGTAGGATTACAGCAACGGCTCTGGTAAATTCTAAAATTAAAAAAGGTGTGGTGTTCATGCCGTTCCATTACGCAGATTCCCCAGCCAATATTCTGACCAATCCCGCCCTGGATCCCATAGCAAAGATTCCGGAGCTTAAAGTCTGCGCAGTGAATTTAAAAAAGATATAGAAAATAAAATTGGAACATAAAGTTTCAAAATTAGGGAAAAAAATTAAAATCATAAAGATCAAAGCTTCTTCAGGCAATGCTGACCTTATTGATATTATCCCCTTCGAGTTGCTTCTGACTATTTTTCTAAACGGAAGCAGTCTTCCCACAATTTCATGCTCGCCTGATAATTTGATTGAGCTTACAGTCGGTTATTTGATAAATAATAATTACATCGAAAGTTATTCGGAAATAAAACTTTTAAAAATCTGCAGCCATGACATGGACAAAATTGTAAACGGGAACAATCCGGTTCTGAAAATCGAAGTAAGAACAAATACAGGTAAAAAAACGAATGCAAGTATAGGAAGTTCAAAATTTATATCCTCAGGATGCGGCAGTATTGATGATTTTATATTTAAAAAAGGTTTGAAGAAAATAAGCAGTAATGTACAGATCGTTTCCGATACTGTACTCAAGCTTAACAAAGAAGCAGTAAACCATCAGAAGTATAAAAAAGAATTCGGCGGTCTGCACAGCGCAGCATTGTTCTGCCGGGACGGTAATTTGTTAAATCTGCTAGAGGATATTGGGAGACACAATTGTATTGATAAAATCGCCGGCTATATATTAATAAAAAGGATCCCCCCCAAGGATAAAATCCTGTTTACCACCGGAAGATTAAGTATTGATGTAATTTACAAAACCTGTAGGATGCAGGTTCCAATCCTGGTCACCAATTCTTCCGTAACCTCCAGCGCCGTTGGCCTGGCAAAAAAAATGAATTTAACCGTTATCGGTTATGCCAGAAGTGGCAGGTTTAATATCTATTCAGCATCAGGGAGAATACTCAGGTGAATTTAACCGGGATAGTACTGGCAGGAGGCAGGGGTACCAGATACGGTTTTGATAAACTAAAAATCAAAGCCGGTCCGGTACCATTATTTATAGACCAGATATTTAAATTAAATTTTTTCTGCAGTGAAATATTAGTATGTACCTCAAAGAGTAATTACCCTGTTATTTTTTCAGAAATAAGCAAAATCCGTTCTTACCAAAAAAAGTATAATTTCGAAAAAATATTCAACACTGAAATCAATTCAGGAAATTTTTATAAAAAAGCCTTAAAACTTCCAGATATAAGAATAATCCTGGATAAGGATAGGTTTCCCGACTCAAATAAGGATCATTTTGATCAGGTACTCCGGAACCCTAAAAATATTGGACCTATAATTGGTATTTATACCGGTCTTTTACATGCCAGATATATTTATTCCATTGTTGTCGCTTTCGATATGCCCTTTATTTCTTACAATCTGTTGAATTTATTGATTAATATCTCCGGGCTAAACCATAAAAAATCAGGCAGCAGCAAACTGGCATCATTATCTCATAAACGAACCGGGGGGAAGGCTGTATATGTAATTAGAACCGAAAAGGGCTTTGAAGTTCTCTGCGGACTATATTCAAAGGACTGCCTTGATATTTTGAATGAAAATATAAAAAAGAAGAAATACAGAATATCGGATGCTCTCGACTGCCTGGATACCGAAATTATCCCAGGGGGAAAACCCGGGTTGGCCGGAATTGACGGGCTTAATTTTTTCAATATCAACCGGGCACAGGATTATGAAAAGTTTAAGAATTTATGGCAAGATAAAAAAGCTTCACTGAATACCGACACTTCATTCACCGAAGTATGGTCCGATTTTTTCTACAGATAAGTCTGGCTTCCGGATTAGATTACTCCAGACCTGCAAACACCAGAACATAATCATTACAGTCCTTAATGATAAATTCTGTGGCGCCGTAATAGGTTCTGTGTAAATCATGTATAACCGTAACATTATCCTTTATCCTATTATACAGCTCCTCAACATCCTCAATCTCGATATAAGCAACCATAGAGCCGCCGGTTTTTATATCCTTTAATCCCGGAATCGATTTGCCAAGGCTTTTTCTTGACTGGAACATCAGTTCATTGTTTTCACATGCTATCATCGCCCAGTCAAACTGACCATTTTTTGGATCGGAGACAACCAGTTCAAAACAGCATAGAATATTCTTATAAAAATCTACGGTTTTGTTTACATCTTCAACCATCATGTTCGGTGTAATCTTTTTTATCATTTCCAACACCTCTTTCTATTTAATTTTCAGATAACATGTCTATGACTTTTTCCTTTTTAACCTCTCAGGCAGTACAATTATCAACCAGTATACCAGACCAACCATAATGGCTCCACCTATTAAATTACCGATGGTTACAGGCATAAGATTTTTTAAAAAGCCTATAATATTAAGATTCTCCAAAGAAGCTCCCGGGGCTATCCGGGTTATTGCATTTTTAATACCATCATTTCTTTTTAATAAAATTCCCATGGGAATAAAATACATATTCGCAATGCTGTGTTCAAATCCGGAGGCAACAAATGCCGTTATTGGAAATACAATAGCAGCTATTTTACTGACAACGGACCGGGCACTGAAACACAGCCATACTGCAAGGCACACAAGCGCGTTACATAGAATACCTCTTGAAAAAGCTTCAAGAAAAGTCAGATTCACTTTACCTGATGCTATTAGAACTGCTTTCGCTCCCAGCATATAATCTTCCATCTTCCATAGATTGGTAAAGAACATGAGAAAAACTACACTTAAAGAACCAATAAAATTTCCCGCATAACATAAACCCCAATTTTTTAACAGCTGCTTATAAGTTACTGCCTTTGAGGCAAAACCCATCATAACCAGACAGTTTCCGGTAAAAAGCTCTGCTCCGGCTATCAACACCAGTATAAGACCTGTAGAAAATGCAATTCCTCCCAGCACCCTTGTTAAACCGATACTTAAATTAGAGTCAAATACTACCAGCGTATAAAATTCCGCTCCGATTGCTATAAAGATCCCGGCAAGTAAAGAAAGCATAAATAAACTCAGGAAACTAAGTTTTGCTTTAGCCTTACTTGCTGCTTCTACCCTTTTTTCCATTTCAGCAGGTGAGTAATCATCAAAGTTCAATTCCCTTACCGCCATCTCCGCTTCCTTTCCTTAATATAAACTTTAATCGCTAATCTGCGGGATTCTTTCCATTCCATAATTGGAAGGAAATACTCCTGTAGGACATATATCCATGCATTCCATACAGTTTTCACAATATTTAAAATAGGCTGAATCGGGAATAAAGGTAACCTTTTTATTTATTCCTCTTCCTACGAATCCCACTGCATTATTTTCCTTGACTTCTCTGCAGTGCCTTACACACAACCCGCAGAGAATACAGTAATTATTCTCTTTTTTATATCTTGTTTTGCTTAATTGATATTTTTTTGCCAGCTTTTTTATTTCCGGGTTAAAAGGGAATAAGGCAAGGTACAGCTCAACCAGATTTTTCCTGATCTGTTCCACGCTTGGGCTTTCCGTATGGACGATAAGACCATCTTCTACAGGATGGGTACAAGAGGCAACTATCTCCGGCCTGCTGTTTTTCTCTATTTCAACAATACACAATCTGCAGGCACCGTACGGTTTTAACTTCTGATGATAGCACAGGGTAGGAATATGAATGCCGCCCTTTTCCGCAGCCTGGAGTATGGTATCACTCTTATCCGCTTCAATTTTTTGTTTATCTATGATTATAATAATTTTTTCTTTTCTTTCTTTATCAGTCATAATATTTACCTCCCCAATCTGTTTAAATTAATTTATTGGCTCTTTATATTCATTCCGCTCCTGATTTCTTTCTTCTCTTTTTCTTCTACTACTGCTATTCCCGTCTTCTTCTCTATGGCACTGTACTTTTCGGGACAGGCTTCCATACAGGAGCCGCATTTAATGCAAGATTTATCATCTATGCTGTGGGGTTTTTTATTCTCTCCTGTTATAGCATCTACAGGGCATGCCTTAACGCAGCTTCCGCAGCCGGCACATTTATTCTTATCGATGACATAGCTTATTAAAGGCCTGCATACCTTTGCCGGGCATATATTATAGTAAATATGGGCTTCATATTCTTCCCTGAAATATTTAAGCGTGGTCACTACGATATTTGGTGCCGTGGTCCCCAGGGCGCACAGAGATGCCTCTTTCATAAGCATTGAAATATCCGACAGAAGCTTTAAATCTTCTTCCCTGCCTTTTCCTTCCATAATCCTTTCGTAAATATAAATCATCTGCCGCAGGCCTTCCCTGCAGGGAACACACTTGCCGCAGGATTCATCTGCCAGGAATTTCAAAAAGTAATGTGTCACATTTACCATACAATCCGATTCGTCCATAACCACCATCCCGCCGGAACCCATCATTGTTCCTGCCTTGGTCAGCTCGTCAAAATCTATGGGAAGATCAAGAAGCTCTCCAGGTATTACACCGCCTGACGGCCCTCCTGTCTGGACCGCTTTAAATTTCTTACCGTTTTTAATCCCCCCGCCGATTTTAAAGATAATGTCTCTTAAGGTAACTCCCATTGGAACCTCAACCAGTCCCGTATTATTTACTTTGCCTACCAGTGAAAATATTTTGGTCCCGCTGCTTTTTTTTGTACCCAGAGTCCTGAACCATTCCGCCCCGTTTTTTATTATAAACGGTACGTTTGCCCACGTTTCAACATTGTTTATAAGCGTTGGTTTGGAGTACAGGCCCTCTGTAGCGGGATAGGGCGGCTTTGGAGTAGGTTCCCCCACTTTACCCTCAATGGACCTTAAAAGTGCGGTTTCCTCTCCGCTTACAAAAGCTCCGGCACCTTCATGTACTTCGACATCAAAGTCAAATCCCGAATCCAGAATATTTTTTCCCAGAAGACCATATTCCCTGGCCCGCTTTATTGCCATTCTTATATTCTCAACCGTCTGCGGATATTCATGCCTTACAAAAACAAAACCTTTGCCGGAACCAACCGCATATGCTCCTATTATCAACCCTTCCAGTACGCTGTGGGGATTGCCTTCCAGTATACTTCTATCCATATATGCACCGGGGTCCCCTTCGTCTGAATTGACAATGGTATATTTGGGTTCTCCGGGAGCTTTTCTGGTTATTTCCCACTTTGTCCCTGCAGGGAACCCCCCTCCGCCTCTTCCTCTCAGGTTTGCATCTTTTACTGTTTTTATTACATCTTCCGGTTCCATTTTTTCCAGCACTCTGGCAAGAGATTGATAACCCCCAATTCTAATGTAGTCATCAATGCTTTTAGGATCGATTTTTGAATTGTTACTAAGGACAACCCTTTTCTGGAATTTGTAAAACGGGATATCGGATTCTTTAAATATCGGCTTCCCGTCCTCGTCTTTATAAACAAGGGATTCCGCAACCTCTCCCTTTATGGTTTTTCCTACAATTTCAGGTATGTCTTTTTCGGTTACTCCCAGGTAGCAGGTCCCCTGCGGATATATGACCACAATGGGCCCCCTTTCACAGTAGCCATGGCACCCTGTTCTTTTTAAAATAATCTTTCCTTCCGCCTTATTTTTCTTTATTTCTCTTTGAAGCCCTGAGTAGACATCGTCGGAAGAGTAAGCCTTGCATCCCGTACCCGAACAGATTGAAATTACCGTACTACTTTCCAGCTGTTTTTCGAATTTGTTGGCTTTTTGTTTTAAATCATTTAAAGAATTAATCTTAATAGGCATTTTAAATCCTCCCTTCCTATTAAAACCGGTTTAATATTTTCTTCAGCTTTCCCGTAGAAGGATTGCTAAAATATTTGTTGTCAATCATCATTACGGGACCCAGCGCACAGCAGCCAAGACAATTGACCGTATCCAGAGTAAATTTATAATCACCTGTGGTATCTCCCGGCTTTACCCCCAGGATATTGACAATTCTCTGCAGCAGATTCATTGCCCCCCTGACATGACAGGCTGTACCCATACAAACTATAATAGAATGTTTCCCTATGGGTTCTAGATTAAAATATTTGTAAAAGGTAGTAATGCCGTAAATATCTGTAAGAGAAATATCCAGTTTGCTGCCGATATAAAGCAAAATATGCTTTGGAAGCCATCTGTATTCATTCTGTACATCCAGAAGCATCTGTATCAAATTGCTTTTCTGATTGTCATGGTTGTTAATTATTTTATCCACCGTTCCAAAATCTTTTATTACATCTTCCAATTCCAACTCCTTCTTTTCCTTTATTTCATTTAAATCATTGAGCCACCCATTAAGCTGGCCCTGAATAATGTTTATTCTCTCCACATCCCTGTAACTCCCTCCAGTTCCGCGGGGATTGGTATTGCCCATCAATATATCAGTAGTTTTTATTTGTCCCGAGCTTTTAACCAGTTTACTTTTTACCGGCTCCGGATCGGATTTTTTTCGGGTTGGCCCCCATCCGGTCCTGATCCTGTATTTTGCCTTTCCTTCATCAAAACCCGCTCTTTTTATCAGGCTTTCTTCCTCCAGCAGCTTTATATTCCTGTAGATAGTCGCCATTCCTATTTTCGAATATTTTTTATGGGAGAGAAAAAATAGTTCCCCGGCAGTAAGTTCTTTTTGATTTTCAAGCAGGGTATCCAGAACAATGGTCCTGGTTTTTGTAAGTCTAAATCCTCTTTTTTTTATTCTCTGCAGGTAAGTCTGGATATTTGTGTTATTTTCCATAACCGTTAATTGTTTAAAATGTTACATAATGATAATGATAATGATTATCATAATAGCAATAATTATACCTCCGGAAAAAATTTTGTCAATATATTTTGTAAATTGGATAAACAGGATAAAAGATATGCAGTTTATAATGAAATATAAAAAATAGAAGCGGCAGTTAATCCGTTATTTTGAAATGATATTCTAATTCTCCTGATATATTATAACCCTTGTCCCCAACGGGATATTTTCGTATAACCATTTCGCATCATCCAGTTCCATTCTGATGCAGCCGTGGCTGGCAGGACTTCCCAGCTTTTCATATTCCTCTTCAATTATATTTCTGTCTTTATCAAAGGGAACACTGTGGAAAAGATAATCCCCATTAAATCTTATCCAGTAATAAGCTCTCATATTATATTTACCTGACCAGAAATCGAGACCTTTATCAGAAGTTACGAATTCCCCCAGAGGTGTTGGTTTTTCTTCGGTTCCCCCCGAGCATATCATTTCCCTTATAAGTTCGTCCCTGTAATATACCAATACTTTCTGCCTGCCCAGGTCCACCTCGATTTTAAAATCTTCACTGCTGCTGAAATCAATATCCTGGTCATCAGCAGGGGCTGAATTTTCATCAGTCTGGTCCAAAGAGTTCTCCTCTTCCTCTTCTATAATAATGCCTTCTTCTGACGACTGTTCAACCGGATCATCTTCGGCATTATCTTCTTCCGGTATTTGACTATCCCGGGTATCACCCGGCAAATCCGATTCAGGCAATTTTCCAAGATTTTCTCCATTTAAACTCATACCGCTTGCAGCCGGAGCATTCATATAACCTGTAGCCGCTATCTGCAGTTGTCCCTGTGTTCCTTCCGGATTATATTTTAAGAATACAGTACTTGTGGAACAGACCAGGACCAGGATTATAAACACGGTTATAAGCAGCATGCCGATATGCCTTTTTAAAGATTTATGCAACTATAGCCCTCCCAATCTGCTTGAGAAATAAAAGCTTCTTAAATTATTATAAACCAAAAGTATTATAATATTTACCATGTTTTAAAAAAACTTTAAAAATTTTTTTTAGTGCAACTACTCTTTAATATCCTGCCTGATTTTTTTAATTATAATGGAAATACGTATGATGCCATAAATCATTAAACCAAGAACCAGGGTAAGAAATATTGCCAGCGGAAAGGCAAGATTGACAATTAACGACTGAGCGAGCGGGTCATCAGAAATACCGGTTCCCATTGTCCTTATGACTCTTCCGTAAAAATTGGGCAGATTATATACTATGGGACCACATAATATAATAAGTAGCCAGCGCAATGAGTTATACATTCTTATTTTTGATGCATTATCGCTGTATAGCTCCAGGCTGTGACCCTTTTTTGCCTCTGCTTTAAAATAATACCAGCAGCCCAGTCTGGCTATATATTCCCAGCCGGCATCTTCGAATAAGGTTATATAATCATCTATTTTCTTATTTAAAAACGGCTTGAAATCAAGTTTATATATTATATCTTCCGGTTTTCCTCTTACAAATCCATAATTACAATAACCAACCCTGTTCAGGTGCCATCCGCCGCCCGACATTTCCTTGAGCCATTTTTCCTCTTTTTCTCCCTGCCAGGCAAAAAATATTTTAAATACAGACCTATATTTTATATTATCCGTAATACCGTTCATTTTAAATTCCTTTCTTCTCCAGAAGAGATCTGCTGCTCTTTGCCATCTCTTCTAACCTGTCCACTTCATATTCTATTAATTTTTTTCCCATTTCGGTTATGATGTATATTTTTCGGCGTGGATTTGATTTCTGGGAATCTTTGGGAATAATCAAACCGGTATTTACCAGATTGCTTAATGCGCCGTACAGCGTACCGGCCCCAAGGTTTATCCTGCCCCTGCTCAGTTTTACTACCTTCTGCATAATGCCGTATCCATGAAGCGGTTCCAGCAGGGATATTAATATATAGAATGTGGTTTCTGTAAGCGGTGATAATTTTTTTATTTTACTCATTTTAATTCCCGCCTGACATATCTATTACGTTTAACGTTATATCGTTAATCGATATAACGTCCTACGCTATAATAACATTTAAGCATTGACAATGTCAACAGCCGGACAAAGATTTCCTTTATTTATTAATCTTTTTCTTAATGGAACATGAAAGTGGGATATCCTCATGCAGATATCGCGAATAAAATTTCCCGTATTGCTGAC
>Ga0315550_1000276_pt1 | contig 30912 bp, 29 predicted proteins | sample SalMarSW160190MG_2_FD_203100 | JGI IMG/M metagenome (GOLD analysis project Ga0315550, IMG submission 203100) | Salt marsh sediment microbial communities from the Plum Island Ecosystem LTER, Massachusetts, United States - Salt Marsh Sediment SW1601-90 ...
GCGCCGAGTCCCTCTGCACTGTCATCGCGCTGACGAATGCATAGTCGGCCCACTCCAGATCCCTGGCCGTCAGCTTGGTCACATTGACGTCAACCAGGCGCTTTTCCCACTCCGGCGGCAGCATCGCCGCCACCGTCAACAGGCCCAAGGGGGGAAAGGATGCTCTCTTGCGAACGAACTTGAGCGCGTGCTTGAAACTCCAGAACGTGTCTGGAAACTCGGGATAAATCAAAAGGACATTCATTCAGTACTCCTCCAGCGTGATAACATCTCAGCCATCTCTGGCATTCTTCAATGCCTCTCGTACAACCCGCCGAATTTCGTCGATTCTCAGTGGTTTCTCCAGGCATTCGTGAACCGATAGCCTCATCGCCCATCCTGGTTTCTCATTTGGTCTCAAGGGGTCACTGCGTATGTCCCGGCGAAATCCCCTGCCTCGTCCACGGTCAGGAGAAGCAATGGAAACGAGACACCGCCGCCGGGGTCGGCGTTGTACTCTCCCCAGTCGGCCAGGTTCGCCTGGGCCATCAGCGCCCGGTGACGCAATCGCTCGGCCTTCACCCGCTCGGCCAGTTCCGCCGCGGCGTTCAAGTCGAGCGTAGTCGAAGGGGAAGTCGAAAGGGCGAACAGGTGTGGCAGTCGCTCATAGTCCTGAAAGTCCACCGGCTGCGTGTCCACGACGGCGAACTGGACCTCGTCGGGGGAGTGCTTGGCTGCCAGTTGCAGGATGGCACTCTGCATCTGGTCGGTCTTGTCGCTGCTCGACGCGCCGCCGATGAGAATTGCCCGGTCGTCACCGGCCGGCAGGCGCTTCGTGTACCCCACCAGGCAGACGTGGTATGGCTCCGGCAGGTGCTCCAGACTCAGCGGGATCACTGCGGGCAACCGTTTTGTGTGCGTGCCAGGCTCGCGGGCCACGGTGATCGCCAGCCCGCCGCCGCCGGAGACGGACACGCCCCGCCCTTGCAGCGCTGCCCGCCACTGCGCCCACAGCGCCGGGTCCAGCCAGGCTTTGCGGGAGATGCCGGCCAGGCGCTGCATATCCAGCACAAAGATGCAGCGGTCGGGCAGCAGGATGGCGTCGGCCACCGGTAACATCTCACCGCCTTGTCGAGGACGTTCTGTAAGCAAGCCCCGCTGGCGCATTGTGCCGATGATCTGCTGCCAGTACACGACTACTTCGTCAGTCTGTGTTCTCTCGCTCATCATCCTTCCTCCTAATCCGCCTCCAGGCCGCCTCCAGGCTGGCCAACAACGGGCCAGACAGGAAGCCCGCCCGTCTTGCCTGGTCGAGCCGCCGCAAGATGCGCACGCTGCGCAACCCTGGTGCAGCTGGTGCAGGGGGCGTGGGCGGCAGTGGCACCAGTCGCGCCGGCGTCTCTCCTCCATCCTCCTGCCCCGTTCCCAACTTGGGGCGGGTCGTCGTGGCGTCATTCAGGAGGTTGTTGGGCTGGTAGATGATGGGTCGTCTGGCGTACTTGCGCAGGGCATAGACGACCAGCACCACGATGCAGCTGAGCAACGCCAGGAGCACGGCCGGGATGCAATAGCTGCGCCCGTAGGCCAGGATTTCTTCCTGCTGCTGCGCCTGGCGGGCAGCCTCCGCCTGGTACACTGCCTGGGTAGCCCGGATACTCTCAGCAGTGGCGGTGGTCCTGGCCTCCCAGGCCACCTGGGTAGCCGTCGCTTCGAAGGCCATCGCCTGGGCCGTCGCGGTGGCCATCTCCGCCTTGTACAGTGCGGTAGCCGTCGCTTCCCAGTCGCGCGCCTGTTGGGTCGCAGTAGCCCGGTACGCCCGCTCGGTCGCCGTCGCAGCGGAGGCATCAGCCACCGCCTGGGCCTGCGCGGCGGCGGCGGTGGCCTGTAGGGCGGCCGCCAGGCGCTGCTGTTCCAGGCTCGCCCATGCCGCGGCGGCGGTGGCCTGATAGTTCGCAGCCAGGGCAGTGGCGTTGGCCTGATGAGTCTGGATGATATGCACCTCCGCCGCGCTCTGCGTAGCGTAGCGTTCCAGCGCGATGGCCTGGGCGGTACCGTCCAGCGACTTGTTGTCGACATCGGGTATGGCCGTCGGGTACGCCTCACACTCGACACACTCGCCCGCTGAAGTGGGTGTGACCGTAACCGTCGTGGACGTCCCACACCCGAACACTGTCAGCGCCGCCAGCGCGATGACGCCCAGCGAAATTGCCAACCGTCGCTTTGCCATCATTTTATTCTCCATTCACTGTCGGGAAGTAACTTCTCAATCTGCCACCTCTGATGGTTGCGGCTTAACCAAGGTAGATGGGGCACAGACGACAATCTGTGCGGGGCCGACCACACGACCGTCGCCTGCGCCCCTCTGGCCTATGTGCAAATGACCACGGCTGCCGAACTAGGTGCGCCGCAGAACCGTGGCGATCAGCAGAAGCGCCCATCCCGCGACTACCAGCCAAAAGCCAATCACGGGGGTGATGATCGGAATGGTCACCAGAGTTGCCAGGATCCCCACTATTCCGAGGATCAAGGCAATGATCCAGACGACCTGCGTTGGAGCATTGAGGTTCATTTTTTCCTCCTGTGTGTAAGAACTCGCTAGTTCGATGACTCTCCTGGCCCCGTGGCATTACCAGATTTTGGAGAGCCCCCAACCTGTGTCAGACGCAGCGGCGTAATCAGTCCTCTGCTTTGTAGACGCGATTTCACAATCGCGCACGTCCGCCGCCACTGGATATAGTCGTCCTGTCGCTTTTGTATACCTGGCCGGCGCGAGACAATCATCACGAGGGTATAGACCTCCACATCTTTTCTGCCCACACCACTACCGCCAGCAGCATCGCGCCGATGACAATCACCAGGTAGATCAGCGCTGACTCGCCTGGCTGCTCATCACTACTGCTGGAATCAGTGACTACCTCGCCGGCCTGTGCCGGTCTCACCAACATAGCCAGGAGCAAGGTCAATTGTGAAGATGATGCCCACCACGCGAATAAGATATTGCGCCATTTCTGTTACCTCCTGGAAAAATAGTGGAACCGCCTCTCGCTTATTTCATGATCTCACGATATGACTGGTACAGATCAGATAGCCGATCTGCGGCAGCGGGATCACCACGCGCAAGCAGAGTGATGATCTCATCACGTTGGGCAAGCAGCGGCTGGACTCCCTCTCTTTGTGCCGACGAGAGGGCCGAAGCATCCTCTACGGAGGTGAAAAAGTCACTGGCAGACTGACGGGCTGACTCATAATCACCCCTACGCGCATCAATGGCTGCGGAGGCAAGGGCATTCTGCATCCTGGCCAGGTTTAATTGCTGCTCTGCCTCAGAAAGGCTACTGGAGCATTCACGAGACTTCCACCACATGGGGACGAAGCCGAGCAGGAAGACGGCGAGCAGCAGGACGGTATAGATGATGACCCGCCACACCCAGGGACTGATCTTGACCGGTTTAGATTGCACATCTTTGCTCATAGTAACTCCTTATTTAGTTCGCGCCAACGGACGCCCACGACGATATTGGGCGGCATGCTGTCGCGCATCCATCCGCATGACCAAACTGGTCACCCAGCCGATGCTGCCCCCAACGGCGATCCATACAATAAGGTTTATCATCTGATTCTCCAAGGCATACATACACTGCCTTGCGGCGCTGCTGGTGCGGTGCCGGAATTCTACTCCAGCACCGCACCACTATGCTCGCCACGCAGGTCCGCCGTGGTCAGGCTTGGACTGCCTTCTCCTGACCTTTGGGGGTGCTGGACACCTGCTTTCCCTGCTCGTCGAGCATATCCTGACCGCGTTGCAGTAGTTCCCCGGCCTGCTCGCGCACGCCGTCCGTGATCTGGCGGGCTTTGCCGCGGACCTGCGCCACCGCGCCTTCCACAGCTTTGACCGTCTGATCGCGCAGTTCGATGCTTTTCTGCTGGATTTGGGCGCGTGTCTTTTTTCCCGATTGCGGCGCCAGCAACAACATCGCCCCCGCGCCGGCCAGGCCACCCACCAGCAGTCCGACAAAAAGGCTCCATATATTCCTTTCGGTGTTTCCGTTTTCCTGGTTATGATTGTCCATTCTGTTTTCTCCTTGTTTGCTCAATTATTAGTATCTTCCCCTATCTTATTGAGAAGATAGCTCAATTAGTCGCTTTGACAGCGTTAGCCACGTGTGGTGGTGTGTGTCGTGCGTTCCTCGCCGCCGCCCGGCGTCCGCTCACGCGTCGAGCGCGTGGACGTGCGAGCGATTGGACGATTCACAGCGATTCGCACCACGCTAACGATACCCCAAAAGAGCAGCGCGTAGATCGCCATGGCAATGAGGGTCGTCGCTTCAAAGATCACTCCGCCGGCCGTGGGCGTCCCTACCAATAGGGCGAACGGCGCAATGAACAGCCCTGTAATTCCATATATCAAAACGGCAAAGCCGCTGTCTGGATTGGCCGCAATCAATTTCAACAAGAAGCGCAGCCCCAGCAAAACCTCCAGCAAACCCAGAACGGCCCAAATGATTCGTGTGACCAGGGCCAGACGAAGCCGCCGCTCCGCCGCAACATCGCGTGTAACCTGCTCGGTCGCCGCGTAGCCAGGTTCTCGAGTGACCACCGTTTCTTCGCGGCGATCCACAGACACAGTATTCTCAGACATATTTTCCTCTCTTGTGAACTAGATAGCGAATCGTAAGACCGTTAACGCCTTCGGAAGATGAGCTTGACAATCAGCAGCAGGATGACGGCGCCCAGCAACGACCACAGCAGAGACGCTACACTAAAGCTGCCCGAGGTGAACGTGGCTCTACCAAACAGAAAGCCTGCCAACAAAGCGCCCACGATACCGACGACGATATCGACCAGCGGGCCCCCTCGCGTCCCCATGATCCTGCTAGCCACCCAGCCGATGATCGCCCCCACGATGATCACTACAATCACGTTTATCATTTTGTCCTCTCCTTCTTGTGTTTTGGATGCACGGGTTGTCCGTGTCTACAGTACTACTATACACGCTCAACGTCCATCTTGCTATCAGCGGAAACCCGATGGCGCTGTAAGACGGAGGCTGATTTGTCTGTCAGTGCGGGTCCGACACGTCAGTTCATGATCTCAGATCTGGTGTTGCTATCCTGGCGCTGCAGGATATCAGCGCCCTTTCATCGAGTTGACAAAGAGCGCCTCGCAAGGCCAAATGGGATCGTGTACCCGGGCCAGGTGGTTCTATCCTTTGGCCCAAAATTCATCAGCCTCTGTTTCCAGTTTTAGCAGACGCGTGTAATAATCCGGAAATTCTTTGAGATGTGCTAAGGCAATCTTTCCGGTGAGAAGGGGATCATCATTGGTAACGTTAGTTTCTGGATCTCTGACTCCATGCTCAAGCTCCACTTCGAGCCCCATCCGGAATTGTTCGATGCCAAACTTATTCCAGTCTATGTCTAAAGCGTCGCCAATTTGCTTTGCCTTATCGAAGCTAAATCGTTTCTCTTTCACAAGACAATCCTCCATTTCCTCTTTTCGGTCAAATCTCAGTCCTCCGCTCTTTTTATTGGCGTCGAGACTTTTAGTACACTATATTTGGCCTGCCGGCTTCTTGTTGCTGTTGCTTTAGCTGATAATAAGAGGCGCTCAAGAAAGCGCCAAAGAGAGAGATGAGGCTGCTCAGATAGCCCCACGGGCCAGGAAGGCTTTCTTGGCCAGCTCCCACAGGAAGCCGGCCCCAATCGCGCCTGCCAGAGCTGTGCCATAGGCCAGGCCGATCAGGCGCGTGGAATAATCGGTCAACGTCGGGCTGAACCCACTTGCTTGAAATCGATAAAGCCGCGCCCAACATTGATCGATACCAGTTGCACGCGAATCCGGTCGCCGACATCCAGGCCCTCGAATCCATGAACCACCTTCCCTTCAACAGGAATGTTGAGCAGCCTGGCCCAGGTACCCTTATCAGAAGCACCCGTAACAATGGCGTCAAACTGCTCGCCGATTCTCGATTCAAGGAGCAGCGCCGCCGCGGACTTGCCGATCTGCCGTTCGACCTTATTAGCGGCATCCTCTTCCTCGGTGCAGTGTTTTGCCAGAGCATCCAGTTCATCCTTGCTATAGGGCCAGGCACTACCCACTATGGCCGCCTTCAATAAGCGTTGCGTGATCAGATCGGGATAGCGCCGATTCGGGGCGGTAGAATGGGCATAGTCCTTGACCGCAAGACCAAAGTGTCCAGGGGCGTCGCCACCGGGCAGTTCTGCTACGTATTCACCCGCTCCCAAAAGCTTGATCACCGCCAGGGATAGGTCGGGGAAGCGCAGCGGATCGGCGGCTCTCTCCTTGATGAGAAACTCATCCAGCGCTTTTGAATCGGGGTCGGCAGGCAGCCCGAACTTGTGTTCCGCGGCTAGATCGACAATCCGGTCCCAGCGTTTAGGCGTGCGCACCACCCGCCGGATCGAAGGGAATTTTCTGGATGTGAGATAGCGGGCGGTCACGCCGTTAGCAGCGATCATGCAATCCTCGATAATGTCCGTGGCGCGGTTCTTGTTTCCCACTTTTAGATCACGGATTTGCTCGCCGTCAAAGATCGGTTTCGCCTCAAGCGTTTCCAGACTCAGTGCCCCGTGGACATGCCGGAGATTCCTCATGCTTTGGGCCGCTTTATCCTGCAGGCGCAGATTCTCAGCCAGGCCATTGACGGTCGTGATCGCCTCTGGCATACTGCCACCATCCAGCCAGGCAGCCACGCTGTTATAGGCAAGCTGCGCGTGATTGCGGACGCGTGCCCGATAGATATCCGAAGCCTGAAGAGATCCGTCCCCACTAATCACCATTTCAATGACGATGGCCAAGCGATCCTCATCAAAATTCAGCGAGGTGAGGTCGGTGGACAGCTTCTCAGGCAGCATGGGGAATATCACAGCCGCGGTATACACCGAGGTCGTATTGTGGCGAGCGTGATCGTCAATGGCCGATCCATTTTTGACGAGCGCGTCCACGTCAGCGATGGCTACCAGAATCTTTACTTTGCCCCTGGGCATGCCCTCTGCCACGGTCAACTGATCCAGGTCACGGGAGTCGTCGTTGTCAATCGAGGCCCACAGCCGGTCCGTCAGATCACGAACTGACTCACCGTTCGTGGCTACAGCAGGCGCCTGGATCCCGTCCAGTTCGGCGAGCGCGGCAGCCGCAAAGTCAGGCAGCAAGCCTCTCTCGATCATCGCCCTGTGGGCGAGGTTTTGCAGAATAGCGCGGTGGTGTTGATCATTGGCATTCATAAGACATTCTTTTGGGGAACATAAGATTTTACTCCTTGGCCTCGTCTACCCCGGCGTGTTTGACCACGTTAAAGCGAGCAATCGAGGTAGTTTAGTAGTTTTGTTGTTGGTTACGACGTTTATGAACTTGCCGTTCAACAGCATCTAAAGCGCCATCCAGTGTGGATTGTAACTGTTCACCTTTTTCGGTAGCTACGATATGATCTGATCCCATATAGACGACAATCGTCACTTCGTATATGTACGATGTCTGATGTTCTTTAGCAGGTTGCTTCAAGTTAACAACCCCGCCTGAAATGTCGTTGTACCCTTCTGCCAATTCACTAAGCCGGTCTACAGCCAGGGTGTAGAATTCGTTCTCACTTTTCTTTACATCATCAATTTCATTATTAAACTCGATAGGAAAATTTGCGTTATCCATTTTTTTCTCTCCTTTGGCTTTTTAGGATAGCTTATCGTAAAGCAATGTGATTTGGTTTCTCGTGTTTCAACCGCTGCACGCGGAAGCGCTTGCGCTTCGCCGCCACAAAGCGTGCCGCCACCAGGCTGAGCAATGATGCTCGATCAATAACGGAGCACAGCGGCGGCTGGTGTCCCCCCCGGCACTTTTTCCGGTTCCACGGCGTAGACGATTCCACCTTTCAAGTAGGTCTGAACAGCCGCCAGGTCCAGCAGGGACTCGTCGCCGGACTCTATTGGATCATGTAATTCAATCTCATTTGTAACTGGGTTAAAGACACCCAATTGCTGCACTCCGGCGGCGACGAACAACGTTTCAACCCGGCCATCATAAGCGGCTGGAACGATCTTTTCCAATGTGTCTGCGACTCGTTCGCTGGCCTGGCCGGTAAGTTGTTGGTAATGGGCGACCGCCTCTTCTTGTGCTGCCTGGAAAAGAGGCCCAATAATGTCCCAAGCGCTTTTGTGCAACTCGTCCGCGCTCAGCAAATCGGGGTTCCCCTTGATGATCGTGTCTATCAAGTTCGGATACGTGTTGGCCTCTTTATAGATCGGAAGCAAGTATTCGACTCCCGCCAACACGAGCGGCACCGGGTCTCCCTGAAGAAATTCAGTCAAGCCATCCGAGACAAGGCGAAAGTAGCGCGGCAGCTCATTCTTGGCGCTTTCGTCGCTGCCACCGCCTTGCCCATGGAATATTACGGAACCACTCCCGGGCATCCCGCCGGTGGAATTAGACCTGTGGAGTTGAAGACTAATTTGCTGATTGACAGATGGGATTGCTTCAGCCAGACTGCCGCCCACCTGCCCGATGTCAACCTCGCTGACGCTGTAGCGCGTGCCATTCAGCAACCGGATGTCGTTCTGGCTCAACGCCAAGATGTAGAATTGGCCGTCGCCAGTGAAGAGGGGCAGTAGCGGTTTGATGTGAAAGTGGTCTATGACCACCACCAATTCTTCAAAATTCAAGGGGAGACGATAGCGGCGCACTCGGTCGGAAGAGAGAAAAATCGCCAGACCATCACTCTGATGCTGCCAGAAATAAGCATCCTGCAAGAACTTGCTGGCCGGCTCGAGCATTTCTTGCACATCGCGCGTGCCTACGCCCTGGGCAGATAGGTGCTTCTCAGCCTCTCCGAGCAGGTTTTTCAGCCGTATCGGATCCTGCTGGGCCTCCCTCCCAGTACGATGGGTCGGCATGTAGATTGAAACACACCATTGCTGTTCTTTACGCATCAACTGTTCTAATTCCGCTCTAGTCAAAACATCCATTATTCTTTCTCCTGGTGAAAATACTCTACATCTCCTGATACTCTTCTTCGATCACGTCCTCACCGCGCAGCTCGCCGTGTCCATTGCCACCCGGACGCCCAGGGCCGCCCGGCTCGGTCGCCGTAGCGCCGCCGTACCTAGCCTGGATCAGGAACATCGTCGCCTGTTACAGATCCGCGATCTGCGCCCGGCGGCGATTATCCTCGGGCGCGCTGCGCTAGGCGTCCTGCACCATGCGCTCGACATCGGCCTTGTTCGGGTTGTGCTGGCTGTGATTCGGCCAATGTGGAAAGACTGTCAGCACGCCCTCCCTCGGCTGAAGAGGTTGTCCGTGTTTCAATACTACCCCCATCGAAAAGGACGCGGCGCTAGCCATTCAACCTGCCGAATTAGGGATTCCTGCGCCGGGCTCGGCCTGCAAACCATGGCGCACCTGCTCCAGCGCTTGCGGGATCTGGTCGAATTCCGTGGACTTGTCGAAAAAAAAGTCCGCGCCGGCTGCCGCGCACTTTTCTCGGTATTGCCGGTAGGCATAGTTGGTGAGCATGATGACCTTGGGGGCCGGTTGCATCTTTTTCAACCGGCGCAACACATCTATGCCATTACGCCCTGGCATACGAACGTCTAGAATCACGACGTCGGGTCGTGTCCGGCGAATAGCGTCCACGGCCTCCGACCCATCTTGGGCCTGCCCTACCACCGTGATTTCCGGCAGAGCGGACACCATCGCCACCAGACGTTCGCGCACGGTGGCCGAATCGTCGGTAATGAAAACCTTGAGATTGATCATCAATTCAAACTATAGACGATTAATGCGCCGAGGGCTATCGGCAGCAGCCTGATTCTTTTGTAGGCGGCAGGCTTGCTCGCCTGTCGGTGATTGTCCTACATCTTTCGTGCGGGAGAGGCTGGGAAAGGGGGGAGCGAGGAGAGTTGCGGGTGGTCCGGCGGCGCTGAGCGCCAGGCGCCAGGGGATGCGGCGATTGGAAACCCATGCGACCGGGGTAAAGGGGAGGAGCGGCGATGGGAGTCTTTCGGAAAAGCAGGCTGGCCCCCCTTGCGGGTGACAAGCACAAGGCTCTACACTGCAAGGGTTCTCCGACAGTCTACATGTCAACCAAGTGGTTCTGAATGGCGTAATGAATCAGCTCTGCGTTGGTGGTCAAATTCATCTTTTTCATGAGACGCGCCCGGTACGTGCTGATGGTCTTGGGACTGAGTGAGAGTTCCGCGGCAATTTCTCCGACGGCCTTCCCGGTCGCTATCATGCGCAGCACCTGGAATTCCCGGTCGGACAGAGTCTCGTGTGGTAACTTGTTCGCGTCCGACCCTATCTCAAAAGCCAGTTTCTCGGCCAGAAAGGGGCTGACATATTTCCCGCCACTCGCGACTTTGCGGACGGCCTTGACCAATTCATCTGACGCGCTGTCCTTCGTCAGATAGCCAGAGGCGCCGGCTTTTAGGACGCGCATCGCAAACTGATCCTCGGAATACATGCTCAACACCAGCACCGGGAGTTTGGGCCGCTCGTACTTTAGCTCTTTGAGAATGTCCAGCCCACTGTGGCCAGGCATCGAGATATCGAGTATGACCACATCCCACGCTTCGGCCCGCACCTTCTCCAAGACCTCTTGTCCGTTGACCGCCTCGCCGGCGACCACCATCTCGCGCGTGTCCTGGAGAATTTGTTTCAATCCTTGTCGCACAACTGCATGATCGTCGGCGATGAGAACTTTTAACATGGGGTCTCCTGTGTGACTACGCGCCTCTGATTGAGAGGTAGCCTGATCACCACGATGGTCCCCTGGTCGGGTGTCCCCTGAATGGTGAAATCGCCGGAGCGTAACCGAACCCGCTCCCGCATCCCCAGCAGGCCAAGAGACTTGGAGCCGTCCACTTTGTTCTTTGGAATTCCGCGCCCGTTATCCTGAACCCGGAGGCTGATGGTGTCCTGTTCCTGATCCAGGGAAACCTCAACCTGGGTGGCGCCTGCGTGGCGCGCGACGTTGGTCAGAGTTTCCTGCAAGATGCGAAAAAGGACGGTGGCCCCGTCGGCGTCCAACGCCACCTCCTCTACATTCGAAGTGAACTGGCAGCGGATCGCGGTACGCTTTTCAAATTCCTGCAGCAGCCACTCCATCGCCGCCAGCAGTCCCAGGTCATCCAAGATGCCCGGGCGCAAATCGGTGGCGATGCGACGTACACTTTGAATGGTGGCGTCCAACAGGTCGAACATGGCTTTGAATTTCTGCGACAGGTCTTTTTGTCTAATATCGGTATGCTTTTGTAGCCAGGCCAAATCCATTTTTAGGCCCGTCAGGTCCTGGCCCAACTCGTCGTGAATCTCGCGCGCCAGTCGGGAACGCTCTTCTTCTCGTGCGGTTTGCTCGTGGTGGGCCAGGCGGATTAACTGCGCTTGCGAGGCTTCGAGTTGGGCATTGGCCTCCAGCAGTTCAGCGGTGCGCTGCGAGACGCGTTCTTCCAGTTCGGCGTTCAGTTGTTGCGCCTGGGTGTACAGCCGCGCATTGTCCACCGCCAGCGCGGCGCGCTGGGCCAGTTCTTCGGCCAGGGCCAGGTCGGCCGCGGTATACTGGCGCCCAGACTCGGCCGACACCACCAGGGTGATCGCGCCGAGCGTGTGGCCGCGGGTCGCGAGCGGCACAATCATGACCGACTTTAATCCGAGCGACCGTGTGAATTCCAGCTCTTCGGCGTCCCGGGCGATGACGGCGAGCAGTTCATCTGATGTCTCCGGGTAGAATTCCGGCTGGCCGGTGCGCAGCACTTGGGCGACCCCACGCGGCGCGTCCGGGGTGGGGGGATACCGCCGCTGCAAATCGTCGGCCAGGGCTTTTTTCTGTGGGTCCGCGTGCGCTACCGCCACAGGGTGAATCGACTGACCTTCTTGGGTGATGTACACGACGCACCAGTCGGCCAGCAGCGGCACCACCACCTGGGCGATGTTGGTCCACTGGGTAGTGGGGTCGAGCGAGGCCGCCAGCGCCTGCCCCGCCTCGGCCAACAGGCGGCGGGAACGTTCGACCTGCTTGTGTATGGTGATGTCAGTGTTGATTTCCATGATTGCCTGAGGTGGGGTGTGCTCGTCCTGCGACACGGTCCACCGACTGTCCACCACCAGAGGCGCGCCATCTTGCCGGGCCTGGATGAGTTCGCCTTCCCAGTAGCCTGTGCGTAGGACCTTGGCTTCGATGGTCTCCAACGGTTGTGGAAATTGGGTGTGTAACAGCATGTAGGAACACTTGCCCAGGGCCTCGTCTCTCGTCCAGCCATATAGCTCCTCGGCACCATGGTTCCAAAAGAGGATGGTGCTTTGTGGATCGCGCAGGATGATGGCGTCATGCGCCAGGTCCAGGAGGTGGACTTGTTCGCGCAAGGCCCGGGTGTGGTTCTCCGACGCTGCTTGCGTTCGCTGGCCTTCAGGCTCGCGCTGTTTCAGGTCGGCGGCCTCGGTGCCAGATTGGGTGGTGATCCACCCCGTGGGATTGACGTCGTCAGGCATTGGCTGTCTCGGTTATTCTGTATTCCGCATAAAATTATATCCCTTTCCGGTGAGTTAGTCAACGCAACGATATGAGAGTGACTGTTCAATGAATGGGGAAAGAGATATTGTCAAATGTTGTGGATTGAAGTCTCCTCGGCGGCGAATATCGATGGGGTGGATGTGAACACTTCAGGCGCTGGTTCGGGCTGTAACATCTCGGCCTTGCCTTTGGGAAACTTGACGCCAGCTTTGACCAGAGCGACGAGATGAGGGGCATTGACCCTGCGCCAGCGTATCTCTGCGGCCAGGAGCAGCTTGAATACCATCGCCAGGCCAGCCTTCCGCGAGCCTGCGCCCTTGGTCGTTCTCGTTCGAGCTTTGACTGTTGAGAAAGTCGATTCGATCGGATTGGTCGTGCGTAAGTGAATCCAATGTTCAGCAGGAAAATCGAAGAACGTTAACAGTTGATCCTGGTCCTTGGTCAGCGTCTCGACCGCCTTGGGATACCGAGCGTCATACTCCTCGGAGAAACGCGCAATCTCTTCCAACGCACTTTCTCGGTCCGGTGCGTACATGATCTCGCGCAACATATCTTTCGCACGAGCCTGTAGGCGCTTGGGCAGCTTGTCCAGCACGTTGGCCAGTTTGTGTTTCCAGCAACGCTGTTCCTGAGTTTCGGGATATACTTCGCGCAGAGCAGCCCAAAAGCCCAGGTTGCCGTCGCCTATGGCCAGAACGGGAGCAGACATGCCGCGCCGTTTGAGGTCTCGGAGCACACTGGCCCACGATTCGGTGGACTCCCGATACCCATCTTCGAGGGCGATGACCTCTTTTCGGCCATCTGGACGCACGCCGACGATCACCAGGCACGCCAAGCGGTCTTCTTCCAGGCGCACGTTGAAGTAGACGCCGTCGGCCCAGACATAGACATATTCCTTGCCTTTCAGGGAGCGTTTGCGCCAGTCTTTGTAATCATCCTGCCACGTCTTGAGCAAGCGTGTGATCGTCGTGGCCGAGAAGCCAGTGGCTTCAGGCCCAATAAGTGCTTTCAGGGCTTCTGAGAAGTCGCCTGTCGAAAGACCACGCAGGTAGAGGACCGGTATGGCCTCGTCCAGACGCGGCGAGCGACGCATATAGGGCGGCAGGATCTTGCTGGTGAACTGCTCTTCGGGACGACGATCGTTCACCCGGGGGGATCTGATCTTGATGCTGCCAGCGCCCAACTGGACCGTGCGCTCGTAGTGAGACGTCCCGTTGCGTACGACCAGGGCGTGTCCCTGCTCATCGCGTAAATGGCGTAGGGCCTGGACGTATTGTTCGGCTTCCAGCTCCAGAGCGGCAGCGATCATCCGGCGCGCTCCTTTTCGAGCCAGTTCGTCCAACGATTCTGTGATTTCTGAGAGCGTGTCTGAAAAATCCATCTATGGGCCGGAGGCCTGAGCTTGTCGTGCCAAGCGCCTGACCATCAAGTGACTCATCGCAGCGTATATCATCGCCTCGCTGGTTTCAGTGAGCACTTCGTAGTCCTTGCTCAAACGGCGATACCTGTCTAGCCAGCCGAATGTGCGTTCGACAACCCAGCGATGGGGCAAGATATGAAACCCCTTGGCGTTGGGATCACGCTTAACAATCTCGAGAACCCAGTTACACGTGCACTTGACCCAGTCGATAAGCTTGCCGGCATAGCCGCCGTCTGCCCAGATCAACTGCAGACGAGAGAAGAACAACTTGGCCTTTTCTAGAACGAGCTTGGCTCCATCTCGGTCTTGGATGTTCGCCGTATGAACAACAGCCATTAGCAGCAGACCAAGTGTGTCTACAAGGATGTGACGCTTGCGCCCTTTGACTTTCTTGCCAGCATCGTATCCACGAACGCCTTTGACACTGGTCGTTTTGACCGATTGGCTATCCAGAATCGCAGCACTGGGCTCGGGTTCACGTCCATCGGCTTCCCGGAGCTTGATCCGCAGCGCTGTGTTGATTTGCTCCCAGGTGCCACCCTTTCGCCACAGGCGGAAGTAGTGGTAGACTGTCTTCCACGGCGGAAAGTCGTGAGGTAGCAACCGCCAAGCGCAGCCTGCGCGCAGAAGGTAGAAAATGGCATTCAGAATTTCGCGCAAGGGATGCTTTCGCTTTCTGCCACGGCTCGTCTTGGGTTTTGGAATCAATGGTTCGATTTCTTGCCATTCGGCATCTGAAAGATCAGTTGGGTAGGATTCTCGTTCGGCCATAGTCGGGAAGTTTACCCGACAAGACGTGATTTATCAATTTTCAGACACGCTCTGAGGGTTGTCCTTCAATGTCATTTGTGGTAAGCTTGAACATGGCGTGTCCTTTCTACGGCTTCTGCCGTTGGGTTTAGTCACCCTAAGGATACGCCGCCTTTTCAATCTTGGCAATCCACAACTTTTGATTATAACTCCAACTGAGCAAACTAGATCCTGAATATGAAATAGCCAACATTCAAGGTCTAGCCATATAACCAATGGGGGGCACTGCGGAATACCGCCATACCCACTGGAAAAGAAACTCTGCGGTTACAGACGCTGGCGAGATACTTGTGTTGGAGGAATTCTAAGAATGGCGACAGGCGATGCCTCTAGTGAGTTGAGAGATCGGGCGGAAATCTACATCAAAGCATGCAGGGCCCAGGAACTCGATCATACGGATCCAGAGTTGGATTATGCAAGGGCTGAGGCCCATGATTCTTTCATGATCCAACTCGACATAGAGAACATTCACTATGAGGATCGGCGGCATGCGGCACGGATCGCACAGGCCATTGTTGATGGCAGAGATGTCAATCGAGTTAGCTAAATTCGAGCATGAGCGCGCAAGATGTGGTAGTTTTATTCCGCAGCGACAGCTTTCAACGTGCCGATGGTTTTGAACTTGAATTCACTTGTGATTGAATCAGTAGTCGATTTTAACGCCACTGCAAAATACCACCACAGCCACTGCAATGGAAAGTCTCGCTCCACAAGCCCCCTAAAGGTTTTCGGAAACTTTTAGGGGCTCTCGCACGAACCGCCGCGCCGCGTCGATCACCACCGGGATGCCGCCGCCGGGCTCGGTCCACTGGCCGATCATGTAGAAATTACGCAGGCCGGGTAGCCTGTGCTCCAGCGTGTGCTGGATCGTCTCCGGCGTGACCAGCCAGCCCTCGAACGCCCCTCGATAGTTGCGCGTGTAGCGGCGGAACGTATGCGGCGTGGCGATGTCCGTCATCTCGACGTTCGCTGTGATGCCAGGTAGATGGTACTCCAGCCGATCCAGTATCTCCTCGGCCAGGCGCGCCTTTTCCTCCTCGTAGCGGGCGCGGTCTTTTTGCAGCGCGTCCCACCAGTCGTAATCGGTCTGGATATAGACCTGCACCACCGTCTTGCCCGCGGGGGCCAGTGTGTCGTCGTAGTTGAACACGCGGTAGACGATGCGCGGCTCCTCTTGCTCGGCGATGGTCAGCGGGCGCTGCAAGCGGACGACGCTTGTCGGCGGCACGTTGGGGAACTGGTGCGCCACGCCGTAGCTGATCAGGAGCAGCGGGGAAAAGAGCGGCCAGCGCGTATACCGCGTGCGCATCTTGCGACTCGCGTATTGCCCGCCAAGTAGCTTGAAGACGGTGCTGTAGCCGTCGGCGGTGGAGATGACCAGATCGGCGCGGTGCGTACTGCCGTCCGACAGCCGCACGCCCACCGCACGGTCGGCCCGACCCGCAGGGTCGGCCTGCACCAGGATTTGTTCGACGTCGGCCCGGTACGCGATCTGTCCGCCCAGCGCCTCGTACCGCCGCGCCATCGCCTGTGAGAAGTTCAGCGAGCCGCCCTCGACCACCGCCAGCTCGCCCATCGTCAATTGCGCCAGCGCGGCAAAGATAAAGGGCACCGGGGCCTGCGGCACGAACAGGTTGGACATGGCCCAGCCGACGAACGGATCGCGCACACGCCGGCCCAGTGCCTCCAGCGAGATGCGGTTGCGGGCGAAATGCTTGACTAGGTGGCGTGCGCTCCAGACGTGCCAGGGCGCGGGGATGGGGCGCATCAGCGAGCGGGCCTGCATCACGTCCACGTCGAATCCCTGCATGGCGCGCACGCCGGCGGTGAATCCGTCGATAAAGCCGCCGTCGTTCGGTGCAAGCGTCCGCAGATCCTGCGCCAGTCGGTCCAGGTCGCGCGTGATGCGCAGGTTGCGCTCGGTCAACTCGTCGAAAAAGTGCAAGTAGTCGTCGGCATGGATTAGCCGGTTCCCCTCCAGCGCGCCTACTTCGTCATAGCGCTGGTAGAAGCCGCGATCCGGGTGGCAGCCCATCAAAAAGTGGATGCAGCCGTCGAGGACGTACTCCCCGCGCCTCCAAGCAGTGCAGACGCCGCCGGGGATGGCGTGCTGCTCAAAGATGTGCGTGTGGTAGCCGCGCATCTGGGCGTAGCAGCCCGTCGCCAGGCCCGCTACCCCCGCGCCGATGATGATGGCCGACTTTTCGGGCATTGGTGGTGGTCTCCCCAAGAGGATTGAGGTACTCGGTATTTTCACCGCAGAGATCACAGAGCGCGCAGAGATTTTCTCTATCTTGTAGAAATCTCAGCGGTCTCTGCGTGCTCTGCGGTAAGTCTGAATCTAGTAGATAGTGCCTCTCAGTAGAGAGTGCCTATCAGTAAATAGTATAGATGAACGACTCTGTTTTGGGAAACAGCGTGTCCACCAGCAGCCGCGACTCGGGCGTGACCTCCACGTCCGGGAAGGCGGTCTTTAGTTCCTGCCACGTGCGGTATCCCAGCACCAGCGGGATGAATTGCAGCGGTGGGAAGCGGATGGGTTCCTCGTGCCAGGGCGTAAAGCCCACGTTCGCCACCTCGGTCAGTTTGCCTGCCGCAAAGCGCACCTGGATCGTCTCGCGGTACAGGCTGATGCGCACGTCTCGCGTCAGCCTGGCCAGGGGCGATGCGGCGACCCTGCGCTCCAGCACCGGCGCGATGGTGCGCAGCAGCGCGACCGCGTCCGGGACGTGGATCTGCCAGGCGTAAGCGCCCTCGTCGCGGCCGCCAAGCGAGAGCGCGACCTGCGCCAGCGTGCAGCCGAGGGGCAGGTTGAGGCGGATGCCGGGCTTTTCCCGTTCCAGGGATAGCTGCTTGACGTTTTGCAGCGTCGCCAGTGCCGCGTCGTAGCTCAGACGCGAGACCTCGTTCATGTTCAGTTCCTCGCCAAAGTGGTGAAGCGAGATGCAGGCGTAGCCGGCGATCTGCCCTCCGGCATCTTGGATGAGGAGTGCCTCTCGCTCGGTCTCGGTTCCCTTCGCATCGTTCAAAAGGTACCGCCAGGTCGCCTCGTCGCGGACGGTGCGGATGGCTAGGTTCGCCGCTGCCTCGTCGTAGAGGCGCATCAGGGTGGGAATATCGTCGAGGGTTGCCTGGTGGAAGGTGAAGGCGGGCTCTGACTGATCGGGGATTTGGCGCGCCTGCAGCGTCAGCCGTGGCTCCAGTGGCAGCGCGTACTCGTACCCGAACTGCCGGTAATAATACGGGATGGAGTTATAATCAAAAGTTGTGGATTGCCAAGATAAGAAAGGCGGCGTATCCTTGGGGTGAACAAAAACCCAAGAACAGCGGCGATACAGGCCGCAGAAAGGATACGCCATGCTCAAGCTTACCACAAATGACATTGAAGCACCAGAAATCACACAGTCGCTGGACGAATTGGCCAGGGAAGGAGCTCGCCGAATGATCGTGGCCGCGCTGGAACTGGAAGTGGATCAATACGTCCAGGAGTTGCGCCACCTGTGACGAATTGGATCACGCGCTAGTGGTGCGCAACGGTTATGCTCAAGGACGCACTGTTCAACTCGGTGCAGGCCCCGTGAAAGTCAGAGCGCCTAGAGTCAACGACCGCCGCCCAGACCACCGTTTCAGCAGCAAGATCCTGCCGCCCTATATGCGTCGCTCTCCTCGCCTGGACGAGGCGTTGCCGGTGTTGTACCTGCGCGGTCTTTCGACAGGCGACTTCTCGGAAGCGCTGGAAGCACTCCTGGGGCCCGAGGCGACTGGTTTCTCGGCCACAACGATCACGCGGCTGCTCAAAACGTGGCAGGATGACTATCGGGCCTGGCGCAAACGGTCTCTGAAAGGCAAAGAGTATGCCTGACCTACGGTCAGCGTACGTTTGGGCCGATGGCGTCTACTTCAACATTCGCCTGGGAGAAAACCGCCGTCTGGCCTGTCTGGTGATCGTGGGCGTGCGTCCAGATGGCCGAAAAGAGGTCATCGCCCTTGAAGATGGGTATCGGGAATCCACCGAATCGTGGGCCAGCGTGCTCCGAGACCTCAAACGACGCGGTATGCCTGCTCCCGTTCTGGCCATAGGCGACGGCAACCTGGGCTTTTGGGCTGCTCTGCGCGAGGTGTACCCCGAAACGCAGGAGCAGCGCTGCTGGAAGCACAAGTTGGCCAACGTACTGGACAAGCTGCCCAAGCGCCTACAGGCCCGGGCGAAAGAGATGCTGCGCGAGATCATGTATGCGTCTGACCGTGAAAGTGCGCTGGAAGAGATCGAGCGTTTCTCAGAGGAGTATGGCGCTCGCTATCCCAAAGCGGTCGAGACGCTGACCAAGGACCAGGATCGACTGTTAACGTTCTTCGACTTCCCTGCTGAACACTGGATTCACTTACGCACAACCAATCCGATCGAGTCGACTTTCTCAACAGTCAAAGCTCGGACGAAAACGACCAAAGGTGCTGGCTCGCGGAAGGCTGGCCTGGCAATGGCATTCAAGCTGCTCCTGGCTGCTGAGAAGCGCTGGCGCAAAGTCAATGCACCTCACCTCGTCGCTCTGGTCAAAGCCGGTGTCGAGTTCCCCAACGGCGAGGCCGAGATGCTCCAGTCTGAGCCAGCACCTGAAGTGTTCACGCTCACTCCATCGATATTCGCCGCCGAGGAGGCTTTGATCCACAACATTTGACAATATCTCCTCCCGGAGGGAACTCCAACACTATTGGAATCGCCAAAACAGCCAGCGCGGGCGATTTACTGCTGGTAACCTTTGATGGCATCACGCTATTTGCCTTGTAGCCGCAGTGAGAAACGGTGTCCGAGCCAAATGCATATCTACTCCCTCAGCGACAGCATCACCAGCATGTTTCTTGACTTCATTCCAGTACCCCCCTAGCGGAGTACTCCGCCGGCGAGTCCTTCGTCTACCAGTACGACGCTGTGGGCAACCGCACCGCGCTGGTCGAGACCCTCTCTCTTGACGAAACCACCGTCACGACGTACACTTACGATGCGGTGAACAACTCTTGTCAAAACCTCTAGAGGACTTCGCTACTCTCCCAAAACTGGGTAGATGTCAGATTCAAACGCTCTTGACACCGATGGTCGCACCTGATACACTGACCTTGACTCGCCCCGGCGGGTCACGCCGTGACGGCACTCTGCCCATTGAAAAAGCAGAGACAATTGAATAGCCATGGCGCGGCGATGCGCCGCGTGATGGCACACGATCTAACGTGACGCCCCTGTGTTGGCTACTTGCTTCATCCACGGGTGCTTCAAAGGCAAATCGCTTTTCGTAGCCCAATCGGATTGGGGAGGAATCTCAACTACGCCAGCAGCCACTCTTTGCTGACGTTTCGCTGTCACGATAGCAGGATCAAGAGCCGTCAGTTCAGAGTGGAGACGCGTGCGTAAGAATGGTGAAGGCCACCCAGTACAGATACTGATACGACTCTGTCTGCTGGAGGGTGAGGGTCTTGATCGAGACGAGCGGGGATGCAGCGGAGCTATTGGAGGCACAAGTGAAAAGTGAAATGAACACCGTACCATCCGAAGCTTGTCCAACCGCAGACCATTTTCGAGTCAACTTATTTGGAGCGCTGACGCTGCGGGTGACGTGCGCCCAGGAAACAGGCGCGTCGGGCGCCTCACCAGCGGGCGCAACATCCGGCGAGCAAGACGAAAAAACGATAACCCTCTCCACCCTGTCCGGCGCACGCACTTTGCTGGCTTACCTCCTGGTTTTTCGCCAGCAACCCCACTCCCGCGTGGTGCTGGCCGGACGACTGTGGCCAGACGTGCCCGAGACGCGCGCCCGGCATTCTCTCCGCCATGCGATCTGGCGCATCAACTGGGGCCTGCCCGGTTTGCTTCAGGCAGACTCTGACATAGTCGGCATCTCCCCCCAGGCTCGTCTCTGGACGGACGTGGTCGAGTTCACCGATCTGCTCAAACCGCATCTCACGGACTTGGCGAGCTGGAGCATTCCGAAAGCCCACCACTTCTCACGAGCCCGCGCAGACTTGCACCGGGCGATTCAACTCTATCGCGGAGACCTGCTCGAAGGTTTCTACGAGGACTGGGTGTTAGTGGAGCGCGACCGGTTGCGGGAGATGTACCTGCGCGCCCTGGAGCGCGTGATTCAGATGGAAAAGCTGGTGGAGGGCTACAAGCAGGCTCTGGTCGCCGCCCAGGCTTTGGCCGGTGCCGACCCATTGCGCGAGAGTGCCCATCGCGAGATCATGCGCCTTCACTCTCTGCTCGACCGGCCCGAGGCAGCGCTCGATCAGTTCGACACCTGTAGCCAGATTCTGGCCGACGAACTGGGCGTGCAACCGGAGATAGCGACCGTCCAACTGGCGCGCGAGATCGCCGGTCGTGCAGGTCAGGCGGCCATCCCCCACTTGCCGGTCGATCCTCAGCCCATCGGGTCTCTGGATGTCGCCCACTTCAGTACATTGCCCCTCGTCGGGCGCAAAAGCGAGCGCGCAGAGCTCGTGGCGCTGGTGGATGCCACGTGCAAGGGGGCGCTGGGCCTCGTCTTGGTCGAAGGCGAGGCCGGCGTGGGCAAGACCCGCCTGCTGCAAGAGGTAGCCCGCGATGCCGGGTGGCGCGGAGCCCAGGTCCTGTGGGGCAAGGGCAAAGAACTGGAGGCCACCAGCCCATACGGGCCGTTGCTGGAAGCTCTGAACTCGGGCCTATCGCCCTTGCGCGCCAACCAAATCGCCAGGCTGCTCCAAGACATCCCAGGAGACGCCGAACCACGGCAGGCCGGCGAAAGCATCTGGCTGCAAGTGCTGTATTCTTTGCTCCCGGCCCTGGCAAGCGCGTTACCCAGTGCAAAAGTATCACGACCCGCGCCGCTGGAGCCGGCTCAGGAGCACGCGCGCCTGGTGGAGGCCCTCTCGCACCTGCTGTCCGCTTGGGGGTGGATTACGCCGCTCGTCCTGATCCTGGAGGACCTGCACTGGGCCGATCGAGACACGCTGGACACGCTGCTCCACCTGGCCGAACAGTTGCCAACCTGGTGTGGTTACGGAGAGACTGCCCGGTTGGGTCAATCCGGTTCAGATGATACATTGGGAGGGGTGCTCATCGTTGGCAGCTACCGGGGAGAGGAAGCCCGCGCCAAGCCCGGCATCTGGGAAAGGCTGCGAGAGCTAGATCGCCGCGGCCTGCACGGGCGGCTGGTCCTTTCGCGCTTGGATGCTGCCGTATCAAGCGAGCTGGTCTGCCGCAGCCTGGGGACAGATCAGGCCGCGCCACTGTTCGAGGCCCGTCTCTATCGTGAGACGGATGGTAACCCCTTGTTCGTGCTGGAGACGCTGCGTTATCTCCACGGCGAAGGGCTGCTGCGGCGCGACCAGGACGGGAACTGGTGCACACCCTTCGACGAGATCACCACCGACTACGCCGAGCTGCCCCTGTCGCCCGTTGTCGAGCACATCATCGAACGTCGCCTGGCCCGGCTGTCGCCCGGCCTCCGCCTGGTCTTGAACGTTGCAGCGGTGCTGGGCAACCGCTTCGATTTTACCACCCTGGCCGCCGTTGCAGGCCTGGACGCGCCTGCGGCTCTGGCTGCACTGACTGTGTTAATACAGCAGGGTTTCGTAGAAGAGACCGCACGGGAATACCATTTCCACCACGACAAGGTGCGGCTGGTGGCCTACGATGACCTGAGTATAGAGGAGCGGGTACGCCTGCACCGCCAAGCAGCCCAGACGATTGAAAAAATGCAGCCCGATGAGGTAGAGATGTTGGCTTACCACTTGACGTGTGGACAAGTGTGGGATCGAGCGATCCACTACCACCAGTTGGCGGCCGAGAACGCCCGGGCCGCCCACGCGTACGCCATCGTCGTGGAGCACCTCGATACGGCAATCCAGTTGCTGGATCAGCCTGACAATCAGGCTGATATGGAGGAAAAACGTTACGACTTGCTGGCAGCACGCGAGGTCGCCTTGGACGTGTTGGGCGAACGGGAGGCACAGGCCGCGGACCTGGAGGCCATGCTACAACTGGCGCACGATGACATGCTGCGCCGGGCGCACGTTCAGTGCCGGCGTGCCGAGATGCTGGCGAATCTCAGCCGGTACGATGAAGCGGAGGCCGCTGCGCGCGAGGCATTGGCCCTGGTCGAAAATCGCGACTGTGGGTCTGCTCAAGCGGCTGCATTGATAGTTCTGGGGAGCACCTTTACCCGTCGGGGACAGCCCGGACAGGGCATTCCCTACCTGCGTCGCGCCGTCGAGATCTTCCAAGAGGAGATGTACCTGCCTCAGATAGCCCGAGCCCATTACTTTTTGGCTGCCACTCTCTCGTTTTATGAGCAGCGCTCAGAGGCGCAAGCTGAAGCCGAGTTGTCTCTGACCCTCTACGAAGGTTTACAGGATCGTCACGGACAAGCCCAAGCACTGGGCGCGCTGGGCGTCACGAGCATGGAGCAAGGAGAGATCGAGGCATCCGTTGTGTACTATTCTCAAGCTTTACAGATTGCGCGTGAGATCGGTTGCCGTCATGAAGAGGCACGTATGCTGCTCAACCTGGGAATCGCGTTCTGGATGATGGGTCGTGCCGCCCAGGCATTGCAACACTATGATGAATCACAGCGCATCTTTCAAGCTTTGGGCAATCGCCGGACCGAGGCCCTCGCCCGCATGAACGTGGCCTCCATGCGACACCTCCTGTTGGGCGACGACGATATGGCCTGGTCCGACCTGCAGGCCGGGCTGAGCACCCATATACAGCCAGAGGATTCTTCACGGTATGAATTTCTGGGAACATTGGGAGACATCGCACGCTGTCGCGGAGATTTCAAAGTCGCGCGAGCCTACCTAGAATCTACCGTCGCCGAGGCGCCACAGGCCGGACGCGGGACAGCAGCCATACATACCTATCCCCACCTCATCCACCTGGACCTGGACGAAGGTGACCCTGCGATGGCGTGGGAGCACTTGCAGGCAGCCGAGACCCTTTGCCAGGAATTGGGTCTGGCATGCTGGGCCGTCAGATTGCTCAGCCTGCGCGGTCCTGTCCTGCTGGCATTAGGCCAATCGCAGGCTGCACTGGCGGCGACGAGCGAGGCCATGGCACGGCTGAAACCGGGGATAGAGCAAGCGTATCTCATTCCCTTCCGCCATTCGCAAGCTCTGTCTGCATTGGATCGGACGCAGGAGACCTATGCGGCGCTGGAGCAAGCGTACCGCATGCTTTCCAAGACTTTGAGTGGATTGCCTCCCAAAGAGCAAAAAATGAGCTGGGAACGAGTGCCGGAACACCGCGCCCTCCTGGCAGCGTGGCAGGCCACCCGCCCCCCATGCACCATCGTCCGCCTGCCGTGCGCCAGTGCGCCCACCGGCCGCCCGCTCCGCGACGACGAGCGGGTGGACGTTCACTGGACGGTGACCGAGCCGGAAGACGAGGATATCCAGGGCAAGGTGGCCCGCCGCCGCAGGCGACTCCTGCGCTTGCTAAGTGAGGCAAAAGAACAGGGCGCGGCGCCCACCGTGGGCGATTTGGCGCTGGCACTGAGCGTGAGCCAATCCACCATCAAACGTGACCTGGCTGCCCTACGCCAATCGGGTCACCGTGTAAACACACGTGGCAGCCGTACGAGCGGATAACATCACTCTAATACCAATTGCGCTTCCAAATGAGCTCAAGGTCAACCTTGAGCTCATTTTCATGGAGACGCTTTCGAGACGCGTTTTTGGTAAACTGGCATTCGCAGAATCAGCGGTTTACATTATACATGTTAAGAAAGGAGAAGTGCCATGAAAATCAAAAAGGGGTATACGCTTGGTCTGGCCTTGGGCCTGGCGCTGGCGTTGGACCTGATCCAACCGTTTGCTGGAGGACGCCTCCCCGCAGCCCAGGCCGCCCCCGCGGCAGGCGTGATCTATGTAGATCGAGACGCCACGGGTGCAAACAACGGCAGCTCGTGGGCCAACGCGTACACACACTTGCAGGATGCCCTCGATGCCGCCGCCAGCGGTGACGAGATCTGGATAGCCGAGGGGGTGTACGTACCCACCAACGCCGCCGATCGCACCGCCACGTTCCAGTTGGAGGACGGTGTGGCGCTGTACGGCGGCTTTGCGGGCACCGAGACGGCGCGCGCCCAGCGCAACTGGGAGACCCACGTGACCGTCCTCAGCGGCGACCTGGGCAGGGATGACGTCACGGATGCCAACGGCGTGGTGACCGACGTAGCCAACATCGTGGGCGATAACGCCTACCACGTGGTCACCAGCGCCAGGTTAAATGAAACCGCAGTGCTGGACGGCTTCACTATCACCGCCGGGAATGCCGATGTCATATCAACCTCCGACTATAGCGGCGGCGGGATGTATAACTATGGTAACAGCAGCCCGACGGTGACGAACGTCACCTTCAGTGCCAATTCTGCTTCTCACTACGGCGGCGGAATGTACAACTCTGGTAGTCCGACGCTGATGAACGTCACCTTCAACGCCAACTCTGCAGACCATGGCGGCGGGGTGTACAACTACTCTGGCAGCAGCCCAACGTTGACGGACGTCTCCTTCAACGCCAACTCTGCCTACCACGACGGCGGCGGGGTGTACAACTATAAAAGCAGCCCAACGCTGGCGAACGTCTCTTTTAGTGCCAACATCGCCGACTATGGCGGCGGGATGTTTAATCAAATCAGCAGCCCGGCACTGACGAACGCCTCCTTCAGTGGAAACGATGCCAATTTCGGCGGCGGGATGTACAACAGCAACGACAGCAGTCCGGCGCTGACGAAGGTCACCTTCAGCGCCAACTCCGCCGACTATGGCGGCGGGATGTACAATTATAATAACAGCAATCCGACTCTGTCGAACGCCACTTTCGACGCCAACTCTGCCGACTATGGCGGTGGGATGGATAACGACGGCAGCAACCCCACGCTGACGAACGTTTCTCTCAGTGGAAACGATGCCAATTTCGGCGGCGGGATGTACAACACCGACAGCAGCCCAACACTGGCGAACGTCACTTTCAGCGGCAACACCGCCAACTACGGCGGCGGAATGTACAACTACTACAACAGTAGCCCGACGCTAACGAACGTTTCCTTCAGTGGAAACGGTGCCAATCTCGGCGGCGGGGTGTACAACTCTGGCAGCAGCCCGACGCTGACAAACGTTACCTTCGACGCTAACCCTGTCGACTACACTGGCGGCGGGATATACAACTCAAGTAGCAGCCCGATGGTGCGCAATACACTCTTCGTCAAAGGCGCAACAGGCGACAATTGCGGTGGCGATGCCTTCGCCCCTGGCAGCGTCCACAACATGGCCGACGATGCATCGTGTGGCGATAGCGCCACCCAGTCGGAGAACATCAACCCGGGAACGTTCGGCGACTATGGCGGGGACACGCAGACGGTTCCCCTCTTGCCCGGCTCGGACGCGATTAACGCCGGCGACGCCGCCTGCTGTCCTGCCGCCGATCAGCGCGGTGCAGGGCGCGTCGGTCCGTGCGACATCGGCGCGTTCGAGGCACAGGGCTTTACCCTCGCCATGACGGGCGGCGACGATCAGAGCGCGGTCACCACGGAACCGTTCCCCCAGCCGCTCCAGGTGAGTGTAACGAGCGACGTCAGTCCCGCCGACCCTGTGGACGGCGGCACGGTCACCTTCACCGCGCCATCCTCTGGTGCCAGCACCGATCTGGCGATGTATATCGCGACGATCACGGGCGGCGAGGCCAGCGTGAGCGTGACGGCAAACGACACAGCAGGTGGGCCATATACCGTGAGCGCCAGCACGGCAGGAGGGACGGAGGAAGTGAATTTCACGTTGACAAACACGGAGATGCTTTACCTGTACCTACCATTGATCAGAAAGGACTGAAAGTCGAATGCCAACGCAAAAGTACGCCCTCGAAAGTGGGGGGCCCAAGCGGCTCGATATCTCGTGGAAGAGAGGCTGGAGAAACTTTACCGTCAAGCTCGATGGCCAAGTCATTGGCACGGCCAATAGCCACAAAGAGCTAAAGGCCGGAAGGAGCTTTAGACTCCCGGACGATTCCACGCTTTTCATTCATCTCGCACAAACGCCTTTATCCGCCGGATTGCACATCGTCAGAAACGGCCTGCCTCTTCCGGGTAGCGCCCAGGACCCAGAGGTAAAGCTGAGCACTGCCTATGGAACGATCTTCCTCGTAGCCGGGCTGAACATCGTGTTAGGATCATTGAGCGTCCTGTTTCGGATCGAATTCCTTCAGATGGTGGGCATCAATACGATATCTATCGCGTTTGGACTGACCTTTCTGGTCCTGGGACTTTGTGCGAAACGCAAATCGAGAGGCGCCATCATCGTCGCCATCGCCATCCTTGCAATCGACGGCATACTCGGCGTCATCTTGGCCATAGACCAAGGGCGCATGCCCACCGGGGGGATAATGGCCAGGATATTCCTCATCCTGCCGATGATCCAGGGCGTCCAGGCCATCGACACGTTGCAGTTACGATCGAGCTAACCAATCAGGAGGCATGATGTTATCCCGACGTTCCGGCAAGTTGCTATTGGGACTGGTCATTCTATTGTCAGGGATCATCGTGGCCTCGCAAGTGCCAATGATTCAAGCCTGGATCAGCGGTCTATCCGCCATGCCGTCCGCCCGCCTCGTGCTCGGTCAACCTAACTTTACCAGCGAGGCCGATCCAGATCTGTCACTCGGCCGCCCGAATGCGCAAATCGACCAGAGTGGGATGTATGCCCCCTGTGGCGTAGCCGTCGACCCGGTCAGCGGCGCCATCTTTGTCAGCGACACGGGCAACAGCCGGATACTGCGCTTTGACAATCCGACGGCGCTTCGCAATGGCGCAGACGCCGTCGGCGTGCTCGGTCAGCCCGATTTCACCAGCCGATACGGAGGCACGACTCGACACAAGCTATTCTATCCCCAAGGTATCACCGTGGACGACGTAGGAGCCCTGTGGGTCGCCGACTCTCTGAACGGCCGCGTGCTGCGTTTTGACCATGCAGCCAGCAAGCCCAATGGCGCTCCGGCCGATGGCGTGCTCGGTCAGCCCGATTTCATCACCCACGACACCGAGGACCATCTGCCTCATACTCCGCACAAGATGGCCAAACCTATGGACGTAGCAGTTGATGCCGACGGACGCTTGTGGGTGGTCGATTGGAGATATAACCGGGTGCTACGCTTTGACAACGCCGCTGCCAAACCCAACGGAGCCCCGGCCGATGGTGTGCTTGGTCACTCCGATTTTACCGGTCGTTGTACAGGATCCAATTGCCTGGACATAACCGCACGAAGGATGAGTCTCCCCGTAGCCGTGGCGGTGGACGTTGCCGGACATCTGTGGGTCACCGAGTATGGTAACCACCGGGTGCTACGTTTCGACGATGCTGCTGCCAAGCCCAACAACGCCCCGGCCGATGGTGTGCTCGGTCAACTCGGTTTTGCCAGTTGTGTCGCAGCAACGACCCGGTATGGCATGAATAATCCTGCAGGCATAGCAGTGGACGGCGCAGGGATCCTATGGGTCGCAGACGCGTATAACCATCGCGTGCTACGTTTCGACGATGCTGCCGCCAAGCCCAATGGCGCTTCGGCCGATAGTGTACTCGGCCAGTCCGACTTTACCAGCAGGGTCACAGCCAAGAGCCGGCAGGGGATGAATTACCCTCAGGATGTAGCGGTAGATAACACCGGCCATCTGTGGGTCGCCGACAGTGCTTGGGACCGTGTGCTAATGTTCGATGTGCCGCAACGATGATTGGTACTGATGGTAGGTATTGGACTCGGCAACGCCTGTCGAAGAGACAGGTGCGGCAGACACAGGTTGTAGTAGCCCATCACCAGCATCAAGCGACGGCGTAGCCCTTCCTTCGTCTTGGCCAGCCCTTCCTCCCGTCGTCCCAATCCCGGCACGTGAGCTCGTAGGGTGCGATTCAGGCGTTCGACAAAGGCAACGGATGCGCAGCATCCGCGTTGATCCTGTGACCCACTGCTGCCAATGCTGCTCGGACTGCTTCCTTCGTTCCGAACACAACTTTGGTAGTCACCGCCACGATCTTGCGCCGTCTGCGGTGCTTTTTGACTTGAGCATACCGCAAGTGCTCGTCGGGCATCCAGCGATGCAGAATGCGTCCACTCTTTTCACTCAAATATCCGGGCCACCTTCCGCGGGCTCACTCCCTCGCACAGCGTCACTATGGCTCGCATGATGTCTTGTGCAGGTACACGGCTTCCGTAGAACACGGTCCCTAACGTTTCCTGAAAGTGCTTGCCGCACACGACACACTTCAGTTGTCGCCACTGACCGCTGCTTGGATGCCCATTGGAGATGATGTTCCCTCTGTCCAACCAGCCATAGTACTGACAACTCCTCTCTGGACAGAAGTGATTGCTGGTGTCCACCTCTGGTGGTCGTCCGCGCTCGCGCTCGATCTTCGCGGGTGGTTCCTTCTGCGTTTGTTTTTCCTGCCTTTCTGCTTCTGTAACACACCGCTTACAGATAGGCTGTCGTGTCAATCCTGCAAATGGTTTCGCCTTTTTGTCCCTCTGTGCTGGTTTTCGTTTCGCCCGCCATCTTTTCCGCAGCCGTTTCCACTCTCGAACAAGCAGAGGTCGATGCACACCAATCAACAGACAAACCAATACTGTCACCTGACAGACCCGGATCACGTTTTGTACGATCATTCACTCCTCTCCACAACGTTGTTGGATGACCGTACAACATCTTTGCCCCTGTGTCAATTATCCGCATCTTGCTGGGAAAGTACAATATTTTGAACGACCTGTTTTTGCACGGGCACTTGCTGTCTGATTGCTTCCACAGTATAATGCGCCTGGCATGAAAGGAGACAAGATAAAAAAGATCGACCTCGACGAGGCCGAGTTCAAGGCGGCGGTGAGAAATGCCCTGCAGTACCTGTGGACTCCCTCGCATCTGAAAAAATCCCCTCTTCTAGACCTCAAAACCGTTCGATCGCGTGCGGAACACAGGACCGAAGCCGTCACGCCGACCCACCTCATCCAGGCCCTGCAGGATATCGTCCGAGAGGCGATAGATACACTCAAACCCCAGGACGAACAGGTGCAGCCTGAGGCCCATCGCTGGCGAACGTACTGCCTGCTACACTATCGGTACTGGGAAGAGTTGGCGGCTAATACAATCGCGGCCAAACTATACATCAGCCGCCGCACCTTCTATCGCGAGCTATCTGAAGCCATCCGTCAACTGGCAGATATACTACACGATATGGAGCACGAGGTGGAGGGCCATATCGCGACTCTGGCCAGATGGGCTGAGGCGATTCCCAGTCTGAGGAGCTTTTGCGGACGCGCACAGGAGTTGGCCGACTATCAGGATCAATGGAACGCACGCCACTTGATCGTCATCGAAGGTCTTGCCGGGATTGGCAAGACCTCCTTGGGCGCCGAGTTGGTGCGACAATACGTGGGAAGGAAACCTGCCTTTTGGTATACCTTTCGCCAGGGTCTCAACGATGACATCAACTCTGTGCTTTTAGCCCTGGCCGCTTTCCTCGCCCGCCAGGGCAATGACCGCTTCTGGCGGTTCCTATCGCTATCAAGAGAAGATACCACACCCAGGCCATTGGGCCTCAAGATCGCTTACCTGCTCAGCAGCCTGGAGACAGACCAATACGTTCTCTGTTTCGACGATTTCCACGTGGTGAATGAGGATGCCCCCCTGCGATCTTTATTTGAAGAACTGCAAGAGTCAGCTCGAGCGGCCAGGCTCTCACTCCTCATCATCAGCCGTCACCCACCGGCATTCGTCAAAGAATTGGTATGCCCTCCCCTGGAAGGATTCAACCCGGCAGATGCACGGCAGCTCGTCGAACAAGCCGGTCTCCCCCATCTATCCGACGATCTGTTCGGGAGATTGTATGAAAAGACAGGCGGTAACCCGCAGCTGCTGAACCTGTTCATAGCCTGGGCGATGGAACAAGAGAGTCTCGACGGTAACCTTTTGCATTTCGTGAACGCCATGCCCACAGCCAGGGAAGTGCACCATTACCTGCTCCATAACGTTTACAACTCTTTGGAACCCCAGGAGCAAAAAGTGGTCAAGGCTTTGGCCCTCCTGAGGCCGCCCACAGAGCATCCGGCCATCGAAGCCATCCTCAATGAACAAGAGAGCAAGACTGTGAAGGCCGTGCTCGGTTCATTGGCCAGAAAACACGTCATCGA
>Ga0315550_1000278_pt1 | contig 30818 bp, 26 predicted proteins | sample SalMarSW160190MG_2_FD_203100 | JGI IMG/M metagenome (GOLD analysis project Ga0315550, IMG submission 203100) | Salt marsh sediment microbial communities from the Plum Island Ecosystem LTER, Massachusetts, United States - Salt Marsh Sediment SW1601-90 ...
TCGACAAGTTCAGGATCCAATTTCTCGTAGGCTTCGGTGCTGAGAACGTCATACCAAAAAGCCTTTGAAACATAGCCGTAAACTGGTTTGCCAACTTTTAGAAGATGAGGGAACACTTCTCCCATCAAATCCAATTCAGGCTTCTTTCCCTTCAAACGTTTCATGTCCTCAAGCATTTCTCCCTTCAAAACAGAAATTCCCACGCTCACCAGTTTCTCCAATGTAGGCTTCTCCTCAAATCCAAGAATCTTTCCATCACTGTCCAGATTTGCCAGCCCAACTCTAACTTTGAAGCCTGAGGATAAAGCAACAGTGCCCCACGCCTGTTTGGCTGTGTGATAACCTAACAGGTTTGTGAGGTTCATGTTTGTTATGATATCTCCGTAATACACAAGCAAGGTGTCCTCTGTGCTAATCGCGCCCTTATTGTAGGCAGTCAGCACGGCGCCGCCAGTTCCTTTTGAAGAGGGATCATCTTCCACGTAGGAGATTTTCACGTTAAATCTGGAGCCATCCTCAAAGTAATTCGCAATCTGTTCTGACTTGTAGTTGACCAGAAAAACTAGGTCTTTGATTCCGTGAAACTTGAAGAGGCGAACAACATATTCTAGAAGCGGCTTCTGTTTCACTCCCACAGGAACCATGGTTTTTTGAATATAATGTGTAAGAGGTCGAAGTCTTGTGCCTTTTCCTCCACAAAGAACTATTCCCTTAATTCTGTTCAATCTAAACACTACCAAAATATGAAAGAAAAGGAAGAAAATAATTGTTTTTCTCTTATTCTGTTGTGCTTTCGGATTCAATCTCTTCGATTGGTCTCGGAGGCGGAGTAGTGCCCATTGTCCAGCCGATCCATGCTCCTATCGCTAAGACTGCAACAAAAGCGATCAGTACTGGAACTGCAACCAGCCAGAATTGAATGCCACCTTCACCTGCTGGTCCCAAGTCAATAATTGGTTGAATTACTTGTTCATATCCGAAGAGCGCGACAACGTATCCAACGATGACTACTGCGCAGACCAGAAAGATTAACCATCCGATAGCTTGATCTTTACTAACCATCTATTATTCACCACGATGTAGCCAACTCTATCTAAAACCACATTATAAGCTTTATTGTCAAATCAGATAGTTCCCGCTTCCCAAGTAGCCAAATACTTCTTCTGTTCTTCAGTAAGCTCATCAATTTCCACTTTTATAGCCTTCAATTTCAGACCTGCCACAAACTCATCTATCTCTTTTGGCACCCGGTAAACCTTAGCTTTCATTCCTTTTTGTTTCGTCAGATATTCAGCAGATAAAGCTTGATTTGAAAAGGACATATCCATGACCTCTGACGGATGACCCTCTGCCGCGGCAAGATTCACCAGTCTCCCCTCAGCCAACAAACAAAGTTTTCGTCCATCCTTCAGACTATACTCTTCCAGATTTGGTCGCACAGTTCGCTTTGAAACTGCCATATCCTCCAAATCGGATATGTTGATCTCAACGTTGAAGTGTCCACTGTTAGCGATTATGGCGCCATCCTTCATCTTCAGCATATGCTCCTTCCGGATAACGCTGATATCTCCGGTGAGCGTTACGAAGAAATCTCCGATCTTCGCAGCCTCATTCATGGGCATCACACGGAAACCATCCATAATTGCTTCCAGAGCCTTTGTTGGATCAATCTCTGTAACTATAACTTGGGCGCCCATGCCCTTGGCTCGCATGGCTAAGCCTCGACCACACCATCCGTAACCGGCTACAACAAAGTTTTTTCCCGCCAGCAAAAGACTTGTGGAACGGAGAATCCCGTCTATTGTGCTTTGTCCGGTGCCGTATCGGTTGTCAAACAGGTATTTTGTGTACGCGTCGTTTACGGCTATAATGGGATATTTTAGTGCTCCGTCGTTTTCCATAGCCCGCAAACGGATGACGCCTGTGGTGGTTTCTTCGGTTCCCCCGGTTACGTTCTCTAGCAGTTCTGTTCTTTCCTTGTGTAGGGTGCCCACCAGGTCAGCTCCGTCATCTAATGTAACTTTGGGCTTATAGTCGAGTACCCTGTTTATGCACCAGAAGTATTCGTCGGTTTTTTGATCGCGCCAAGCATAGACATTTATGTCTTTCTCGGCGAGGAATGCTGCCACTTCGTCTTGGGTAGAAAGGGGATTGGATCCGCACAGGGCAACTTCTGCTCCTCCAGCCTTAAGAGTCTCTGCAAGAACAGCTGTCTCCTTGGTGACGTGAAGGCATGCACATACAGTGACATTTTTTAGGGGCTGCTCTTTTTCGAACCGGCTTCTAATTTGAGATAATACGGGCATGTGCTTTGCTGCCCATTCAACGAGCAGCGCTCCCTGTGGAGCCAAGTTTTGGTCTTTAACTTTGAATTCTGTCATCAGCATCTCCTTCCTGATTCTACTACCTGTTAGTTCAGTATTATTTGGTTGTTGTGGTTAAGCAAAACATGAAATTTTGGTAATTAAATGTTGTGCTATCCAAGCCTTTCTGTTATAATCTAATCCGCTGAGAACAGTCTCCTTTTACAGATTATCGCCACCAAAGTTGCGGTAACAAGCAGTGGCAGAATAATCCATGAAGGAAACTCTGGGATTGTAGTAATATCGACTGGATTCATGAGCGGGTAATTGTCTTGGTTGTTTTCGTCAATAACATAAGGTGTATCTCCTATACCGTCTTCGTCACCGTCGGTGCCTTTATAGTCCCCCCAATAGTTACCGGAGACATCGTCGTCCCAAACGTTAATTGAACCCTCTACACCAATCTGAATTGGATTGTTTAAGAAATTATTTTGAAAAAAAATGTTGTTTGAAGAATTTTCTAGCCAGACACCATAATAACTGTTATTTGTTATGTTGTTTCCAGAGATAACATTATCTGAAGAGTGGTAAAAACTCACTCCATACCAACTCTCGGACGTGCCATCTGTCATTCTATTTCCAGTTATAATATTACTTGAAGAATTGCGGATAGAAATTCCAAATACTGTGTCTATGTTGTTTCCTTGAATCTTGCAGTTTGAGGAATTAACAAAATGGATACCAGTCGCGTAATCTTTTATTTGTATGTTCTTTAGGGTTACATTGCTTCTACCGGACAGGATTATTCCTGCTCCCGCGTCAATTGTTGGAAAAACCGCTTGAAGAGCGTAACCAGCTCCATCAACCACAATGTTATCTCTCTCGATTATGAGGCCATCCACATCAAGTTCTATGGCTCCAGTATAACGGCCAGTGCTGATGTCATCTGTGAATGTGAAAATATTTCCGACCCTTTGAATCTTGTCGGTTCCCTCAACTGTTCCGTCGGCTCTGATGTAAATTGTTTCTTCTTCTGCCTTCGCAATCTCGATTTGGAGAAGAGAAACTAAAACAAGAGAAAACAGCAGCAACAGAACAACCAGAATTGCAAATCGTTTCACTATTCCTCTCTCCTTTGGCTTAGTTTATGCCAATAAACAACTGCAACGACTACCAAAGCAATTAGAGTTATGAGTAGGGGTGTCCAGGAGGGAAACTCTGCGATAATAGTTGGTTCCATGAGTGGGTAGTTGTCTATGTTGTTTTCATCTATGATGTATGGTGTGTCTCCTATTCCATTCCCGTCATTATCTGTACCATTGTAGTCATCCCAGTAGTTACCTTCAATACCGTTATCCCAGAAATTACCTGTTCCTTCCAAGTCCCAATTATATCCAACATTTTTGTTGTTATTTACAAATGTGTTATGATAAAAAGTGTTATTTTCTGCCACACGATGAGTACTTCCAATCGCCACACCATAACCGTCGTGACTTTCGCCATAATTTGTGATGTAGTTGTCGTAAAAGACATTTTCTGATCCATCCACCATCAAGATCCCCCAAAGCTCTCCCCCATTCAAGATGTTTCCTGCAAAGATGTTGTTTGAGCAAGTGTGACCGTAACGACCTATCCAAATGAGACTGCATATGTTATTGGAAATTATGTTTGAATTTGAATATTCTAAGTACATTTGGTTAAAGGAATTGCCTGAAATTATGTTGTATGAGTCGTACAAGAATATTGTATCGATGGTGTTTCGGGTTATGTTGTTGTGAGAACTGCTTATTTCCATAGTGAAGAATCTATTTTGGGCAATGGTCTGACTTGAACCTATTACTTGTAGGTCATATATATTCAAAAATGTTTCTAAGATGGTTAAATAAGAACCTTTTAAACACAGAATCTCTGTATTGATAATACAATTAGAGATTTGGATTCCATCACCGATTACATAGATGTCTCCACCTGGCGATGGTGCTTTAATTGTGAAACCTGATATTGTAACGTTGTTAGATTCAAGAATAAGTGATGTGTCATAGAATAGAGCATATGTTGGAAAATGTGGAGAGTAATAGACGGTTTTGTTGAGTAAGAGTGGATGTAATTTTAATACTGTAGTTTCTTCGCCTATGAGCGAGATTGTCTTGTTTATAATCAATGTCTCGTTTATGGGTCCTTCATAGGTCCCTTTTTTCACAAATACAGTGTCGCCTTCGCCAACGTTGTTTATAGCCTCTTGAATTGACGTATAATCGTCTGGAACAACAATCGTCTTAGGCTCCGCTTTCACTTCTTCAATTTGTGGAAGCGAAATAAAAACAACAGAAACCAACAGCAACAGAACAAACGTAGACGTAGATTCTTTCACGTGTTCCGTCTCCCCTGACTATGTCTGTGCATTTTTTGTTTGTAAATAACTGTTACAGCCATAACGGCAACTAATAGAATTAGCATTGTTGTCCATGAGGGAAACTCTGGGATTGCTGTTGTTCCGATTATTTTTACTGTTTTGCTGCTATGATTGTAGGTGAAGTAGAGATATGTGCTGCTTGCGTCTTCTTCTATTATCGGTGTAACAGAGGTTCCATCTACGAGAACAGTCCAGCTGTCTTCGGTGTTTAACATGTCTTTGGGGATTGTCACGTTGCAGAAGCCTGTTGTTCCGTTTTCGCACTCTAAATTAAACTGTATCAAAGTGTCTTTGGGATCGAAACTGAAATGTGAGGCTGTTGAGTTGCTGAGTACATAAATGTTGTATTGGGTTTCCTCCCATGTGCCAGCGTCGAAGACGTAAAGTGGAGGCATAGGAGAAGCCATTAGCGGATAGTTATCTTGGTTGTTTGAATCAAAAACTATCGGCGAGTCTCCTATGCCGTCACCATCATTGTCAACAACGTAATAGTAGTCGCCCCAGTAGTTACCTTCAGAACCGTTATCCCAACTGTTTACTGGATCAGAAATTGCGAATCCTTTTTCCATGTAAATTTGTCTGGTGTTGTTAACGAAGCTGTTATTGTAGAAGATGTTGTTTGAGGAAGCGGCTGCGAAGGGAGGTGAAAAAATGTAAGTGCCATTCACGTTATTGGCTATGTAGTTCCCGATAATAATCTGGTTTGAAGAGCTTTGGAGGAAAATGCCCGCCCCGTTGTTGATAATGTAGTTTCCAGAAATGGTGTTGTATGTTGATCCCACCGAATATGATAGACTACGAAGGAATATTCCAGTCCTTGCTTTTGTTATGATGTTTCCGGAGATGGTGGTGTTATGTGAAGAAGTGAGTCCGATGCCTATTTCGGCTATAATGGTGTTCCCAGAAATGTTGATGCCTGAAGAAGAATTTAGATACAGCCCCCCGTAGAATGACTTTATTTTGATGTTCTTAATTGTCACGTTGCTTCTACTATTCATCGTTATCCCTCTCAGCAATGGATACACTTGTGTTCTATTGTAGTCTGTTTCTTGAAGAACGTAACCGTCCCCATCTACGACTATGTTGTCTTTTTCCACAACAATAGGATCGTAAATGTTGCCTGTGAAAGTGTAGACGTTTCCATTTCGATGAATTTTGTCTGTTCCTTCAACGGTTCCATCAGATCTGATATAAATGGTGCCTTCCGCCTTCACTATACCGATTTCTGAAATAGAAACAAGCGTAAAGGAAAGAACTAATAGTAGAGCAAATGTTGTTGTGATTTTCTTAATGTTAGAAAGCATAACGTTCAGTTTTATTGTGGGTAGAACGTAAAAGCGTTTTTGTCAAGAAACTTTGACCAAAAAGTTTCCAATCCAGTCAAGAAACATTGACTAAGTTAATTCACTATCCATATCTCTGCTTGGTTAGTTAAATAGAATGTTAGGTTTCTTATGAACGTGGATGAAATAGCCTCTTTTTGATGATTAAAGCAAACAAAGTTGCAGTCAAGAATAATGGCAGAATGGCCCATGATGGGAACTCTGGAATTATGAACTGATTTACTAGTGGATAGTTGTCTTGGTTGTTTCCATCGAGAACGTATGGTGTGTTCCAGGTGCCTGAACTATCCAGTTCAGCGGCATTGGGATATTTGTCCTCATAGTTGCTCCAATGATTCCCTTCAACCCCGCTGTCCCAGATGTTGGATGAGGCTCCCACATCATAGACTTGGTTTGTGTTGGATATGAAGTTGTTATGAAAGAACGTGTTATTCTGTGAATAGTATAGGTAGATGCCATTCGCTAAATTTTTGGTTATGTTGTTCCATGTAGCAGTGTTGTTTGAAGATCCGCACAGGTAGATGCCATGAATGTTATTTGCTATGTTGTTTTGAATTATCGAAGATTCTGTCGTGTGAGCTAATAGTAAGCCCTGCCCATTGTTGCTGAGGTCTAGGTTTTGGACGGTTATACCTGAACAATTTACAAGAGCCACATATCCTGCGTCAAGCGGAACAGTCACATCTTGTCTATTAACCCAATAGTAGATAGGTTTTCCATTCACAGTATTTGACTCATCTATGTCCTGGATGAACTCGGGAAGTAACGAGCCGAATACGCCGAAGTTGCATCCGTTGTCTCTCAAATCGTTGTTTCTAAGTATGTTGTTTGAGTAGTCATCTAGTCGGATGCCGTACGCATTCGTTCTGATTATATTTCCTAAAACTCTATTATTGTCTGAAAAGCTGGAGAGCCAGATGCCATCCTGACCGTTTTCGATTATCCTATTTTCGGTTATATCATTGTTTGAGGAACCGCGAAGCCAGACACCGGAAGAATCGTTTTTGGTAATGTTACTACTAATAATAGTGTTGTTGGAAGATGCGGATAGGTAGATGCCACAGAAGTTGCCTCGTACGTTGTTGCTTGATAGACTGTTGTTTAGAGAAGAATTAAGATAGATGCCGTAAAAGAAATCGCTGATTTCTATGTTCTTGACGGTTACATTGGTTCTTCCCATCAGATTTATTCCTGTTCCAATTCCCGTTCCTTGAAGACCGTAGCCTGCCCCATCAACTACAACATCATCTTTTTCCACAACGATAGAATCAAAAACGCCATCAGTAAAGGTGTAGACGTTTCCGTCTCGATGAATCTTATTCGTTCCATCTACCGTTCCATCAGCCCGGATGTAGATGATTCCGTTTGCTTTTACTGACCTAAAGATTGGGGCAGTCACCAATAAGGCACATAGACTCAGCAACAAAACGCGCCGAAATAGTAACCTATCCATTTTGGAATTCCCTCAACTCTTCAAATCTAATTATGTTGATTACTCAGAAATGATTTTGGGTTGAGCATTAATCCTAAAATAGAAATAACGTCTAAAAAACTTCAAATTTTTGGTTGAAAAGTTCACTTAGAACTATGAAGGTATATTGAGTACCTACAAATCTTTTTGCCTCACAAAAATCTTTATTTCTCACCTGCATACCCTACATTGAGACCCGATGAAACTAACATGGCTGATTCTAAGCATCATTTTATTGACCTCCATCTTTTGTTCAGCTATAGTCTATGTTCACTACAACTTCAAAAATGAAGTTTCTGAGGAAGACTTCTTTTTCGGAGTCTCCTTTGGCGGAAACACAACCAGCCAAGCGAAGCTGCTTATCGACAAAGTGAAAGGATACACCAACCTCTTCATCATAAACTCTTGGGAAACCAGCAAGAATGAAACAGCCCTCAACGAAATCTGCGAATATGCCGTGGATGCCAAAATGAACTTTATGGTTTTTTTTGATTACCTTTCACATATTGGCTATCCATGGCATCTCACATGGCTTGACACTGCAAAGGAAAGGTGGGAAAAGCAATTCTTGGGCGTTTACATCTACGATGAGCCTGGTGGAAGGCAAATTGACTCAGGACGATGGGATGAAAAGATAATCTATAAGAACATCTCCGATTATGGCGAAGCAGCCGAATTTTTTGTCACCAGCATCTCCGCTACTTGGAGCATGCAAGATCTTAAAAACAGAAACGTTACCGCGTTTACCTCCGATTACGCACTATACTGGTTCGACTATTTGGCTGGGTACGACGCTGTCTTTGTTGAACTAGGATGGAACCACAGTAGGACTCAGCAAATAGCCCTCGGGAGGGGAGCCGCAAATGTGCAGGATAAAGAGTGGGGAGCTATAATCACTTGGACGTATCAAAATCCGCCTTACTTGGAGAATGGAACACAGCTTCTGGAGGACATGAAAACAGCCTACCGCGCAGGAGCCAAATACTTGATTGTTTTCAATTATCCCACAGACCCTCCAGGCAACCCCTACGGGATACTAACGGAAGAACACTTCAACGCCATGGAGACTTTCTGGGAAATGACGCGTTCGCCCCAGCAAAGTTCCCTTAAAACTGTAGAGGGGGAAGTAGCTTTTGTTCTTCCCAAGGATTACGGCTGGGGCATGCGACGGCTAGATGACAACATATGGTTCCCTGAATGGGGTTCGGACAATCAGTCTCCTTTGATTTGGGAAAACATGAACAAGCTCATCGAAAGACACGGACTAACATTAGACATAATCTACGATGACCCCAATTTTGGTTTCGAGGAAAAATATTCAAACATTTATCTTTGGAGTGACCTAATAGATTAAAAAATCAAGTAATCAGACTCAGGCATTGAATAAACAGTCCACGCCAATTGGTTATGTCTCACACTTTCCATCATGGATTATTCTGCCACTTTTCCTGATGGCTACTTTGTTTGCGATAGTCATCAAGAAGAAAGTGTTCCACTAAAGCCATAAGCATTGAAACGCGACGCTATTCAAGCCTCTTGATTATGTGTTATACAAATTGTTAGTTTGGATATTATTTGAGTTAGCGGGGTTTATGCGCTTCTTTAACAACAAAAATCATCTAACAAACATTATTTTCTGGAAATTAACAATGTAAAATGTGGGGGTTAAAATTTAGCCCCCCTGAACGAATGGACGGACGACCTGAACCACCTGGAACAGGCGGAACGACCAAACGACCAACGGACGGTTGGAACGGTGTCTACTCGTTTTGAGTAGATTCTATAATCCTATAAGGAAATGTAGGACGGTACCTCCTATAGACAATAGAGAAGCTGAGTGATCGAAAACGAGTAGACAGTCACAAAGCCATGTGTGGGTATCCAATAGAGCTTAAATCAATATTCTACTTTCTGAGTTTTTTTAAAATAAACTAACTAATTGAATATGGGATTAGCATATGCTGGGCTATCAGTGTGTGTAATCTAGGTGTACAATCTAGTAATAACCCTTGGAAATGTAAAAATGACAAAGAAGTTATTGAATAGAAAGGCACTTAGTCCCGTGGTTGCAGCGATAATTCTGATTGCGGTCACGGTGGCGGTGGCTATAGCAGCAACCACTTGGTTGGGGTCAATGAGTTTCTCGTTCATGAAGACAGAGGAAATTAACGTTGGCAACCAAGCTTGGGCTTCTGACATGTCGTACATAGATATTACGGCTAAAAATTATGGAACAGACCCAATCACCATAAGCACAGTTGAAGTGAATAATGAAGCATCAGACGACTTTACGTTTCAATCGGGAAGCGCAACATTAAGGGGCGGAGAATCGGCTGTTATCAGAGTGGCTCACAGTTTTGTTTCAGGAGCAAAATACGAGTTTTGGGTAGTCACCGCAACTGGAAACAAATTCCCATGCGTTACTTCAGCACCGTCAACATCGGTTTCTTATGCTGATTGGTGGCATTCAAGCTACGATTATCGGAAGCACGTCACGGTTACCAACAATATGGGATCAACGCTTAGTTCTGGCTATTCCGTTTGTTTGACAATGGACACAGCTACTCTAGTTTCGTCGGGCAAAATGCTTCCTAACGGAGACGATCTGCGAATAGTCTATTGGGACGGCAATTCTTTCACAGAATTGGATCGTGACATAATAAACATGAATACTGGTTCGACGCAAATCTGGTTTAAAACTCAAATAGACATCGCTGGTGACAGCACCGACGATAGTTATGATATGTATTATAGCAGCGCATCGGCTGTAAACCCGCCAGAGAATAAAAGTAATGTGTACTTGTGGTATGATAATTTTGACAGAGCAGACATTCCAAATATTACAACAGAAACAGCATATAATGTTAAGACGGGGGGAGGTACATGGTCGATCGAAAGTAACGTTCTGAAGAATGTTGGCTCTTCGGGAGACCCAAACAAATTGATCATCACTGGGCTTGGTGATGTTAATGTTGCTGTGGATATGCTTGTGAAGATTAATGTAGATTCATTTAATGGAGGCGATGCTAGCAGAATGGGGCTTTCTTGCTGCATGGGCACTACACCAATCGGAGGCGGTTATTGTGCTCTGTTTCATGAGATACAAACAGTCTAGACCTTTTGAATGACCTGCGCTCTTGGGGAATAAAGGGAACCTATAGCTGGTCATTGGACTCTTGGTATTACATGCGATTTAGAGTAATCGACCCTGCTAACAAACTTGGTCAGGTTAAGGTGTGGTCAGTTGGAGCTGCTGAACCCAGTTCATGGACTGTTGATGGTACCTTTGGAAGTGGAAATGAAAGAGATTATGGCGAAATTGGGTTTGCAGGGTCCAGAACAACAGATACTACATATTTTGATGACATCCTTGTTCGCTACATTGCCAGTTCAGAACCGTCAACATCCTTGGGTTCAGAAGAGAGCATATGATTTCTATTTAGCGCGCGCCGAGTCTATCCCGCAACTTCCATTTTGAAGAACTTAAAAACTTGCTACACCTTTTTCTCTGAATAGTCGTAGTACCCTTTCCACGTTTTTTCAATAGCTTATGTGCGCGCAATTAAGCGCCCAAAAAAATAGCGCTATTCAAGCCTCCGAATTATGTGGTATCCAAACTTGGTTTTTACGATTGGCGAAATCTGTCCTTTCTCGAGGGCGAAGGCGGCTTTTTCGAATTCCTTCACCATTTGTCCGCGACCAAACGTTCCGAGGTCTCCGCCGCGTTTTTTGGAGGGGCAAAGTGAAACGTCTTTGGCTATGGCTGAAAACTTGTCTCCTTTCTTTAACCGTTCCAAAACCTTGTTTGCTTCTTTTTCTGTTTTCACGAGGATGTGGGCACAATGAATTTTGTTTGACATACCAAGAAGTAACCAAAAAACGGTTTATAACAATTATGGGCACATAGTTTAGGCTTCAACTTGCCCGTTAAGGCTTAAATATGAAGAACATCTACGTTTTTGGTAAGGTGCGTGGGGAGCTGGGTTAACCCGGCTGAGAGGACGACTGGTTGGTCGTCGACCCTAGGAACCTGATCCAGGTAATGCTGGCGGAGGGAAAAAAGAAGTGAACAAAAAAAATAGTTTCCATTCTGTAAACACTCAATCTAATGCCACCTTAAAGTTGGCAATGACGGCAGTTATGTCCGCTTTAATTGCAGTAACCACGATGACGGCTATACCCATGCCGCCTCCACTTTCCACTCTAACTTTCGCTCCCATAATCATATTTGTGGTTGGCATACTGATGGGCCCAGTTCCCGCCCTAGTTTCATCCTCTATTGGGTCTGGACTCGGCTTCCTGGCAGGAGCAAGCATAGGGTCTATTATTGTGCCTCCAGGGTTTATGGGTGTATTCCTTTTAGGAATCGTTGTCAGTAGGGGACCAATGGGCGCCACTGTGGGGCTGCTGAGGAAGATAAACGAGGTAGCGGCTATGGTAATAGCTGTGTTAGTGGAGACTGCGATTTTCTTTTTTCTGGATTGGGGTCTTTTCGGTTTTGGAGTGGCTCTGATAACCTTGGGGACGCTGATTGATTTGGTTTTCGTACCCGTTGGTTATATTGTGCTTAAGGTGGTTAAGAAGATGTGGGACGTATCCCTGCTGGAGTAGCAACTATGCAGAAAGATGCTTGGTACTTCCAGAAAGACATCGTCAAAAATTATGAAGCATACTATCAGCAAAAGTACAAAAGGGCTGACAAATCAGAGAAGTCTCTGTTAAAGAAGCTTCTGGATAATCTGGGAGAAACAGAAAGCCTGCTTGAGGTAGGCTGTGGCACAGGTCACTTCACAAGATGGTTTGAATCGTATGGTTTAGAGTGCTGTGGATTGGATTTATCCGATATGATGCTGAAGGAAGCCAAGAAAGTGTGGATTAAAGGAACGTTACTGCAGGGCGGGTCTTCCTTTATGCCTTTCAAAAACAAATCTTTTGACGTCGTAGCATTCATAGCCTGCATGGTTTACATGCCTGATCCTGTCAAGGTTATATGCGAAGCGTCGAGAGTAGCGCGTAAAGGGATAATCTTCGGATTGATAAACAAGTGGAGTCTGCCTACGCTAAGGAGAATGATTCAAGTGAAGATGGGAAAAAACCCTTACTACAAAAACGCCAACTTTTACTCTATACTGGACATTAAACGGATGTTAAAGGATGCTCTTGGCGACGCATACACAATATCTTATTGGGACACAACAGTTTTCCCCAACAATTTGGAGGAGACGCAATCGTCCCTTTTTCCCTTTGGCGCCTTCCTTGGAGTAGCAGTTAAATTGAGGTGAAAAATTGATTAACATATCTAAAGTTGGAAAGTTTCCTCAGGAGCTGATGGAGAAAATTGTGTATCAAAGGTTAGGAAAGGCAAGAAAAGAGATTCTTGCGGGTCCAAACCATGGGCTTGACAATGCTGTGGTTCGGTTGAATTCCAGCCAAGTGTTGGTGGTCACGGCAGATCCGTTGTCTGTTATTCCTGAGCTTGGATTAAAAGATTCAGCGTGGATTTCGGTGCATCTGTTGGCTTCAGACCTGAGTACCTGCGGGTTCCCGCCGCAGTTCATTATGGTTAACTTTAGTCTTCCTCCGCACATGAAAGATGAAGAGTTCGAGACGTATTGGGATGCGTTTCATGTGGAGTGCAGCAAATTGGGTGTATCCGTTTTAGGAGGGCACACCGGCAGATACGTTGGTTCAAACTATACAGTCATCGGCGGAGGTGTAATGATGACCGTGGCTCCAGAAAACCGTTATTTAACCAGCAGTATGGCGAAGCCCGGAGATTTGGTGATTATGACGAAGGGAGTAGCTATCGCATCTACGGGAATACTGGCAAGAACTTTTCCTAAAACAATCGAAGATGCATATGGGTCAGGCTTTCTTAAGAGAGCTCAATCGTATTTTTCGCAATTCAGTGTAGTTAAAGATGCTTTGGCGGCTGCTTCGGTGGGCTTGAGGGAGGAGGGGGTCACGGCTATGCATGATGTAACTGAGGGCGGACTACTGGGGGCAATTTATGAGCTTACGCAAGCTGCCAAAACAGGGATAGAAGTTGACCTTTCAGATGTTATAGTGACTCAGGAAGCGAAACAGGTTTGCAGCCTCTTCAACTTGGACCCTTACAGAACATTAAGCGAGGGAACGTTGATAATTACTGTGAAGCCGGAAAAGGCTCAGGCGGTAATCGGGGCTTTAATTTCGGGTGAAATTAGAGCCAGCGTCATTGGGGAAGTAATGGATAGTAAGCATGGAAGGTGGCTGAAACTGGATGAAAAGCTTCAGCCGTTAGCAAAACCGTTTGCTGACCCGTATTGGAAGGCTTACTGGAAGGCTCGTCAGGATGGGTGGGAGTAACTGGGTTGACGCGCCTGCAGGGTTTATGTCTTGTAGTTGATCCATCCGTGCCTCATCGTAGACTACTTGATATCGTAGAAAAGTCACTGAATGGAGGAGTTGACTTACTGCAACTCTGGAAGCCGCGGAGGAACAGCCTAGAAATCAGGGAGCTTGCCAGAGAATTGTTGAATCGGGCTAACGACCATGATGTGCCTCTAATCATAAACAACGATATACAGTTAGCAAAGGATGTTAAAGCAGATGGAGTTCACTTGGATGGATACGACGTCACTCCGTCGGATGCAAGGAAAGCCCTCAACGAGCAGAGCATAGTAGGTTACACTGTAGGCAATGAGTTAAATTGGATCAAATGGGCGGAAACTGTGGGCGCAGACTACGTGTCTTTCTGTTCAGTGTTTCCAAGCACTTCCGCCAATCAATGTGAAATAATACCTCTCAGAAACTTACGGTCAGCTAAATCCGTGACTCATATACCTGTATTTGCTTCTGGTGGCATAACTCTAAGTAACGCCCACTTGGTTCTCGAAACCGGAGTGGATGGAATAGCCGTAATATCTGCCATACTCAAAGCCAGCGACCCTGAGCACGCTGCGAAATCCTTCAAAGCGATCATTCACAAGTATAGACCTGAAGCGTAATTGTGGATATTGACTGAAAAACGGGGAAGAAATAGTGTTTCCGAAAAATGGAAGTTATAGAATACACTTTTCATTTGTTCAGTTGCGTTTCAGAAATTCCTCTAAGCCCTGCTGGTTTCTCCTTGTTTTTCCGACAGTAATTTTTTCACCCACTCGCAGTTTCATTCCGTCAAAGGCGGCTACTGTGGGGACCCCGGTTTTTTCTTCGATCAGTTTAACTTCGTAGGTTGGTCCGCTGAAGAGCATTTTCATTCCGAAGTGGGTGGCTACAGCCATTTCAGGCTTTACGGCGTCAACAATTTTGGCGGCTTCTTTGGGGGTCATGTGTCCTGTCCATGGGCTTCCTAGGGGTCTCATTACGGAGATGATGAGGATTCTGATTCCTCTGTATTCTTCTTCAATGCCCTCAAAATATTCTGTGTCCGCTGTGTATCCTATGGCTCCGACCTCTGGGATTTCGAATCTGAAACCAACAGCTTCGGGATCAGTGTGCCTAGCCTCTGTGGCAACTACTTTGGTGTCGCCGACTCTGAAGTTGACTCCGGGCTTTACTGTTATCACCTTTTCTGTCATCCGCTGATGGTACGTGGAGATTGCTGGTCCAGTTTCCATGTTTCCGACTAGAATGTTGGGGGGCGCGGCTACGATTCCCCGTTTTTTCAGCATGCCTCGGGTCATGGCTTCAACTAAAATCTCTGCGTTGGTGTAGTGGTCTGGGTGCCTGTGGGAAACAAGCACTGCATTTATTTTCTGGGGATTCAAACCCGCTTCTAACGAGTATATGAGGGCGCCTGGACCCGGGTCAACGTGAATGTTGAGTCTCTTGGATAGGATGCGGATTCCTCCGGTTCTTCTTTTTTGGGTTATGGTGGTGAATCTTCCGCCTCCTGTTCCCAAGAAGACCAGTTCAACTTCGTTCATGCTTTTCACCGAGATGGGGTGGACTGGTTTTTGTTTGTTAGATTATGGTGGCGAATCGTTATAAGGCTTTGAATCTTTGGGCGGTAGAGAATGTTATATTCTGTTGCCGTGAACTATCTGGTAGAGGTTTCACACTATGAGGGTTGTTGTTCGTGTTGGCGGTTCAGTCGTTGCTTCTCCCCTCAACGCGCCCCTGATAGGCAAGTATGTTGATTTGTTGAAGGATTTAAGAAAACAGGGACATGAGGTTGTTGCCGTTATTGGCGGCGGCTCCTTGGCTAGACAGTTCATTCGAGTGGCTGCCGAGCTTGGTTTGGAGGAGGCAAGGAGGGATTGGGCTGCGATTCATGTTTCGCGTTTGTTGTCTCAGCTGTTTGTGTTGTGTTTGGGTGAGGCTGGGTGTGGAAGTGTGCCAGTTTCTTTGGATGATGCTGAGGCTTGCTTGAAACGCGGCAAGGTTGTTGTTGTTGGGGGTTTATGTCCGGGAATGACAACTGATTCGGTGGCTGCATTGATTGGCGAACGTGTGAAGGCTGATTTGCTGGTGAAGGGTTCGAACGTGGACGGCATATTCACCAAGGACCCAAAGAAGTATTCTGACGCAGAAAAACTGGATGCGCTAAGGTTTGAGGATTTGACTAGACTTTTTGAGGCAGACCAGCACAGGGCAGGGATTAACCAGATTATTGATCCCGAAGCCGTCAAGATTCTCCGGAAAAGCAGATTGAAAACTGTGGTGGTGAATGGGTATGATGCGGAGAATGTGTTGGCTGCTGTGAATGGGAAACAGGTTGGAACCGTTATCGAGTAAGATTATGTGTTTTAGGTAAGGCTTAAATTAAATATCATGTTTCTTCTGAAGAGGATGGAGCGGCGGTAGCGAAGTCAGGTCAAACGCGGAGGACTCAAGATCAGCGTTTGATGAGCTATCCTTTCCCATAGGGGTTCGCAGGTTCGATTCCTGCCCGCCGCACCACCATCTTAGGTTTTGTTGTGCAAATTTTTATATGAAAAGTCGGTGTATATGGTACTTTTATGGTGTTGAATAGACAGGTTTTCTTTCAGGCAATCAATATTGTCGCCTTCATAGTTACAATTACCGTGAATATGCTGGCTGGAAGCACAACCTTGCTGAATGGGGTGACGAGCGGGGAGGTTTCTGACCTGTACCCAACGTTGGTTACGCCCGCGGGCTTCACGTTCTCGATTTGGGGCGTCATTTACATGTTTCTGCTGGTTTTCATCGTTTATCAGGCTCTACCCAAAAACAGGGACCAGCCGTTCTTGCGTCGGATTGGTTTGCTTTTTGCTTTGAGTGGCGCATGTAACGTTTCTTGGCTGTTTCTTTGGCACTACGAAATGGTCACTTACAGTTTGGTTCTGATGTTTGCGCTTTTGGCAACCTTAATTGGAGTCTATTTACGGTTAGGCATTGGCAGAGCTGCTGTTTCGCTTAAAGAGATGATGTTTGTGCATATGCCCTTCAGCGTTTACTTGGGGTGGATCAGCATCGCCACGATAGCTAACGTGTCTGTTGCATTGACGGCTACTGGCTGGGATGGCGGGGGCATTGAGCCGTCTACGTGGGCTGTAGTCATAATCTGTGTGGCGCTGCTTCTATCCTTGGCTATGCTTGTGACAAGAAAGGACATAGCGTACAGTTTCGTGGTTGTCTGGGCTTTGGTGGGGATACTGGAAAAACAGAGTGAACATCAAACCATCGTTTTGGCTTCCGAAATAGGTATACTGCTTCTTCTTGTTGCTATCGGGGTAACAATTGCTGGTTCAATGCTTAAACGCTGAAAAAACACTTCTGTTATTGATGGGGACAATGGATTGATGAAGAAAACAAAGATTGTGTGCACGATTGGTCCCGCTAGCCTACGGGTTGAAACGTTGGAGCGGATGTTTCGGGCGGGTATGAACTGTGCTAGGATAAACACTGCCTATGGGGACTTTGATCGGTACCGGACTGTTGTGGATAATGTTCGGGATGTTGCTGATATTCCTGTGATGGTTGATCTTAAGGGTCCAGAAATCAGGCTTCGAACCGACAAAGAAACGGTTGTTAATGATGGGGACGTTCTGGAGGCTGGCTTCAACGGGGAACCGATCAGTTTTAACCACAATTTCATTGACCAAATGAACGTTGGCGATGTGCTTTTCATAGATAATGGCAAGATTAGGACCGAGATTGCGGAAAAGAGTGATGGGACTCTTCGTCTGCTGGTGAAAAACGGCGGCGTGATAGCTGACGGCAAAGGCGTCAACGTTCCCAACAAGCAGCTTACTGTTCCAACTCTATCAGCTAGGGACAGGAAGATTATCGAGTTCGCGAAAGAATATGAAGTCGAGTTTTTGGCTCTCTCCTTCACAAGAAGCGCCAAGGACATACAAAACCTGAGGTCAGCTGCTGAAGGATTCAAGGGAGCAGTGATCTCTAAGATCGAAAACTTTGAGGGAATCAGAAACTTTGGCGAAATCCTAGACGCATCCGAAGGCATCATGGTTGCGCGGGGCGATTTAGGCGTCGAAATAGAGCCTGAGCGGGTACCCTTAGTTCAGAAGTCTCTGGTTCGCAGATGCAATCAGAATGGAAAAACTGTTGTGACAGCCACGGAGATGCTGGAATCTATGATGCATCAGCCCAATCCCACCCGAGCCGAAGTAAGCGACGTAGCCAACGCGATACTGGATGGAACCGACGCTACCATGCTTTCCGGAGAAACCGCAGTTGGCGAGTATCCGGTGGAGTCTGCTGCCATGATGGCTCGTATAGCCTTGGAGGCTGAAAAGGCGGCGAAAAGCAGCGTGGAAGACAGAGGATTCGTTAACATCTCGGATACTGTAAGCAGGTCCATCCAACGGATATGCCAGAGCATGCCCTTAGCTAAGGTAGTTACTTTAACTCGGTCAGGCTACACGGCGAAGATGATATCACGATTCAAGATTAGGCAGCCGATAATCGCGGTTACGCCAAACCCGATGACCAAGAAGCAGCTGGAGCTGGTGTATGGCGTAGTTCCCGTACACTATGATTACCGCAAAGAGAATGATCGTATACTAGCTGTCGCATCTACACTGTACTCCATGAAGCTGCTGCACATTGAGGATACGGTGCTCTTCACAGCCGCCTTCAGAACCCGTAAAAAACACGCAAGCAACCTCATCGAAATACACAACATCAAAGAACTACTAAACCTCAACAAATGAAACCGTTCAACCAACCGAGAAAACATATTTGTAGCCTAATAACAGTGTATTGTTGAAAACAGTCTTTTTTCTGATTTTTGAGTAACTGACATAAATTGCTGACGGGGCATGCTTCATGTTTCGGGTTCCTTGTTGTGCAGACTAGAGCCGCAAAATCAATAACTTCAATTGGATAATAAAAAAGGGAGAAAGATGGGGATGTGAGGTTAGTCGAGTATGCTTTCCCACTTGTCTACCAAGTCTAAGACTGGTTTGCCCCCGTAGCCTTCCAGATCTTCGCGGAGTTTCACGTCTGCGACACAAGCTTTCTGGAAATCTTTCATGAATGTAGCGTTTGCGGCTAGGAAAATGATTCCGTCTACTCCAGTTCTTGCTATACGACATGCTGTCTTCAGTATCTGTGTATGACCCTCAAGTTCGGTTGGGTCATCTCCAGGTCCACGTATATAGAGACCTGGAAATACTGGCTTCTTCAGCAATTTTTTGAATGCACGAGACAGGGACTCAAAATACCATGGAGTTGCATAAGTCTTAGACCAATGTGGAACAATAAAGGCGGTTGCATATTCGGCTAGTGCATCAAAGTCCATGCCGAACCTTTCATACGCATTGACGGGGTCAGGAAGTAATCCAACATAGAATGGTTTGTTTTTCACGCGTTCTTTTGCTGCGCCGATAAAGTCTGTGACCGTTTGTGCTCTCCACTCCAGCCAATCTAACCCGCTTTTCTTGTATGCCTCTTTGCATCTGGGGCATGTGCAGAATCCGTGGTCTGCGTAGTGCATGCTGCTAACGGTTATTCCTTTGGTTTTTTCTGCAGTGTCTTCGATTATGTCAAGCATGCGGTCGACCATCTGTCTTTCGCGGTTGCACACGATATCCCATCTGAAATTGTACTTCTTGTTTGTCCTCAGCGCAGGGCCATCTTTGGACATTTGAACCCAGTCAGGGTGTTTTGCAGCCATGTTGTTGTCGCCGAAGCAGGCGATGTTGGTGGTCATTTCAGGGTTTGGGGTTCCAACGATTCCTCTTTCTGATTTGAGGCGGTAAACCTGCAGGTCAAATCCTTCAACAGGTGTAGGCTCATAAATGAACATTCCGAACTTCAAAGCTGATCCCTCTTTCGGAGCGAGGAACTACTTGAAGTTCGATATTTAAGCATTGCTGCCGATATGGAAAAAAGGGTCAGTATGCTGGTGTATGTTGGGTTTTCATTCTTTCTGTTCTTTCGAATGGCTTTCGAGAACATTTGAATAAACAGAGTACATAACGGCGGATAGGATGCTTCGTGTAAACCAGCCCATCTTGTCTGCGAAGATTGAGCTGAGATAGTCGGGTCTGATGTATTTGTGTGGCGTTTTTCCCTTTGAGAGGTAGTCTGTCACCGCTTTCTGAAGGATTTTGCTGAGCACAAAATTTCGACCATACTCGTTGGCTGGATTCTCCGGAATTAAACCTGCCTTTGCGTCTTCGTCAAGCCTGAGCCCTGCAATAACTAGCGCTGCAATATTCTGGTCACACAAAACATGCTCAACTTCTTCCATGAACTGCTTCCGCTTTTCAGAGTCCTTGTCGAGGATAGAGCTGATTTGCGAAAAAAGAGTGGTCATGTTCTCAACCGTTATTCCCCTTTCCTTCAGTCTCCGTGTGAGAGGTCTGTCGGAAACTATGTTTTCTTGGTTGCGAAGAGCGCTCTTCACTGCTTCCCGCACAGATTTTCCGATCAGTTCTCCTAACGGCGTGGCAGTTCCAGCGTATGCTATTTTGCGTCCCCTTTTTGTGCAAGCTAACACGATGCTGTCCGTAACAGTTCCTGTTGCGATCTCGCCGGAAAAACGGCTCCTCACATCCAACTCTCTTAATGCAACCGTTTTAGCTTCGGCAACTGTGCTTACTGCGTTGACCATGCAGCTATCTGTTAGATCGCCGTCAACTAATACGATGATGTTGATGGTACCCCATTTTGTGGGGGGAAAAGCACTCTGTTTTGAGGCGATTTCGTCGCCAGCGGTGGCTGCGAAATGGACGCCAGCAGTGGCAATCGCGGTTAAGGTGATGTCTTCAAATTTGCTGGTTACCATGTCTACGTTTTTCATTTTAGCAGCAGTCATTATTCCTACAAGTTGGTCTTGAGGAATGTCCAGTTTTGCTGTTTCTTCTCGCAGGAAGTCTCCGGCTTCCCTGTGAACGTCGTCGTCTATGTCGAGACCAGTTTCTTCTGGTACATGCACACTCACTATACAGTTTGCTTCCTGCAGACCGCCATTCAGAACAGCAGAGCTTAAGATTTTCAGCGGGGTCTTTGATCGTAAAATCAGTTTGTTTTTCTGTATCTCAGCTTCGACAGACTTGATTTTAGTTTCCAGTTTCATCTTGTTACTTTCCTTCTCTTAGACTTGTCAGAAATGAAGCGTTAATTATATGATTTTGGGTCATCATCCCTAATCACAGGAAGATTCCTAGCGTCGAACTCCCTTTTGTTATTTATGCCTTAAAGGAAATATTCGCCCTTTTAGGGTTCATGGAAAAGGCTGTTCTGAACGTCTCATCAATAACTGAATCTTGCAGCTATCTTTCGATGGTTATTGCCTTCTTTGGGCACAGGTCTTCGCAGATTCCGCATAGCGTGCATGAATCCAAATCAACTATCACTGGCTTGTTTTCTTGGAGGCTGAAAACTGCCATGGCGCAACAGTCAACACAAGTGTATGAGCGGCAATCTCTGCATTTGACATAATCGATTTTGATCTTCATCGAAGGGCACCAGCAACACTTAACATCAAAACTAATTAACGTCATCAGATTTAAAGTTAAAGAAGAATTCAGTTAGAGGTTGAGTGCATTGAAGATTGGGACAGTAATCTACGAGCCCACAATTGTTGATGGCTTCGACATTTCCGTCTACTACTCAAAGCGTGTCGACGGTGTTGTTGGAAAACCTGCAAAAGGCATGTACAATGACATCACATGCTTTGTTGACGCTAAATCCATACGAGAAAGACCTGAGTTGGTAGCGCTCTCGGAGAACGGTCCTGCCACAAGAACAAACAAGGCTTTCACTCTGCCGTGGGACTTTGTGTGCCCAACCAACGAAGAATACCAATCCGACATTTTGCGCTTTATCGGAGAAACAGCAGCGGAAGACGTGGAGGGAGTGATTCTGAACCTCTACCACTTTCCGGAAGAAGGCTTCTGCACCTGCGACCGATGCTCAAGACAGCAGAAAGAAAGTGGACTGGATTGGCTGGAGTGGAGAGCACAGACTGTCACGGATTTTATTAGAAGAGCCAAGAAGCTGGTTAAGCAACCTTTCGGTATCGAAATATGGCCTGATCCAGTCTTAGCTAAGGAACGGTTTGGCTTGGACTTTGAAGCCCTCGCAGAGTATGTAGACTTTTTCCATGTTCCGCTTTCTTCCCACAATTATGTGACCATGTATTGGGTGGACACGTTAACGCGGGACTTCAAGAAGTTGCTTAAGAAACCCATCTTCATAGAGTTGAGCGCTGAGATTCCTAGAGAAATCGAGACCAGGGCTCTTCTCAGAACTGTCGCCTACGTATCCAGCCATGACGTGGAAGCTATCTTTCTTCTTGTACACACGGCAGACCGAGCCAAGGAGATATGCATAACCGCAGTGAATGACAGCAATTACCGAGGCTGGCTTGAAAAGTTCGGATTCGAAAACATGAACAAAATCATTGAAAGATGGGAAAAAATCTACGAAAAATAGTCAATTCCGGACAAAGTAACGTAATCCACAACTTTTTCTCTTTTTGACTGACCAATGACAATGAAAGACGCAATTGTATGCCCTAGCGATTTTTTATGAAACATTATATGAGATGCTCTGTTGCTTCAGTATTAACAGAAATTACCTGAATTACAAAAGGTGTGACAGTTAATAGTTAATTATAAATTTTGAATTGAAGTAAATGTGTTTGTTATAGAAAAAGGGGGATGTGAAAACTAACTCTTGGCTAGATGCGACGAATGTGGAACAGAGGTAACGATTCCTTTTAGATGCAATTTGTGTAAAGGGCAATTTTGTAGTGAACATCGACTTCCAGAAAATCATGCGTGTCTTTTTGCTCCTCCAAGAACCCCGCTTGGGCATTGGAAGGCGAAAAAGAAAACAAAAAAATGGAAGACTTCGATTCCAACTCGAAAATCATATTCAAGCAGGTCATCCAGTGGCAAAAAGGTTGCATTACTAATTGCGGCTATTTTATCAATCGCTATTCTTCTGTTTATTTTTCTGCATAATCCGATTTCCTTACCTGAAATACCTTTGCCCAATTTTTCACCAAAAAGCTACACTCATGAAGAGTTGGTAAATTATGCTTTAATTCTCATTAACAATGATAGACAGCCAAATGGATTGGAAAACGTAACGCTAAGCAATATTAATTCTGCACAGGTACATGCTGACAATATGCTCAAAGATGGATTCTTTAGTCATTGGGACCTTAATGGCTACAAACCATACATGCGATATACTCTTGCTGGGGGTCAAGGTTCAGTCTCAGAAAATTGCGCTGCTATTTATAGTTCTGTTTCCATTGACCCAAAAGAAGCTTTGGAGGATATGCAATGGAACATGATGTATGATGATGCAGATTCGGATTGGGGGCATAGAGATAATATCCTAAACTCTTTTCATAATAAAGTCAGCATTGGCATCTCATATAACGATACTGCTATTTGTTTAGTCCAAGATTTTGAGGACGACTATGTATCTTGGGATACCTTAACTGTTTCCAATAATGAAGTTATAATGGAGGGGGCAATGATTAAACAAGAATCAACTATACAGCAGGTCGCTATTTATTATGATAATCCAATTCCTCTAACAGTTGAGCAGTTAATGAACCCGCCATTTCAAGACGGTTATGCTATGGACACATTTGTGGGTATGGCTCTGCCATCAGGTTGGGAAGCAGTTGGGGGAATTACAATACCTGCTCAAGTATGGACTCGAACTGGACAGAACTTTGAAATACGATTCAACCTTTCAGCAGCCTTAACCTCTTATGATAAAGGAGTGTACACCCTATGTGTTAAAACAGAAGATAATTTCCTCACAACTTACTCGTTTTGGTATGAAGGTTGACACCTACGCTGATAAAGTGACGTCCAGCGTGTTAACTAATCAGACTTATTCGGGAATTGTGGCTCGCCGGTATTTTCTCAGTTTTGTTATGTCTAAATCTGCGGAGATAATTTTGGTGTTCATTTCATCTTTTGCTTGGTTTAGGATTCCCCATGGAGAGATTATTGCGCTGTTTCCGCCTCTAGAGTTTGATCGAGTGTTCCCGTTTTTCAAGATGAAAACCCTGTTGTTTTTCGCTCTCTTTGTGGTAAGAGGGTGCCCCTTCACGTATGGATGCGTTCTCGACGCCGACACGGGCAAAAAAATGACTTCAGCGCCTAAAGACGCCAATCTTTTAACGGTTCTTGGGTAGAAAATGTCAGCACATATCAGAATTCCAACATTACAGAACTCAGTTTCAAAAACCCGGAAGGTAATTCCCACATGTAAACCCGCATTTTTTTCCCATTCAGTGAGATGCATCTTCCTGTATTTTCCCAGAATCTTTCCTTTTCTGAGAAAAAGGCATGTATTGTAGTATTTTCCCCTGAACTTCTCAAAGAGGGTTCCACCGACAATGTAAGCGTCAACTTCCTTTGAAACCTGTTTTAGAAGCTGAACTGCGGGTTCATAAGTCTCATCCGCTATCTTTTCGATTTGCTTGTTGTCTTCTAGGCTAGCTGGCAATGCAAAATATTCTGGGAGACAAATGAATTTGGAACCTGCATCAGCCGCCCTATACAGCATTTGTTCTGCAGTCTCCAAGTTCTTCTCCGGCGATTCGCTGATTTGCATGTGAATCAAACTGACCTGCATAGGTTTCCCCTGTTACCCTTTTGTCATATTGCCCTGTTGAAGTTGCTAATAAACCTTAAATTTGCGCGAGTCCTGTAAACTACGTTCTGAGGGAGACTAAACGTGGATTCAATCGATCAAATCTGTTCAGAAATTCGCAGGCTCACAGACAAGGTTGTGAAAAAAAATCTAACCGACGGAATGCTCTTTTCTGGAGGATTAGACACAAGCGTCATCGCATTTGTAGCATCAAAATATACCCAACTGGAGGCATTCACCGTTGCGTTCGAGAACTCGCCAGCGCTGGACCTCGAATATTCAAAGTTGATGGCGAATCTGCTGAAGATGAACCACACGATCAAGTTTTTTGGCGAGGAGGAGATGCACTCAGCCATCCAAGATGTCATCAAGATTCTGAAGGTTTTTGATCCCATGGACGTTAGAAACAGCGTAGCAGCCTACGTCGGTTTGAAAGCCGCGAAAGAAAACGGAATCAAAGGCATCATGACCGGCGACGGTCTGGACGAACTGCTAGGCGGTTACAGCTGGCTCTTTAAGTTCAACGAACAGGAGCTGAAGGAATACCTGTCCAACATGTGGCAGGTGATGCAGTTCACCTCGATTCCCATGGCGCAATCGCTTGGATTGGTGGCTAAGGCTCCCTTTCTTGATCCGGAGTTCAAATCTTTTGCCTATGGTGTTGACACAAAACTGATGATCAGAAGTGAACGCGGCAAAATCTGGGGAAAATGGATAATCCGCAAAGCCTATGAGGGTCTCCTGCCCGATGAGATTGTGTGGAGAGTAAAGGTTCCCCTAGAGTTTGGCACCGGAACCACCATTTTTCCAAAGGTTTTCAGCGAAAAAATTTCCGACAAATACTTCCAAGAAAAAGCCAAGAAGTATCAGGAGACTGATCAGGTTACTATAAGAGACAAGGAGCATCTGTTCTACTACGAGATTTTCAGGTCCCATTTTGGGATACCCTCTGAGGTCTTTAAGGATGCAGAAGGCAAGCAGTGCCCATACTGCAAATCTAAAGGCGGCAACGTGAAAAGCAAGTTCTGTAAAGTATGTGGAGCGTATCCTATCTAGTTTCATTTTAATACTTAGTGTTGCCAAAGAATGGCATGGAATCGCTTCAAACATAGAGGCACGTATCCATGAATCGGAAGCTGAAGTTAGCCGTCTTTAACACGCAGCCGCCTCACCTTTACTTTGGAGGCGTTGAACGCCGAATAGTTGAGACTGCCAAACGATTGGTAAATGAAGTTGACACGACGGTTTACAGCGGAACAAAAAAAGGCTTCAACAAAACCACTGTGATCAACGGAACAACCTTCGTTCCCTGCTCCTCAACTGATAAGCTTTATCCACTAGACAACTGGGTTTTCAACCGAACCCTCTCCGGAATATTTGACACAATTAAAGCCGACATTTATGAATCGCACACGGTTAGCGGTTACGGATTCCTGAAGCTTCTCAAGAAGCGGAAAATCAGCAAGCCATTCATACAGACTGTTCACGGAGTTCTAGCGGATGAATATATTCAATCGTCAAAAAGCGTGTCTCCGTCCCTCAGAATGAAACTCTCTAACGTTTTCATGCGGCATCTCGCAAGAATCGAAAAGGAAGCAGCCAGAGAGGCAACCCTGATAGTTACTGTCAGCCGATACTCAGCCCAAAAAATAGTTCAACTATATAATGTGGATGAGAAGAAAATAAGGATAGTTCCAAACGGCGTGGACCCCCAAAGGTTCAAGCCCACTGAAGATTGTGAGAACGTCAAGGATCTGATCGGCGGAAACAGCGAACACATCGTACTCTTCGTTGGCAACTTAATACCCAGAAAAGGCTTACATTTCCTGATCGAAGCAGCCAAACATGTCATCAAAGAAAGTAAAGAGACAAAGTTTGTGGTAGTTGGAGACGGTCCGCTCAAAAGCCATCTGATTTCATACTCAAAAGAGCAGGGTGTTTCGGACAAGTTTGTTTTTTTAGGTGACGTTCCCGAAGATATGCTTCACCGATTATACAATTGCGCGGATGTTTTTGCTTTGCCATCAATTCAGGAAGGGCAAGGTATCTCACTGTTGGAGGCTCAAGCCACAGCTAAGCCAGTGGTTGCCTTCAACGTTACCGCAATCAGTGAAGTCGTAAAAAACAAAGAAACTGGACTACTAGTTAAACCGGATAGTTACGAACTAGCCAACGCCATCTTAACGCTTCTTTCAGACAAATCCTTACGGGAAAACATGGGGCGTTCTGGTCGAGAATTCGTTAGCAAAACTTTTTCTTGGGATATTTGTGCCCAAAAAATGTTTCAAGTCTACTCTGAAGCAGCGGAACGCTTAGTCTAAACCATCTTCTTCCATAGTCAGTCGCTAATCACAACAGGTGAACTTCTATTCCTTTTCTTAATGACCAGATAAGCAACTACAGCAATCAATGCTACGATTACTGTGACAACTGCAGCAGTGACATACTCTGCTGGTATGACTGAATCCTGTGAATTTGTTGGTTGGTCCTGTTCAGGTGGTGTTTGGTCTGGTTGTTGAGTCTCAACCACATTGAAGGATAGCTCCACACTTTGCATGATGTATGTTGCTCCTGAACACCGGAGGGAGACCGTCCACTCGCCAACCACATCAGGTGTATAGTTAAAGCTGAATGCGCCATCATTTTGGGCTGTAACTTGTATGCTGTCTACAGTGCCGTCGGAATTTACGAAAGTCGCAGTTATGGGCGCATAAGCAATTTCTGGCGTAAGTTGACCACAACCCGTAATGATTTCACCCATTTCAACTTCATTCTTGTCTAATTCAGTGTAAATCTGACCGTATGTCACCGTGTTATCGTCTAGGCAGTAAACATTGCCGTCATTGCTTCCAAAGTATACCCTTCCCTCATAAACGGAGGGGGCTGACCAGCTGTTAGAGTCAATATCGAAAAATGAGAGCCTGTCTCCATCTGTGGCATTAAGAACATAAACGAAACGCCTGTCTGTGGTGACATAAATTTTGCCGCCAGCATAGGTTGGGGTGGTATACAGCTCAGTTCCTATCCAGCTCTTCCAAACCTCTTCCCCACTGTTAGCGTCAAGGGCTGTTATGAAGAACATGTCAACAATGTAGAGTTCGCCATCATTATACGCCATAGAAGCAACTAAATATCCTCCTATACCTTCTGTGCCCTCAGCGGTAACGTATGTCCACTCAATTTCACCAGTTGCCGCATTTATTCCATAGTAATTCTGTTTGTTTGCCGCTACAAAGACCATACCATCTGCAACTGTTGGGGACACATGTAAGTCAGTGCCTCTATCCGCCGCTATTACATACGGAATATCGCATTTCCAAATGAACGATCCTTCGGCGGCATCTATCTTGTAAAGGGCACCGCTGTTGGACTCCTGCGATGTGATATAGACTGCGCCATCTGATGCAGCTGGAGAAGAAGTAATGTACCCTTCCGTTTTATAGTTCCAAACGATGTCTCCAGAGTCGGCATCAAGACAGTATAAATTGGTGTCCAGCGACCCAACGTACACCCTGTTCCCCACCACTATGGGAGAAGAACGTACTCCCGTTACAGCCTTGAATTGAGCTTCGATGTAACCGCCAGCATACGTCTTCCACATGCGGGTGCCGTTTTTTGCATCTAGACAATAAACATACCCGTCGTCGGGTCCAACGTACACCTTTCCGTCAACTACAGCTGGTGACGATTTAATTCGAGCGCCAGTCGTGAAATTCCATAAGCGTCTACCGTCTCTTGCGTCGATGCAGTAGATGTTCTTGTCTTGTGAACCCACATATACTCTGCCCTCGACAATGATTGGTGTGGAGCCGACTCCTCCGCCTGTTTTAAAATTCCACCTGAGATTTAGTTCCGTGGGGCCTGACTGACCCGTTCCACTGTTCGCCGAATCGTTACGCCACATAGACCATGAATCACTGCCGATAGCCCAAATCTCGTCGAGAGTTTCGTAGCTATCCATTGTCATTTCTTCGATGTATCCAGGGATGATGTATAGATTACCGTAGGCAATGGCAATAGAATCTCTCGGTGGATGAGTTTCTATAGGTAATTCCCACACAAGCTCCCCAGTGAAAGCGTCGAGACACACAAACTCTGATTCGCTATATTCCAAAGTGTAAGGGTCATACGATACCCTTTGACCTGTTGTGGCATAGACCTTACCGTCCGCAACCACTGGCCATCCTGGCCAAAACATGTAACCTGGGCCTTCATATTTCCACACTAATTGCCCCTTGTTCACATCCAAAGCGTAAAGATTTCCATCCTTGTTAAGCTCGTAGACAATGCCGTATGCTGCAGCACTGCCGCTGACCCAGTATCCAAGGTGAGTTTCTGGGTTGTATTTCCACAATATTTCGCCCGTCTCAGCATCAAAACAGTAGAACGTGTTGTCGTGTTCGCCTGCCTTGAGTAACTTGCCCTCATAATAGGAACCAGAGAAGCTCATTGCTCCTGTTGTTTCCGTATCCCAGAGAACCTCGCCTGTAGTTGCGTTAAGTGCCATTTGGTGAGTTTCAAATGATCCGGGGAAAACTCTTCTGTCACCATATTGTATACCCGTTCCGGATGACGTGCTACCGGAGACGTAGGTTTCCCATGCTAGTGTGGGTGGTTCTACCGGATTAGAAAAGTTCCAAGCTTGAACTACCGAGTCGCCTTGAGTATAGAACATTTCTTCTTCTGGACTGTAAACACTCTCTGCCCAATAGGATACTTTTGCAGAAAAATCGTCGCTGGTCCATAAAATTTCTCCACTTTCTATTTCAAGACAGTAATTTGCTACAACAAGGCGGGTTTCATCGATTTTGGATACTGCTGACCACCGCTGCCTGCTGGGAAGGGTAGTGTTCCAGATGATGGCGCCTGTGTCCTTGTCTAGGGCAATAACATCCGTTGTTGTTGTGACCAAGACTTTGCCATTAAACGCTGTGACGTAACTTTGTATGCCCTCTATGGTTGTTTTCCATAGGGTGTCTGATGATTCTGGGGCTGGTCCCTCCGAGAAACGTGTAAACCCCGGGTCGCCGTGAATCTGTGGCCACTCATACTGAAGTAAATCATCGTAATCATATATGGGAGTACTTGCATCAACGCTGCCGCTCACTGAGTCTGGGAACGCCATAAAAGACGATAAAATCAATAACGAAACCAATGTGGATGCAACTATCGAAAAGGTACGTTTTGATTTTCTCATGTTTTTCACTTCAAGGCGTTATTTTTTGTGTTAGGGCAAAACCGCGATTTCTTCTATGCATCGTAGGCGACTTCACCCAATGTGGTTTTACTATACACTTGGTTTTTACTGTATATTCTGAATTAAATGTTTCTAAAACAATACCCACATGGACATAAATTCATTCAAGTAGGAAAAAGCGTCAATTGCTCAGTTTTTCATTCTGCCTCGATAATTTGCTATTATTAATGTCCCGCGCTCATGGAGATTGCAGGTTCTTGACGAATTTTCCAACGAGATTTGGCTGATTCATTACAATCTTTAATGTTTTCTTGGGGTACTTAAGGTAGTTAATTATGCATAACCTCTTGTATGTTTTCATTGTCCTTGAAGCTATTTCTTTTACTTCGGTCGCCGTAAAGTCTTCGGTTTCTATTAACAGCAATCCGCTGGCGGGTCTGAACTTGGGAAAAATGTTTATGGTGAATTGATTAGAAGTATTTTCACCGTTTGTACCTCTACAGATGATGTCCTGTAAGATGTGCTTTTATTATTTTATGGATTGTTGGTGTATTGTTTTTCTTTTTATGTTGTTGCTGCCTCTTTAAGTCCATATGAGCCTGTTTTTTTGCCTAAAAATCTAAGAGTTTATTACAGAACTTACTTCGATAAGCCTTATTAAACGGAAAAGTTAAATATGGTCTCCCAAGTTCCTACATAATTCCGGATGGTTAATATTCATGGTAAGAACCGTGACAAATAGGCCCCTTTTATACATGATGACTTGGAGATGTACGAGAGCCTGTAACTATAATTGTTTGCACTGCAGTTTTGCCTCAAGCCCTGCTGCTGTGAATGAGCTTAATACTAAAGAAGGAATGCGCATTGTTGATGAACTTTATGAGATGGGAACAAAGTGGTTTGGGCTGAGCGGTGGAGAACCGCTTATGCGGAAGGATATTTTTGAGATTATTGCTCATGCGAAGAGCCTTGGTATGAACGTGAGTCTCATAACAAACGGCTATTACGTTAAGGGAGACATCCTCGACAAGTTGATCCGAAA